>Ga0334893_1000574_pt1 | contig 46815 bp, 49 predicted proteins | sample GraSluR3_MG_5_FD_207218 | JGI IMG/M metagenome (GOLD analysis project Ga0334893, IMG submission 207218) | Sludge microbial communities from methane-producing bioreactor in Wageningen University, Netherlands - Granular Sludge_09_05-R3 | ecosystem: Engineered > Bioreactor > Anaerobic >...
GCGAGAATAGGTGGAGATGAGTTTTCCTTAATAATGATTAAGGTAAATGAGCCAGATTTAATATCACTAAAATCCAGATTAGAGCATTCTACAAAATCGAAAACCATTCAGGATATACCTATATCAATAGCTATAGGTTATGCTCTAAAGCATGAAGAAAATATCCCTATTTCTCAAGTGCTAAACAGCGCAGATGTCATGATGTACCAAAATAAATTGGCTCAAAGAGCAGCTCTTAGAAAAGAAGCTATAGAAATTATCCTTCACAACCTAGAGAAAAAGTATCCAGAAGAACAAGAGCATGCAAAAGGAACTTCATATATATGTAAATTACTAGGGAAACAGCTTGGCTTCTCTCAGACCCAGCTTCTTGAGCTTCTTACTCTTGGTTATTATCACGATATAGGAAAGATTGCTCTTCAAGATGATATTTTAAATTATAAAGGCGCACTTGATGCTCAGCAGTGGGATAATATGAAGCGTCACCCTGAGACAGGCTATAGTATACTCAGCTCCTCGAATGAATTTGCACCTATAGCAGACTCAGTGCTTTCTCATCATGAAAGATGGGATGGAAGTGGATACCCTAAGGGACTAAGAGGGGATGAGATTCCATTTTATGCTAGGATTCTAGCTGTAGCAGAAGCCTATGATGCACTCACTAGAGATCAACCATACAGGAAGGCAGTCGATGATGAGGAAGCTTTAGAAATAATAAAAGACAATGCTGGAACCCAATTTGATCCTAAAATAGTAAAGGCTCTAATAAGAGCTTTGATATAAGAATATATCAATAAAAAAATAGTAATATTAAGAACTCCGAGTAAAAGTATTAACAACTAGATATAATTGAGTATAAAAAAATATCATCTGAATAAGATGGTATTTTTTTTCAAAAAAATCTGTAATCATTTTAAAACTTTTTAAGCTTCTAATTCGTCTATTATTTAGAAGACAAAAAATATATAAAAAGGAATACTTAAAGATGAAAACAAAAACTAATCGCGATTATGTAACAAAATTCATCATAGAAAATAGGGAGGGATACTATAGATTAGCTTACACCTATGTAAAGAATCAGCAAGATGCCCTTGATATAGTCCAAGAAGCTATATGCAAAGCACTAGAGTCACAGCATAAGTTAAAAAATCCAGATGGAATAAAGAGCTGGTTTTACAAAATAGTTGTTCATACCGCTTTAGATTTTTTGAGAAAATCAAATAAAATTGTTTTGACTGAGGATGAAATTCTAGAGGATATTGGAGGAAGTAGCTCTGATAATTATGAGGATACTGACTTAATGTCTGCTCTAGATAGGCTAAGCGACGAAAATAAAACTATAGTGGTTCTTAGATATTTTGAATCCATGAAGCTTCAAGACATTGCTAGCATAATGAACATGCCTGAAAGTACAGTTAAAACTAAGCTTTATTCATCACTTAAAAAACTACGCATAGAGCTTGAATAGTAATAAGACTATCAAAGGAGAGATTAATAATGAATAAATTCAGAAACGAATATGAAAATATAGAGATACCAGATGAATTAGAATTTTTAGTCAGAACGACAATAAAGGAGCAGGAGAAAAAAATGAAAAGAAAAAATATAATAAATAAAAGTGTAATTGCGGCGGCTGTTGCAGGAGTTGTATTTGTAGGAAGCATAAATTTAAGCTCTGAGATTTCATATGCCTTATCAGAGGTTCCAGTTCTTGGCTCAATAGTTAGGGTGCTTACATTTAAAACCTTTGAGCTGAAGGACAATAATTTTGATGCCGAGCTCAAAACTCCAGCCATTGAAGGCTTAGATTCCAACCTTGAAGCGATCCTAAATGAAAAATATTTAGATGAAAATCAAAAGCTTTATGATGATTTTATGAAGGAAATAGATGAGCTGAAGAAAGCTGATATGGAAGAGGCACATATGGGAATAGCTTCTGGATATGAAGTGAAAACTGACACTGACAAGCTTCTAGTAATAGGCAGATATGTTGTAAATACTGCAGGATCTTCATCTACTACTATAAAGTATGACACCATAGATAAACAAAATAAAATATTAATTACTTTGCCAAGTCTATTCAAAGATGAAGCATATATAGATATAATCAGCGAGAATATAAAAGCTCAAATGAAAGAACAGATGAAGGATGAGAATAATGTATACTGGCTAGAGGATGAAATGATGGGAGATGAAAATTTCTCTAAAATAGACAAAAACCAAAGCTTCTATATAACTAAAGATAATCAGCTAGTTATAGCATTTGGTAAGTATGAGGTTGCCCCTGGGTATATGGGAAATCCTGAATTTATAATACCAAGGGAGCTTTTAAAGGATTCACTTGTAAGTGATGAATATATAAAATAAGAACCCCACCCATTAAAGCAATCAGAGATTGCTTATGGGGCCCGGGAACCTTGTTGTAATTACAATAAGAACATTGCCCATTAAAGCAATCGGAGATTGCTATGGAGGCTGGGAACCTTGTTGCATTCACAATAAGAAACCTACAAATTAATGCAATCCCAGATTGATTATATAAAAACTGCGGGTTTTAAAAGCATCTGCAGTTTTTTTATTTTGCTTAATAGTCTAAAAACAAACCAGAATTTAAAAAAATCATTAATTTTTTAGCTATTAGCTATACAAATGTGATATTAAATTATTATCATGATAAAAAATTATTGCACTCTTATCTATACTCTAATATAATTTAGGTAGAACTAAATGAAATAAGAAATGCTTTCATAGAAAGGCGGATTATATGACTAGTCAAGAAATTTTAAAGCCATATATCATATTTACGAAATTTTTAGGAAATTTTCTTGGACCTAATTATGAAGTGGTGCTCCATGATGTTACGACTCCAGAAAAATCAGTAATTGCAATAGAAAATTCCCATGTTAGTGGACGAGGAATAGGAAGCCCACTTACTGATTTATCACTCAAAATTTTACAAGACAAGCTATATTTAAAGCAGGATTATATATCAAACTACATAAGTATTACTGCTTCAGGAGACCAAGTAAAGTCTGCTACATACTTTATTAAAGATGTTAATAATAATTTAATTGGCTTACTATGCATAAACATGGATGCAAATAAATTGCTAGATATGCAAGCAATAATAGATTCATTTATGGGAGCTACAAGTGATTATTTTAACCTATGTGAAAACTCAAAGAAAAGAACAAGTATTAAGTCAGTTGAGGCTGAAATTAAAGCTAGTGAAATAGAAAAAGCAAAGCCTAAAGTGATTGAAGAGAATCTTAGCACTACTACTTTAGAAGAGCTCACGACTACTATCATAAATCAAGTGCTGATTCAAATAGATATTGAGCCAGAGCGAATGTCTCCCGATGAAAAAGTGGCTATAGTGGCTCAGCTAAATGAAAAAGGAGTATTTCTTTTGAAAGGCAGTGTAATAGAAGTTGCTGAACGATTAAAAACTTCAGAAGCAACTATATATAGATATCTAAAACAATTATCCAGATAATGAGGAGGATTTTTATGGAAAGCTATTGTAAACAGGGTTATATCGATATTTTAAAAAAAGAGCTAGTACCAGCTATGGGATGTACTGAGCCAATAGCGCTTGCATATGCAGCGGCTAAGGCTAGGGAGGTTTTAGGAGAAGCTCCGAAGAATGTAGAAGCTTTCGTAAGCCCTAACATACTTAAAAATGGAATGGGAGTAGGTATACCAGGAACTGGAATGATTGGTCTAGAAATTGCTGCTGCTATAGGAGTAGTAGCTGGAGATGCAAGTAAGGAGCTAAATGTTCTTGTTGATGTAAAGCAGGAGCATGTAAAGCTAGGTCAAGATATGATAGCTGAAAAGAAAGTGAAAATTGGAGTAAAGTCTGATATAAATCCTGTATATATAGAAGTGAATGCAGTATCTGGAGAGTCTAATAGTAAGGTCATAATAGAAGAAAAGCATAACAATATAGTGTACATAGAAAAAAATGGGCAAGTAATATTAAATAATCGTATCCAAAAGGACACTAAAGAAGAAAGTAAAGAAGTATCAGTAGAGAATAAAGCTGAATCTTCAAGCAAAGCTTCTATAACCGAAGATATAGGAAAAAGTCTAAAATTTTCCGTGGAGAGCATATACGATTTTTCTATAAATACACCTCTTGAAGAACTTAGCTTTGTGTATGATTTAACTACAACAAATAGTTTGATTTCAGATGAAGGAATGAAAAAAAACTACGGACATAGAATAGGAAGAATAGTTCAAAAAAATATAGAAAACGGTCTTTTAGCAGATGATTTGATGTCTTATGTAATCAAAAAATCTGCAGCGGGCGCTGATGCTAGAATGGGTGGATGTATGATTCCAGCTATGAGCAATTCAGGTAGTGGAAATCAAGGGATCACCTTATCTGTTCCAGTTATTGCCTGTGCTGAAAAGCTAGGTTCTGATAAAGAAAAATTAACTAGAGCTCTAGTAATGGCTAGCCTTATGTCTATCTATATAAAATCTCATATGAAAAGACTATCTGCACTTTGTGGAGCTATGACAGCAGGAGCCGCCGCTTCTTGCGGAATGACTTATTTGTTAGGTGGGAGCCTAGAGCAAGTTAAGTACTCAGTTCAAAACATGATAGGAAATCTAACGGGAATAGTATGTGATGGGGCAAAGCCTAACTGTGCCATGAAGGTAGCTACTGGAGTAAGCGCGGCGGTAATATCAAGCCTTGCAGCTATGGATAACGTATCGTGTACCTCATTAGAGGGAATAGTAGATGACAATGTTGACAAGAGCATTGCAAACCTTGGAAAAATCGCAGCTTATGGAATGGCAGATTTGGACAAAATGATGCTAGAGATAATGGTAGATAAAAAATCAAATTAAAATAATTCAATAAATCAAAATGAGCAGATTAAATTATAAATAAATTCTTAATAGAATTAGATCATTGGATATCTGAATATTGATTATAGTATAGATTTGAATAAATAAAAGGTGCTAGAAAAAATAAATATTTTTCTAGCACCTTTTTTCATCTATATTTTTCTATTAATCGCCTATTTTGTACATTTCTGGCTTCAGTTTACTAAACTTAGTAAGATAATGAATGCCTAAATCCTTTAACATCTGCTCAGCTATGTCAAAATCTGCACTTATGTGCTCATCCTTATGAGAGTCAGAGCCTAAAGTTATGATTTCTCCACCTAGCTCTTTGTAGCGTTTTAAGATGTCTCTTTGAGGATGAGTTTGATTTAATCCGTAGCGATAGCCAGAAGTGTTGATTTCTATACCTCTCTCGCCTTTTATTATGGTTTTTAAAATCTCGTCTATTATATCAGCGTAATCCTTGTAATATAGAGTTTTGTCATCGAATCCACCATATCTGTTTACATAATCCAAATGGCCAAAAACTCTATAGCAAGAGTGCATTTTAGCACATTCCAAAACATCCTCAAAATACTCTGTATAGCCTTTTACTTTGGATTTATTATCCCAAAATCTTCTTGCATATATATCGTGGCGCTTCACAGTATGGATTGAGCCAATAGCAAAATCAAAGGGATACTTAGCAAGGAGCTCCTCGATTTTAGAGCCTAAATGTGGCTGAAGCCCTATCTCTACACCAAATAAAATATTGATTTTATCTTGATACTTTTCCTTTAGAGCATAATAATCCTGTGAGTATAAATCGTAATTTACTACAAAAGGCAAATCTCTATCTGGATAATCGTAGTCTACATGATCAGTAAGAGCAATTTCTTCCATGCCTTTTTCTATTGCCGATACTACCATTGTTTCCATAGGTATAATGCAGTCATCTGAATAAGCAGTGTGAATATGATAGTCACGTTTAATCAAAATAATCGTCTCCTTAAATGGTTATTAATATATGAGTATCAATGTTGATTCATAATAAATTGAAAAATAATTTTGCATAACTAATATTATACTAGAAAATTGGAATTAGTTCTTTAAATTTATTGTAAATTGCAAGCAAACCTAAGTGTTAACTTTGATTGACACCGGTTTTGGGTTAATATATACTATTTTTAATATGAAAACTATGAGGAGGGTTTGCCATGACTAAAGCAATTGATATTAAAAAGCTTTATAGAGATACAGACGATTACATGGGAAAAGAAATCGTAATCCAGGGATGGATTAGAACGCTTAGAGATTCTAAAAATTTTGGATTTATAGAAGTAAATGACGGAAGTTTTTTCAAGAACCTGCAAATTGTATTTGATGAAACTTTAGAAAATTTTAAGGATGTAGCAAAATTACCTATAGCTACAGCTATAAAAGTAACTGGAGATTTAGTAAAAACAGAAGGAGCAAAACAGCCTTTTGAAATAAAAGCAAAATCAATAGTAGTAGAAGCACCATCTAGCTCAGATTTTCCACTTCAAAAGAAGCGCCATACTTTTGAATACCTTAGAACTATAGCTCACCTTAGACCTAGAAGTAATGCTTTTTCTGCAGTGTTTAGAGTGCGCTCAGTAGCCGCTTATGCTATTCATAAGTTTTTTCAGGACAGAGGCTTTGTATATGTACATACTCCAATAATAACTGGAAGTGATGCAGAAGGTGCTGGAGAGATGTTTAGAGTAACTACTTTAGACCTGAAGAACCCTCCTAAAAATGCAGATGGAAGCATTGACAATACTCTAGACTTCTTTGGAAAAGAAACTAATCTTACAGTGAGTGGACAACTAGAAGCTGAGATATTTGCTCTTACCTATAAAGATGTATATACTTTTGGGCCTACTTTTAGAGCAGAAAATTCTAACACATCAAGACATGCTGCAGAGTTTTGGATGATAGAGCCTGAGATAGCTTTTGCTGAACTAGAAGATAATATGCAGCTAGCAGAAGATATGATTAAGTACATTATCAGCTATGTGCTTGAAAATGCACCTGAAGAGATGGAATTCTTCGGAAGCATAGTAGACAAAGACCTTCTTCCTAGACTACAAAATGTAGTAAGTAATGATTTTGCAAGAGTGACATATACACAGGCTATTAAGCTACTTGAAGAAAGTGGACATAATTTTGAATACCCAGTTTCATGGGGCATGGACCTTCAGACAGAGCATGAAAGATATATTACTGAGCAGATTTTCAAAAAACCGGTATTTGTTACTGATTATCCTAAAGAAATCAAAGCCTTCTATATGAGACTAAACGAAGATGAAAAAACTGTAGCAGCTATGGACTTACTTGTGCCTGGAATTGGTGAAATCATAGGTGGAAGTCAAAGGGAAGAAAGAGAAGATGTACTTGCTGGAAAAATTAGAGCTATGGGACTTAGCGAAGAAGACTACTGGTGGTATCTTGAGCTTCGTAAATACGGTGGAGTGAAGCATGCCGGTTACGGTCTAGGTTTTGAAAGAATGATAATGTATTTAACGGGTATGACAAACATTAGAGACGTTATACCTTTCCCTAGAACAGTTGGAACAGCAGAATTCTAATCAAAAAGCCTTATGAAAAGACAAAATGACTTTTCATAAGGCTTTATCTAAATTCCCATAAGCAGACTTGCGGTAGAAAAATATACCATAAGTGCAAAGGTATCCACAATTGTAGTAACAAGAGGAGCTGCCATAATGGCAGGATCTAGCTTGAAGTTCTTTGCGATAAGGGGAAGCATTCCTCCTACTACTTTTGCAAGCACTACTGTTGCAAATAAACTGATGCATACAGTAAGTGAAACTAGAAAATCAACTCTTTCTAAAAAGAAAATTCTTAAAAAATTTATAAAAGCTAGGGCTAACCCAACTATAATACTAACTCTGAATTCTTTCCAAAAAATCTTAGGATAATCAGAAATTTCAAGTTCCCCTAGAGCTAGACCACGTATGATAAGAGTAGATGATTGAGAACCTGAGTTTCCACCTGTATCCATAAGCATAGGGATAAACGAAGCAAGTATAACTACAGAGCTCAGTACATTTTCGTACTGCCTTATTATAATACCAGTAAAGGTAGCAGATATCATCAGTATCAGTAGCCACATGATTCTTTGCTTTGCGAGCATGAATATAGATGAATCTAGATACTCTTCATCTGACGGAGCAAGGGCGTTCATCTTGGCAAAATCTTCTTCATTTTCTTCCTCTATGATATCTAGGATGTCATCTATGGTGATTATTCCTACTAGCCTATTTTCACTATCTGTTACGGGCATAGAAAAATAATCGTATTTTTTAAACATAGAGGCTGCATCTTCTTGGTCATCTAGAGTGTATATATGAACAAAATTTGTATCCATTATATCTTGGATTATAAGATTTTCATCACTGAGCAATATCTTTCTTATTGGAACTATGCCTTCTAGCTTCCTATTTGAATCAATTACATAAAGAGTATCTATGGTCTCTTTGTCTACACCTGTTTTTCTGATATGATCAATAGACTCCAAAACAGTCATCTCTTTTTTTATATCGACAAACTCAGTAGTCATAATGCTACCTGCTGAGTCATCTGGGTAGCTTAGTAGAGAGTTAATCATTTTTCTAGTTTCGTAGTCGGTGTTTTTAAGTACTTTTTTTACTATATTTGCAGGCATCTCTTCTATGAAATCTACTGTATCATCCATAAAGAGCTTGTCTATTATTCCAGAGATTTCTCTGTCGGTGAGAGATTCTATTATATGAGCTCTATCTGCTTTTGCTAGATATGAAAAAACTTCAGCGGCTGTATCTTTTGGCAATATCCTAAATAATATAACCAAATCATTTCTACCTACATCCTCGAGTAATGTTGCAATATCGACAACATTCATATCAAGTAGCTCAGCTCTAGCATTTACAGCCTTTCCTGCCTTGATGTAATCTAGAATTTTTTCCATTAAAAAACCTCCTTGAGCAAGCGCTCAAGTAATGGCAAATACTTGAGCCTTGCTTATTCAATTTTATTTTTTGAAATAACCGTTCGGGCGACGGACTATGGTCCACAAGTATTCACCTGCCTTTTAATAGTATTTTTTACCCTTAGCCATTATATAATGAACTTATTTTCATTTCAAGAAAATCAACTTAAAGAACTATAGAAAATTAGGATTTAAACGATATAATATATATTGAGTTATATAAAAAAGTACAGGGAGAAAATATCCATGGATATAAAAATAAAAAATTCTATTAATATAAATAAATTTTCTGGCCCTAGCCAGAATTATTATGAAACAAAAGAACGCTTCAAAGCTATATTGGAGACAAAATTAAATATTCCGACTGTCGATCTTCCTTCTTCGTCTGGAGATGTAGGGGCTAATGATTTTATGATAGATTTACTATTTCAGCAAAATAGAAATCTTGGAGAAATTTCCAACTATGGGGCTTCTGGTATAAATCAAATTAATAATCCATATGCAAACAAGCTAGCAGAAAATGGCCTTATAGCATCTTCAAATGTAAGAGAAAAAAGCAAGGTAAGTGCTTCCTATATAGATTCAAAACTTCAAGGAACAGCTCTTGAAGGCTTAGGCTCAGCTTTTAAAAAGGCAGAAGAAGAACATGGAGTCAATGCACTCTTTCTGCTTGGGCTTGCTATTCACGAGTCGAACTATGGGACAAGCAAGATAGCCAAAGATAAAAATAATTTATTTGGATTTCAGGCTTATGATAAATCTCCCTATAGCAGTGCAAAAACATTTGATAGTTTTGAAGAAAGCATAAGTACAGTAGCAAAATATCTTTCAGAAAACTATCTTCAGCCTGAAGGGAAACACTTTAATGGATATAGTATCAGTGCTATTGGCAAGAAATATGCAACAGATCCTAACTGGGCAAATGGAATAGAAAATAGAATAAAAAAATTGATTGGGATTTAGTTAAATGCCTCCTATTTGTAAGTAATTTGTAATGCCTGAGAACGATTGGGGATTTATAATTATGGTAGAAATCAAAATAGGAGGTGTTTTTTATGAGCAAATACAAAAAAATAATCGCACTTAGTATTATGACCGCCATGTTGACTAGTCCTGTAATTACATTTGCTGATTCAAATATCATAAGTATAGATAAAGAAACATTAGATTCAAATTCCATTGTTCCAGCTGTAATAGAGCAAAAAGAGTTGAGCAAAAGAGATTATGAGGCTATAGATTATGCCAAGCAGGTAATGAAAAACTATTTTGGATATGACTTAAAAGAAGAAAATCATATTTTGGATGTATTTTATTCTTCTGACTACAATGAGGAGCAGTTTTCAAAAGATAAAAATTTTAGAGAAAATGTATCAGTAAGTTTTTTGCCAAAAGATGAAAGTGGTGGACCAGGAGCTTACGTATCATACTATGAAGATACAAAAGAAATTATATCAGTATCAAACATGAACATAGATTATGAAGCTGAGAAAAAAATCACTAAAAAAGAAGGTAAAAATATAGCAGAAGAATTTTTGAATGAAAAAACAAATTTGGATTTAGCTCAGTTCACATATAAAGTGTTTGAAGAAGCGCCTTATGACCCCAATTATGTAATGGGAGATTATTACTACCAAAGAATTCATGATGGGGTAGAGTATGATGGAGATTTTATATCGGTAACTGTTGATTTGTCTACAGGAAAAGTAGTTTCCTTTTACCAAAACTACAGCAAGGATTTAGACTTTCCAAGTTCAAAACCTAAGCTTACAGCAGATGAAGCCCTAGATATTGCCAAATCAAAATTTGCTACAGAACTTAGATATATAACTTCTCCTGCAAATGAAAAACTTGCTATGCCTGTCTACTTAGTAGATACTGCATTTGGAGAGGCAGTAGATGCCCATACTAAAAGTATATATAGCTACAGTGGACCAGTAACTATAGAAAAATTCAATCCTACAGAAGATGAAATAAAGGCTCTGACAAAAGACATAGAAGCTATTGATTTTAATCCAAAAAACAAAGGGCAAGCAGTAGAAGTCGCAAACAGACTCGTAAAAGAAATATATAATATAGACCTAGCTCCTAAAGTTGAATATAACGATTATGACCCTAATAATATATATATCACCTACAAGGACACAAAAGAAATGGTAGAATACTATGTAAGTATGAATTTATCAAGTGACAAGGTGCTTTTTGTAGGCAAAATGCCTATCTATATGGAAGGCATGCCATATGATGCCCAGCCAAATCAAAAAGCAGAAATCACTTATGAGCAAGCCTATGAAATAGCTATAAAAGAACTTGCAAAAATAGCAGCTGAGCAATTAGATGAAGTTGATTTTGAGCAAGTAAATTATATATATGAATCAAATCCTTATACACCAGCAGAATATTATTTTACTTTTCCAAGAAAAGTAGGAGAAGCAGAATTTCAAGAAAACTTTATAGATATTAGGATAAATGGAATAAGTAAGACTGTTGAAGCTATAGGTATATACTGGGATGAAAGTAAAAAGTTTGAAACTATAGAAGATATTATAAAGCCAGAGCAAGCCATGGGAAAATTCTTAAGTGATAAATCCATGCAGTTAAGATACACCATAGACTATAATGAAACTCAAAAGACAGGAAAACAAACTATAAAGCTTATTTATGCATTAATATCGAAAGATGGACACTATAGTGGAAGTTATATAGATGCTAAAACAGGTCAATATTTAGAATATCCCCCTATATATTCAGAAAACATTATGGGGCCATAGAACTATATTTTCAGAAGAAAAACTAAGACTAAAGCTGTGATTTGGAAAAAGTTTAATTATTTTTACCAAATTATAGCTTTTTTTTTCAAAAAGAATTAAAATTAAATTATAGAAGTATTAAGAAATAGCTTAAGTTTATAAAGGGAGTGTGGAATGAGAAAAGTAAGTCGTGGTGAAAGAAAAGAATTAGCAAGAACTCAAAGAAGAGAAAATGCTAAAGAAATTATGATTAATGGACCAAAGAAAACTAGAAAAAAACTAAGCCTAATACATATAATGACACTTTTTTCTATTATGCTAGTATTTCTGACAATGTTAGTACTTTCTAAAAGCGATGTACTAAATGCAGGCTCATTTGCAGGAGAAAAAGTTGAAAAATACATGCTGTACTCATCTCAAAAAGACTTTCAATTAAATTATGAAAAAAAACTATCAGAAGAAAATAGCAATTATAAATATGATAAAAATATAGATAGTGTGATAGTTTCTGGCTCAGAGATTTCTTTCAAACAAAACAGCACTAAAAAAACTAACTCGTTAATAGGAATATCTGAGGGGAAAAGTAATCAGATAGAAAAAGTAGGTGTAATTGGGGTTTATCAAGAAGACAACGGACATTTTCCGCTAGGATTTAAAGAAAATGCGATTTTACTTACCTCTATAGTAAATGAAATCAGTTATGAAGATGCTACGGTTTATTTAATGAGCAAGAATATAATTGACCACAACGGAAGCATAGTTTTAAAATCTGTTATATTTGAGGAAAATGGAAAAGAATATATATTTCACGTAGATGATATAAATAAATTTTTCTATACAATACAGGTAAAAAAGGCTCTAGTTGAAAATTAAGTAGAATATATATACTTTTATCTAGATGATTTATATAGTAAAATATAAATTGACATGTTCAGGTAAAAAGAGTATAAATAAATTTGGACTTTGATAAAAATAAAAATTAATATATAGCATATAACTTGATACTAATGGATGACGTGGGACGGTTAAAGTCCGGCAGGTTAAAAATGGATGAACAACTATTAATAGTTTGAAAATCGAAAGGAATGAACAATTTGGCTCATATTCTAGTGAGAAAAAGCGGACCATTAAAGGGTAATGTAAAAATAAGCGGAGCAAAAAATGCAGTTCTTCCTGTAATAGCAGCTACACTTCTTGCAGAAGGCGTATCTACTATTAAAGGAGTGCCAGATTTAAGAGATGTACATGTAATGAGTGACCTACTTCGACACCTTGGAGCGAAAGTAGAATTTGAAGATGAAACTTTGACAGTGGATGCCACTAATATAAATAGCTATGATGCACCATATGAATTAGTTAGCAAAATGAGAGCTTCTTTTTTAATTATGGGGCCTCTGCTTGCTAGATTTAATAGATCAAAAATCTCAATGCCAGGAGGATGCGCTATAGGGACTAGACCTATCGACTTGCACCTTAAAGGTTTTAAAGCCATGAATGCAGAAGTGGATATGGAGCATGGCTATGTAGAAGCACACACTAAAGGACTAGAGGGTCATAAGATTTATCTTGACTTTCCTTCAGTAGGAGCTACAGAAAATATAATGATGGCAGCAGCGCTTGCAGATGGAGTTACTGTAATTGAAAATGCGGCAGAAGAACCAGAAATAGTAGACCTTTCTAATTTCATCAATGAAATGGGTGGTAAGGTTAAGGGAGCTGGAACAAAAACCATAAAGATAACAGGAGTAAAATCCCTTCATGGCGCAGAACATATAGTAATACCTGACAGAATAGAGGCAGGAACTTATATGGTAGCTGCAGCTATTACCAAGGGCGATGTTGTATTGGAAAATGTTATTCCAGATCACCTTAGACCTGTTATGGCAAAACTAATAGAAATGGGATGTAATGTAGAAGAAGGTGAATCTACTATTAGAGTGGTAGGATCAAAAAACATTATACCTACAGATATAAAAACCATGCCTCATCCAGGTTTTCCTACAGACCTTCAGTCTCCATTTATGGCACTGCTGAGCATAGCTGAAGGTAATTCAATGGTTATAGAGACAGTTTTTGAAAACAGATTTATGAATGTTCCAGAGCTTAACCGCATGGGAGCGGATATAAAAATAGAGGGTAAATCTGCAGTAATCAAGGGTGTAAAAAACTTAGAAGGTTCAAATGTAGTTGCTACTGACTTAAGAGCTGGTGCGGCACTTATACTTAGTGGAATGGTAGCAGAAGGCCAGACAGAAGTTACAGAAATTTATCATATCGAAAGAGGATATGTAGATATAGTGAAGAAGCTTTCCTTACTAGGGGCAAATATCGAAAAAATAGAGGACTAATTCTTTCCAAAAAATGTTAAAATGAGTATGAGAATAATTTAATAATGAAAAGGAGAATAAAGAAATGGGATTTTCGCCAGATATTGGAATAGATTTAGGTACCGCGTCAGTACTAGTATATGTAAAAGGCAAGGGGATAGTACTTCAGGAGCCATCAGTTGTGGCAATAGATACAAGTACCAATAAAGTGCTAGCAGTAGGAGAAGAAGCTCAAAAAATGCTAGGACGTACGCCTGGAAATATAATTGCAATTCGTCCATTAAAAGATGGAGTTATTTCTGATTATGATGTTACAGAAAAAATGCTAAAGCACTTTATAGAAAAAGTTACTGGAGGAGTAGGTCTATTTAGATTCTTTAAGCCTCAGATTATAGTTTGTGTACCATCAGGAGTAACAGAAGTAGAAAAAAGAGCAGTAATAGATGCTACTATGGAAGCAGGAGCTAGAGATGTATTCTTGATTGAAGAACCAATAGCAGCAGCTATAGGAGCTGGCATAGAGATTTCTCAGCCAAACGGAAGTATGGTAGTAGATATCGGGGGAGGAACCTCTGATGTTGCAGTTATATCTCTTGGAGGTATAGTTGTAAGCACCTCAATAAAAATCGCTGGAGATAAGTTCGATGAGGCGATAGTGAAGTACATGAGAAAGAAACACAGTATATTAATTGGAGAGCGTACAGCTGAAGAAATCAAAATCAACATCGGTTCAGCTTTCCCAAGAGATAAAGAAGTAACTATGGATGTAAGAGGAAGAAACCTAGTTTCGGGACTTCCAGAAACAATCAAAGTATCTTCAGAAGAAACATTAGAAGCGCTTAGAGAAAGCGTAGCGCAAATAGCTGATGCAGTTCACTATGTGCTTGAAAAAACACCACCGGAGCTATCAGCAGATATCAGTGACAAAGGAATCCTTATGACTGGAGGAGGCTCACTTCTTTGGGGACTTGATAAACTTATCCAAAAAAGAACTGGCATAAACGTATACATAGCAGAAGATGCTATATCATGTGTTGCAAAGGGAACAGGTGAAGCGCTTAACTCTATAAAAGTATTACAACGTTCAACTAAAAAAAGGTACTAAAGAACTATAGGTAAATTCTATAGTTGTGTCGATAAATATTGCAGGGTTATATCCTGTAATACAATAATCTGAATTTAAGTAGATTATGTACATAAGGAGTCTATTAGCCTAGCTAATAGACTTTTCTTGTAAATACAAGAAAAATATAAATACAGTAATGTGGAGGAAATTATGTTTAGAGGCATATATACAGCTACAAACGGCATGAGAACAGACTCGAAGAGAATAGATGTAATTACAAACAATATCGCCAATTCTCAGACTACGGCATTTAAAAAAGATGTCCTAGTTACAGAATCTTTTCCTGAAAAGCTCATGGTAAAGCTAAATGGAGTGGAAAACAACCTAAGACCTACTAGGCAAAATATAAAAATAGATCCTCCAGCTGACTTCCAAAATAATAACTCTATAGTATCTATAGAGATAAGCTCTGGATACTTAAAAATGGAAGATAGGCACGGAGTAGGCTACCACAAATCAGCCAAGATAACTAGAGATGAAGATGGCTATCTTAGAACTGCTCTAAGAGATTCTGATAGCAATACTCATGCAAAATTTGGAGCATATCTTCTAGATGTAAATGGCAACAAAATATTAGCCCCAGACGGAGCGATAACTGTGCTTGCAAATGGAGCATTACAAGCAGGGGGCCAAAATATTGCTAACATTATAAGCGGAGTAAATGCTCAAGTCATAGGAACTATGAATGGAGGAGCTCTAGCGGATAGGTCCATGATTAACTTTAATCAAGGTAATTTAGACCCTACAGAAAATCCCCTGCATTTGGCACTAGAGGGTAAGGGATTTTTCAAAATCCTAGATTTACAAGACGGCCAAATTAAATATACTAGAAATGGTGGATTTTCTATAGATGCAGAAGGTTTTTTAGTTGACTATAGTGGTAACTCAGTGCTTTCTGCTAGCGACAATGAAATTTCAGTTCCTGAAGGAGCTTCAAAAATAGACATAGATAAATTTGGAAATATAGTGGCAACTATAGATGGCGAAAAAGAAGAAATAGATACACTTGCAATAACAGAAATATCAAACACTGAAAGCATGATAAAAGAAGGAGAAAGTTACTTGCTTATGGCAGAGGGAATAGAAGCTGAAGAGACTGAATTTACAGGTCAAGTGCTTCAAGGCTACTTAGAAGGTTCAAATGTAGATATCATATCTGAAATGGCAGAAATGATAAACCTGCTAAGAGGATATGAAAGTGGTCAGAAAGTTATAAGGTCATATGACGATATAATGTCAAAAGCAGCCAATGAAATTGGTAAAGTATAAAATAGAGAGGAAGATAAACTATGAGAGCACTTTGGACTGCAGCTAGTGGAATGAGAGCCCAACAGTTAAATATGGATACAATATCAAACAATCTTGCAAACGTAAATACTACAGGATTTAAAAAACAAAAAACAGAATTTAAGGATTTACTATATACATCTATGAAAAGTGTAACAAACGACCCCCAGCTGGGAGAACCTGTGAACCTTCAGATAGGTCATGGGGTAAGACCAGTTGCTACATCTAGATTGTTTACGAATGGAAATCTAGAAAAAACTGAAAATCCTACAGATGTTGCCTTAGAAGGTCCTGGCTTTTTAGTAGTTGAAAACCCGACAGCAAATCCAGAACTCTTATTTACTAGAGATGGAAACCTAAAATTTTCAGTAGATGGAGATGTTATGACCCTGGTTACTTCTCAAGGCTATACAGTACTGTCTACAGATGATGATGTCATAGAAGTGGAAGCTACTATGAGAAACTTCTCTATATCAGAAGAAGGTATAGTGACTGCTCAAGATGAAGCGGGAGAAATAGTAGAGCTAGGTCAGATTCAAGTAGTTCAATTTATAAATCCTGAAGGACTGCAGGCTATGGGAAACAACTTCTTTTCTCAGACAGCAAATTCAGGTGAGCCAGTAATAGAAGAAGATGAAAATAAAGACACTAAGCTTTATCAAGGTTTTTTAGAAACATCTAACGTACAGCTGGTTGACGAGATGGTAAGAATGATTATGGCTCAAAGAGCCTACGAGATAAACTCAAAATCTATCCAGACAGCTGATGATATGATGCAGACCGTAAACTCACTTAAAAGGTAGGAGGTAGATTATAGTGGATATTAAGCCTTTTATACCTACAAACATCCCTGTAAACTACAAGGATGAGCAGATGAGCGAGATGGAAAAGGAAAAACTAAAAAAAGTAGCTGGAGAGATGGAGGCAGAATTTCTAAAAATCATGCTCAAGCAAATGAAAGCTACCATTCCTGAAAATGAAGACGAAGAAAAAGCTCCAGGCAAGGATATCATGACGGATTTTATGCTAGAGAGATATGCGGAAGATGTGTCAAAGAATCAATCTATGGGTATAGCCAAGATGATATATGAGCAATACACTAAGGCCTACAAGAAATAAGAAGAATTATTAAGAATTATTAAGAAATAAGAAGAATTATTAAGAAAAATAAAAAAAGAAATATAAAGAAAATTATAACAACTAAAAAAACCATTTAGATTTGTCTTTTTTATGAGATAATAATCTAAATGGTTTTGTTTTATGTATACAAGTTTTGAAATTAAAAACAGGCTTATTTTCATGGTAGTAAAGATAATTGTGATTTTGTTCCTAATTTATAAAAAGTGACGGTGATAAAAATGGACTTTTGGACGATTTTTTCTCAAGTACTTGTTCTATTTCTACTGATATTAGTGGGATATATAGCAGGAAAGCAGCAGATGATAACAAAGCACGGAGCTAAAGAAATAAGTACTCTAGTTTTATACATTACGCTTCCGGCTCTTATCATAAGGTCTATGCAGTTTGATTTTTCTATAGAACTGCTAGGTCAGAGCCTAAAAATGATAGGAATGGCTGTGATAGTATACATAGCAACTATTTCTCTTTCCTATGTATTTGCAAAATTGCTTAGGGCAAAAAATAAAGAAAAAGATGTATTTCAGATGGCTATGATATTTCCTAATGTAGGCTTTATGGGCTATCCTATAACCCAAGGGCTCTACGGCAGCCAAGGAGTGTTTTATACTTCCTTATTTAATATGCCCTTTGACCTTTTGATGTGGACGGTAGGAGTACATCTCCTTAGCAGGTCATCAGATAGTACTGCATCAAAGAAAAAAGGCTTGTCCGCCCTACTAAATCCAGGAACTATAGCAGTAGCTATTGGCTTTAGCTTGTTTATACTTTCCATTAAACTACCGCCTATATTAGATAGCACGCTTTCATATCTGGCATCAGCAACCACTCCTCTAGCTATGCTAGCTGTTGGTAGCACCCTAGCTAGAACTAGGGTAGATGCAATTTTTGCAAATAAAAAACTGCTACTTACAGCAGTTATAAAAGTTGCAGTAATTCCAGCTATTATGATAGCTATATTTACCTCATTAAAACTAGATGGATACTTCCTAAAAATACCTATAATAGTAACAGCTATGCCAGTAGCCGCAAATGTAGCTATATTTGCAACTAGATATGAAAGTGATGAGCTGCTAGCATCGCAGCTAATATTTTTAACTACTCTTATGTCTTTGGTTACTATACCTATGATAGCTCTCTTTTTAGGCTAAAGCATGATAGCGTGAGATAGCATCATCATTATAAAGCCTGCACTCATATTGCCAAAAAATATTGCAGGAAGAGCATACTTCATACGTATATTTAAAATTGAAGCAAGAGCTGAGCCAGTATAGGCTCCAGTGGAAGGCAGTGGAATAGCTACGAATAAATAAATTCCTAGTATATTTGCTGCCTTTAATTTTTTTGATTTTTTATGGATATGATTATTTAAAAAATCAGTAAAGAATTTAAAAATATTCTTTTCCTCCATAAACTCTATGATTTTCCTAAAAAATAGTATAAGAAAAGGTGCAGGAAGAGTAGAACCTGCAACAGATAGCCAATAAGCTTCCCAAGGACTCATGCCTAGCCCTATTCCCAGTGGGATAGCTCCTCTGAGCTCGATTAGAGGCACTGCCGCCAGTAGAAAAACGTAGACCTCATGGCTGAGGTTTACAAAAAAATCATTCATGTATATTGTCCTCCGATTAAACTCTAGATTTCTAGAGTAAATATTTTTTGTAAATTCATTACAACAAAAGTATTATAACATAATTATATCAACTGAAATATAACTGTAATCACTATGTAATTGTATCTTTTTTGCTTTTGACTTAAGATATAGTTCGAGAAGGTGTATCTATAAATAAATTAACAGATTTTTTGACATCAAAGTATGTCTTTTGTGTAATAAAGGAGATGTAAGGCATGAAAAAACAATTTGCGGCTCTTATGTTAGCTATGCTAATTGGACTAGCTCCAGCTTTGTCTTTTGCAAATGTTATAGATGAATCTAAATATCAGATTCCTCTAAGCCAAGGAGTAAACCTAAAAAAGATAGCTACTTTTTATGAATGGGGAGTCCAAAACGTAAATATACTTGAAGTAGATTTAAACAATCCATCTGTAAAGCTAGATGTCTTATTTAATAAAAGTGGTTTTATAAACAGAACTACCCTTAGCAATATGGTAAACCAGGAACAAGGCGTAGTAGCGGCAGTAAACGGTGATTTTTTTTCCATGTCTACCCCTGCATTTTCTATAGGACCTTTAGTAAAAGATGGCAAGCAACTTTCTAGTCCTCACTATGAGATGAATAAATATGCTTCTCTGCTAGTTGACTCCACAGGAAATGCCATTCTTGCCTACCTATATTCAAATGTTCAGCTAGAAAATAGTTCAAGAGGTATAAATGTAGATATATCAGCAATAAATAAACCCAGTAAAGACTATGGAAATATAGTAGTATACACTAAAGAATATACTTCAAGTAGTCCTGGAGCTAATAATACCTATTATGACCTTACAGAGGTAGTGGTAGAAAATGACATCGTAAGAGAAGTAAGATATGGCCAACCTAGTGTGGCTATCCCTGAAAATGGCTACGTGATACTAGCAGCTGGAGCAAATAGCTTCGTGCTTCAAGGGGCCTTTACTCCAGGAGAAAAGGTCAAACTAAAAACAGATATAAACTTAAATTACAATAATATAAAAACAGCTATAGGTGGAGGAACTATGCTTCTTAAAAATGGAGTAGAAACATCTATAACTCAAAGTGTAAAAGGAAAGAGCCAAAGAACAGCCCTAGGAATCACAGCCGATAAAAAAATGCTTATAGTCACAGTAGATGGCAGAAAATCTCCATTTATAGGAATGGATGAAAAAGATATGCAGTCCTATATGAAATCACTAGGAGCAAAGGATGCTATGATGCTAGATGGGGGAGGGTCTACTCAGCTGATGGCAGACGGCAAAATTCAAAATACTATGGCATCTGCAGAAAGGTCGCTGGTAAATGGCTTAACTATAAAAAATACAGCGCCAAAAGGTAACATAGCTCAGATTGAAATTTCTGTGCTAAATGAAACTATCTTCCAAGGAGATAAGGTAGAGCTTGCTATAAGAGCTTTTGATGCATCAAAAAACCCTATAGACATAACTACTCCTAGTTTTCAGGTTACAGGAGAAGGTGTATCAGGAAACTTTGATGGCAGGTACTTTAATCCTACTTCAGCAGGAAGTGGAAATATAGTAGCTTCATATGGAGGAATTACTGGAAAAATCCCAGTAGAAGTACTTAAGAAAAATGCAGCAGACCCTAAATTACTTCAGACCCTTCCAGATTCAGGAATAGCAGCAGTATTTGGCGATATGTCAGCTGGAACAAGCATCTTAGATCAAGCATTCAAGGCAAAACTTGCTAGTTCAGCTAGCACAAGTCAAGCTGTCATAAGTTTAGGAAGTCAAGACAATTCATTTTTGGGTGCAATAGCAGCTCCTAAAGAAGCCTTTAGTGGGGCATATAAATATAAAACTGTAGGAAATACTACTTTTATAAGTGTAGATAACAGAAATGGCGGAGTATACAAGATAAAAGGCCAGTGGGATTACTTAAAGGGTCTGTTATCAAAAAGTGCAGGAAATATAGTTATAGTGCTCCAAGGCAGTGACAAGTCAGCAGACAGCATAGACCAAAATGCATTTGACAAAATTATCCAAAAAGAAGCGAAAACTAAAAATATATATGTGGTATATGAGGGCAAGACTTTTTCCTCTAGAGTAGATGGGAATGTAAGCTATATCAGCCTAGTAGATTATGCATCCATGTCAAAATCCAATATATATCAGGACATAAAATACCTTCAGTTTTTTGAAACAGATGGAAAATTGGTATATGGATTTAGGCCTGTCCTCACTCCATAAAACTGATACAAAAATAGTAAAAATTATTTTTTAAAAAAGCATTGACATATACTTTTTCATAATATAAAATAAAATCCGTTGCACAATAAATGAATAAATTCTTGAACCTTATCAAGAGAGGTGGAGGGACTGGCCCTGTGAAACCCGGCAACCAGCACAGCAATGTGAGATGGTGCCAATTCCTGCGAGATATATTCTTGGCAGATGAGGTAGCTTTATATATGAAAGCCTCTTCTGCGTATGTGTATGAAGGGGCTTTTTCGCTAGAAAAAAGTCCTCATTATGTACGATGTGCCATGTGGGCATATACAAGTGATACGGTTTACAGCATTTAATGCTAGAGATGAGGAGGATTTATCAAATGAAAAGATTATTTACATCAGAATCTGTTACTGAGGGCCATCCAGATAAAATGTGTGACCAAATTTCAGATTCAATACTAGACGCCCTATTAATTCAAGACCCTAACTCACGTGTGGCGTGTGAGACAGCAGTTACTACAGGGCTTGTAATGGTAATTGGAGAGATAACTACAAATGCATACGTAGATATCCAAAAAGTAGTAAGACAGACAGTGAAAGAAATCGGATACGATAGAGCAAAATTTGGTTTTGACTGTGAAACATGCGCAGTAATCAATGCTATAGACGAGCAAAGTGCTGATATAGCTATGGGTGTAGATGAATCCCTAGAGCACAAAGAAGGCCAAGTCAACGATGAAGTAGAAGCAGTAGGAGCTGGAGACCAAGGTATGATGTTTGGTTTTGCATGCGACGAGACTGCAGAGTTTATGCCACTTCCTATTTCCCTAGCTCACAAGCTAGCTAAAAGACTTTCAGATGTAAGAAAAGACAAAACTCTTAATTACTTAAGACCAGATGGAAAAACTCAAGTAACAGTGGAATATGAAGATGACAAACCAGTAAGAATAGACACTATAGTAATTTCTACTCAGCACAACCCAGAAGTTACTAGAGAGCAAATCCAAAAAGACTTAATCGAAAACGTAATTAAGCCAATAGCAGATAGCAAGTTACTTGATGAAAACACTAAGTACCTGATAAACCCTACAGGAAGATTCGTAATCGGAGGACCTCAAGGAGATTCAGGACTTACAGGAAGAAAAATCATCGTAGATACTTACGGCGGATACGCTAGACACGGTGGAGGAGCTTTCTCAGGAAAAGATTCTACAAAGGTAGACCGCTCTGCAGCTTACGCAGCTAGATGGGTTGCGAAAAACGTAGTAGCAGCAGGACTAGCTAAAAAATGTGAGATTCAGTTAGCTTATGCGATTGGTGTAGCTGAGCCAGTATCAGTACTAGTTGATACATTTGGAACAGGTCTTATAGCTGATGAAAAGATTTCTGAAATTATTTCTAAAAACTTTGATCTTCGCCCAGGAGCTATCATAAAAGACCTAGGACTTAGAAGACCGATATTCAAACAAACAGCAGCTTACGGACACTTTGGAAGAACAGATGTAAGCCTTCCTTGGGAAGAACTAAACAAAGTAGACGATATTAAAAAAGATGCTGGACTATAATAACCACCCTATAAATAATTTCAGCAATTTAAGTGATAATAGATTGTTTATGAAGTTGAAAAGACTATAACAAAAAAGGATTAGTATACAGATTACTCTGGGTGCTAATCCTTTTGCTGTTTATGTTATAATAAATCATATTCAAAATACATTTGGAGAGTATGCTTATGCCTATAGAATTAAAAGGAAAAATTTCAGATATAATATTTCAAAACGATGAAAATGGCTACACTATAGCAAACCTAATCAGCCATGAACTAGGAGAAGTTACGGTAGTGGGCTGTATGCCATCTGTCAGAGAGCTCGACAACATAAAAGTCAGTGGAGAGTGGAAGACTCACGATATATATGGCAGACAGTTTGGTGTTATGACCTTTACTCATATGGCTATAGATTCACTAGATGGAATCATAGCCTACCTAGCATCTGGAACTATAGAGGGCATAGGCCTCAAAATGGCCCATAAAATTACAGATAAATTCGGAATCAAAGCCATAGAAATTTTAGAAACTAATCCAGATAGATACTTAGAAATAGAAGGTATAGGCAAAAAAAAACTCGATAAAATAATAAAATCTCATATGGAAGGAAGGGAGCTGAAATCAATAATAACAGCATTTTCGCCATATGGAATAAGCCCAGCCTATTGTATGAAAATCTATAAAAAATATGCAGATAAATCTGTGGATATGGTCATGAAAAACCCATATGGACTTTGTAGAGATGTAAAAGGTATAGGCTTTAAAAAAGCTGATGAAATAGCTAAAAAATTAAATTCAGGACTAGACTCTATAGAGAGAATAGAAGAAGGAATTAAATACCTACTTCAAGAAGCCGCATATAGTGGGCATACATATATGCTAATACCTCAGCTAGTATCAAAAGCCAAGGAGCTTTTATCAATAGATGAAGAAGAAATTCTATCTTGCGTGAATCAGATGGCTATAAATGGAGGTATAACCATAGAAGAAGTAGATATAGAGCAAAGAGTCTACTTAGATTCCTATAACCTAGCAGAGACTAGAACTGCTAGCAACCTAATAAAGCTAGCATATATGAATGAGCTTGAAAATCAAGATAAAACCATAGAGCAATTAGAGCTAGAAGAAGATATGAAGCTGTCTGAGCTACAAAAAAAAGCTGTGACCATGGCACTTGAAAACAAAATGATTATACTAACTGGAGGCCCAGGAACTGGAAAAACGACTACTCTTAGCTTTATAATCAAAAGCTTTGAACAGATGAAGAAAAAAATCATCCTCTGTGCACCCACAGGAAGAGCAGCAAAGCGTATGTCCCAGGCAACCTTAAGACCAGCCTCTACCATCCATAGATTACTAGAGGCAGTATATAGCGAGCAAGCAGATGGACTAATATTTCAAAAAGACGAAGACGACCCTATAGCTGCTGATGTAATAATAGTAGATGAGGTTTCTATGATGGATGTAATGCTCTTAGATAGCTTGCTTCTGGCTGTATCAGAAGGCACAAACCTTATATTTGTAGGAGACAAAGACCAGCTTCCATCTGTAGGAGCGGGAAGAGTCCTGCAGGATATGCTAGAGAGTAATACAATCCCTAGCATAGAGCTTACTGAAGTATTCAGACAGGCAAAGCAAAGCATGATAATAGTAAATGCCCACAAAATAAATAAGGGTGAACTTCCAATCACAGACCAAAAAAATACAGACTTCTTTTTTATGGCAAAGAAAACTCCGTCTCAGATAGCAGAGCTAATAGTTGAGCTAGTTTCAGATAGACTGCCGAATTACTATAAACTTCCATCAAATAATATTCAAGTACTGTCACCTATGAGAAAATCAGAAGCTGGAGTACTTAACCTAAACCTGCTCTTGCAAGAAGCCCTTAATCCAGCAAGGCAAGGCAAAAGGGAACATAAGGTGGGAAATAGAACTTTTAGGACTGGCGATAGGGTAATGCATATAAAAAATAACTATGAAAAAACCTGGGAAAATTTAGAAGAAAATATTTCTGGAGAAGGAATATTTAATGGCGATATGGGATATATAGACTTTATAGAGTCTAGCGAAAAAAAACTCTACATACAATTTGATGATGGAAAAAGAGCTGACTATGACTTTACAGAGCTAGACCAGATAGAGCATGCATTTGCTACTACAGTTCATAAAAGTCAGGGCTCAGAGTTTGACTGCGTAGTCATGCCCATATCAGCACTTCCACCCATGCTTATGAGTAGAAAAATCCTCTACACAGCACTTACTAGAGCAAAAAAGTTAGCTGTGCTAGTAGGGAATCCCAAATATCTAAAAACCATGATATCAAATGTTCATGAGGAAAAAAGAAACTCAGCACTATCTGATAAGCTAAAAATTTACAAGGAAACAGGAATGCTGATGGAGGAAAATCATGGAGATACTGTACCCTTCTAATATAAGATGTATTAGCTGTAATAGCATGATTCTAAAGACTAATACATATTCGTTGTGCAAATCATGCTTTCAAAAAATAGATTTTTTAGATATAAATTGTATGTCTTGTGGAGCTAAGTGTGATGAAGATTTTTGCCAAGCTTGCCTAGAAGAAACTGAGCCAAAATCGCCTATAAATGAAAGTTATGCTTGTACAGTATATGAAGATGTCATAGAAGCTATGATTCAGGCCTTTAAATACAGTAGCAAGACCTATCTTGCAAATGAATTTTCAGACATCCTAAGAGATAAATATAAATCTCTAAATCTAGATATGGACTACATAACGACAATACCATCTAGCAAGAAAAGAATCCAAAAAAGAGGATATAATCATACAGAACTTCTTGCCGGCCATCTAGCAAAAAAAATAAACCTGCCATATACTAAGCCTCTAATAAAAATAAAAGAAACAAAGCCCCTAGCAAGCCTAAATCCACTTGAGAGATTTTTGGAAATAAATGGTGCTTTTCAAATCGATGAGAAAACGTTAAACTTAGACTATAAAAGAATTTTACTAATTGACGATATCTTAACTACAGGAACTACAGCAGTGGAAGTAGCAAGGACTCTAAAAGAGACTTATCCTGAGTGCAATATAACGCTTTTGGTATTAGCAACAGCTAAAAAATAAAAATCGTGAATCTGAAAGGAAGATAAATATGGAACTTAAAAATTGTGAAAAATGTGGGAGAGCTTTTGGATCACTTGGAAGTGAAACCTTATGTACTAAATGTTCAGTAGATAACATAGAAACAGATTTCAAAAAAGTAAGAGACTATCTATATGACCATCCAGGAGCTAGCGTAAGAGAAGTATCAGAAGAAACAGAAGTAGCAGAAAGAATAATCCTAAAACTTCTTAAAGATGAAAGAATAGAAATAATAGATGATAGTAATGGACTTCTTTCTTGCGAGCGTTGCGGAGTCAGTATAAAATCTGGTAGGGTTTGCGATGATTGTAAAAATGAGCTTGCGAAAGATTTGTTGGGAGCAGCAAAAACTTTAAGACCTGAAGAAAAAGCCCCTGATAAGTCACTAGATAAGAAAAAGGGAGGAAGCTTCCATATAAAGCAAAGACATTAATAGAATTAGAGTAATTGTAAAGAAACTTTAACTAAAACTCCTATTAAGACTTTGTTAATTCTTACGATATATATATTGTTAGGGCATACAAATTAAAATAAGGAGGGCTGACAATGAAGATATACAGCAGCACAGTCGTGCAAAACGTATACCAGGCATATGGTAAAAACAAAGTAGGTAAGACACAAAAGTCTGGGGAAGTTGGCAGTCCCGGATTTGATATACAGATATCCAATCAAGGGAAAGACTACCAGCTAGCCATTGAAAAACTAAAGCAAATTCCAGATGTGAGAGCAGATAAAGTATCTGCTATAAAGCAAAGCATTGAAAATGGAACCTACACTATAGATAAAACAAAGCTTGCAAAATCTATCTACAGTACTATAAGTACAAGTGAAATAGGATAATGATAATATGACTAGCTATCAAGAAATACTAGAGACATTACAAGTACAACTACAGCTAAATATTGAGCTTTTAAATCTTGCAAAAGAAAAAACTCAAATACTTAAAGACAATGACACATCCAGACTTATGGCTGTTTCTCAGCAAGAAGAAAGACTAGTTAGATTAGTGATAGATGCTGAAAAAAAACGAGGCAAGCTTATAGCAAAGTTAAACTGGGGAAAAGATAAGCTAGAAAATCTAGTTGAAAAAACTTTAAAAGAAGCTCCTGACTTGTCTAGAGAAATTCAAATGACAGGAGAGCAGTTAAAAGCAGTTCTTGAAGAGCTTGAGCTTATTAACAATTTAAATGATAAAATAATAGGATTCGTACTAGAACAAATAGAATTTACTAAAAATGTTCTCTTATCAGATGACTCTCCGACCACATATAAAAAAGGTAAGGGGAATTATGCATCTGAAGCTCAGAGATTAGATAAAAAATTATTTGAAGATAAGTTTTAATTTAGGAAGGACTCCTAAAATGCTTTTGATTTTCCATGACGGAGAGAAATCTCCGTTTTTTTATTGCCAAAATATAAACTTCGTAGGAAGCTATAACTATTAGAAACTTTACTAAGAATAAGTTTTATTTTACTAATTCTAAAACTATATATAGAGAAATATACCTATTAAATAATTACAGGATGAATCCGATACATATATTGTGTTTACGAAATCAAAGCAAAAAATATGCTTAAAATATATGAGGTGAGATAATGAGATCTACATTTGCAGGACTTAGTATAGCAAGCTCGGGACTTTTTGCAGCGCAAAGAGCTCTAGATATAACAGGACATAACATATCAAACGCAAACACTAGAGGATATAGTAGACAAAGACTTAACCAAGCAGCTCAAGACCCTATGAGTATAGTAGGGGGACAAGGGCAGCTAGGACTAGGAGTAAAAATGCAATTTATCTCTCAAGTAAGAGATGAGATGCTAGATATAAAATACCGTACGGAAGTAAATACTTTAGGCGAGTGGGAAGAAAAATATAACTCTATCAGCCAGATAGAGGCAATATTTAATGAACCTACTGACACAGGAATAAGAAAAGTAATGGATAACTTTTTTGAAGGACTTAACTCACTTTCAAAAGATCCATCTAGCCCTACTACTAGAGCTGTATTCATACAGAGTGCTGTAGCATTAGCTCAGAACTTTAACCATATGACAGATAACTTTGAAAAAATGATTAGAGACTCTAATGAAGAAGTTGAGTCTTCAGTAAGATCAATAAACTCGATGGGTTCTCAGATAGCAAAGCTAAATAAGCAAATATTAGAAGCAGAGCTAGATGGAAGCCGTGCAAACGACTTAAGAGATGCTAGAAACCTACTAATAGATGACCTATCAAAATTAGTTGATATACAAGTGAAAGAAGTACCTATAAGCAATGGAAACACATCGACACTGAGCATACTGATTCAAGGAACACCTTTAGTTAACCACACTGATACGAATGTGCTTGAACTTGAAACGAACATAGACCATCCTATGTTTCTAGATGGAAAAAATGCAATGGATTCCACAGGATTAATTTCAGAAGAAAGAACAGATTTATCAACGATAAAGGTAAGTAATATCAAATGGGCTAGTGGTTCCAGTCTAGACCAAACTAAGCTAGGCGGTACTATAGGAGGACAACTCCAGCAAAGAGATGGATTTAAGGACGAAAATAAAGGCATACCATACTATATTCGTTTTACAAGTGAATTTGCAAAATCATTTGCAGATACAATAAATGCTGCGCATAAAAATGGATATGCTCTTGGAGAAAACACAGCTTTTTTGCTAGATATTTTTGAAAGCAATGGTGGAGGAATCATAAATGCAGGAAATATTAGAGTTAACCAAGACTTATTAGATGACCCAACCTTATTAGCCTTAGGTGGAGATAGCGGAGCAAAAGATGACAATAAAAATGCTATTGCTATGCTTGAACTTAGAAATAATAAAAACTTTGTTTCTCAAATAGTATATTCTCCAACATCAAAAATAGTTCTAGGAGAAGGAACCCCTGAAGACGTTATTAAAACCATGATATCTACACTAGGGGTAGATGGTCAAGAAGCAAAGCGTATGTTTAATAACCAGCAATACTTGGCAGAAGAAATAGACTCATTTAGAATGTCTGTTTCTGGAGTAAGTCAGGATGAAGAAATGTCAAATATGATTAAATTCCAGCATGCCTACAATGCTGCGGCTCGTATGATAACAACCGTAGATGAAATGATAGATGTAATAATAAATAGAATGGGTAGAGTCGGACTATAAGATAAAGATAAGAGGTGAACTATGAGAATCACAAACTCAATGATGATAACTAGAACTATGAGAAATCAAAACACAAATCTTGAAAAGATGAATAAGTGGAATCATGATTTGTCTACACTTACTAATCTTCATAAACCATCGGATGACCCGATAAGAGTATCTAGAACCCTAAGACTAGAATCAGATATAAGTATGAGTAATCAATATAAAGACAACATAGAATCAGCAAAATCGTGGCTAGAAAAGACAGAATCAGCATTTAACGAAATAAACTCGGTATACCAAAGCATAAGAGAACTAGCAGTGCAAGGAGCAAATGGAATACTGAAAAATGAAGATACACAAAAAATTGCTCAGGAAATAAAGGAACTAAAAAATCACCTTATTCAGATAGGAAATGACACCTACTTGGGGAGACATATATTTACTGGATACAAAACGGATGTAAGATTATTAAATGATGATGGAAGCTATAACGCAGGGACTAATCCTGACGAAATTGATTTTGCAACATTAAAAGATGAAATAATTCAATATAAAGTAGGAGATTCTCAACATATAGATGTAAATATCACAGGAGATAGAGTCTTTGGTTCGCCAGTTGGCCCTGAAAATAAACCACAGTTATTCGCAGATATAGATGATCTTCTAACAGCACTTGATAAGGGAAACCATGAAGATGCTTCAGCTTCTATAGCAAAAATGGATGAACAACTTAAAGTCCTTCTTCAAGTAAGAGGAGAAGTAGGTGCGAAGGTAAACATGATAGATGTAATGAGCGAACGTATGTCTGATGTAAATGTAAACCTAAAAGACTTACTTTCCAAGACTAGAGATACAGATGTAGCAGAAACTCAGATACAGCTAGTTACTGCAGAAGCTGTATATAGAGCATCATTAGCTGTCACAGCTAGAATTATTCAGCCTACACTTGTAGACTTTTTAAGATAATTAAATACTAAAATAATCAATCGAATAAATCTAGAGCTATGTTTTTAATAAATATGGCTCTATTTTTTTAAAATTAATATATAATTAAGTTACGAAGTTTATTAAAACTAAGGAGTGATAACATATGAGGATAAATACTAATTTTTTTGGAGAAATAGAAATTGATGAAAAAGAAATCATAACCTTTGAAAAAGGAATGATAGGCTTTGAAGACATCAAAAAGTTCGCACTAGTAGGAGAAGAGGATTTATTTGTAGAGTGGCTACAAAGTATAGATGAACCTACATCTTTTGCTGTTATGGATCCATTTATAGCATATACTGAGTATAGCTTTGATATCCCTGATAAAGTGCTAGAGGAATTAAATATAAAAGATAAAAGTGAAATATTAATTAGAACTGTAGTAGTAATCCCAGAGGATATCACTAAAATCAGAACGAATCTTCAGGCTCCAGTAATAATAAACACAAAAGAAAAAAAAGCAATGCAGATATTACTAGACGATACCTATCCTATGAGATATGAATTCTATGAGAAGGTAGGTGTATAGTATGCTAGTACTAAAAAGAAAAGCAGGAGAAAGCATCATAGTAAATGAAAATATAGAAATTAAAATAATAGAAATAGAAGAAGGAAGAATCAAGATAGGAATAGAAGCTCCTAAAGATGTCAGTATACTAAGAAAAGAAGTACTAGATGAAGCACATATGGAAAATAAACAGGCATCAGAAAACAAAAGTATTGATAAGTCCATGTTTATACAGCTTAAAAAGAAATAAAAATATTAGAGAAGCGACCTAATAAAAAATCTAAAAAATTTTTAAAAAAGGTATAAAGTAATCATAATTTACTTCGATATATGTAGTGTAAGTGATAATCTTAAACGGCCGAAAGATATCACATAATCCAATTAACCAATATAACTTAATCAGGCATGGATGCCGATTAACAAAATTTCAAGGAGGAATATATAATGAGAATTAATAACAACATGATGGCTATGAACACACATAGACAATTGGGAATTAGCAACAACGGTGGAGCAAAATCTATGGAGAAATTATCTTCTGGATTTAGAATCAACAGAGCTGGAGATGACGCAGCTGGTCTTTCGATATCTGAAAAGATGAGAGGACAAATAAGAGGACTTAATCAAGCATCTAGAAATGCTCAAGATGGTATATCTCTTATCCAAACAGCAGAGGGAGCTCTTACAGAGTCTCACGCAATACTTCAAAGAATGAGAGAACTTTCTGTACAGGCAGCCAATGATACAAATACAGATACTGATCGTGGAGCTCTTCAAAACGAAGTAAAACAATTAATTTCTGAATTAGATAGAATAGGAAATACAACTGAATTCAATACAAAAAAATTATTAGATGGTAGTGCAGTAGGTGTTGCTGAAAAGGTAGACGGAACAGCTAAGGTAAATAACAACTCTAGCATGAAATTCACAACTGCAGCGTTAGAGGGTTTTAAAGATGCAGCTTCAACTGCTACTACGAAATCAAATTATGATGGCGCAGTTACTATTGTAAAAGTAGAAGATGGAGCAGCTATTGCTGACAATAAATTTAAAATTATAATGGCAGATGGAACTGAGCATTCTGTAGATGGTGGAGCAGCTGGAGGAACGATAACCGTTAATGATGCGAATATAGAATTTGGAACCGGTATTTTTGAAGCAGCGGTTACACTAGCATTTGATGGAACAACAGCTATAGGAGATTGGAAAGTTGGAGAGAGCCTAACTTTTGTATTTAGCAAAGATGTTGCAGCGAGTGATAAACTTGAAGAATCAGTTATGCTTCAAATAGGAGCAAATGCAGGACAAACTACTTTTGTATCTGTAGGTGATATGAGAGCAGATGCACTTGGAGTTGCAGATTTGGATATTTCTTCAAAGCTTTCTGCTATGAACTCAGTAGAAACAGTTCAATTAGCAATTGAAAAAGTATCTGCACAAAGAAGTAACCTAGGAGCAATGCAAAATAGACTAGAGCATACTATTAAAAACGTAGATAATACTTCTGAGAACTTACAAGCAGCGGAAAGTAGAATCAAGGACGTAGATATGGCTAAAGAAATGATGGAGTTCACAAAGAACAACATCCTTCAACAAGCAGCACAAGCTATGTTGGCTCAAGCAAATCAAGCACCTCAAGGAGTGCTTCAGTTACTAAGATAGTAATAACTGAAACTCAAACAATTAATATAATAAGAATAATTATAGAGGGTCAGGGGAATTTTTCCTCTGGCTCTTTTTATATATATTGTTGGAATCGAGAGGAGGATAATCATTTTGACGCCTACCGTGGATTTTAGAAAAAAACTTGCTCAAAGAATAGAAGGAAATGGAAACAAAAGTTTGTCTGATGAAGATCTCATTGGTTTTTCTAAAGAGTTCATTGAGGTGTTAGGAGAATCAAATTCAATGAGTTCAATGAAATTGTATCGCTATATGCCATTTAACTATAACAATATACGCTCAATTGAAAAAGGTGCCATTTATCTCAGTGAGATTGGAAAAATGAATGATGTTTTTGAAGGATTAACATTAGTACATGATTCCCAGACGATTGATTTTAAGGATTTACACGATTTAGTTTATCTTAAATCTTTTAGCGAAGAAAAAGATAATTTGCTTATGTGGAGTCATTATGGTGATAATCATAAAGGTTTATGTATTGAGTATGAATTAAAACATATATTAAACCAGCAAGATAATGAAAAAAATAATTTAGGTATTTTATATCATTTATTTCCTGTTATTTATTTAGAGAATAGAGTTGATGATGAATCTGCTTTTAATAATTTAAAATACGCATCTAAGAGCATAAATCAGTACAAGTCAGATTTGAAAGATAAAAATGTTCCAGAGGATGTTGAATGGCATAAGGATATAAAGTCATTATTTTTAATTAAATCTAAGAAATGGGAATATGAGAAAGAATGGCGTATAGCTGTGACTTTTATGCAAATGAATGAAAAGGATGAAGAACCTTATGATGGAAATAAAGTTCTATATAATATTAACAATCAAAATATTCCTTTTGACTGTATAACTTCTATTTATTTCGGTGCAAACTTAGAAAATGATAAACAGGAACATATAGAAGAAATTGTTAGTAGATTAAATAATGATAAAGATAAAAAAATATCCGTCTATAAAAATATATTAAACCCTGGTGAGTACAAATTAGATACGGAATTAATAGTATAGCTTTTTATAATAGAAAACTAAGTGTCAATAATCGATAAGAAACTAAGATATTCATCAAAGAAAGCAGATACCATATGCCAAACCAAGAAGTAATAAAACACACATTAGACCTTTTAGAAACTATGGAAGAAGGTATCTAATATGTAAAAGCTAAACTAGGAGAATTTAATATAGATAGTAGATATTATGATAATCATGTAGATGAAAACTAATTCTCTGAAACTTAAGTTTCTTCTGGCACTAAGTTATTGTTAAAATGATTAGCACCTAATGTGTTTTGATTTAAAGCAAAAGACCTTGAATGGGGATTTGTAAAAATTCTTTGTTTCTACAATAAAGAATTTTGTAATGGCATAATTAAAAATATTAATTTCCAGGAGGAAAATAATGGATATCACGAAGATTAATCAAGATATTTACGAGGAAATTGTTACTACATTGAATCAAGACTTTGATTTTATGATTCATGAATGGCAAGAGGCTGAACAATATATTAACAACTTCGATGATATTAGTTTAAGTGATGAGAAAGTTATGGACTTAAGGCGAAAATCAATTGAGTTTAAAGATAAATTACATCGTAGATTCTATAAATTTAAGTCAGCAAATTTTTCAAATGGTTTATCTAATTATGATGATTGTATTCTCAATATTGAGGCTTTAATAAGTAATCCACCAACACTATCAAGTATACACTATTCAACAGACCCAATTAGAGAAAAATTTATTAATGCGATTAGGAACTCAAACAAAAAAGACAATGACATTGGATTTTGCACCCACCCATTAATGTGCGATATAAGAAACACTGTTGGTAAAACAAAACTATTTACAATATTAGAAAGCAAAGAGCAACAGAATCTATATAATTATATTGACATTCTTTTCTATTTTAAAAATATAAAGTTAGCATATGAAGCTATGGAATATTTGTATATAGCTTTCGCAAAAAATTACAAGGATGAACAAAAAAAGTCTAAATTTATAGACCTTAATTGTCTGAAACTAAGTTATTGAAAAACTAAGTTATTGTCAAAATGACAAAATGATTATCAACTAACTTGTTGTGGTTTAAGGTAAAAAATCTTGCAAACAATTATGAGATTTCGTCATTTTTATAATAAAGGGTTTTGCAATACCTAAGTATAGTAGTCCAAGTATGGATAGAGAATAAGATAGGTGCTATAATTGAGTTGATTTATTACGGATGGACATCTTAGAATGAATTTGAATATATGATAGATATCATATATAACTATATAGAGTAGGATTAACTCTCTGTTAAAATATTTCTCAAACAATACAGAAAAATAATACATGAAACTAAGGAGGAATCTCCATGTCAGACAAAAAAAAGACTAGTACTACAACCAGAATATATGAAAGCATTTAGCTGTATAGGTCCAGCCTGTGAAGATAGCTGCTGCATAGGATGGACAGTAGACTTAGATAAAGAAACCTATCAAAAATATAAAAAGATAAATAATCCAGACTTAAAACCAATATTTGAGAAGATGGTAAACAGAAAACACAATCAAAAAAGTGATGGTTCTTATGGAAAGATTAAGATGGAAGCAGGGGGAAGTTGTCCTTTTTTAGATGAAAAAATGCTATGCAAGATCCATGGAACGCTAGGAGAAGAATACATATCAGATACCTGTGCTCTGTACCCAAGACATCTAAGAAAAATAGATGGAAAATATGAAAGAAGCACCACCATGTCATGTCCAGAAGCAGCTAGACTAGCCCTACTAAATCCAGAAGGTATAGGATTTGAACATATAGAAGAGGATGCAGATATTAGAATCAAACTTCATAGCAATTTTGACACTGAAGGACACCTATACCTAAACAAACCACAAAGATACTTTTGGGATATTAGAATATTCAGCCTAACCCTACTTCAAAATAGAAACTATACCCTAGGGGAAAGACTAATAATCCTTGGAATAGTATATAAAAAGATAGAAGCTCTATATGCAGAAAAAAGGCTAAACGATTTCCCTTTAATGCTAGAAACTATGTCGAATATGATTGAAGCAGGAAACTTCAAAGAAGAATTAGAAAAAGTTCCTACAAATACCCAAATTCAGATGAGACTTGCAAAAGAAATGACTGATAAAAAAATTCTAGAAGGAGTAACTAGTCAAAGGTATCTTCAGTGCTTAAAAGAAACCTTGCTAGGAATTGGGTATGTAGAAGATGAGAAGTTAGAAAATGTACTTTCAAAATATGAAGAAAACTATAAAGCGTATCTAAGTCCATATTTAAAAGACAAAGAATATATATTAGAAAACTACCTAGTAAATGAATTTTTTAAAGAAATGATGCCATTTGGAAGCTATAAATCTATGTGGGATTCATACATCTTCCTATGTATGCTTTATAGTATGATAAAACTTCATATGATAGGAATGGCAGGACATCATAAAGGGCTAGATGATGAACTAACAATAGAGCTAATTCAATCATTCTCTAAAGTAGTACTTCACAATAATCAATATATCCAAGGGATAGTAAAACTACTAAAAGACAATGGATATGATAGCCTAGCATATATGGCAATACTGGTTAAAAACTAGAATATAATATGAAGTATTGAAATTAAAAAATAATATACTTGGATTTTAAAATCAAAAGAAACTAGAAAAAACTACAAAACAAAAGGAGACTATGTATGAATAAACACATAGAAGTAATCCATAACATTCTAGCTTTACTACCTACAATAGAAGAAGGTATAAATCATATAAAAGTACAAATATCAGAACTTAGGTACGAAGAAGCATTAGGTCTACTTGAAGACTCGATGCTAGGAATAGCTAGTATAGAGCAGTCACTAGAGCCAATTACAGAGATTCCAAAGAAGAAAATAGCGCATCTAACGGCAAATCTTAAAGACTCTATATTAAAAATAGTAGAAAACTATGAAAAAGGGAAGAAAGAACTTATAGAAAATCAAATAGAATCAGAAGTTCTGCCTTCATTTATGAATTGGAAAAAAGAACTTGAAACTACTCTAAAGCCTTATGTTTTATCATAATTTAAGCAAGGATGAATAATATGACAAAAAATGAAAATAATGATGGATTTATAATAGAGTTTTGGGCAAATGTTTTTAATGTATTGAGCAAGATATCTGTTTTTTCTATTGTAAGGAAGTTTAAAAAGCCAATGACACACAAATTTGTAGAAGGATGGGTTTTGGGCAATTTAATTGTAGCTATATTATCAACATTAATTGGATATTATTTAGGAAATTCTTTAAAAGGACTAATGTATTTTATATTAATTTATGCATTGTTAAGAGTATTTGAAGTTATTATATATCAGCTTAATGTTTTATTTTTTGACCCGTACAGAGCAGAAAAAAAAGGTGAAGTTTATAAAATAAAGTCTCCAACCCGGATGGTTATTTTATTACTTCATAATTATGTGGAAGTTATGTTTTGGTATGCCTCGACAATAATAGCTTTAGTGCAAATAAGTGGCAATGAACTTGGGGCAACTTGGGGTGAATATGTACGCTCCAATATATTATGTATAGCAACGTTTGACAGTAGCATGATACAAGAAATTGTAGGAGAATTTTATCCCAAGTTATCTAGTATAGTATTCTTACAGATAATATCTGGAATTATTATGACAATAATATCATTAGCTAGATTCATGAATCTTATGCCTGAAGTTGAGTCAATAGAAAAATAGAAAGGTAGAGTTTAGATATAAAACTATAAATGAGATGATGAAATGAAAGAGGAAGAAAAAGTAAGAAAACAATTAGAAAAGCAGCTAGAGAAAGTAAATAGAAGACTAGAAATACTAGATATGACAGAAGAAAAACGCTTATTTATGAAATTCGTAACCCAAAGGGTAATATATGAATCAAAGATTTAACTTAAGTATATTGGAGTTTAGTCGATATACATTATAGGTAAGATTAAATTTATAAGGATTAAAATAATTATCCACAAAAGGAAGTGAAGCAAATGGATATAGCAGCACTATCAATGAGCCTTAGTCAGATGAAAGTAGCTCAAGAGGCAAGTGTATCTGTTATGAAACTAGCTATGGATACAGCGCAGGGACAGATGCAAGACTTTACTAAAGCTATGGAACAATCTGTAAATCCTAACCTAGGAACAAGTATAGATATAAAAGGCTAAAAGATCCGAGAGGGTCTTTTTTATTATCTATTTTACATAAATGCTATAATGAAAAGTGTAGAAGTAGCCGATATATTTTTTAGAAATTATGTTTTTGTAGGAGGGATCTTTATGAGCATAGAACAAATAGGCAGTGCAGGGATGCAGCAACAAGTACTTAACACAAATCATCAAATTGGAACTAGAGCAGCTACTTTATCGGACAAAATACAGGGAACAAGTGAATCAAATCAATCAAATTTCGAAGGAGAAAGAAAATTTACTCCATCGGAAAAACAAGTTCAAGAGGCAGTAGATTCTACCAACAAAGAACTGGAAAAACTACAGACAAATCTTAGGTTTAGTGTTCATAAACAAACTAAGCAAATTATGATTAAAATTATAGACAGTAATACAAAAGAGGTAATAAAAGAGCTACCACCAGAAAAGTTGCTAGATATGGTAGCATCTATGATGGAAAGAGCAGGACTTATAATAGATAAGAAAGGCTAAGGAGGTCAATTATGGTTAACCCTATTAGATTTGGAGGTATAGCATCAGGACTAGACACAGAAAGCTTAGTAAAACAATTGGTGTCAGCAGAAAAAACAAGAGTAGATAAGTTTACACAGCAGAAAATTTGGAAACAGTGGCAGCAGAATGCCTACAATGAAACAAATAAAACTATGGCAAATTTTATTCTAGATACTAGAAAAAATTTAGGGCTTACTAGAACTACAGCAACAGGAACTTTGGTATCTGGCTCTATTAATAATGTAGATTGGGTAAAAAAGGCAAGTTCATCTTCTACAGCTTTTGACGTAACAGCTAGTGCAAATGCGCCATCAGGAATATCAACAATACAAGTAGTAAAATTGGCAAAAGGGGCAAATGTTTCAAGCCAAGGAGATGTTACTGCAACTACAGCAGCAGAATTACTAGGAGCAGAAAAATTTGCAGATGAAAATAGCATAGTTAATATTACTATTAATGGAGAAGAAATAGGACTAAAATCAACTGATACTATGAGTGATATAGCTAGTAAGATACGTACGGCAACAGGATTAAACGCAAATTATGATTCTGGAGCCAAGAGATTTTTTATGAGCACAAAAACTACTGGATCTGATGCTAATATTACTTTTGCTAATGATGCTAATACTCAAGCATTCATGGGAGGATTAGATTTTAGTACGGCTGATTTATCAATTTCTGGTAATAATTCAAAAATAAAATACAATGATACTGATGTCATAGAATACCAGTCAAACAATATTTCTATTAATGGACTTAATCTAACATTAAAAGCAGAAACTACTGTTGGCGAAACAGTGAGCGTAGATACTGATGTAGATGGAGCATACAATAAAATAAAAGAGTTCGTAGATGAATACAATAAGTTGATTGACGGATTTAATAGTAAGCTTTCAGAAAAAACATATAGAGATTTTCAACCACTTACTGACGAGCAAAAAGAAGCTATGTCAGAAGGAGATATCAAGCTATGGGAAGAAAAAGCAAAATCTGGGCTTCTCAGAAATGATGATACTATTAATAGTATGATGCAGACTATCAGACAAGATGTATATAAAGTTGTCGAAGGGGCAAGTGCTATTTATGACATAGGAATAACTACTGGTAGCTGGAGAGATAATGGAAAGCTTACTATAGATGAAACCAAGCTTAAAGATGCTCTTAGAAATGATTCTGAAAAAGTTCTAAATACTTTATTTCAGACATCAGATACACCAGAAGTTACAATAGGTAAAGACGATACCCCAGAACAGATAGCTGAAAAACAAATTCAAATAGATAAGAGAAAATCAGAAACAGGAGCTTTTAACAGAATATTTGATAACTTAACTTCAGGAATTAAAAATATAGTTGATAAGTCTGGTCCAGGTTCAGAGTCAGCATTATTACGCTCTGTTAAGTCTAATATTTTGATAGATTATGTTACTTCTGGATATAGAAGTGCTATTGATAAAGATGTAAGCGAAATCGATAAGAGAATTACGAGAGAAACTGAAAGACTAGCATCTTTGGAAGAAAGGTATTGGAAACAGTTCACCGCTCTAGAAAAGGCTATGAACCAGATGAATAGTCAAAGTTCGTGGCTAGCACAGCAATTTGGTGGTGGACAGTAGGATTGAGTACTAGGAGGGAAAGCTATTGACAGGAAATAATGCATATGCAAAGTATAAAGAGCAATCTGTAAATACAGCAACACCAGAAGAACTGACTCTCATGCTCTATAACGGATGCATAAAATTTATAAATCTTGCGGAAGTATTTATAGACGAGAAAAATATAGAGAAAGCAAATATCAATATAATAAAGGCACAAGATATAATAACAGAGCTGAATATAACTCTTAATATGGATTATGAGATTTCTGCGAACTTAAGACAACTATACACCTTTGTAAATGAAAGGCTTCTAGATGCCAATATCAGTAAGGATAAAAAGGCATTAGCTGAAGCAAAGGAAATAGTGACGGACTTAAGAGACACATGGAAAGAAGCTATGGCCCTTTCTCGAAAGGGGAAATAGTTTATGGAAAACTCTGTAGACATAATAAGAGCAAAGATTTTAGACCTCATTAGTCTAAACCATAAGAAGAGCTCTGCTCTTAGAAGACTACATGAGGTTACAAAGCTACAAACAGTCGATATATCATCTAGCAGTTTAAATTCTCTACTAGACCATATAAAAGAAAAGCAGGATATAATGAATAGTATAGATGAGATTGATAAGACATTTTATGATAAATTTGTCGAGCTAAAGCTGATTTTAGGCATTAAATCTATTGAAGAAATAGATATAACTGAGTTTCCAGAAGTAAGCGAATTAAAATCATCTGTGCAGGAGATTATGCTTCAGCTAGGAGATATAGACAAACTAGACAAACAAAACTTAAATGAAGTGAATGTAGAGATAGTAAAGCTAAAAAATGACATGAAGCAGGTACAGACTCAAAGCAGAGTGATAAAAAATTACGGTGGAGCCTCGAAAGCATCATCTTATGGAAAAGACTATCAAGGGTTTTATATCGATAGTAAAAAATAGTTAAAGCATGAGAGCTATCATTTAATTATCTAACTTAAGTTCAGAGTTAGTAATTAAGTGGTAGCTTGTGTTATTATATGGATATAATAGAAATAACTGTATAGTTTAAACATATGTATAATTTTTAGAAAAAGAAGAGGGAAAATTAAATGGGAACTTTAAGTAATGAAAAAGGAAAGTGCTTTATTTGTAAAGAAGAATTTGGAAAAATTGCAATGAAAAACCATTTAGTAAAGGTACATAATAAAAATAATGATAATGAAAATAAATTTTTGATAAAGGTGGAAGCTTTCTTCAATAAGGATTATTGGCTCTATATTCAAGTGCACGAAGATGCTGTTCTAAAAGATATTGATATTTTTTTAAGAAATATTTGGTTAGAGTGTTGTGGACATTTGAGCATGTTTGAAATAAACGATGATTTTTATGAAAGTGAAACAGAAAAAACTAGTATAAATCTATTTGGAAGAAAAAGAGAAGACATGAGAAAAACAAGGGTTAAAAATGTACTAGAGGTAGGGGATACATTTAGATACGATTATGATTTTGGAAGTACTACAAGATTACAGCTTAAGGTAATAGATAAAATTTCTTGCAACAATACGAAAGAAAAAGTTACTTTATTGGCAAGAAATAATATGAAAATCTACCAATGTGAAGAATGTGGAGCAAAAGGAAAATATTTTTCTATGAAAGATGACTGGACTCCTCCTATTTTTTTATGTGAAGAATGTGCCTTAAAAAAAGAATATGAGGAATATTATGTTGTAGATATTGTAAATTCTCCAAGAATGGGTGTTTGTGATTATATAGGGGCAAGAGATATATATTCTTTATAAAAGAGGATTAGCAACAGCCGATAAAACCTTATAGAAGTTTATATAAAATTCTTTGTTTCATATAATGTTTATCTTATAATAAATAAATTCAAGAGGTTATTATATGAAATACTATTCTATTGGGGAGTTTTCAAAACTAATAGGTAAAAACTCTCAAACATTAAGAGAGTGGGATAAAAAAGATATATTAAAACCATATCATGTTGCTCCAACAGGGTATAGATATTATTCACAAGAACAACTTAATCATTTTTTAGGGCTTAGAGGAATTGATACTAAAACTAAAAAGGTAATTGGATATTGTAGAGTGAGTTCTCACAAACAAAAAGATGACCTTGAAAGACAAATTGAAAATGTTAAAACATATATGATTGCTAAAGGTTATTCCTTTGATGTTATCACTGATATAGGAAGTGGAATTAACTACAATAAAAAAGGATTAAATCAATTAATAGACATGATAACTAATTCAGAAGTTGAGAAGATAGTAATTTTATATAAAGATAGATTATTAAGTTTTGGTTTTGAAATGATAGAGAATCTATGTAATAAATATGGAACAACTATTGAAATCATAGACAATACTGAAAATACAGAAGAAAATGAATTAGCCCGTGATTTAATTCAAATTGTTACAGTTTTTAGTTGTAGACTTCAAAATAAAAGAGCCAATAAAGCAAAGAAAATGATTAAGGAGTTATTGGAGAATGATACTGGCGAGGAAAGTTAGAATTATACCTAATAAAGAGCAAGAACAACAACTTTGGAAGTCTGTCGGAACTGCAAGATTTATCTATAATTGGACACTTGCAAGGCAAGAAGAAAATTATACCCTAAAGGGCACAAGTAAGAATGGTGGTAAATTCATATCTGATAATGATTTAAGAAAAGAATTAACTATCTTAAAGAAAACAGAAGAATACAAATGGCTAAATGAAGTATCTAATAATGTGGCTAAACAAGCTGTAAAAGATGCCTGCAATGCCTATAAGAGATTCTTTAAAGGTCAATCAGAAAAGCCTAAATTCAAGAGTAGAAGGAAAAGCAAGCCATCATTTTATAACGACAATATAAAGCTAAAAGTGAAAAATAACATAGTTTTAATAGAGAAAGTAGGTTGGGTTAATACATCAGAACAACTACCGATAGATGTTAAATATAACAATCCTAGAATAAGTTATGATGGAAAGTATTGGTATATTTCGGTAGGTATTGAGGTAGAAAATCCAGTAGTAGAGTTAACTGGCGAAAGCGTAGGTATAGATGTTGGAATAAAGGATTTAGCTGTATGTAGTAACGGAATGACCTTTAAGAATATTAATAAAACAAAATTAGTTAAGAATTTAGAAAAAAGATTGCGTAGGTTGCAACGCAAAATATCAAAAAAATATGAAATGAATAAAGAAGGGAGGAAGTTCGTCAAAACTAGCAACATTATAAAACTTGAAAAGCAGATTAGATTAATCCATAGAAGACTATCTAATATTAGGAATAACCATCTACACCAAGCAACTACTAAGATAGTGAAAACCAAGCCATCAAAAGTAGTCATGGAAACACTGAATATCAAAGGGATGATGAAGAATCGCCATTTATCCAAAGCTATAGCACAGCAAGGTTTATACGAATTCAAAAGACAACTTGATTATAAATGTCAGCTTTATGGGATTGAGTTTGTAGAAGCTGATAAGTGGTATCCATCTTCAAAGACCTGTAGTGAGTGTGGTCATGTAAAAACTAGACTATCACTATCTGAGAGAACTTATATTTGTGAAGATTGTGCAGCAGTAATAGATAGAGATTATAATGCTTCAATCAATCTAAGTAGATATTCAGCATAACTACCTAAATGGTTATGTATGAGGTGTAGGATTCGTTGTATCCGAAGTTAAGCCCTCGGAGTGTTATATCAAACGAAAGTAGCTTAGGCAAAATCGGACACGTTGAACAGGGAATCAAACAAGCTTTATAGAGTTTTATAAGGTTTTGGCAACGGTATTATTATGGATACTAGATATGGTTTTAGTAAGGAGATTTTTTACATAATAATTGATGTTTTTAAAAAGTACTCATATGTGATAGAAAAAGTGCTTTTATTCGGGTCTAGAGCTAGAGGGGATTTTAAAAAGACTTCCGATATAGATATTGCAATAAAATTTAAAAAAAATCCAGAAAAAATATCGAACATTATAGAAGATATGGAAGCTAGCAATATAATATATACTATGGATATAATAGACTATGACAAGATTTCAAATGATAAGCTTAAATCCTATGTTGATTCTGAAGGAGAAATTATTTTTTTATCGGATGATGAGGGGGGAGTTTTGTTGACCACAAATAAGCTTGAGGATAAGTTAAGAGATTTAAAGAAAGCATTTAGCAAGTTAAAAGAAAGCGCAAGCAGGAATCCAGATGATGATATAGTTATAGATGCTACTATCCAAAGGTTCGAATTTACCTATGAATTGTCATGGAAGCTGATGAAAGCTTATTTGGAATATAACGGTAATCTAGAAGCTACTAGCCCAAGAAAAGCGATAAAGGAATCATTTAAAGAAGGACTAATAGAGGATGGAGCTCAGTGGTTAGATATGTTGCAGGATAGAAATAGAACATCCCATACCTATGATGAAAACTGCGCTATAGAAATTTTTAATAATATAAGAGAAGTTTATATTGAGATTTTCCAAAAGTTGATTGATAGCTTGGAAAAAGAATTTGGAGGGTGATTATGAGCTCAGATGATAAATTAGAACAAGCTATAAGAAGATTCGTAGAAAAAGATGATAGTGATACTTTTCAGAAGATTAGGGAATATTTATATGAACATCCAAACTCTACTCCATTAGATGTGGCAGCTGCTACAAATATTCCTAGAGGAAAGATTTTAAGATATCTAAAAGAGGGTAAATTAATAGATAACTCTGCTCCGATAAAGGAAGTTGTCGAGCCTAGAGCTATTTATAGTGATAATCCTAGTGAATCAAGACATAAGCCAAAGACGAATTTTAGAAGAAGTGGCAGAAGAAGATAATATAAGGAGGGAAATACTATGTTACTTAGAGATTTGCTTACAAGAAGAGATAAATTAAAGACATACCTACACGCACTCAAGCGTTCTATCAATTATTTTGAAGTTGTACTTTTAGATGAAGAAATGGGCAAGGAACTCAGAGACCTTTATAACGAAGTTATGGCTGAATTTAAAGAACTAGATAATGCAATGAAGCCTCTTGAAGAGATGGAGATGTAAAATATTTCTAGACACTTTATAAATAATCTGTTAGACTATTTATTGTATTTCTCAGAGTCTGTGGTTGCAAGTCCAAGCCAGATGCGGGCAAAAGGATCCACGTAAGCTGTACAAAAATGATAGAGTGAGCATGGCGCATCTTAGACGTAAGTCCTGCCGAGAAAATCGAGAGGGGCAGTAGTGAGGCGATCCCGAGCAAAATCCCCAGCAGGCGAGTGTGGGGGCAAAGACCAGGTCAGTCTGAGAAATAAGAGAAGGTATACTTAGTATACTTTCTTTTTTTATATATAAGTAATATTTTAAGCTTAGGTTATTAATACAGGTTTTATCCACAAAAAAATACAGTTATTAGAGGTTATACACAAACTTATCCACATTGTCCACAGAAATGTATCCACATTGCTGTGGATTTTGTTTTATCGATAAAAGTTAATTTATATGAACTTTAATATTTTATTGGCAAAAATTTATGAAGCTTATCTGTTATTTTTCGAATTTTTAAGATAATTTGAGCTAAACTGAGATTAAGTCAGATAAAATGACTAAATCAGGCATAGAATCAAGTTTTATCAAGAATTAGAGCTTCTTTCAAATTTTAGGTCGCACGATAAAGGGTATATAATGAAGAAGTTCAGTCTTTTTTGCTAAATATTTGCTAGGAGGTGGGATCGTGGAGGAAATCATCAAGAATATTCTTCAGATTGATAAGGAAGCTATAGAAAAGCAAGAAAGAACAAAGCAGATGCTAGAGGAGAAGGAAAGCCAAAAAAAAGTTCTGCTAAAAAAATTAAAAGATGAGATAAGCTCGAGTGTGAAGCAAGAGATTGAAAGGGCAAAACAATCAGCCCAAGTGGAGATTGATTCAGAAGCTGAAAAGATTAAGTCAGAATCATCGAGAAAACTGGAGCAATTAGAAGCTAGATATAGGGATGTGTCACAAAGCTTAGCTGATGATGCTTTTGAGATAGTGATAAGAAGTCTGGAGGGATAGTGATGGGTAATGTAGCTAGATTTGCTGCGCTGAGCACAAAGCTAGATGCTATTTCAGGCAGGTTTCTTCAGGAAGAGGACTATGAGGCTTTGCTTCATAAAGAGAGAGTTACAGAGGTTGCTAGATATTTAAAGGAAAATACCCACTATGCTAATCTTCTAGCTGACATCGACCCAGATGATGTTCATAGGGGGGATCTTAATCTTCTACTTAGTAGAAAGGTTATTGAAATCACTGAAAAGTTAGCTCACTTTACAAGTCATGATTACAAAGAGTTAATGAAGGCTTTTCTGATTCGATATGAGGTAGAAGACCTAAAGTTAATCTTGAGGGCTATTAGTAGAAATGAAGATGTTAGGGGTCTAGACCTTTTGTTTATACATTCAAAAAAGTTTTCTCATTTAGATTATGAACATTTGCTTTCTGTAGCTAGTGTGGAGGATATGGTTGCTCTTCTTAGAGGAACTATTTATGAGGATGCCTTTAGAAGTATTACTCAAGAGGATTTGGAGCTAAGAGAATTTCATGCAGAGATGAACTTAGATTTTGTATATTTTAAGAATCTTATTAAGAAGTCTCAGAATCTATCAAATGAAGATAAAAAGATTTTGCAGGAATTAATTGGAATAAATATTGACCTTATAAATCTTCAGTGGCTATATAGGGCTCACAAGTATTATGGCCTGTCTTCAGAAGAAATCTTAAACTACACTTTGCCTGGAGGTGATAGGTATAAGTTTTCTCAGTTAAAGGAATTAATATATCAAGAAGATCCAGTGGAAGCTGTTATAGCTTCGGCAAAGTATACTTATCCAAAGATAATTGCTATGAAGGATATTTATATAGAAAGAAAGATATATCAGTATCTTTATGCTATGTTCAAAAAAGCAAACAGGGAAAATAGGATGAATATTGCAAAGTTAACTTCTGTTCTTCATTTTTTAGAGTATGAGATTAGGGATATTATAACGATAATTGAAGGTATTAGGTATGATGTATCTGTTGAATCTATGAAGGACTTTTTAATTAGGGACTTTGATTAAATGCTTGTTTAGATAAATATGAGAATAAAGAAGGTGAGTACGTGGCAGTTGAGAAGATGCAAATGATGAACCTTGTCGCACCCATAGATGACATGCATGATTTGCTTCAAGAAATAGTCCTGATAGAAAAAATCCATATTAAAAACGCAGTCAAGGAAATTCAAGAT
>Ga0334893_1000585_pt1 | contig 45993 bp, 45 predicted proteins | sample GraSluR3_MG_5_FD_207218 | JGI IMG/M metagenome (GOLD analysis project Ga0334893, IMG submission 207218) | Sludge microbial communities from methane-producing bioreactor in Wageningen University, Netherlands - Granular Sludge_09_05-R3 | ecosystem: Engineered > Bioreactor > Anaerobic >...
TGTAGACGAAAATGATAGGAACAGCAGGAAGCTATACTCTAGAAAGATCTGTAAAGAAATTGATAGAATGAATAATATAATTAAAGAAAAGTTGAGTATAGTAAGAAAATTTGAAAATAAAATTTAGACTGTTGTATTATTCTATATTAGCCATATATTATATTAGGTATATGCCTAGTAACTGCCTAGTATAATCCCACATTTGACAGTTAAAAATCAAAAAAAGCTTAGAACATGTTGTAATAACAACGTTCTAAGCTTTTTCATATTACTCGAAAAGTGCGTACCTTTTTTAGCATAAAGTAAAGACCGAGAAAAGCTATGAGGAAGTTTTGGATACCTTAAAGGTAAAACTTAAGGAAAGAGGCTTTGGAGTCTTGTGGGAACTGGAATGTATTCATGAGTGATCATCACAGAGGAGATGGAGGAACTTCTGATGAGTTTACAAAGAATCAGAATGTATTCCTCTATGCTCTGGATTACTACTACAAGAATGATTTTGTTTATGTGGAAGTGGGGGATGGGGATGAACTTTGGGAACAGCCAAAGTTTAAGTACATCAAGAATGCCCATTACGACGTGTTCGAGAGTATAAAAAAATTCTTCTACCATGACAGAATGATTATGCTATACGGGAACCATAATATTTATCTCAGGGACCCCGAGTATGTTGAGAAGAATTATACCTCCTACTATAACGAGTATCGGGAACAGAGATACGATTTTCTGAAGGGGCTTGAACCAATTGAAGCACTGGTCCTTAAGCACAGGAAAACTGGACAGGAGATTTTTGTTGTACATGGCCATCAAGGAGACCTTGCAAATGATCAGCTATGGTTTCCCACCATGCTTTCCCTCAAGTATTTTTGGAGATTTATGCACTCCTTTGGTATCAAGAATCCGGCCAGCCCCACAAAAAATGTATATAAGAGACACAAGATTGAAAAGAATTTCAACAAGTGGATCCTGAAGAACAGAAAGATGCTAATCTGCGGCCATACACACAGATTCAAGTTCCCTCGTACAGATGACCTGCCATATTTCAATACAGGCTGCTGCATCTATCCAACAACCATAACTGCCATCGAAATTGAAGGTGGCAGAGTCCAGATTGTCAGATGGAAGATGAGGGTGAATCAGGAAGGTCTTCTTCAAGCCAAGAGAGAGGTCATCAGAGGTTCTGAACTGATCGGCAGATATGACATCAGAGAATAGAAAGTGAGGAGTGGGATGGAAAACGGAGTAATGCTTCAAGGCTTTGAATGGTATCTTCCAGGAGATGGAAGCTTCTATAGAATGATGACAGAGAGAGTGGAAGAACTGGCAGAGGCAGGGTTTTTAGCGGTGTGGATACCTCCTGCCTTCAAGGGGATGGGAAAAGAGGATGTTGGTTATGGAATATATGACCTCTATGATCTGGGTGAATTCGACCAAAAGGGCACAATAAGGACTAAATATGGCACAAAAGATGAATTGCTGGATATGATCCAAAGCTTTCATGATAAGGGCATCCACATTTATGCAGATTTGGTCATGAACCACAAGGCTGGAGGAGACAGAAAGGAGAAGTTTCTTGCCATACAGGTGGATAATGAGGATCGAAACAAGGAGATAGGTAAGCCTGTTGAAATAAGTGCGTGGACAGGCTTTGATTTCACTGGTAGAAGAGATGAATATTCAAAATTCAAGTGGAATTACAATCATTTCAATGGTGTCGACTACGATGACCTTACGGGGAAAAAGGGCATATTTAGGATAATTGGAGAGAACAAGGGCTGGAATCTCGGTGTTTCAGTTGAAAGGGGAAATTATGACTATTTGATGTTTACTGATATTGATCATGCACATCCTGAAGTCAAAGCGGAATTTATGAGCTGGGCAAAATGGTTTATAAATGAGACTGGAGTTGATGGTTTTAGACTTGATGCGGTCAAGCATATTGATGTAGCCTTCCTAAGGGAGTTCATCCAGGATGTTAGGGAGTATGCAGGTCAGGATTTCTACATCCTGGGAGAGTACTGGGTGGATAATATGGATTGGATTGAGGAGTTCCTTGAGGGAACATCCTTCGGAGTTGACGTTTTTGACGTACCACTGCATTTTAATCTTCACAGGGCATCATTAGAGGGAGACCTGTACGATTTAAGGAATATTTTTGAGAATACCCTCGTGTCAAGGTATCCAACAGAAGCAGTTACATTTGTTGATAATCACGATTCCCAGCAAGGCCAATCCCTTCAGTCGTGGGTAGAACCCTGGTTCAAGGAAATTGCATATGCTCTGATATTGCTTAGAAGCAAGGGCTATCCCTGTGTATTCTATGGGGATTACTACGGTGTAGGTGGAGAACATCCCTATGGAGGGATAAGGGAGGATATCAATAAGCTCATCCACTTAAGGAAGAATTATTGCTTTGGTGAAGAGGATGACTACTTCCAGGATCCTAACCTGATAGGGTGGGTGAGAAAAGGTACAGTAGAGAATCCACAGAGGACTGCTGTGGTTGTTTCCAACAAGGAAGGTGGTACAATCAGAATGCATATTGGGCATGAATTCATTGGAAGGGAATATTTGGATGAAATGGGTGGAAGCGATGATGCTGTAATAGTTGACAATGATGGATTCGGGAATTTCTACACTTCAAAAGCAGGTGTGAGTGTGTGGATTTTAAAGGAGTAAAACGGCTTTTTCAAGCCGTTTTTCATTGCAGTTTTCCTCTGCAGTCAATCGGAATCTCATGAAGGACATCTTCTCCTGAAACAAGGTAAAAATAATCGTAAAGATTCACAACCGGACAGATATGGTTTGGAATGATCCGGACCTGATCGCCCACCTGCACTTGGTCTCTGAAATTCCTATTGTAGATTAGGGAATGTTCATCATACATTGAATCTATTTCTACACCTTCAAAGCCTACAATTATTCCCATTCCATTTGTTGCAGTTATTCCCTTGGACCTTTTTTGCATTGTCAAACCCTTGGCACCAACATCCAGCACGACCCTTTCAGCTGTGGGTCTGCTCATTACAGTCGCAAGTACAGAGGCTGCATTCATTCTGAGACTTCCAACAACGTTTGCCTGTGATGCATCCATGTAAATATAGGTTCCTGGTCTTATTTCAGTTACCCCATCCAGAATCGGGAAATTATGAACAAGTGATGGAGTAGATCCGATGCTTACAGTTGCCGGAGGAAGTCCAGCATCCCTGGCAATAGTGGCAAATCTCAATGTTCTCCTCTGACTTTCAAGGTGAATTTCCCTCAGTTCATCAATATTGTTGGCTCCATAGGAATGTCCATCATGGGAAAAAATTCCTTTGAAGAGTATACTCTCAGTAGACTTGATGTAATTTAAAAGATCAATGAAATCCTGCTCCTCAATTATACCGGACCTGTTCTCGCCAACCTCTATCTCTATCAGTACATTGGCCTTCTCATCCCTGTCAAACACCTCTTCTATCATCTTGGCCTGAGCAATTGAATCCAATCCAAAGGAAATATCTATGGACTTCTGAAGGGCTTTAATCCTCTCCAGCTTCTTTGTTCCCACTATCTCATTTGCTATGAAAATATCCTTCAGTCCAGCCTTGGCCATTACTTCTGCCTCGCCAACCTTGGCAACCGTAATGCCGGCAGCACCCTGATCCGACTGTAGGAGTGCAATATAGGATGACTTATGGGTCTTTGTGTGCGGTCTTATTGAAACATTGTTTTCATGGGCATACCTTTGCATTTGAGTAATGTTCTGAAGCATGACGTCCTGTTCAATAAGCAGGGACGGTGTATCAAGATCGTGAATTTTCATCATTATCCTCCTTTGATTAATGAATACTAGATGCTATATACCCAATATGAAAGATAATATCAACAGCAGAGTTAAAGATGCTCTCTTAGGGTAAATTAATGCTATACTGATAGGAGGAGTGCATATGAAGTTGGCGAAAAGCATATCATGGATGGGTGTTGGAGCAATGTCCTTGGCACTGTTCCACGGCTTTACAGCAGGAGATTTTTTTGCAGACGGAGGGATGATACTAGACAATCCATGGGGAATAGTTTCCATGGTGGATTTGTATGTTGGATTCATTTTGTTTTCAATGTGGATATATTTTAGAGAAAGGAGCATTGTCATTTCAATAGCCTGGATAACTGCAATGATGATATTCGGATTTTTGACGGGCAGTCTTTATGTTGCCATAAATTTAGGAAAAAGTGAAGGTGACTGGAGAAAATTTTTTATGGGATGGAGAAGCCATGACCTTTAAATTAGACATTGAAATAGAGAGGTAGAAATGATAAAAATTCTGGATGAAATTATAGATGAAGTAAAAAGTGTTATTGGAGGAAAGACAATAGGGGCCATTGTACCTCCAATTGTCTTTGTAATAGTGAATAATATTTTCGGTGTTTTCTCTGGGATACTTGCTGCGACATTGTGTGCTTTGGCCATAGGGGTCCAAAGATATCTTAAAGGAGAAACGGTTAAGTATGCTCTTGGAGGATTGGTAGGAGTCATGGTAGCTTCTGCGTTTGCCTACTTTGCAGGTAATGCTGCGGATTATTTTCTACCTCGTATCATATCAAGCGGTTCACTATTTCTTGTATCTGTCCTATCCATAATAATTGGGAGGCCAATAGCTGCCTTTGCAAGCCATCTGTCCAGAGGCTGGGAGATGGAGTGGTTCATGAGAAAAGATGTTAAGCCCGCTTACAGGGAGGTATCCATCGTATGGGCAATGCTGTTCTTGCTAAGGATGTATCTGCAGGTAAACCTTTATAGGGGCGGAAACCTTTTTCTAATTGCATGGGCAAACACATTGCTTGGATTTCCAGCCACCATGTCAGTTCTTGTACTGAGCTATCTATACGGAACCTGGAGGTTGAGGAATCTAAAAGGTCCAGGAATTGAAGAATTCAGGGAAGGGAAAGCTCCGCCTTGGGAAGGTCAGAGAAGAGGATTCTAAAGGGGTGTTCAGATGAGCCTAGATCAACGAAACCTTCTAATAGTATTTCTATCCCTTACCATGGTTCTTCTGGTGATGGAGGAGATGGGAATAGATAAGGATATATTGACCCATAGCAGGTATCTGGTTGTCATTATGCTGAGCATCGCCACTTATTCCAAGAGAGGGAGATCACATGAGCAAAAAATTCTTTTTCTGGCATTTCCACTAATGATTCTGGGAGATTTTTTTCTAGTGTTGTCCTACTCCATCAATGGCTTTCCTGGAGAGCTTAGATATATTGGATTTATTCCATTTTCAGCTGCGTATCTTCTGATTGCCAGAATATATATAAGGGGATTCAGGTGGAAGAAATGGCTGCTTCTACCGACAATAGTCTATGGGCGGCTACTTGTTGTCATTGGTATAATTATAATCCCATACTTAAATGGAGTACAGAGATTACTGGGCTCAATGGTAGCCCTGTCATTGACCATGATGGCATGGGCTGGAGCTTCTGCAATATGGAATGGATACTATGGGAGTAGGACAGCACTTATGATGGCCTTTTCAGGCCTGTTGATGATAATATGCGATTATGGAGTGGCACTTGATCTGTTTTATCCGGGCATTGGGGCTATTAGGTCTGCCCTGGCGGTTAACCTGGTTTGGCTGACCTATATTCCAGGCTGGACAATCCTTGCCTTGGTAGTGGTAGAGAGATACATGAATGGTCGTGTTTATGACCAATAAAAACAGGTATATAATAGATAACAGATAAGTTAGCCAAATGTTGAGTCTACTTAAGGTTTTAAAGGGGGAGTATCAATGGAACATAGAATTGAACCAGGCTTAGTTAAGGATTACAGAAAGATAACAGGACCCGCAGACGGTACAGACCTTCCAGGATCATTGGAACTTTCTTACCTTGTTTCAACTCCAGCTGTTGTAAACATGGTTATTGAAGCATCTACGGAGATGTTGGAAGATCTTCTCCCCTCAGATTACACGACGGTGGGAACGCACATAGAGCTTTCACATGAAAATCCTACCTTGGTAGGGGAACCAATCAATATTAGACTTAAGGTTGCTGAGGTTGAAAACAATAAGGTCTTTATTGAAATCGAAGGCTATGACAGCCAAGGTAGATTTCTGAAAGGGAAGTATGAGAGACATATTGTAAATAAGAGCAGGCTGATGCAGCACGCATACGGGAGATTTCCAGATTCAACCAGTGGTTATTGATCAGTGGCAAAAGGCCCGGATATTTGTAGGACAAATATCCGGGTCTTCATGTGCATTACTGCGATAAAATCAATTGATTCAATCATATCAAAATCATATAATCGCTTTAACATAGAAAATCATCAATTTGATAAATAGGTGTATCTGGATTCTGTGAATCAATGCCACAACAAAGGGACTTTAGTCGAAAAAAAGCACAAATATACATATATACAAATGTTTGAATGAAAAAACACTTGTGGAAAATAAATGTATCTGCTATAATCATAGATGTTAAATATATATCAAACAATACATAAAATGGAGGGTTTAGAAAATGAAGAAACTATTAATGTTACTACTTGTATTTGCACTAAGTTTCAGCATGTTGGCCGGATGTACACCTGCTGAGGAACCAGCGGAAGAGCCAGCAGAAGAACCAGCAGTAGAAGAACCAGCAGAGGAGCCAGCAGAAGAGCCAGCGGAAGAGCCAGCAGAAGCGGGTAGCATAGCTAAGCTTGGACTTGGACAAGTTATTTCAACTGCAAAGTCAAAGGCAAAAGCTGATGATGCAAATGCACAGGCGCAGGCAGATGTAACTATCGCTGCAGTTGGATTTGATGCAGATGGCAAGGTTGCAAGCGTAACAATTGATGTTGCTCAAACAAGAGTGGCATTTGACGAGAACATGGCAGTTACTTCAGATAAAGATGCTGAGGTTCCAAGCAAGAAAGATCTTGCAGAAGATTACGGAATGATTAAAGCTTCCGGAATTGGCAAAGAGTGGTTTGAGCAGATGGAAGCATTCGAAGAGTGGATGATTGGCAAGACAGTGGATGAGATAAAAGCATTACCGGTAAAAGTTGTTGATGATGCACATCAAAATGTACCTGATGCACCTGAGCTTACTTCATCAGTAACCATAACTGTAGAATCATATATTGCTGCAGTAGAGGAAGCTTGGAACAAATCTGTAGATGCAACCGGAGCAGAAACGGTAGGTTTAGGGATCGAGACTCATATAAACAAGTCAAGAGACGGGTCAGCTGAGCAGGGCGCACAGGCGCAGGTGGACACTTACATGACTGCAACAGCATTTGATGCAGACGGAAAAGTAGTTGCTACAATAATTGACAACGCTCAGGTTAGAGTGGCATATGAGATTGACGGAGCTCTTGCAACTGATACTTCAGTTGAAGGAAAGACCAAGCACGAACTTGCAGAAGATTACGGTATGATTAGAGCATCCGGAATCGGCAAAGAATGGTATGAGCAAATGGAAGCTTTCCAAGAGTGGATGGCAGGTAAAGATATCGAAGAGATAAAAGGACTTCAAGTAAAGGTTGTTGACGACTCACATCAAAATGTACCTGATGTTCCAGAGCTAACATCTTCTGTTACAATAACTGTTGAAGGTTACATTGCTGTTGTTGAGGAAGCTTACGAGATGGCTAGATAATTAGATATTAAATAATGGAGTCTGGGAAACCAGGCTCTGTTTTTTTGTCAATGATGTGATAAAAACAATCTGCTGGGTAAGATAGATATGGAAGACTATTTATCTTTGAATGAACAGGGAGGATATGCAATGAAATTTTGCTGGACTACACTGACTGTCAACGATATGGACAAGTCAATAGAATTTTACACAGAAATTGTGGGGCTTAAAGTGGACAGGAGGTTCAACGCAGGACCGGATACTGAAATTTGCTTTTTGGGGGATGGAGAAACCAAGCTTGAACTAATATGCGATACAGACATCAGACCCGATTGTTTGGGAGAGGGTATGTCCATGGGCTTCCAGGTGGAATCACTGGAGAAAATTGAAGGAGTTTTGGAACAGAAAGGAATCCCAGTACATAGTGGACCCTTTCAACCTAATCCTCACATAAGATTTCTGTATGTAAAGGATCCAGACGGCTTTAAGGTCCAGTTTGTTGAAAACGTTTAAACATTGAATCGACCAGCTTTTTAAAAGCTGGTCGATTGTCTATCTCTACTGAAGTTCATCTTCCTTAGGAAGGGATGTGAAGTTTTGAGTGATTCTTGAATATATATCCACTGCATTGACAAGGTCCTCAACCTTAACATGCTCCTCCTCAGTGTGTGCAAGGGACAGGTCGCCAGGGCCAAAAACCACTGTTGGGATATTTGCATAGGTCTTCAGCAATGCTGCATCAGACCAACCTATACCTCTTGTTATATTGGGCTCATAGCCAATTACATCCTTGATACCTTCCCTTACCGAGGTTACAATGGATTCGTTGAAGGAAGTTATCAAAGGAGGGTGGTACAGTTCAAGAAGACTTTCCGGAGTGATTTCAATTTTCGCATTGAACTTAGGGTCCTCCTCCTTTAGCTTGTCAATGATTTCCTGGTATTCTGCCATAACTGTATCCTTATCCTCTCCTGGGATGTACCTTCTGTCTATCCTGAGGATACATTTATCGGCTACGGTGCTTTGCTCGGTTCCTCCGGTAATTGTTCCAAAGTTCATTACGGAGCCACCCATATATTCATCGTATTTTTCCCTTAGCACGGGATACAGTTCTTCTTTTACCCTGCTGATAAAGGTCATGGCATGTTCTATTGCGTTGACTCCATTTTCAGGTCTTCCGCTGTGTGAAGCCTTTCCGTAGAAGGTTACATCAAACCATTCCAAACCTCTATGCCCTATGGCATATTCATAATCTGAGGGTTCCCCTACTATGGCTCCATCAGCAGTTATTTCTGATTTGACGATATATTCTGTTCCTTCACTTTTACCCTCTTCGCCTATTACGGCTGTAAATATTACATCACCTTCAGGTATATAGCCACTTCTTTTCATAGCAACCATGGAAATCATAAATGCTGCAAGGGATCCCTTCATATCCACAGATCCCCTTCCATATATTCTTCCGTCTGAAATGGTAGCCGCGAAGGGATCAATCGTCATATTGTATGGTAGCACGGTATCTGTGTGCCCATTGAACATGAGTGATTTTCCACTGCCCTTGCCTTCGATTTTTGCAACTACATTGGGTCTTCCGTCAACAACAGGGTGAAGCTCAGAATGAATTCCTTGCTGAAGCAGATAGCCGTGTATATACTCTGCAACATTTTTTTCAAATCCTGGAGCATCCTTGTGACTGGGTATTCTAATCAGCTCCTGAGTTAGGTCAATCAACTCTGCCTCAGTAAAATATTTTCTTGGGTCGAAGTTACTTTCTGTCAACCTATCACTTCCTTTCATCTGTACATCAATTTTTTACAAACTTGAAAGCTTTCCTTTATTTCAGTGGGAACTTTCCGTTTTTGGATATCCAGTAATGCTACCTTGATGATCGCTTAGCTGACTTTGGAGATTTCAATAACAGGGTCAACTTTTCCAGGTTGTACTGCATAGGACCCAAATGCCTTTTTAGCTGTAGGTCCAGCCTTTTGCGGTAGATTTCCAATGTGTCTACCTCGTCGGAGCTCGGACAATAGTCTCCATACTTTGACTTGACAAACAGCTGGGTAGCCTGCTTAAATCCAAACTTTCCGAATTCATGGAACTTGTGGGCTATCCTATTTGAATACTCAAAATGTGTTTCTCCTGGATTAGGCGCATATCCCAGCTTTTCAATGAGCTGTGTCATAAGGTAATACTGGTAAATTGCCTTTTCTTTATTATCAAGGCCTGCATATGACAGTTTTTTATTTCTTTCAAAGAATATTCCCCTAAAAAATCTCCATACTATTACTAAGGTTATCACAACAAGAGCCAACAATGCAAATGAGTCAGTTTTCAAAGAGGAATCCTGGTTGCCTGTATTGTCCAAATCAGAATCGACACCAATGTCGTTGCTAACATTTTCTTCTCTACCATCAACAGATTCCCGATCCCTGCTTCTGCCCATGTTTTCATCAGCTTCAATGTCTTCATCAAGCTGCGGGTCATAGTCCAAGAGTCTTGCAGGTGGAGAGTATGCGGGAGTTGCCTCGAATACTGTCCAACCGACGGGTTCAATAAAGGCTTCAACCCAAGCATGCGCATTGCTGTTTTTGACCTCATAAAGTTCATTATCAGATGCTGATGGAACTATGAAACCTTCCACATACCTTGTGGGAATACCCTGGATTCGTAGAAGAATTGCCATTGCAGATGCATAGTAGGTGCAATAGCCCTGCTCTTCCTCAAAGAGGAAATAATCCACAAAGTCCATGTTTTCAGGAACGTGGGGAACTTCAAGACTATATTCATAGTTTGATCTTAGATAGCTTTCAATTGCCAGTGCCTTTTCCATAGGTGAATCAAAACCTGCAGTGATTTCATCGGCTAGCTGTATTGTTCTGTCTGTAATAGTATCCGGCAGATTCAAGTATATCTCTGAAAGCATAACATCATCAATACTTCTGTCAATGCCCCTTTCTACCTGAATACCGTAGGATCGGGGAGTATAGGCCCTTAAGAAATATGTTTCACCAGCGTAAATCCCATCTGGGTATACAATTGAGTAATCTTCGTTAACCAACACACTTGAAGAGCCATCAAACGTGAAGGAATATGGCAGGAACGTGCTGAATACAGTAGTGGAAGAGATTTTTTCATAGGTTATTGAAAAGCCAATATCTCTGTAATAAAGTGATTTTTCCTCAGGTGAAAGTCTTGAAAAATCAGCTCCTTCCTGTGCTTGGGCATAGAATTTGGGAACATCCAACCAACCAGATCCAGTATAGCTATGGTTTACATTTCCCCTCAGGTAGTTTACCCTATCTCCTCGGAGAGTTATTACAACAGTATCGTCGATTTCCACAGGACCGCCAAGGCGGGAAGAGTCGCCCTGGAATCCGGTGGTTGAAAACTCAAAGGATTGGGCATCACCTGATACCCTTCTGACCCCTTCGCTTGAACGAAGCTCCTCTATGGCAGGGAAGGCTGAGGTTACTCTTTCATTAAGCCAATTCCATCTTATATAGTCAGTAGTTCCTGGTAAAGTTGATGCCAGAAGTGCAATGACGATGCTGTAAATCAAGACAACATTCATCCAGCTGGGATAAAGGTTGAAAAAAATCCCGTTGTTTACATCGCCTCTTTCGGAATCAGACCTCAACAGTGAGTCATAGCCTATAATTACAAGATATGAAAAAATGAAAAGGACCATTAGGACAAATGCGCTGTCGTAGAAGCTGTACCAGTATATAAGGAAAACTGGCATATACAATGCTGGAAGAAATAGTCTCCTTCTGTCTTTAAAAATGACCAGGGAAGTATAGAGTGCAATGATGGTAATGATAATTATCCATAGGGGAAGCCGATTGTCCACGCTTATGTTTTCAACACCGGAAAGGTTGTTGATGACATTGTTGACCAAGTCAAATATCGCATTTCTAGCCAATGGATAGAATCCAGACCAGACACTATCCAGAAGAATGGCGCCAACAACTGATGCAATCATAAGTGCTATCAGATACAGAGGCTTAAGAACAAGAAAGCTCATTATTCCACCAATCAGGACAACAAGGCCAATTTCAAGCCAGATATTCATATCCAGACTCATTCCCACTGCAAACATTCTCCCAAGTGAGAAGATCATAATCAGATATGCAAAAAAAACAGCGAACTTGTTTGGTTTTACATCATAGCCAGCCATGGGACACCTCCAGGATATCACTGATGCCTTGACTGCAATCAATCCTAAAAACAGGGATGTTATCCTCTTGAAGCTTGCCTGTGAGGTATCCATCAATGGTTCCTGTGTTCCAACGTTTATCTGAAATGGCCACAACTATAGGGTTCATTCCCCTGTAGGCCAGGTTCATAGCTGTTGAACCGTTTGTGGAATCAAGTGAAGGAGTAATGAGTATTGTACTTGAGCCTTTTTGTATTTTAGGGGATTGATTATGGATCAACTCTTCAAGGTTGAGACTACCAGCGGCTGAATATCTGGCAAGACTTTCAAGGTATGTTTTGAGGTCTTCGTAGTCTCTGCCCTCCAGTCGATAGTGCTTATTATCATTTTCATAATTGACTGCAATTGAAATATTGTTGGAAAGACAATAATGGATAATACTGACAGCAACTTCCACAGCCTTATCCTCAATTCTTCGATTTATATCATTTCTGTAGTGGGGAGAAAAGCTATCCAGAAAGACTTCGACATATGTGTCACTACGGGCTTCAAACTCTTTTATGACAGGAACCTCTTTTTTTGAAGTTGCCTTCCAGTGGATTGCCCTGATGGAATCTCCATCCCTGTATTCCCGAAGGGCTGATATACGGCTCTTATCCCTGTAGGCGCTCTGGGAAACCAGCAGTTCCCCTGACTGCAAGCCTGCAGGAATCTGAAAAGAGTTAATTTTTGAGATTTCAGGTAAAATTAGGATTGATATGTCAGATTTAATGTGTTTTTTAAGACTATACAAACCAAAAACGTCGTTTATTGTAAGGTGAAAACCACCCATATCATAGTATCCCCTTCTTTTCAGGGTGGGTTTTTCAGTTTTTGTGTAACTCTCATGGCTTTTCAATGAGAAGAGGAGATCTTCCGCCTTCCTTCTCCCGATTTCATATGAAAGGTCAGGTGTGAAGATTAGGAAAGGGAATAGCAGGTAGGAATTGTTTTTTACAAGATACTTTATTTCCACAGTATCACCAGCATAGAACTCGCCTGATGGAATACTTACTGATCCTGATAGGACATAAAGCCCCAAGAGGCTGTGTATAAGAGGTAAAAGCAGATAAAGGCTGAGGGCATGAAAAATAAGGTAGGGGATTTTTCCTCCTACCAATAGAACGAAAACAAGTGAAAATAGCAAGAGTATAAGTGCGACTATGAGATTTCTATTCATTGCTTAACACCGGAACTGTCACCCGCTTCAAGACTCCCTTCAGTACTGATTCTATACTCTTCCTTTCAATTCTTGCCTGGGAAGACAGTATCAAACGATGTCCAAGAACCGGTATAGCCATTTCCTTAACATCATCAGGTATAACGTAATCCCTTCCCTTTACAAATGCGCAAGCCTTAGATGCCTTAAGAAGATCGATTGATGCTCTTGGACTTGCACCAAGTCTTAGGTCCTCATAAGATCTGCTTACCTCAGAAATCTTAACGATATAGGAAAGAATATCGTCGTGGACCTTAAGAGAAGCTACGCTTTTTTGCATTTCCAGAATTTCATCCCCAGAAACCACAGGATGCACATCTACAAGATTTCGGATTCCTTGATAGTTCTGAAGGATCTGGATTTCATTTTCCTTTGAAGGATATCCAAGAGATATACGCATAAGGAATCTGTCAAGCTGAGCTTCTGGAAGTGGGAAAGTTCCCTGGTATTCCAGGGGATTCTGTGTAGCAAGGACCATAAATGGCTTTTCCAGTACATAATCCATGTCTTCTGTGGATACCTCGCCTTCCTCCATTGCCTGCAATAAACTGGATTGTGTCTTGGGTGAGGTTCTGTTTATTTCGTCTGCCAGGAGTATCTGTGTGAAAATGGGACCTTTCCTAAAAACAAAGGAGGAGGTCTCCTTTTGAAAAACGTTGACACCGATTATATCAGAGGGCATAAGATCTGGCGTGAATTGAACCCTTCTATACTCAAGATTCATACTCTTTGCCAAAGCCTTTACCAATGTGGTTTTTCCCACTCCAGGAACATCCTCTATTAGTAGGTGACCCTGAGCAAGAAGTGCCATCACAACCAGTTCGAGTGTATCGTCCTTGCCCTTGATCGCCTTCCTTAAATTTTCCAGAACAGCCAGTGCTTTAGAATTATCCATGTTTTCCTCCCAATAAGTGTCTTCATGATATTTATACCAAAAAACCGATACTGTACACATGCAAAGGGAAAGCTTTTGATGTTATTACTATGAATATGTGGTAGAGGGGTAATCGTAACCAATTAGTAAACACTTCACAGCAATACATGGGTATAATATGCAATAGGTAGAATAATAGAACCAAGGGAGGTATATTGTATGAAGAAAATAGTGAGCATTCTATTGATTATAGCCATGACCATGGGAGGCGTATTTTCCTATGGTGTAGAGGCTGAGGGTGATATAGCACTTCATCTGGGCAGTCCTTTGATCTTGTCTGGAAAGGACATGATACCCCTTGACTCGGAAAATCCGGGAGTTGTTCCGGTTATCCACAACGATAGGACTCTTGTTCCACTGCGGGCAATCAGCGAGCATTTTGGAGCTGAAGTTGATTACGATGCAGTTAAGAGAGAGGCTTCAATTTTGTTAAATGGCGCAGAATACCTTTTCCCGATTGGAAAGAATTATTATGATGTGGTGCAGAATGAAGAGTCTGTGGAAAGGATTGAATTTGATACAGAAGCCTTAATAATCCAGGACAGGACAATGGTGCCTCTGAGAATAATAGCAGAGAACATTTTGGGCATGGAGGTTGCTTATGACAAGAGGGTTATATTTATAGGAAAAGGGCAGGAAGATATTGACGACGAAATGGTCTTGGGTGTAAAGAACAAGATCGGTCAAGCGCTGAAGGTAAGCAGCAGAGGGGAGCTTCTTGCACTAATTGAAGACATGGAAGAGATTCCCATGGAGGAAGCCGTAAGAGAGCCTGTATTGGATAGTCAGGCACCAGCAATGGGGGATAGTTCAGCGGGGCAGGATGGAGCCAAGGATTTTTCAAACACAAACGAGCAGGTTGAAGGAATAAATGAGGCAGATATCGTAAAAACAGATGGGACCTATATTTATGTGGCAACTAGGGACTCAATAAAAATATATCGGGCCAATGATGGACGTCCTGTCCTGACAGACCAGATGGAGGTTGTGTTGGACAAGGAGACCGGTGAATATGTTGAGTATTCCCAGCTCTATGTTGATGATGGAAAGCTTGTTGTACTTGGAAGGAAAGGAGCTATGGGCAACTGGATCAGACCTATGCCTGAACCTATGCCAATGGAAAAGGAAATGATGGATTCCATAATGCCATACGGCGGTGAGGAATACGTCTACCTTGGTGTGTATGATATCAACGGGGAAGGTAAAATGAATCTTGTCAAGGAGCTTGAGGTGGAGGGAGGTCTACTTTCCAGCAGGAAGAAGGATGACCATGTTTACCTTGTTGTGAACAAGTATCTAAACTATTACTGGGCATATCCTGAAAGACCCATACCACTTTTCAAGGATTCTACCCTGGGTTCAGAATACAAAGAGCTCCCTGTTGACAGTATCCTATACCATCCAGGAAGAAGGATGCCCAATTATCTTCTGATAGCTGCGGTTGATATTATGGATGGGAAGGAACCGGCCAGCATTGAGGCTTATCTTGGTAGTGGCAGCGAGGTATACATGAGTGAAAATGCTCTCTATGTATCAGGAAATGACTACAACTCATTTTGGGGTTCGGTTACAAACATAGCAAGATTCACAGTGGATGATACTACAATTGGTTACTCTGGAGGAGGAATGGTCCAGGGATCATTGCTGAATCAGTTTTCAATGGATGAGTTTGACGGCAACCTTAGGGTTGCAACAACAGAATGGAGTGGCGAGAGCCTAAATTCAGTATATATACTTGACAGGAACATGAATCTGATCGGTTCCATTGAGAACCTAGCTCCTGGTGAGCGAATCTTTTCTGCAAGGTTTATGGGAGATATGGGTTATATTGTAACCTTTAGGCAGATAGATCCTCTATTTGTATTGGATCTTTCAGACCCTGAGAATCCACAGGTGACAGGGGAGTTGAAGGTTCCTGGTTTTTCCAACTATCTTCACCCCATAAGCAAGGATGTTCTACTTGGAATAGGTCAGGATGTGGATGAAAATACAGGTGTACAGCAGGGGATAAAGCTTTCATTGTTTGATGTATCAGATTCAGGAAAGCCGAAGGAAATCAAGAACCTCATCCTGGGTGAAACAGGAAGCTATGCAGAAGTTCTCCACAATCACAAGGCCTTGATGCTTAAGCCACAGGACGACCTTATAGCATTTGATGCCACTCTCAACATATATTCAGGTAAACTTACCAGGGAGGCATTCAACGGATTGGTGGTAATAAAGGCAAGTGAAACAGGAGACCTGGAGCTGATCAAGGAAATTTCAAATGAAGGTATATATGGACAAAACGTAAAAAGGCCGCTATATATTGACGACATCCTCTATTATGTGATGGATGATAATATTAGGGCATTTAACATGGATGGTTTTGAAGAGATCAAATAGGTATGAAAAAGCCTCTGGATTATTCCAGAGGCTTTAATATATCAGTTTACCAGCCGCCACCACCGCCGCCGCCGGATCCACCACCAGAGCTACCTCCACCAAAGCTACCTCCACCTGATTTGGCGGGGCTTGATGCCATGGTTTTACCAACGGCTTTGGTATTGGCATCCATCCTGCTTACAAAGTAGGGAGCATGGAATGCTCTACTGGAATTGGTCTGGTACCAATCCGGACTGCTCATGGCAATACCTTCAAAATTCTTTGCCCAATGATCGGTCACTCCAAGAACCATTGCATAGGGTAGAATATGGTAGAAGTATTCGGGGTCATCATCCACAAGCTGCTTGATTCTATCCCTTTCAGCCTTCTCAATGAAGTTCTTGAGACCAAGCAGATGCTGCATCCACTTGATACCCTGTGGGGTCCTTTTATGTGCCAGTGGAGAGAGGTATATTATTGCTATACCAAATACAAAGCCCATAACGTATAAAGCTCTGGCTTCTGTAATATAAAGAATCAGCACTGATATTGCAAGAGGTACAAGAGCGGTGAATATTCCCGTCATTATTGTCTTGAACCTTTCATAGGGAAGCTTTGTCTTTACACTTGCAAAGAGGGTTGCTGAAGCTGAAAGAAAGGCTCCAAGAACAATGCCACCAATTATTGCAAATACTGCTACAAGGCCTGGACTATATGGGTTTATTTCGTTGAATAACCCAAGAAAAACCAGTATAAAGGCAATGATTCCAAGGGCTGACATTCCCAGAGCTGCGAAGAATCCAGATCTGGAAAGGAATCTTCGATTGTCAAAGGAGTTTATTAGCTCGCTTTTTACTGCTCCAAGGGTTATATAGAAGCTCTCCTTAAGCTGATCAACATCAACAACATTGTCAATTGAATAAGTGTCAAAAAGGTCGTTGAAGTAGACGCTTTCAAATCTTTTAGTTCCAGCAGGTAGAGGTTTTAGCTTCTCCAGCTTCAGAGTGGTCTTATTTTTCTTGAATATGAGACCTTCCTCGTTCTCTTCTTCAATAATCCTCAGATAGCCTTTGTCCGCCCAGTATATCAGCATGGACGTCAGGTCATAGGGGTCTATTCGGTTATCATAGACATAACCTATTTCTGCTGGAGTAAGGTCCTCCGGTGGATAGAACTCAACGGTAGGATAGATGGGATCATCTCTCCCATACTTGAACAGCAAACCCAATGCTCCAATCAATAGAATTGGAAACAATGCGATATAGGATTTTGTAAAGGTCCTTATGCCGTCCCCATCGGGCTCAACTTCACTAAAATAACCTTCTTCAAGGGGAAGTGCTATGGTTAGAGCCTGTCCAGGCGAAATTGTCTCCCTATACTCTCCGCTGATTGTTGTACCATTGACGGTGTAATCGACCTGTGCTCTATCAGTGGAGCCGGCATAGCCTGATGTGAAATTGATGCTCGCACTGTTGAATTCCTTAGGCATGTTGATAGTGAAAATGGTTCTGTGTATTGGAATCTCCCACTGATCTCCTACCAGATTGAAGTAAAGCTCGTCCATTTCCTCATTGAGGTCATCCCCGATATTGTAGACATAGTTGATTGTATAGTATTCTATGGGGTTTGCATATTTATCTGGATCACCTATCCTAAGTGAAAGGTAGTCACCTTCTCTGGAGGATTGGAATTTGTGTCCCTCAACATCCACATCTTCAATTTTTACTGGCTTGCCAAAGTAGGTTCTTGCTGGAATATCCCTGAAGATTCCATGCATATCCGAACGGTTAAACTGAACAGTAAGTCTTTCAACAATTTTGTAGGAGTTATCCTCCATGATATCCATAGTTATATCAAGCTCCGATATTTCCAGGTTGTATCCAGTAGCATCAGCTTGGGAGGACACGAGAAATAAAGCCAGTATAAAGAATATCAGCAGAGGTAGTTGTCTGTTAAAATTGTACCTGAACATTTTCTCTCTCCGTTTCATCTGCTGTGAAGTAGGTTCCTCTCTTGAAGCCGAACATCATGGCTACTATGTTGGATGGGAAGGACTCCACCTTGGTATTCAATGTCTTGACCACAGCGTTGTAATATTTTCTTGATTGAGCGATATCCTCCTCAACCTTCTGCAATTGCTTTTGAAGATCAAGAAACTGACTGTCTGCCTTTAGCTCAGGATAATTCTCACTCAATGCAAACAGGGACTTTAGTGTTCCGGTTAACATATTTTCTGAGGCCTGTTTCTCTTCTATGGTAGTTGCATTCATTGCCTGTGCTCTTGCTTCCACAATCTTTTGGAACGTTTCCTGCTCGTGCTTAGCATATCCCTTAACAGTTTCAACAAGATTGGGGATAAGGTCGTAGCGCTTCTTAAGGTAGACATCCATTGTGGAAAACGCCTCTTCCACGGCATTTCGAATTGCGATGAACCCATTGTAGGTGCTAAACACATAAACTCCAATTAAAAGTACTATACCGCCAGTTACCAGAAAACCCATGATATCACTCCTTCGATTTATTTGTGATTATTATACCACTTATGGTCAGCAACATACATATGCATATTAAAGGGATACCCAGATAAAGGTATCCCAAATTACAAATATTATCTTTTTCTGAAAAGAGCTCTTATGTGGTTGAAGACCTCAATCAAGGTAATAACTATTATTGCCGCCAAACCTATCTTAAGCCCTAAACCAACTCCGGTTTCAATACCGGTTAATTCCTCTTGCGTAACTCCTGGTATTCTTGAAAAATCCCATAGGTCCGGAGTCAATGCAAGGACTGAAAATATTGCAATTCCTACCATATCAAGTGCGATTGAAAGGAGCCTTGTAAGAATGCTCCAGCTTCTTCTCATCAGCAGATAAACATTCAAAAGAAGACTCGAACCAAGCGCCAGATTTATCCATAGTAGATAGGGTGACAATACTTCATGGTTTAGCAAAACAAAGGACTGGTTCTCATATATTATTGGAAGGGGAAGTCCATGGTTTATAAATGCTAGAAACGCCAGTATAAAGATTGATTCAAATACCAGATCAGATATCTTTATCTTGTCAACATCCTCAGGGGGTGACTCCAGTGATTCAAGACTCCATTTCTCATCCGCCTGGTCAAATGGCAGATTATCCTTTTCGCCATAATGCTCCACAAGGGAAAAAATAATTGTTACAATACCAACCATAACAAGGCCCGCATTCCAGATTCCGCCTACCAGTGACAATAGTGATTGAAGTATATCTCCATCAACTATGAATTTTATTATGGATACAACTAAAATTCCAATGGAGATTCCCAAAAGTGCAACCTTGATGACAAGCAGGTACATATCAATGTATTGAGGTCCAATAAGATATCTGGGTCTTTCAAGGTAACTTTCAGCAACCTTCTTTGGATTGCCCATTTTGTAGAGTACATCCTCCACCTCCTCCTGAGAATACTCCCTGTCTCCATGAGCCTCCTCAAGGAGCTCATAGATGTTGGCTTCAAGGTCCTTTAATATGTCATCTCTCTGTGAGGTTGGAAGATATTTGCCGACTGTATAAAGGTAGTTTTTAATCATTTTGATTTCCTCCTATCAAATTACCAATAACCTTGTTCAAGCTCTTCCATTCAGATATGAGGTCATGTCTTACAGATATTCCCAGGGAGCTGATTTTGTAGTATCTTCTGGGACGGCTTCCTTCAACATCCCAGATTGATTCCAGCATACCCTGCTTTTCAAGTCTTCTGAGTAGAGGATACAGGGTGTTCTGATCAATCTGCAATCCCTTTTCCTCCAGTATGCTCATCAGAGAGTATCCGTATTGTGGTTTGTCAAGCTGCGCCAGAACTGCAAGAACAAGGGTCCCGCGCTTCATTTCCTGGTGTAGGTTGTTAAATAATTCTTCATGATTACCCATAGGACACCTCCTTTGATTCCATTATAGTGTATGACACACAGTGTTGTCAATATAAAATAGTTAATTTTTCATAACAATTTCATGATTGACGTCGACTGCTCTTGAGTGAAGATATATCAGAAAGGTTCTTCTGATGGAAAGGGTTTTGATAATGGATAATAGGGTAGAAATTTTTAAATACGATTGATGGAGATGATGTCATGGATAGTAAGAATCTAGAAAAAACAATTGCATTGAGAAGGGAGCTTCATCAGAATCCTGAGCCATCAAATCAGGAGGTATGGACCAAGAACAGGTTGATGCAATTTCTAAAAGAAAACACAAGGCTGGAGATTGTAGACAGGGGGAAGTTCTTCTATGGGATTTACCATGCAGGTGAAGGTAGAAGAAACATTGCCTTCAGGGCAGATTTTGACGCTGTACCTATGGATGAGGGAATAAGTCTGGCTCATGGATCAAAGAATCCTGGTGTATCACATAAGTGTGGACACGATGGTCACTCAGCAACCCTTGCCGGATTTGCACTTGAAGTGGACCAGATAGGAGCAGGTGAAAATATCTTTTTCATATTCCAGCATGCTGAAGAGACAGGGGATGGTGCGGCGGAGGCCTCCTCCATTATCGATGAGAATGAAATTGATGAGATATTCGCATACCATAATATGAGTGGAATGGAAAAGAATTCAATCAATATAATAGATGGTACAACGAATTTTGCATCAAGAGGAATGACAATAAGGATGGTTGGGAAGCAATCTCATGCCAGTGAACCTGAGATGGGTAGGAACCCTGCCTATGCAATAGCCAGGGTCATTGATAGCATACCTGAGCTTGTAAATTCCAAGGAAAACAGGGGTTTGGTATTGGCTACCGTAATCCAGGTCAATGTGGGGGACAGAGCCTTTGGCATTTCAGCAGGCAAGGGGGAGCTTCTTCTGACAATAAGGGCTGAGCTTGAGGATGAGCTGGACAGACTGCAGGAAAATCTTGAAATGATTTCCAAGAATCAAGCAGCAAAGGATGGGATAAAGGTGGAGTTCATTTATGAAGATATTTTTCCCGTGACCTCCAATTTTCCTGAAAGCGCTAATAAGATTAGGAAGGCAGCCAAGAAAAAGGGCTTCCAGGTGGTGGAAATGAAAAGCGGATTCAGGGGTTCCGAGGATTTCGGGCATTACTTGAAGAAAACCAAGGGGGCAATCTGTTACATCGGTAATGGAATTGACTATCCTGCAGTTCATACCCATGAGTATGATTTTCCAGATGAAATAATCGAAACAGGGGTTGAACTGTTTAAGGAGTTGGCTGGAGTTAACTAGACATGCTATGCTGATACTGTTGAAGGTTATAAGGAGGGTGCCATGGATTACGAATTTAAAACAGTTGAGGAATATCTTGAAAAACTTCCCGAGGATAGGAGGGAAATAATGGAAATGCTTAGAGAGCTAATTCTCTCCAATCTGCCTGAAGGATTTGTGGAAACCATTAGCTATGGAATGATAAGCTATGTGGTTCCACATTCAATCTATCCTAAAGGATACCATGTAAATCCTAAGGAGCCATTGCCTTTTATGTCACTTGCCTCCCAAAAAAACCACATTGCTATTTATCACTCGGGTATATACATGATTCCTGAATTGGAGAAATGGTTCAGGGAGGAGTATTCAAAGCGGGTCAGCACCAAGCTTGATATCGGGAAAAGCTGCATCAGATTCAAAAATCCCAAGAAGATACCCTATGAACTTTTGGAAGAACTGTTTATGAAAATAAGTGTCGGAGAGTACGTTGACCTATATGAAAAGTCATTGAGAGGGAAAGGATAACTATATGATCACCTGTCATATAGAAATAAGTGCATTTCAGGTGATTTTGTTCTGGAAAATTTTGAAAATTGGTGTATAATCTATTTAATGATTTAATTTATTTGAGGGAAGGTTATACAATGAATAAAAGTGAATATACACAAGGCCTTATATTGGGTGTGCTCTCATTTACCCTGTGGGGTCTACTGCCGCTTTACTGGAAGCTGGTAGATGCAATCAGTCCATATCAGATATTTGCACACAGAGTTGTGTGGTCTTTTTTATTTGTGGTAATTATAATAATCCTTAGGAAAAAGGGTAATGATTTCAAACGAGAACTTGCGAATCCAAGGACCTGGTTGAGTTTTACTGCACCAGCCCTTTTTATCTCCATAAACTGGATGACCTACATTTGGGCAGTAAACAATGGATTTGTTATAGAAACAAGTCTTGGATACTACATGAATCCACTTTTTCTTGTTTTTCTGGGAAGTATATTCTACAAGGAAAAGCTCAGTAGATTACAGCAATGGGGAGTGGGTTTTGCCTTTGCAGGAGTGCTGCTTAAGACTCTTCTCTACGGAAAGGTACCTGTAATTTCATTGATTGTGGCAACAAGCTTTGGTATCTACGGACTTCTAAAAAAGAAGACAAAGGTGGATTCACTGACGGGACTTGCCTTTGAAACCATCATTATTGGAATTCCGGCACTTATATACATTGGATATGTTGAAATAACGTCCAATGGAATAAGCGGAAATCTTCCAGTCTACTACTGGCTTTTAATTATGACAAGCGGAGTGGCTACGGCTACACCACTTCTGCTGTATGCAGAGGGTCTTAAAAGATTACCTCTAAAGATCATGGGGTTTATACAGTATATATCCCCATCAATCTCCTTGATCCTTGGTATATTTGTATTTAAGGAACCCTTTGATCTCTGGTCATTGGCTGCATTTGGATTGGTTTGGATCGGTTTGGGCTTTTTTACATACTCCCAGGTGCTGCTACTTAGAAATGAAAGAAAAAAGCTTAGGGTAAACTAAAAAATCATCCACTGGAAAATCCAGTGGATGATTTTTTTCTAATTTTAAACGTTGGAAGGGTCAATCTCCCCAGCCTTTATTAGCGCATTTTTAGCTATTACCGGTCCCAGCACCTCATAGACCACAGTTGAGGCAAGTATTACAGTCCTAATGGTTGCTCCGAATTCAGGCATAACAGTCTGTGCAATCATGGAAAGTCCTATGGCAACACCTGCCTGAGGAAGAAGGGTTAGCCCAAGATATTTGGTCACCATCACCGGTGAGTTGGTGACCTTTGCACCGATAGTCGCCCCAAGGGTTTTGCCTAGAGACCTCACTAGGATGTAGCCAATCCCAATAAATCCTGCATATCTTAAAACACTAAGGTTCAGCTCAATTCCTGCCAAGGTGAAGAAGGCAATGAATACCGGCGGAGTCACCCTGTTTATGATATTGATGGCTCGAATGCTGTTGTGTGAGAAGTTGGCGATTGTTATTCCCAGCATCATGCAAACCAGAAGTGTTGATGCATGGGCGAAGGTTGCAATGCCTATTGCGATGAAAACAGCTGAAATTACAACGCTCAATAGCTCATCCTCACCCTTGATCTTAGGGATGAAGTAGGCTAGAGCCAGTCCTGTCAGCAATCCAATTCCAAGAGAAAGTGTTATTTCCCATAGGGGCAGTAAAACTGCACTTACAAATGAAATGGTTCCTGCTGCAGACATCAGAGATTTCGCAATGGTGAATGCAATTCCAAAGGATATTATTGCAAGTCCGTCATCCATTGCAACAACAGGCAGCAATGTATCCACCAAGGGTCCCTTTGCCTTATACTGTCTTATGACCATTATGGTAGCTGCAGGTGCAGTTGCCGCTGCTATGGCTCCTATGGTGATTGCAAATGGTAGTGGTTGCTTGAATATGTATACCATTGCAAGAGTCACCAAAACCACGGGAGTAAGAGCTTCAAAGAAGGTTATTGTGATGAGTGATTTCCCCATTTTCTTCAACTTTTTGAAATTGATTTCGCTACCTATGCTATAGGCGATAAAGCCAAGTGCAGCCTCTGATATTATGCTCATGCCTTCAGCGATATCCATTGGAATTATTCCAAGGATTGATGGTCCGATCAGAACACCTGCAAGAAGATATCCGGTTACGTGTGGTAGCTTAAATTTTGATACCAGCTTTGCCATTACAATTCCTGAAAGCAGTATCAGTGCAAAGTAAAATAAATTGTTCATTATGTACACCTCTTTATAATATTTAGTTGTAAAGTATATAAATAAAAGAATAATAAATAAATATTTAACAACAATATTTGATTATATACCTCCATTTTCATAAATGCAAGGACAATTAAAAAAATTGATGGAATTTACTTCATTTGATATAATTACAGCATAAATAATGAAGGAAGTGTTTAAATGTATGCACTATTTGTAATTCTAAATCAAACCGACAAGCTGGATGAGATATTGGAAAGCCTCTATGAATTGGATACTGGAGCTACCACCTTAGACAGTGTTGGAATGGGCAAGGTTCTCTTGGAGCACAATGTGGATGAAGGGCTTTTTTCAAGCATCACAAAAATCCTGAATGAAGGAAAGCCCTACAACAAAACCCTTATAAGTGTAATAAGGGACAAGGAAGTACTGGATAAGGCAGTCAATAATATCAAGGGTATACTTAATATGAAGGAAAAGAGAGCGGCAGGTTTTATGTTTGTATTACCGGTTCTTGAGATACATGAAGGACTGTAATGGGAAATTAGATGTTAAATATTTAACAAAATAATAAAACAAGTATTGACACCTGATAGCTTAGGAATTATACTATTGTTGTAAAAGGCTGATTTGAAAGGAGTTGTTGTATTATGATAACAGTCAAGTTGAATGGGGAGAAGAAAATATAATACGGGCAACGAAAAATTAACCTTTCAAAATTAATTTGTACTATAAACACGATCGAAAGGTCGTGTTTTTATGTTTACAGACAGGTTAAGGTCTGTTTTTTTGTGCCCAAAATCAGGAGGAATTCATTGAAAAACAAAAATGACTCAAAAGAAAACAAAGTTATCAAGGGGGTACAAATGAATAAAATCAACATTGAAAAGCTAGGATACAATAAATCCTTTGAAGAATCCTTCCTTAATGCAAAGGGCATGGAAGATGGATTGATTCCAGGAAGGATATCAGCAGTTCATAGGGAAAGATACCAGGTAATAACAGAGCATGGCGAGGGCTGGGCTACACTCAAGGGCTCAATCTTCTACAGTGGTGACCAGTCAGTGACATATCCTACAACGGGGGATTTTGTAGCCATAAAGCACAATCCTTCTGGAGAAGACATAATTTACAAGGTTCTTGAGAGGAAAAGCGAATTTTCAAGATTGGATTCCTTCAATAGGACCAAGCAGGTAGTTGCTGCAAATTTTGATTATATACTGATCCTGTCATCCATGAATGAGGACTTCAATCTGAACAGGCTTGACAGGTATATTGTATCTGCCTGGGAAAGTGGAGCAGAGCCACTGGTTGTTCTTACAAAATCAGATATAACTGATAATGCTGAGCACTTTATCCAGTCTGTAAGGGTCAACTCGCCTGGAGTTAAAATTTTTACAGTAAGCTCAATTACCGGAGAAGGGATCTCTCCCTTGAAGGATTACCTTAAAAAGGAGTCAACATTGGTTCTGCTGGGATCATCGGGAGTGGGAAAATCATCCTTGGTGAATGCACTTGCAGGGACGGAGGTCATGAAGGTCAATGAAATACGGGAGGATGATTCAAAGGGTAAGCATACCACAACCCACAGGCAGTTGATTGCCTTGGATGATGGTACAATGGTTATTGATACTCCAGGGATGAGGGAGCTGGAGCTTTGGAGTGCTGATTCAGGGATGGAGGAAAATTTTCAGGATATAGAATCAACGGCAAAGACTTGCCGATTCAGGGATTGCAGCCACAATAACGAACCAGGCTGTGCCATCAGAGATGCAATTAGAACAGGAGAAATCTCAGAAACCAGATGGAACAATTACCAGAAGCTAAAGAAGGAAGCTGCTTTTGCAAGAACAAAGGAAGAAAAGTCAGCTCGGGTACAAAAAAAGCTTCAGGAGAAGAAATTTGGTAAAATGTTAAAGGATCACAAGAACAATAAAAGCATATATTAGGTTTAAAAAGGCTGTGTGGATTTTATCCACACAGCCTTCTGAATGCAAGTTAGAATTTTTTTACATATGAATTGGCTTGTCTATGGCTGCAAAGGCGGCCTCCATAATTGTCTCTGCAAAGGTCGGATGGGGATGAATCGTTTTGGCAAGGTCATAAACCGTACCCTCTAGATTCATGACGGCAACAGCCTTGGAAATCATGTCTGATGCTACACTTGCGGCCATATGGACCCCAATCACCTCACCATACTGATTGTCAGAGATTATTTTTACAAAACCGGCTGTTTCACTCTCAGCGATTGCCATTCCATTTGCAGATAGGGGAAATTTCCCAACTGAGAAGTCAATCCCCTCTTCCTTTGCTTCCTCTTCGGTTATGCCAACGCTGGCCAGCTCAGGGAAGGAGTATACAACCCTTGGTATTTTGCTGTAATTGAGGCTTGACTGGAGACCAAGTATATTTTCAACAGCAGTTATCCCTTCAGCTGAGGCGACATGGGCAAGGGGAACCTTGCCATTTACATCACCTATGGCAAAGATGTTACTGATGCTGGTCTTCATTTTATCATCCGTCTTTATGAAGCCCTTATGATCAAGCTGAAGATCTAGACCTTCCAATCCATCAAGGTTTGGCTTAAGACCAAGGAAAATAAGGAACCTATCACCCTCCAGGGTCTGTGTCTTGCCCTTTCTATCAACAGTGACAGCATTTTCCCTAAACTCAGTAATCGCAGCTTCTGAAACGATATTAAGGCCATCCTTTTTAAGCTGCCTTTCGAGAGTCCTGGCAAGCTCCCTTTCAGTATGGGGAAGTATGGTCCTATCACCATGCACAAGAGTCACATCAACACCTATGGCATTCAGAAATGTTGCATACTCAACTGCATAAACATCTCCTCCAACCACAAGGACCTTTTCAGGAAGACTATCCAGCATTAAGAATCCCCTTGAATCTATTGCCTTTCCGGAATCAATCACTCCATCAAGACCTGGGATATCCGGATATGCACTCTGTGCACCTGTGGCGATAATCAGGTTTTTGAACTCGATGGTCTCATCATCAACCTGCAAGGTCTTTGCATCGAGTACCTTTGCAGACCCCTTGATTGACTTGACGCCATTCTTTTTAAAGAGCATCTCTATACCAGAAACAAGCTTATCAACAACTGAATCCTTTCTTTTGGTCAGTTTTTCCCAGTCGATTCTTGCATCAGATAGATCCACTCCTGTAATGCCAAAGTCCTCGCTGCGAAGGAGATTCCTGTAATGTCTGGCGGATATGAGAAGTGTCTTGGTGGGTATGCAGCCCCAATTGAGGCAAAGACCTCCAAGGCGTTCCCTTTCCACAAGAACAACCTTCAAACCCTTCTGAGCAGCCTTTATGGCAGCCACATAGCCTCCTGGCCCTCCACCTATGATTGCTATATCAAATTTTTCCATTATATCACTCTCCATTATCCTTTAAGAAGAAGCATGTCCGGATCTGCCAAGAGCTCTTTCAGCAGGTTCAGGAATCTGGCACCACTTGCACCATCAATAATTCTGTGGTCATAAGACAGTGAAAGGGGTAGGATGTTAGCAACAATTATTTCTCCATCCTTAACGATTGGCTTTTCCACGACCCTTCCAATTCCAAGTATGGCAGACTCGGGATAATTGATTATTGGTATTCCGAAGTATCCACCAATTGATCCGTAGTTGGTCACAGAGAAGGAACCTCCCTTAAGCTCGGATAATTGAATTTTATTTTCCTTTGCTCTTTTACTAAGGTCCTCGATGGCCTTTGCAAGTTCAACAAGGCTCATCTTGTCAGCATCCTTGATAACAGGTACCATCAAACCCCTTTCCGTATCAGTTGCCACTCCAATATTGAAATATCTCTTAAGGACCAGCTCGTCTGTTTCCTCGTCAAGGCTGGAATTGAATTCAGGGTGCTCCTTAAGTGCCACAATAGAAGCCTTGATAATGAATGGAAGATAGGTTAGATTGACATCATCAACCTCCTTTAGAATATCCTTGTACTTCTTTCTGAAATCATGGAGTCTGCTGATATCTATCTCATCCATTGCGGTTGTGTGGGGGATTGTAAACCTTGATTCACTCATCTTTTCAGAGATTGTCTTTCTGATCTTTGTCAGTGGAACTCTCTCAACAGGCATATCATCTGATATTGTAAGTTTCCGGGGCTTTCTTTCCTTAAGGCTTTCAGTCTTATCCTCGGACTTGGCTTTATCTTCATTGGCCTTGTGGATGTCATCCTTCATGACCCGACCATTTGGTCCGGTTCCAGCTACTGTGTTTATATCGACCCCAAAATCCTTGGCAAGCTGTCTTGCAACTGGGGTTGCCAGAACCTTTTTCCTTTTAGAGGTTTTTTTTGTTGGCGAAGCACCCTCGGTGCTTGAAGGAATCACATCTGATGATGCAACAACCTGTCCGACCACCCCAGCTGTTTCCTCTTCAACCTGGTCCTCTTCCTGTACTTTTGGTTCTTCCTCATTCTCAGCACCTGAGGTAATAACGACAAATACATCTCCAACATTGATGGTGTCTCCCTTTTTGGCCTTAAGTTCAAGAACCTTGCCGCTTCTGGGAGAGGGGATTTCAGTAGTTACCTTATCGGTCTCAACCTCTGCTACAGATTCGCCTTCCTCTATATTATCCCCTTCCTGGACCAGCCATTTTGTTATTACACCTTCGTGGATTCCTTCTCCAATATCGGGGAATTGAAATTCAAAATTCATGGGTGTCCTCCTTTCTAATAGTTCACAATATCCTCAATTGTTTTGGCAATCCTTTTTGGACTTGGGATATAGTGCTTTTCACCCCTTGGTAGAGGGAATGTTGTATCAAAGCCTGTCAATCGTGTAGGGGGAGCCTCCAGATGCAGGAATGCCTTTTCGTTCACAATTGAAATTATCTCGGATCCGACTCCAAGGGTTTTGGGTGCTTCGTGAACAACCAATATCCGTCCCGTTTTCTTGACGGAGTCAATGAAGCTATCCCTGTCCATTGGAGCTATTGTTCTCAGGTCGATAATCTCAGCTGAGATTCCCTTTTCTTCAACCATCTTTACTGCCCTCTGGACATCAGGCACCATGGCACCCCATGCGACTATTGTAATGTCGTCACCTTCCTGTAGTACCTTTGCCTTTCCCAGTGGAATTTCATAAGCCTCCTCTGGAATCTCCTGCTTGAAGGCCCTGTAAATTCTCTTGGGCTCCCAGAACAGCACAGGATCAGGATCACGAATTGCTGCAATCAACAGACCTTTTGCATCATAAGGAGTGGAAGGAATTACCACCTTAATCCCAGGAATCTGGGCATACAGCGCTTCTGTACTTTCTGAATGATGCTCCAGAGCCCTTATGCCGCCACCGTAGGGTGCACGGATAACCATTGGGAGATTGTATTGACCTCTAGATCTGTTTCTCATTCTGGCAACATGACTGATAATCTGGTTGAAAGCAGGATATGAGAATCCAGAAAACTGCATTTCAACAACTGGTTTCAGACCATTGATGGCCATCCCAACAGCTGTACCCACAATTGCTGATTCAGCAAGGGGGGTGTCAAAGGCCCTTTCCTTACCAAAGGTCTTCTGTAGGTCAACAGTAGCTCTGAAGACTCCACCCTCAACCCCTACGTCCTCTCCATAAACTATCACCTTGTCGTCTATTTTCATTTCATTCATCAAAGCCTGATTTACGGCTTGTATAATGCTTAAAGTATTAGCCATTTTTATTTGCCTCCTTCCAGAAAGGACCTGTATTCATCCAGCTGCTCCTGAAGCTGTGCCGGCATTGTTTCAAAGTGATATTTGAATATATCCTCAAGCTCGGTATCGGATTTGTCCTCTATTGCTTCAAAGGTTTTCTTGACCTCTTCCTCAAGCTCCTTCTTGGTCGATTCTATCCAGTCCTCATCAATGACATTGTTTTCCTTAAGATATTCTCCAAATCGTAGAATAGGGTCCTTTTTCCTCCATTCATCAACCTCTGCATCATCCCGGTATTTGGTTGGGTCGTCAGAGGTGGTGTGAGCCCCCAGCCTGTAGGTGTAAGCCTCGATCAGAGTAGGCCCTTCACCATTTCTGGCACGGTCGACTGCAGCCTTTGTTGCATTGTACATTGCAAAGATATCATTTCCATCCACTAGTACTCCAGGCATGCCGTAGGCTGTTGCCTTCATTGCGATGTTTTCACTCAAAGTCTGAACCTTCCTTGAAGTGGAAATTGCATATTGGTTGTTTTGCACTATAAACACTACAGGTGATTTGAATACCGATGCAAAGTTGAGTGCTTCATGGAAGTCACCGTGAGATGTTCCACCATCGCCAACATATGTCAGGACAACGTTTTTCTCATTCTTGATATTGTTTGCCATACCAATTCCAGTTGCGTGCTGCAGCTGGGAAGCAATTGGCACAGAAACGGGGAGAACCTTCACGCCTTCAGGCATGTGGCTGCCCCACTCATTGCCGTACCAGTAAAGGTAGATGTTCTTTAGTGGCACTCCCCTCACAAGCCAGGCTCCCAGCTCCCTGAATGCAGGAACAAGCCAATCCTCGTCATCAAGTGAATAGGCACTTCCAACCTGGGCTGCCTCCTGTCCAAGATTTGGTGCATAGGTCAGCATTCGTCCCTGCCTCTGGTAGGAGAGGGCCTTTTCATCTATTGTTCTTGTGTATAGCATTGTCCTGTAAAGATACTTAAGCTGTTCATCATCAAGCTCTGGAATTTCTTCCTTATCCTCCACTTTTCCCATTGGATCCATAACCTGATACATTTCATTATTCATTGGATTGTAATCTTCCAAGCGCATCTTCATACCTCCTAATATTTATAGTAATTGATAATGATTATCATCTATTACTATATTTATATACATAAATACGAATATTAAACATGGAGAATGGTCAATTAGGGCATAAAAAAGAACTGAGGGAACCCTCAGTCCTAGTTTGCTTTTTCCAGAGACTCAGCATCTTCAGATGCTTTTTCTATTTTGCAAGCTCCACAGCAATCTGTGCAGCAAGTTTTGCGTTGTTGTAGACCAGTTCAATATTTGCAGCCAGTGAATCTCCTCCTGTGATTTCCTTGATTTTGGCTAGGAGGAATGGAGTGGTGTCCTTACCCTTGATGCCCTTTTCATTTGCTTCAACAACTGCCTTTTCAATAATTCCAGTAATAAAGGACTCATCCATCGAGAACTCTTCAGGGATTGGATTGGCAACAACCACGCCCCCATTAAGATCCAGGTCCCATTTGACTCTTAGAAGGTCGGCAATCATCTTGGGGGAGTCCATGTTGTAATCAACTGAAAACCCGCTTTTTCTTGTGTAGAAGGCAGGCAGTTCAGCTGTGTTGTAGCCAAGTACGGGAACACCCTTGGTTTCAAGGTACTCCAGAGTCAATCCAATATCAAGTATTGATTTGGCACCAGCACACACAACAGCTACATTTGTCTGCGACAATTCCTCAAGGTCAGCGGAAATGTCCATTGTGGTTTCTGCTCCCCTGTGAACTCCACCGATTCCACCTGTTGCAAACACCTTTATACCTGCCATTTCAGCTATTATCATGGTGGATGCCACCGTTGTAGCCCCGTCCTTTTCAGATGCCACGATGTAAGGGATGTCTCGTCTGGATACCTTTGCTATTCCTGATGTCTTGCCCATATAGTCAATTTCCTCTGACGTCAGTCCTGCTATAAGTTTTCCCTTGATTATCCCAATTGTTGCTGGTACGGCACCGTTACTTCTTATTATCTCTTCAACCCTAAGTGCGGTCTCCACATTCTGTGGGTAGGGCATCCCGTGGGATATTATCGTTGACTCCAAAGCCACAACAGGCTTTCCATCCTCAAGAGCTTTTTTAACATCACTACTTATGTGTAGATATTCTTTCATAGTTTTCTAACCTCCATTTTCTTTGATAGATTCAGTACCTTATCTATTGTAATGCTTTTGTTGATTGTGCTTTCAGAATCCATGGCCATGGCAGCCATGGCAGAAGCAAATTTAGAGCTTTCAAGAAGACTCATTCCATTAAGCTCTCCATGTATAAGTCCAGCCTGGAATGCATCTCCTGCCCCTGTTGCATTTTTTATCCTGACATCTGGTATTTTAACAATTCCTTTTTCGTTGGAACTGCTGAAAAACACACCGTCTGAACCCAGGGATATGCATACGTTTGTCACTCCCTTACCATGAAGCAGCTCTGCTGATTCCATCAGGTCATGTTCGTTTTCTATCCTAATACCAGTAAGGATTTGTGCCTCAAGCCTGTTGGGCTTTATTGTATGGAAGAGCCCTATAATGTCCCTTGCAATTTTTGCCTTTTCAGATGAGACCGTATCCAGGAACAGCTTCCTATCCTTGAAAAGATTTGCAGCGAATTGGAGATTATCCCTTGAAAGGTTTGTATCAAATGCAACAATTTCACTTGTAGATATTTCCTTCTGATTCTTAAGTATATAGTCCCTATCGAGGAAACCATAGATGTCCATGGAGCTTATGGCAACATGCATGTCCATCTTCTCATCCAGGACAGCCATGTATGTTCCGGTGCTTGCCTCTGGAATAACCTTCACCCTGGTCATGTCAACACCGGAAAGGGAGGTTTCATCCAGTAGACTCTTGCCATATATATCGTCCCCAACGACCGAGTACATTTCAACATGGTTGCCTAGTAGTGCAACATTTTCAGCAATGTTTCTGCCTACGCCCCCCGATGAAAGCTTTGTCCTTCCAGGGTTGGAGTCTCCAGGAATGAGCTGTCCGTAAGGAAATCCTGCAATATCCATATTTATACCGCCTACGACTGCAACCTTTTTATTCAGTGACAAAAAATCACCACCTTTCACTGTTACTCATATAGTTATACCCAAATAATAAAGAGAAAACTCCGGAAGACCGGAGAATAGAAAAAATTGAAACTAGATTTGACCAAGGAAGCTTTGGACAGCAAAGGATACAACTACAACCAAGGTTGATATCATGAAACCGTGAACCATGGGAAGCGGGCCTGATTTAGCCAATTTGGCAAAGTTTGTTTTAAGGCCGATGGAGCCCAATGCCATAACCATCAGAAACTTGCTGGTGTCGGACATCAATGCCCTGGTAGCCTCAGGTATGATACCGGTACTGGCCACTCCAACCATGACAATGAATAGAAGAATAAACCAAGGAAAAATATCCTTGATGCTAACCTTGCAGATTTCAGCATCAAGACATTCCTTCCTTTTAACCCTGGCACCAATCCAGGAGAATATCATAACTACAGGAACGATGGCAAGGGTTCTTGTAAGCTTGACAATTACAGCATAATCACCAGCGGCATCGGAAAATGCATAGCCTGCTGCAACAACTGAGGAGGTGTCATTCACCGCAGTTCCTGCCCACAAGCCAAACCCTAAGTCGCTTAAACCGAAATAGACTCCCATCAATGGAAACAGCACAACCATAATCACATCGAAAATAAATGTTGCTGATATGGCATAGGCAATTTGACTTTCGTCAGAATCGATTACAGGAGCAACAGCAGCAACCGCTGAACCACCACATATTCCAGTGCCTGCCGAAATCAAGCTGGATAGTCTCCAATCCATCTTGAACAGTCTACCTAAAAGGTAACCACCACCAAAGGCTGCAAGAAGCGTAAAGGTCATGACCACCAAGGAAAAACTACCCACCTGAAAGATCTGCTGGAAGCTTAGCTTTACCCCCATAAGTATTATTGCTAATTTAAGAACCTTTTTCGAAGTAAATGTTAATCCCTTAACAAACATTGGGTATCTTGTAATAAAGGGATTGATCAGCATTCCCAGAATAAGGGCGATTACACTTGCTCCAATAATATGTGAAGACAATGAGTTGCTAATATGTACTGATATCATAGCCAGGAGGACTGAAAGCAGTAGTCCCGGTGCCGTAGATTTTGATAGTGATTTCATATCTGTCTCCTTTCTCGAATGGTTTGATTTTATCACTCTTTTACTATAATATAAAATTATATAAAATTATAAATGAATAAATTTAAATTATGGAAGTGGTAGAATGTTTGATCAGCGAACTCAAACCTTTCTTGAGGTTTGTAAAAGAATGAGCTACACCAAGGCAGCGGAGGCTTTGTTTATCACTCAGCCTGCTGTAACACAACACATAAAGTACCTTGAAGAGAGATATGGGACAAGGTTTTTTACCTATGCCAACAGACAGCTTAAATTAACTCCATCAGGTAGGGAGTTTAGAAGGTATCTTAAGGAAGGGATGGCAAAGGAAAAGCTTGTGACAGAAAAGATGAGGGAGCTTGTCAATGGAGAAAGAACCTTGAAATTTGGAGCTACTCTGACAATTGGGGAGTATACAATCGCTCCCTTTATCAAAGACTTTCATGAAAGGTTCAGGGATTACAGGATTTCTGTCCAAGTTGACAACACTAGAATCCTTATGGGTGAAATTGACAATGGAGGGATTCATTTTGCCCTGATAGAAGGCCTTTTCAACAAAGCCGATTATGATTCGCAGCTCCTGGCAATGAAGGATTTCATTTTGGTGGTTCATCCTGAAAGTAGACTTGCAATAAAAAAAGGACCAGTGCTTGCTGATATTTTGGATGAACCTCTTATAATAAGGGAGAAGGGATCGGGCTCCAGGGAGGTATTGGAACGAAGTCTTGCAGAGAGGAACCACACCCTTGGGGATTTCAAGGAGACCATAAGCATTGGAAATGTCAGTCTAATGAAGAAGATGGTTCAGGATGGTCTTGGAATTACATTTATGTATGAGGATGCTGCCAAGAAAGAGCTGGATGAAGGAAGTCTTGTCAGAATAAGCTTAAGTGATTTTGGGATTTCAAGAGAGTTTAATTTTGTCAGTATAAAGGACTCGCCATTCAAGGAAGAGCTGGATAACCTTTATAATTACTTCAAGGTGAAAATAAACGGCTAAAATGGAAAGGAAGATTTGTCATGATACTAAATCACACGGCCTTTCAAATCGGAGAAGATTATGGAGGGAAGCAGCAATGGCTGTGGGAATCCGGATTGAAGAAAAAGTTCTGGGCGGACCGATCCTGTGGCGTTGCAGCGGCTGCAAATCTGATAAATTATCTAGGCAGTGAATTCAACGACCTTGGCAGCCTCTATGGTGGCAATTCAAAGGAGGAATTTATCCGGCTCATGGAAAATCTCTATGGTTATCTCAAGCCGGGAGTTTTTGGAATTCCAAATCTGGGGAAAATGGGGAGAGGCTTGACTGGTTATGCAAGCAGTAAGGGTGTCGACCTGCTGCCATGTACTAGAACCTGGATCTTTGATGTGAAGGATGGCAGCAAATTCATAAGGGGAGGACTCTCTCAGGGGACTCCAGTGCTTTTATTGACATGGAACTACTCGGACAGGGAATTGAGGAACCACTGGGTAACTGTAACCGGGTGGGATGTAATATATGGTGAGGAATACATGACAGTTTCAAACTGGGGTCAGAAGAAAACCTACTCATACGACAAATGGGTGGGGGAGAGGTCCCTCTTGAAGGGAGCCATTTACCTTACGAGAAATAAATGTATTGATGCACCTGATATGATATAATTCATAAAATAAGCCATAAAAATAGATCAATACTGGGAGGAACTAATATGAAAATAAAACCATTTAAGGTTGAGCAGTGGATGAATGAATATGAAATGGATGCCATATACAACATTGCTGAAACCTGTGTGGACTCAATGTCACTTTCAGAGCTTATCCAGCTGTCAGGAGTGGACAGGGAGAGCCTACTGGATGAAATTCTGGACATGAAGATGACCTATGGATACATAACCGGAAATCCTAGGCTTAAGGATGCCATAGCAGGTCTATATAAGGGAATTGAGAGGGATCACATACTCACGACAAACGGTGGGATAGGTGCCAACAATCTGGTTTTAAATACCATAGTAGAGCCAGGGGACAAGGTCGTTTCAATCATACCAACATATCAGCAGCTGTATTCCATACCTGAATCATTAGGGGCGGAGGTCCATGTTATGTACCTTCAAAAGGAGAATGATTTTCTCCCTGACATGAAGAAACTAAAAGAGATGGTGGACGGGGATACCAAGATAATTTGTCTCAATAATCCAAACAACCCCACAGGAGCCCTAATTCCCGACCAAATGATGGAGGAAATAGTGACTCTTGCAAAGTCTGTGGATGCTTACATACTGTGCGATGAAGTCTACAGGGGACTCAATCAGGACGGGAGCTACCACAAATCCATTGTAGAGCTTTATGACAAGGGAATTGGCACAAGCAGCATGTCAAAGGTATTTTCCTTGGCTGGATTAAGATTGGGATGGCTGGTCACTGGGGATGAGGAACTGATGGAAAGACTTTTCAGCCACAGGGATTACAGCATCATAAGCTGTGGAGTGGTGGATGAGGTATTTGGAGCTCTTGCCCTGGAAAACAAGGACAAGGTACTTGGGAGAAACCTTAAGATAATAAGGGAAAATCTTAAAATTCTTGATGATTGGATAAATGCCCATGAAAGGTTTTCATACGTAAAGCCTATTGCAGGAACCACTGCACTGGTCTTCTATGATTATGACATTAGTGCATTTGAGTTTTGCACAGGATTGATGGAGCACTCAAAGACATTTGTTACTCCTGGATCCTGCTTTGAATATGAAAATAGCTTTAGAATAGGGTATGCAGCATCAAGGGAAATCCTAATTGAAGGTTTGAAGAATCTGGAGGATTATTGCAAGGGGCTGGAATAGTAGATATGCCAAGAAAAATGCCGGAGCCATCCGGCATTTTTTCTTGACAAAAAGTGTGAGGCATTATAATATATAGTAGAATACCCCAAGGGGGTATACAATATTTAAGGAGGAGTAAATTTGTTTAAAATCCTTGCACATATAAAAAAGAAGCTGGTTGTTTACTTACCAATTACAATGATAGTGGCGGTAGTATTCGGATACTACATTGACCCTACGCCCCTTAAGTCACTTGTACCAATAATCGTGTTCTTCATGGTATATCCCATGATGATTACACTTAGATACAGGGAATTGTTTTCAAAAGGCAACACAAGGCTGCATCTGGTTGCTCAGGGTGTTAACTTTGTAATATTCCCGGCAATGGGCTACGTAATCGGTAAAATATTCTTTTCCGACAGTCCATTTATAATGATTGGGCTCCTATTGATGGCCCTGCTGCCAACATCAGGAATGACCATATCTTGGACTGGATTTGCAAAGGGAAATGTTTCCGCTGCAATAAAAATGATGGTTATTGGGCTTATATTGGGCTCAGTCCTTATGCCATTCTACCTTAACCTGTTCATGGGAGAGACTGCAGGAATACCTTTTGCAAGTATCATCAATGAGATTGTGAAGGTTGTATTCATTCCAATGGCTCTTGGGTTTGGGACCCAAAAGCTATTGCTGAAAAGGTTTGGAAAGGAAAGGTTCCAGAATGAGTTCAAGAAGAAGATTCCATTGATTGCCACAGCCGCACTTGTTGGTATAGTTTTCATCTCCACAGGCATGAGGGCAAAGGTAATTGTGGCAGACCCAGCCATGATGCTTAAAATATTTCTGGTGCTTTCAGCCTCATACGCAGTAGCGTTTCTGATTGTTACACTAATTGCTAAAGCCATGTTTGATAGGGAAGATGGAATTGCGCTAATTTATGGAACGGTAATGCGTAACCTTTCAATTGCGCTGGCAATAGCGCTATCAATTTTCGCGACCGCAGGCTCTGAGGTGGCCCTAATAGTAGCTGTTGGATTTGTTGTGCAGATTCAGGGGGCGGCTCTTTACCTGAAGCTGGTGGATAGGGTCTATGTATCTGTAGAGACAACACCTGCACTGGAAGTAAATTAATCCAAACATTCATGACATCGATCATTTAGGTGGTCGGTGTTTTTTTGTGCATTTGAATAGCTGTATTAGATAATCTTATTGATAATAATTACTCATAAAAAAAATCAATTTGTTCCTGGAAATAGATGCATGGTAATATGTAAATGCATCTTTTTACGTGACAAAAATTTATCAACTATTGTAAGGAGGATATAATTGATGAGTATTTTTGAAAGACTTCCTTTACCCATAACAGGACTTTTCCTTGGCCTTGCTGCAAGTGGAAATCTTGTTCAAAGCTACGGAGAAAATTACAGAAGCATTTTTGGTTTGCTTGCATTTATGGTATTTATTGCCATTGTAATGAAGGTAACCCTAAGAGGTGACATTGTTAAAAAGGAACTGGAAAATCCTGTTGTTGCAAGTGTATATCCCACATTTACAATGGGAATGATGCTTTTGGCTACATACATGAAGCCGGTTCTTCCTGGGCTGGCACCATATTTTTGGGGGCTTGCAGTTGCCTTACATGGGGTTTTGATTATTCGCTTCAGCCTGAGATTTTTAAAGGATTACAATATCAAGAAGGTATTTCCATCCTGGTACATAGTATATGTGGGAATTGTGGTGGGTTCAGTAACAAGTCCGGCATTTGGGATGCAAGCCCTGGGTAGGCTGCTTTTCTGGTTTGGACTTGCTACATATTTTGCTCTGCTGCCAGTGGTCCTGAAAAGGATTTTTGTGGTACGGGAGATACCGGAACCAGCGATGCCTACACTTGTCATAATGTGCGCACCTGCAAGCCTTCTTCTGGCGGGCTATATGAATGCATTCCCTGTAAAGAGCATGGCCATGATGATCTTGCTTTTGGTTTTGTCACAGCTGACATACGCATATGTGCTCACCAAGCTGCCAAAGCTCTTGGGACTAAAATTCTATCCATCATATTCAGCATTTACATTTCCAATGGTAATAACTGCAATATCCATCAAATCGACTGCAGGGTATCTGGCCACACTTGGAATCACTTCCCCAATTTTAGTTACATTGGTAAAAGTTCAGGAGTTTCTGGCAGTTGCACTGGTTCTGTATGTACTAGCAAGATACCTGATCTACCTGATACCGGCTGCAGCAAAAACAGAGGCGGCCTAGATAGAGTACTAAAGAGAATATTAAATCTATGGAGGAGAAAATATGAACATAAAAAACAGTGTGGACATGATTGAAGCCTACTTGGGTCTTGACCGTAAGCCAGTGGGAGTGAAGTTTTTCTTTGACAAGGAGGAATTTGATAATTTTGAAGTTCCCCAAAGGGATCGTAGAGTTACATATTGCAACTCTGTACAGCTGGCAAGCAAAGGCAGCTCCATGAAGCTTACCAAGGAGAACCAGGCATGTCCAAATGGAGCCATGGCCCTAAAAATGAAGGAAGTTCCAGAGCCAATGGCAAATGGAAAGGGAAGGTACAGCAAGAACATCTACCATGATGTGGAAACCTCAAAAAAAATCAACTCCGATATGGAGTTTTTAACTGAAGAACCGGCTGGAATTGTGGTTATGCCTCTTGAAAATTACTCGGAAGCTCCAGATGTGGTTGTGGTGGTTGGAAAATCCTATTGTGTTATGAGAATGCTCCAGGGACATGCCTACTTCAACGGATATACCAATAATTTAAGGACAGTTGGGCTGCAGGCGGTTTGCCAGGATCTGACAACCTACCCCTACAAGACCCAGGACATTAATATCTCATTGTTATGTCCGGGAACAAGACTGGTTGCTGATTGGGAAGTTGATGAAATAGGAATAGGAGTTCCTTTCCAAAAGTGGTATGAGGTAGTGGAAGGGGTAAAGGAGACAACCAATCCCTTTGAAAGAGATAAGAACAAGGAAGCCATAGTGCAACGTTTGAAGGATAGGGGTCTTGATGCCAGCGGAATAAGGTTTAATGAGAATTATGATGATGGATCATATACCGGCGGAAAGATTGAGATTGACAAGTAGTCAATTCTCTAATCAGTAAACATGTTTGAATGCAAGACGGGTGACGCTTGAAACAGGAGGCAGTCACCTGTCTTTTTATTAGAACTTTCCTTAATAAAACGCAAATGTTGAAGTCATCAGTACAAGCGATACCCTGTGTATATACTTAAAATCAGGAAGACCTTGAATGTTTAAGACTCTTGAGTATAAGGAAAAAACCGGTGGCGTGCCTGACCCTGACAATGATTTTTTGTGGGAGTTAAAAGTGCTCAGCCAGTCAATAAATGTATGTGAATCTAAATGAAAACATGATATCATCTAAGGTAAAAGATAAGATTATGGGTAGACAGAGTTATCCACATTGGAATGGGGGATGAGACATATGATTAGGATTGCCATATGTGATGATGACCACAATATCTGCACACAGCTTGAAAAGATTATTTTGGATTTTCAAGAACAAGTAATGAAGGATTTAGAAGTAGAAGTCTTTTATTCAGGAGAAAGTCTTCTTGAACATATAAAAACAGAAGGTAGATTTGATTTGATTTTTTTAGATATAGAGCTGGAAGGAATAACTGGTGTGGATGTTGGGGAGCTTTTAAGGCATGATTTGGAAGATTATACTACAAAAATAGTGTATATTTCATCTAAAAACTGTTACGATAGACAATTGTTTGAAGTGCAACCATTGCACTTTCTCGAAAAGCCACTGGATAAAGAAAAAGTGATTCGAGATATAAACCTGACAATGAAAATGCTTGAGAAAGAAAATCGCTGGTTTTCCTTTAAGATTGGTCAGGATGTACACAGGATCCCCGTAAAAGATATCATATACTTTGAAAGTACAGGAAGGGAAGTCAAATTGGTTGGGGTAGGAGGAACATTCCATTTCTATGATAAGATTGAGGCTATTTCAGGAAAAGTTTTTGAAGCACAATTCATGCAGCCTCACCGATCCTACCTTATTAATTACGATCACGTGGTTAGTATTAGGAAAGATGAAATTATAATGTCCAATAAGGACAAGATACCTGTGAGTAGACTGAGGTATAAGGAAGTCATGGAAATACAAATTTCTTATGAAGAGGATAGGTGGCGATGATTACTTTGTATGAAATGACATATGCACTAACATCTGCATATGGGGTTTATATAATATACAAGTTAATGAATATATTTTTTGAGGAGCCAAGAACCACCAAGACTAGGGAGCTAATATCCTATGTTGTTTATTATGTTTTAAGCTCTGCATTGTTTTTTTTCATAAGAGTACCGTTTGTGATGATGACAGCAAATATAACAATGTTTTTTTTGTTGTCGCTTAATTACCATTCAAACCTTAAAAGAAGGATGATTTTTTCTTTTTTGGCATACATGGTATTAATGGTTGTTGAAGTGATGGTTAGCGTAGCCACTGGCTACTTTCATATCGAAATCTTCAAGGAAAGCGAGTATGGATCCATACTTGGACTGGTGATTGTACGAATTGTTTCAATGGTAGTCGTTTTAACAATTTCCAGATTCAAAAATGTAAAAAAGGAAATCCCCACATCCAATTTTAGTTGGGTTAATAGCATTATAATTTCGTTTGGATCTCTATATTTCCTGATTATATTTATGGATAAAGGAAACTTGGAACATATGAATGTATTTTTATTGGTTTTGTGGGTTTTGACTATAAATATTATGTTGGTGGAATCATATGATAATTTATACAAAGAATTTTTATCTAAATCAAAGAAACTCATTCTGCAAGAGCAAAACAAATCCTATGAAAAACAGTTGGCAATCATGCAAGAGTCAGCTAAGAATACTCAGACTCTCAACCATGATATAAAAAACCATATAATCACTTTAAGATATTTGCAAGGAAATGGTGAATATGACAATATGAGGAAATATTTGGACAATCTGGAGAGTTCAGTTTATGATAAAAAAAATTTCTCAAGCTCCGGGAATTATGCCATTGATAGTATCTTGAACTTTAAACTACAGCAAGTTGTAGACATGGGCGGTAAAGCAGATACTGAAGTGATTATCCCAAAAGACATTACTGTATCAGATTTTGATATGACTGTTATACTGGGAAATCTAATTGACAATTCAGTCAGGGCTTTAAAAGTAAGTGAAGAACAAGGAGAAATCTCCGTTAGGATTAAGTATATAAAGAGTAATATTATTATAACGGTCATTAATTCATTTGACGGGAATGTAAAATATAAGGATGGCAGACTGCAAACCACTAAAGTTGATTCAAAAAATCACGGTATAGGTTTGTTAAATGTTAAGGAAGCTGTGGAAAGAAACAACGGTCATATGGATATCCAGTATGATGAAAAAAAATTCAAAGTCACTGTATTGTTACCTCTTCAGTAAAAGGAGCCAAGTAAGCATTCTTTTACTGATTTTTTTTAGGCAAAAAGCATTTCATTACAAAAAAACATACATCTCGTTACATATCCCCGCACAGGAAGCAGTTGTATTGTATATTGAGCATAAACAAATAAAACTCAAAGGGGGTAAGTGAAATGAAAAAAACTTTACTAAGGCTTGGCACAAGTTTAGCAGGACTTGCGTTAATGATTACAGCCCTGAATGTAAACACAACCTGTTTATATGTCATGCATCAACCAAAGTTGCCTGAAAATGCTGAAAAGCTAAGTAAGTTTAGGTAAGAATATGACTTCTAAAAAAATTGCGGATTTAATGGTGCAAAGTGAAATAATATCTGTTGAAGATAAGGACTTATACGAATACGGACTACATCAGAGTTTCATACTATGAAATACTAAAGTTCAGAGCATTACTATTTGTCAATAAAATAAAAAGACAAGAAGTTCCTTTTTATGAGAGTATAATTCAAAATTGAGTAAAAAGTGAATCTATAATTACTTATTTGAAACACTAGGAGAGAACTAAAGAAGGATGGGAAGAGTAAGATGCTAATTATAACAAAAGTCAAAAGGAGATTTTAAATATGACAAGAATGCCAAGACTAAGAATATATATTATGAGTATGTTAATTTTACTAGTAATTATAAGCGTTCCTCTACAAAGCTATGCGGAAGTTGAAGTATCAAATGATTTAGGATTAGGAAATATGCTTAAGCAAATGGAAGCTAAAAAAGAAAATGACTTAAAAAGCATATGGGATCAACTTGTATTACAAGAAAAAATTGATCATTACGAGGTTCATAAAAGTGCATATGAAAACCAATATAATCAAATGGTATCTGCATTAAGGAATGGAGAATTTAAAATCAACAATGATGGTAAATTTGTTCTTATGGGAGATAATGATCACTTATATTGGCCTGACGGTGGAGTGGTCCATTACAAATCAACTCCAACTTCATACCATCTAGAAATTATGGAATATTATAAGCCAGATGATGTAGTAGATGTTTACTGGGAATGGTCAATGGGGAGGTTGCCAAAAGTTTCTAATTATGTTGACTATATAGCAACAGATGTTTTGTTTTCCGTTTCGATGGATAAATATGGATTGTTAGCTTTACCTTTTAGTTATTTGTCTAGTATAGAAAATTATTTGACGATGAACAGATTTTTAACTGCTAAAAATAATGGTGATGGTATAGGAATACATTACTATGAAGGTCCGTTTGCTGATCCGAGTGCAGTTGTTTGGATATGGGATACTCATCCTTTTGTATATCCACCAAACTCTGATATGTATGACGTTATTGAATACTATATGAATTAGTTGACTGAGTAAATTGCATAATTTAAAACTGTTAAGATAACTAACTTTTTTAGCCAGCAAAAAGGATTTCACTCCAAAATGTCGAATATATATAGTAAGACCAATCACTATATGTTCACATTAAGGAGGAAACCCTAATATGATTATACGACAAGATAGCTTTTTTTCCTATGATGATTTAATGGAAATCAGCCCAAAAACAAGACTTATGATGATTCTTGATGAAATCGATGTGTCACCGGTAGCTGCTGCTATGGAAAAAACACCTGGAACCAGAGGACCAAAAGGCTACCCCAAAGAGAGACTCCTGTATGCTCTCATAGCTAAAGAAGTTGAGCAGACTACCAAAATATCCAGTCTCGTAAGAAGACTTGATAGCGACCCATCTTTCAGGTATGCCTGTGGATTTGGCATAATGGACAAAACTCCTTCAGAATCTGTATTTAGCAGGTTTCAGGATGCACTATCCAAAGAGCCTGCTTTGATGGGGCTGTTTCAAAACTTAGTCATCTCTGCCTTGAAATCCGGAATAATTGATGGAGCTGAAGTTGCCATTGACTCCACCAAGCTAAGTTCCTACGAAGTATCAAAACCCAGGAAAGACCTTGTGGATGATGGCAATCATCCTAACTGGGGAATGAAAAGAGATACCAACGGTAACAACATAAGATGGTTTGGTTGGAAGCTCCATATAATCTGTGATGCAAAGAGCGAACTACCCTTATCAATAAAAGTCACTCCTGCAAGTGTTCATGATGGTTCTGTAGCTTCTGACATGATAAAGGACTTCCTTGACTCGTATGAAGGCTTGATAAATCCTTCGCACTACCTTATGGATTCAGGCTATGACTATGAGTATCTCTACAGGGACATAGCTGACAAATACCATGCAACACCCATAATTGAATACAATCCCAGAGGCAGCAAAGCTCCTCCAGAGGGGCTTAATGAAAAACCTCATCCAGTATGCTCAGCAGGTTATGATCTAAAATACTGGGGTAAGGATGCAACTTATATGAAGTTTAGATGTCCACATATGACTGGAGATGTCAATTGCCCCTTTGGCAGCAACTGGTGCTCATCTTCAAACTACGGGCTTACACTAAAGCTAAACTACAGGAAAAACCCAAGAGTTCATGGATATCCACTTAGGAACTCCAAAACCTGGAAGAATCTTTACAACAAGCGAACATCTGTAGAAAGGTTGAATGCACGTCTTAAAGAAAATTTGAATGTATATGGAATTAGGTCAAAAGGAATCAAGAAAGCTCTTATGAATTGTATATTAAATTGCATTTCACTTGTAGCTGGAACCATAGCCATAAACAAGAAATCGTCAGTTGTTACTAAGATAGCTTAATACACCGTAGAAATCTATATATTTAATTTCTAAATTCGGGCATCATTGATGCTTATTGAGGTGTTTTTGTTTATTTCAAACGAAAATGTAATTATGCAAGATTCTCGACTATTAAAATAGAAACTCAAAAAATAGAATTTTAATATTTCAAGTGTGATTGGACTATGAGTATGATAGTTTTAATGGAACTAGACTGAGTAATGATACAAAACCTTAAAAGAAACATTTAAGAAAAAGGTTGTTTGATTTAGGGGGTAATTGGTTGAAGATTAATAAAACAACTGACCACAGAGAAGAAACGAATAATATTAAAATATGGACAATGGTTATTATAATTGCATTTTTTTTAATATTCGTGGTATCTTACTGTGAAGATAATAACATGGTAAAAGAAATAAATGTTGATATCATAGAAACGGAAAAGTTATTAGATGCATACTTAACTGAAAATCAAGGGATATCAGAAGGATTTCTAATAGAAATAGATTTGGAGGAAAAAGTGAGAAAACGTTACGTTCATGATTCAAGAGGTATTACTGAGAGTGTTGACTTGAATAAAGACTATTATCGTATTCCTGGTATTATCGATGTGTTAGTAGATTCGAAGCTTGATGGTGATTTTATATGTGATGTTGAGGGTAAAGTCTATTATATTCATAATAAGGCTATTGATTAAATAGCTATAATTATGAATCACTGGCCCCGAACCGTAGATAAAGTCCGTATAATGGTGTAAAAAGAAACTTCAAATAAAAATGAGCCAAAATGCTCGTCCTCGGTTAAAATAAAAGTACCAACAAATACCTAACTGAGGAGATGAACAAAATGGCTCAATTAA
>Ga0334893_1000591_pt1 | contig 45469 bp, 32 predicted proteins | sample GraSluR3_MG_5_FD_207218 | JGI IMG/M metagenome (GOLD analysis project Ga0334893, IMG submission 207218) | Sludge microbial communities from methane-producing bioreactor in Wageningen University, Netherlands - Granular Sludge_09_05-R3 | ecosystem: Engineered > Bioreactor > Anaerobic >...
TGGCCTTCGAGGGCAGGTCGTCGAGCGTGTCGCCGAGGCGGCCGATCCCGAAGGTCCGCAAGCGCATCGCGGCCGGGCCGCCGCCGGCGCGCGCCGCGGCGCGGCACCGGTCGAAAAACGCGCCGGCGCGCGTGACGACGTCGAGATAGAGATACTCGGCCAGCGAATCGACCGCGGCGAGGAAGGCGGCGGCGTCGGAACCGCCGAACGGGAGCAGGTAGGTGTCTTCGAACGGAGGCGTTCCTGGAGGAAAGGCGGGGAGCCCCAGGGCCGGGTCGCCCGGGTAGTGTCCCGGGCCGCCGTAATGGGCCAACTCCGACAGACAGGCGTAGGCGTTGGCGCAGGCCAGATCGGTCTCGCGGGGCGTGCGCCCCGGCGAGTGCGTGAGGATGCCGCAGACGCCCTCCGACGAGATCCCCAGGTCGGCCAACACCTTGCGCACGGCGTAGCCCACGTCGAGCACCATGCCCCCGCCCGTCCCTCCCGAGATCGACGCCACGACGAAGACCCGGGGAACCCGGGTGCGCACGTTCAGCCCCGTGGCGTTCGACGAATGGGCCAGCGCTTCGGACGCGGTGATCGCCGCCAGCGCTTCGCGCAATCGGCCCAGGAACTCGAGCCCGTGGTGGGCCAGGGCAAGTCGCCCCAAGGGGCGCACCCCTTCCGTCCGGAGCGACCGGGGGATGTTGTAGAGCCACCGCCGGCTCAACCACTGCATCAGGTCGCGCGATTGCGTCCGGTACTGCTGGGGCGAGCGCAGCGGCGTCGCGAGGATCTCGGCCGCGTCGAGTGCCCCGGCATGGTCGCTTCGGGTGACCTCGGCAATCGAGTTCGGGTCGGTCTCCAGAAGGAGCATACTCACCGACGGGATCGACTCGACGCTTCCGAATCGCTCGCCGAAGCGGCGACGAAGTTGGCGCAGCGTCTTGGCCGCGGTTCCGCCGATGCCGATAACCAGGGTGGGCCGGAATCCGCACGCTTCGGCCTCCAACTCGATCGGCGGAAGCGCGACGACCTCGGGGGGACTCTCGGGGGGCGCCCAGTCGAATTCGGCGAGCGATTCCGATGCCAGTTGCGAACGGAATCGCGAAATGCCGCCCGGATCGCTATCCGTGCCGACCAGCGCTGAGGGGTCGTCGACCGGCTGCGTCCGGGTTGCCGGGCGCTCGCGGGGGGTTCCCTGGGCCGGCTCCGTGGCGTTCGCGGCGACCGACGTGGTATCGCTGGCCGGGTCGCCTTCTCCGCGATGCTTGCGCGCGTGGGGATCGAGCAGCGATTCGACCAAGGCCCGGCAGTTGGCAAAGCGCTCGTCGGGGTTTTTGGCCAGGGCGCGGGCGAGAATGGCCCGGTCGGGAATGGGCAGCGCGCCGAGGCGGGGCCGGGCGTGCAGGTGCTGAGCGGCCAGTTGCGAGGCCGTGCGGCCCGGGAAGGGCAACACCCCGGTGAGCATCTCCTGGTAGACGATGGCCAGGCTGTACTGGTCGCTGTGCAGGCTCGGCTGGCCGTCGAAGACCTCGGGGGGCGAGTACAGCGGCGTCAGCCCGCCCATCAGCGACATGCTCGTGTCGTGGATGTCCTTGACCAGCCCGAAGTCGGCCACTTTCACCCGCTTGCCCACGATCAGCAGGTTTTCGGGCTTCACGTCGAGGTGCTGGAGCGAGTAGTTCTCGCTCATGTGATCCAGCGCGTCGGCCGCGTCGCCGAGATAGACGAGCAGCTCGTCGCGGGGGATTCCGGGCTGGCCCGCCTCGCGGCACTCCTGAAAGCGGTCCTTGAGGCTCCCGTCGGCCAGTTCGGTCACGATGACCAGTTGGCTGTCGATGATCTCGATGCGATCGAGCGAGAGGAGGAACGGGTGGCGAACCTCCTTGATGCGATTGAGGGCCTTGAGCTCGCGCGCGGCCCGCTCCTCATCGAGAAACCCGTAGACGAACTTGATCGCCTTGTGCAATCCGCCGGGCGCCTCGGCCTTCCAGACCTCGCCGTAGCCGCCCGCCCCGATCCGCTCCTGGATCGTGTAGCCGGCAATCGACTCGGCGGTTTTGAGGTTGCGAGGTGACACGATGGAGCGATCCGTTCGGGCTACCGAGCGTGGAGAACATTCAACGTCTGGCCGAGGCCTCCTTTTTCGCCTTCTTGTCGCGCGACGAAGGGGCCGGCTCTTTCGCCGGCCGGGCCGGCCGTTCGCACCATGCTCCCTGGGCGTAACGGCAGCCGGCCTTCAGGCAGGCCGCGGCGGCGGCCGGCCCGTCGATGCCCGCGGCGATCGTTTCGCAGCCGATCGCCCGACCCGCTTCGACAATCGCCTCGAGGCGGCGCCGGCACTTGGGATCGGCGTCGACTCCCCGGACCAGCGCGCGGGCAAGCTTGAGGAAGTCGGGGCGGATCTCGTTCCATTGCTCGATCTGCGTGGGCCCGGCCGCGAACCCGTCGTAAGCCAGCCCGATCCCCAATTCCTGGAGACCGGAACAGAACTCGCGAAAGTATTCCGTGTTGCTGACGGCGCTGTCGGGTACGCCGATCACCAGACGGTGACGCTGGCCGAGCGCGTCGCGCAGGCGCACCAGCGACTCGGAAAGCCGCTCGCCGCCGATTTCCGACGCGTCGAGGGTGAGAAAGACCTGCATCGCGCCGGCGAAACCGAGCGCCTCCTCGACGGCCAGCATGCGCTGCAACTGCCGGACGCGCGCCGTCAGCCGGCATTCCAGCCACGCCAGGCGCCGATCGTATTCGGTGCGGACCTCGGTCTCCTCGCCGAATGCTTCGTACCCCACGACCTCGCGGTCGTCGAGGCGGAGAATCGGTTCGAACCGGTTCGTGATGCTCCGATGGGTCAGGGTCTCGTGCAGGCGGCGCACGGCGCGCACCAGGTCGACGGGCAGGGGCTCGCCTCCCTCGCCGTCGTCGTCGAAATCCATGACCTGGGTGGCCGTGTCGTGCGGCGCGCGCGCCCGGCCCGTGAAAAAGACGAACTCGACGTCGGCGATCACCAGCACGTCGCCGTCGTCGATCGCCGACTCCTCGATCCGGTTCCCGTTCAGCAGCGTCCCGTTCGTGCTGCCGAGGTCGCGGATGCGGTAGCCGCGGTCGTGCCGTTCGATGACCGCGTGCTCGCGCGACACCCGGGCCGAGGCAATGGTCAGATCGGCCGACTCGTGCCGCCCGATGGTGAACGGGAGCGACTCGAGCACGATTCGCTCGTCGACGGCCCCGTCGGCCGGATCGTGCTCCAGCCATGGTCGTCCCGCCTGACGCTCTTGAATGACTTGCGTTCGTATCATCCGCGATCCGACGGCGGCCGGCCGTTTGGCCGCAACGGCGCTGCGCGTCGGTCTCCTCGACTCATGATTTCTCGGACCTTGCACAGGAAGTATAGCATTGATTCGCCGACCTGCCGCGCGCCGTGACCTACAGTTGAGAAGGGTGTGGCGCGGCGCCGGTTGAAAGGGGCCGCCCGGTCCCGGCATTCTCCGAAAGGAGCGTTGGATTCCATGGACTCGCGATCGTTCAATGTGCTCGTGGCCACGGAGGATCGAGCCCTGCTGCGGCATCTGTCGCGTTTTCTCATCACCTTCGGTTACGAAGTGCAACAGGCCGCCGAAACGCAACTGGCGCGGGCGGCCCTGGAAACCGACGCGGTCGACCTCGCCATTCTCGACGGGGCCGACGGGCGATCGACCATCGACCTCTGCCGGCGGATCGGCGACGTCGACCGGCGCCGTCCCTTGTACACGCTGCTGATGGTCCACGACCCCCATCCCGACGACCTCGTCGACGCGATCGAGGCGGGAGTCGACGACTTCCTCCGGAAGCCGCTGGTCTACGGCGAGCTGCTCGTGCGGCTGCGGGCCGCCGCGCGCGGACTGGAGTTCGAGCGGCGAATCCGCGAGCAGGACTGCATCGAGCCGCTCACCGGCCTGCCCAGCCGACGGGCCTTCTGCGACCGCCTCCGCCGCGAGTTCGCCCGGACCGACGACGACGCGCTGGGAGCCTGCGTCGTGGTCGACGTCGACTTCTTCGAGCGGATCAATCGTCGCAGCGGCCGCGCGGCGGGCGACCGCGTGATCGGGGCCGTGGCCCGACGCCTCGCCGAGTTGGGCGAAGACGCCGCGACACTCGCCTGCTTCGGCGGCGCCCGGTTCGGCGTCTGGCTTCCCGGTCGCTCCGAGCCGGCGGCCTTCGATTGGGCCGAACGCGCGCGCACCGCTCTGGCGGAGTTTGAGATCGCCGCGGACGACTCGGGGCTCCGCGTCACGGCCAGCCTCGGGGTCGCCGCCCACGTGGGAGGCGACGAATCGCCCGAAACCCTCGTCGAGCGGGCCCTGACCGCGCTCCGCGCGGCCAAGCACTCGGGCCGCGACTGGGTCGCGCGCGACGGGCAATTCGACCGCGAATCGCTGGCGTGGCAAGACCTCGCCGCGCCGGGCAAGCTCTTCGAGCGAACCCTCGCGCGCGACGTCATGACCCCGTGCATCGCCCTGCTCCGCACCGACCATCCCGCAAGCCGGGCCGCGATGCTCTTGCAGCGCACCCGACTCATCGCCCTGCCCGTGGTCGACGACCGGGGCAAGCTCGCCGGGATCGTCTCCGAAGCGGAGCTTGCCCCCGCGGTTCCCGAGACCGCATCGCCGCGGGTCGGCGACCTGATGAGCTCCGAGGTATCGCAATTCGACGAGGAGGCCAGCTTCGCCGAGCTGATCCAGTTTTTCCAGCGAGCCGGCGGCGAGCTGATCGTGGTGACCGACCGGGGAAGCCCCACGGGGCTGGTCACCCCGCGCAATCTGACGGCCTTGAGCGAGCCCCTCAAGCGCGACCGCTTCGCGCCCCCGACACCCTACGCCACGACGAGCGATTACCTCGTGGTGCCCGAGCCGTGCCTGGTGGACGAGGGCTGAAAAGCGCCAAAGGCGCAGCGGCCGCCAGACCGTTCGCGCGTCGAGCGATGGGCGAGGGAGTCTACGGCGTCGCGGCTCGCGGCGGCTGGGCGACAACGAGCGCCTCGGCGAGTTGCTCCGGCGTCGCGGTGGCAGGCAGCACCCGGAGCGCGTAGGCGGCAATCGCGTCGTTGTACTTGCTCAGCCCGTCGAGAAACGCCCGCGTTTCCTCGGTCTGAAGGCCGATGCAGGCCAAGACCCCATCGATCGGCTGCCGGCCTTCGCGGTAGGCGGCGGTCGCGGCGGCGCGGGCCGCGTCGGCATCGACCACGGCGGCCGCCCGCCGTTGGACGCTCTGCGACAGGGCCGGGATGACCGCCGCGAGGCGCCGGACGGGCCACGACTGAACCACCCGGTCGGGCTGGGCTTCGAGCTTCAGCAGGTACGGGCCCGCGTGCGGTGGGGTGGCCGGCACGATCGGCGGCGCGTCCACGGCGCGCCCCGTCAGCCTGGCGAGCCGGAATTGCACCTCGACCAGTTCGAGCCGGGTCGCAAGCTGTCGTGCTTCAGCGGCCCGTCGGGCCGCGCGCACCCGGAGCATGCTCTCCGCCCCCAACGACTCGTGACGCCGCTCGAGGGCAATCGGCGTCAACTCTTCCAGCAGAGCGACCTCGTCGGCCAAGGCTTGTTGCTGTGCCACCAGACCCGCCGCCTGCCAGTAGGCCTGGATCGCGGCGGCCCGATCGGCCGATGGAACGCCCTCGAGACACTCCGCCAGGCCGACGGCGTCGCCCTCCGGCTCCGCTCCTTCCCGGTTGCCACAAAGGACCAGGCTCAACTGTTTCGCGCGGACCGCGGGATCGGCGTCGATCAGGGCCGGGTAGAGCGCTCCCGTAGGCCGCAACGCCCTCCGCTCCTCGACGGCCGCCTTCGGGGCGGCGTCTGGCTCGGGCGGGGCTGCGGCCTCTTCGACGGGCACCATCGGCTCCTCCTCGACGATGGCCTTCCGACCGGCCGCTTCCTCGCCGGAAGCCGGCGACGCCATCGCGTCGGGGTCGGGCGGCGCCGGCGGCGACTCCACCTCGGGTGTCGACGCATCGGCCGGCGGCCTGGCCGGCCCTTCCTCGGGAGATCGCTCGGGGCCGTCCTCGGTCGGAAGCAGCGACGGCGCCTTCTGCCCGAGCGAACGCAGCGACTCGCGGGGAGGGGCCAAGGTGGGCTCACGGCGCGTCGCGCCGGGCGACTCCCACGTGGCGCGTTCGACCTCCGAAGACTCGGCGGCCCGACCCGGCGAAAGCTCCCCTCCCTCCGTACGGATCAACATGGCGACGAGAACCCGGCTGTCGGTTTGAGGACCGGCCACCGCCAGGGCGTAGTCGGCAATGTCGTCGTTGTATTGACGGGCCGACGCCACCAACTCGCGGTTGCGCGTGCCGAGTTGCCTGAGCGAGTCGTGCAGTTCGGCAAACCCCGCGCGCCCGTCGCGGTAAGCCTCGGCAGCCGCCTCGAACGCATCTTCCGCGGCGTCGACCGCGGCCGCCCGGGCCGCGATCATCTGCTGATGCACGGGCAGCTTGCGATCGAGCAGCCGGGCCCGAGCCGGTGGGTTTCGCAACGAAAAGACCTCCTCAAAATGGGTCTGGTAGGTGCCCGAATGGGGCGAATCGGCAGGCAGCGGCAGCGGCGCCCCCGGCGCAAAACCGCATCGCTCGGCCAGATCGTGCTGGGCCTCGAGCAACGCGACCTCGGCCATCGACAAGGCCGCCGAGGCCGAGGCCCGGGCGACCTCAAGCAAGGCAGCGTCTTCGGGGCGGGCCTCGATCTCCTCCCACCGCAACGTATCCTCGAATGCGAAGCGGTATCGGGCCACCGCTTCGGCCAGTCGCCAATACGCCCGGGTCGCTTCGAGTTGTGCGTCCGTCGAGGGAACCGAGGCCAAGGCTTCGGCCAGGCGGATGGGGCGGCCCACGACGCGACCTCCCTCGGGCGGAGCCACGGCGGCGGCAATGCGTTGCGCGGCCGCGGGTCGCTCGGACGAGGATTGCGCGTCGCCCGCATCGCCTTGGCGCGGCCAAGCGACCCCCCACAGAAGCGCCAAGCTCAAGACAAAGACGTCATATCGTCGCATCGCCACGCCCCCCACAAGCAGGATTCTCGTCACGGTCGCGCACTGCTCAGGGTGCCATTTCCACCCGGCCGAGTCAATCCTCCCGCGGGCGTTTGCGGTTCTGCGGGTTTCGCGCAATCGTGCGCGGCCGTTATGCTACGGGGTTGCCGGCGGATGTGATTGCGTTGGCGGCGGGCGGATCGAGTCTTTGTTCGCAACTTCTGCCCGCCGGGCGCGCAGATCGTGGCGCACGTTGGAAACGTGTCCCACGCTGGGCAAGAAAAGCGGGCTTCCGCGGTGCAACATTCTGGCAGAGGGGAGAGTGATCGATGGCCTTTCGATGGCTGCTGGGAGACTGGGTGCGGCAGCGGGTTCACAAAACGGCCCGCGAGAAGCTTTCCGAGGCGTCGGAGCAGGCCGAGTCCCATCGGTCCAGCGCCCCAGAACCCCCCTGCGAAGTGGGGATCGTCTTCGCCCTGGGGATCGAGGCCGGGGGGGTCGAGGATCTCCTGGAGGGCGTCGTCCGAATTCGAGGGCACGGATTCGCCGTTTGCCGGGGAACGCTCAAGGGGCGGCACGTCGCGTTGGTTAAGGCGGGAACCGGACGCGAGGCGGCCGCCCACGCGACCGAGGCCCTGATCGCCGGGCACCGACCGACGTGGGTCATCTCGGCCGGTTTCGCCGGGGGATTGAGTCCCGAAGTCGAGAAGCACGACCTCGTGATGGGCGACAGCCTGGTGTCGTCCAGCGGCGATCAGCTCACGATCGATCTGAAGGTCGACCCCGAGGCCCTGGCCGAAACGCCCGGCGTCCACGTGGGCCGGCTGCTGTGCGTCGACGCGATCGTTCGAACCCCCGCGGAGAAACGGCGTTGGGGCGAGGCGCACCAGGCCCTGGCCGTCGACATGGAGACGTTTGCCGTGGCCGAGGTCTGCCGCCGCCGCAAGGTGCGGTTTTTGGCGATCCGCATCGTCAGCGACGCGGTCGACGACGCGCTACCCGGCGACGTGGGACGCATCGCGCACCAGAAGAGCCTCGCCGCCAAGTTCGGGGCGGTCGTGGGGGCCGTCTGGAACCGGCCTTCCAGCGTCAAGGACATGCTCCGGCTTAAGGAAGACGCCCTGATCGCCTCGGGCCGACTGGCGCGGTTTCTCGTCTCGGTGATCGAGCAATTGGCCAACTGAGGACGCGACGGCCTTTTCTCGCGGTCCCGCGTCTCGGTCCGACCGATAAAACCGATATGGGGAGGATCGACAAACGGCGACAGTTCGTCTTGGAGGAAAGCCGCGTTTTTGCTACCGTATCGCCTTGGAGGGAGACTTCGGTTTCGCGAGTTCCATCGCGAGGCGCTGCGGTACCTGGGCCGACACGGAAGGAGGCCAAGATGAGTTCCGACCAGAAGCAGGGCGTGCGGGTCCACATCCGCTGGATGATTCGCCGCGACATGCCCGAAGTGCTGGAGATCGAGTCAGAGTGCTTCGAGTTTCCCTGGCTCGAGGAAGACTTCATTCGCTGTCTCCGCCAGCGGAACTGCATCGGCATGGTGGCCGAATGCGACGACCGCGTGGTGGGGTTCATGATCTACGAGTTGAACAAGACTCGCATCCAGGTGCTCAATTTCGCCACCGCGGCCGCCTACCGGCGCCGCGGCGTGGGCTCGCAGATGATCGGCAAGCTGATCGGCAAACTGTCGACCGGCCGTCGCACGCGCGTCACCCTCGAAGTGCGCGAGACCAACCTGCCGGCCCAGTTGTTCTTTCGCGAGAGCGGGTTCCGCGCGGTCTCCGTCCTGCGCAACTACTACAACGACACGCCCGAAGACGCCTACGTGATGCAGTACCGCCTGCGGCCCGAGTCCGAACAGTTGTTCCAGCCCACGAACCGGATCGCCCGGCTGGCCGGATAACGCGCCGCACCGACGCCGCCCGGGCTCAAAGGCGAACCCGGGCTATCGTCGCGGCTTGTGCGGCACGCTACACTGGTAGCGACGCGCGCACCGCAACCGCGTGGCAGGTCGGCCTCGGCGCGGTGCCTCCCGAGCCGTACCCGCTGGACCACGGGGCCCCATGCTCTCGCCCGCTGCGACCAAAGTGCTTGCCCTCGGCGTGTTGGCGGGAATGGGCATCGCGCCGGCGGTCTTCTTTGCCGTGTGGTCGCGGCGTCTCCCCCTCACGCCGCTGCAGCGCCTTCTCTATCTCACGAACCTGGCGATGGGCCGGTTGCTTTGGCGGGCCGAGGTCCAAGGCCGGCTGTCGCTCGGGGCCGACCAGGGGGGGGTGATCGTCTGCAACCATCGCAGCCCCGTCGATCCGGCCTTCGTCATGCTGACCACTCGGCGACCGGTCCGTTGGATGGTCGCCAGGGAGTATTGTTCCCACCCCCTTTCGGCGTGGTTCTTCCGGGCTTGCGAGGTCATTCCCACGAATCGTCGCGGCAGCGACACGGCGGCGATCAAGGCGGCCATCCGGTACGCCCGGGCAGGCGGTCTGGTCGGCATGTTTCCCGAGGGGCGCATCAACACCACCGACGCGCTGTTGCTGCCGGGCCGCACCGGCGCGGCCCTCATCGCCCTGAAGGCCCGCGTGCCCGTCGTCCCCTGTTACGTGAGCGGCTCGCCGTTCGACGGGACGATCTGGCACAGCTTGATCACGCCCGCCCGGGTCCGGATCGTCGTCGGCGAGCCGATCGACGTGTCGGAGTTCGACGGGCGCGAGAACGAGCGACACGTGCTCGACGAACTCACGCGGCGATTCCTCCAACAGATCGCCCGACTGGCCGGAGAGCCCGACTTCGAGCCCCGCATCGCCGGACGTTCCGGTCGCGACCGGCCAAGCTCGGCTTGACACCAACCACGCAGCACGGATCGGCAATCCGTCCTGCCTCTTATCCAACGACGGGGTAAGCGCAGCAGACCACGCCATGACGCCTTCGTTCGATTTCGACGTGCTCGGCCTGGGGGCTGTGGCGGTCGACGACCTGCTTTACGTGGACGAATATCCCCTGCCCGACCACAAGGTCCGCGTGCGCCATCGCGAACGCCAGTGCGGCGGCCTGACGGGCACGGCCCTGGTCGCCGCGGCCCGAATGGGGGCCGCGTGCGCCTATGGAGGCGTGATCGGCGACGAGGAACTCTCGCGATACGTCGTCGCGCGGCTCGAGCGGGAGGGGGTCGATTTCGCGCCCGGCGTGCGCCGCGCCGACGCCCGGCCCGCCCATTCGACGATCATCGTCGACCAGCGGCACAACACGCGGACCGTGCTGGCCAGCCTCGCCGGAGCCGTCGGCGCCGACGACGAGTTGCCCGAGGCCGCGATCCTTCGATCGGCCCGGGTGCTGCTGGTCGATCACCACGGCCTGAAGGGCACGCTCCGCGCCGTGCGGATCGCCGCGGAAGCCGGCGGGCAAGTCGTGGCCGATTTCGAGCGCGATCCCGGGCCCCCCTTTGCCGAGCTGCTCGCCTCGGTCGATCATCTGATCGTTGCGGAGCGGTTCGCTCGCCAGGTGACGGGGCAATCGCGGGCGCCCGGGGGCGAACTGGCCCAGCGCCTGTGGAACGCGAACCGCAAGGCCGTGGTCGTGACCTGCGGGGCCGCGGGGTGCTGGTCGCTGGGGCCGGGCGCCGGGCCCCGGCACGAGCCCGCCTTCGCGGTCGACGCGGTCGACACGACCGGTTGCGGCGACGTGTTTCACGGGGCCTATGCGGCGGCGCTGGCGCGAGGCGACGCACTGGCCCGGCGAATCCGCCTTGCCTCGGCCGCCGCGGCGATCAAGGCCACGAAACGGGGTGGGCAAGCGGGCATTCCCACCCGCGCCGAAGTCGAAGCGTTCCTGGTCGACTCGGCGTGAGTCGGCGGATTCCGCTCGCCAGATATGTCGCAAATTCTTTTTCAATAGGCACTTGCGACTTGCACCCTCGGCGAGGATCGCGGGCGTTCGCAGAAAACGTCCGGAATTCTGCAAGTCGCGCGCGAACCGATTCGATAGCGGATGTGTCTTGAGGGCACGGGTGTCGCCCGCGAGGCCGACGGTCTACCCGACCGTCGGCGACGGCCCTTGACACGGGCCGCGGATTATGGCACCCTACATTTTGTGGGGATGTTTCGCTTCCCTGGGGGGCGATTCGCTTCCCACCCGAGTTGTACTGTTCTCTCCAACCGCGCGAGGCGCAAAGGTCCGATCATGCATCGTGCAATTCGCAACGTCACTGCCGGCAACGTCGACGTCCATGGCATCGGCCAGGTCGTGGTCCGCGTCGTGACCGTCTTGCGTATGCATGGCCTGCGCTTCCTCGATGCTGCGCGGTTTCTCCGAGTTCGGCTCGCCCGGCGCATGGCCGCCGCTCTGCCGGTAGGCAGTTCGAGCCTGTACGCGGCGCAAGCGGTCGCGACGTGCACGTCGGAGCCTACGGGTTCGGGCAGGTGCCTGAAGCGCCGCGATTGGCGCTGCGACGGGCCGGGAGCCGCCTTAGGGTTCGGGAGATTCTGAAGCCCCATCGGCCGGAATCGAACCTGAGCTTCTGAGCGAAACCTCGGCCCAGCCGGCGGCGGAAGGTCCGTGCCTTCGTCCCTGTCCCGCCGTTGGCAGCCCGCGGGCTTCCGGTTCGATTCCGCGCGAGGGAGAAAGAGAGAGAACCATGACGCTGATGCAACAGGAATACACCTTCGACCAGAAGCAGCTTACCGGCCTGATCCGCGACGCGCAGCAGGGCGACCGGCAGGCTTTCGAAACGCTCTTCGAGCGCTACCAGCGCGCCGTCTACGCGACCGTCTTCCGGCAGCTCGGCAACGAGGCCGAGGCCCAGGAGGTGTGCCAGGAGGTGTTCATCCAGGCGATGCGCAAGATCGGGCAACTCCACGACCCGCTCTGCTTCGGCGGATGGCTCCGTTCGATCGCCCGGCGCATGGCGATCAACCGGGCGCTCCGCGCGCGGCCCACGGTCCGCTTCGACGCGGAGAGCGTCGAGATGACCTGCGCCGATCGGACGCCCCTGAACGACGTGCTGGCCGAAGAGCGGCGATGCCAGGTCCACCTCGGGTTGGATCGGCTTTCGGCCATGGATCGCGACACGCTCGTGGCCTTCTACTTCCAGGGCCAGTCGCTGGTCGAGATGAGCGACGCCTTTGACTCGCCCGTCGGCACGATCAAACGGCGCCTGCACGTCGCCCGCAAACGGCTGGCCAGGGAGCTTGCCGCCCTGGCCCCCGCGTAGCCGACGCTGGGCCCGGCGGGCAACCGGCCGATGGACCGTTGTGGCGCGGTCGTCTCGCCGGCGTTCGCAGAGCAGGTGAGACGCCCGCGTCACAACGTCCTGTTATTCGCGAGGCGCGCCGACGGGCCGTCCCGCGTCGCGGCTATGCGGTGCGGGCTACTGGGCCAGCAGCGGCGCGTCGCTTTGCAGCAGTCGGGCGTCGTCCCAGGTCTCCCGGGCCCTGAGACGCAGGCTGTTGCGGCGGGCGTCGGCGGCGGGTTCGTCCCGGCCCAGCTCCGACAGCACGCGGCTGAGCACGTCGTAGGCCAGCGGCAACGAGCTGGCGGCCACCCGATCGTCGGCGAGCTCGGGCCGGCCGGCCAACTCGGCCAGTCCGCCGGCGCTGGCTTCGAGCAGCTCGCGCGCCCCCTCGAGCGATTCGAGGTCGCCGACCGCCAGGCTCCGCCGGGCGCTCACCTCGCCCAGACGCAGGCGCAGAAACTCCAAGAGCACCCGATTGTGCGACGGCAGGTCGGGAAACTCGGCGACCAGGGCGTCTTGCGCCTCGAAGGCCTGCCGGAAAAAGCCCTCTGCTTCGGCCAGACGGCGAGACCTCGCGCAGATCGTGCCCAGCTTGGCGAGCACCAGCGCCCGGGCCCGGGCATAATGGGGAATGGCCGGATTCCGCTCGACCAGCCAGCTCGACTCCTCCAGCGCCTTGCGCAGACTTCGCTCGGCCTTTGGCGACGGGGCCGACGGTCCCTGCCAGGGAAACAGGCCCACGTGGACCCAGGCGTACGTGGCGGTCAGCTCGTACCGGTAGTCGGCCACGCCCGGGAATTGCTCCTTGAGTTCCTCGAGGATGCGAATCGCCTGCTCGCGTCCCCGCGCGCGTTCGGCGGCGATTTCCGAGCCGGGGCCAATGCCGGAGGGCCGGTGGCAAAGGGCCAGCAGAAACCGGTAGTCGGGCGCCGCCGGTCTTTCGCGGACCAGCTCTTCGAGGAGTTCGACCGCCGACGCGCGATACGCGTCGACCGCGGCGCCTCCCGCGTCGGCGCCCGGCGCGGTCGCGTCTTCCCCGTCGGTCAGCGCGGGGCGCTTGTTGCTGAGGAAATAGTAGGTTCGCGCTAGCTCGTATCGGTAGGCTTCGTCCGACGGGCCGTCCCGATGGAATGCTTCCAGAACGCTTAGCGCCCTGCGGTGCGAGCGGTAGGCCCGATCGGGTTCCTGCTTGGCCGAGCAGAGGTTGCCGATCTCGTTGTGGCAGCAGGCCAGCTCGGCGCGGACCGCCGCGTCGGAGTCCTCCCGCGCGGCCAGCGCCGCGAGCTTGTCGACCGCCTTGAGGTATTCGTGCTCGGCGCGATCGAGCTGGCCGAGGCGCTGGCGGATGTCGCCCACGCGACGCCCGGCGATCGCCGATTGCAGCATGACGTGCGCGTCGTCGCCGGCCTGTTCGGCGAGGCGGTCGTAGAAGACGAGGAGGTTCTCGAGCAGGGCCGCGGTCTCGCGCGAGACGGGCACGGGCAGGCCGGGCCGGTCGAGCGGGTCGCCCGACCGCAGCCCGATGCAGGCGCACGCCTCGCCCCCGGGATCGGAGTCGGAGGCGATCCAGACGCGATCGGGCGAAAGCTGCCGATAGATGTCTTCCAGCACGTCCAAGGCCACCTGCGAGGTGGCTTCGGCGCGGGCCAGCGCGGCCGTGGCTTCGGTGTAGGCCCTTCGGGTGTGCATCAGGCCGACGAGGCCCGTGCCGACGAAGGCGATCAACAGGACCCCGGCCAGCGCCGAAACGCCCGCCAGGGCCGGGTTGCGGCGGCACCATCGCCACGCCCGCTCGACCAGCGTGGCGCGGCGGGCGCGGATCGGCCGGTCGTCGAGAAAACGCCGCAGGTCGGCGCCCAGCTCCGCCGCGGTCGCATAGCGTTTCGACGGCTCGGCAGCCAGGCACTTGAGGACGATCGTTTCCAGATCGCACGGAACGGCCGGATCGATCTTGCGCGGCGGCGCCGGCTCCGGGGCGGCCGGGCGCCCGTCGGCAAAACGCCGCCGATCGGTATCCTCGAACGCCGGCCGGAGGGTCAGAAGCTCGTACAGCGTCAAACCCAGGGCGTAGACGTCGCTGCGCGCGTCCGCCTCGCCGCGCAACTGCTCGGGAGCCATGTATCGCAGGGTGCCCACGACTTCGCCGCTCCGGCTGGCCTCGGAAGAATCGACGGCGCGGGCCAGGCCGAAATCGGCCACGTAGATCACCCCGCCTTCGTCGACCAGGAGGTTCCCCGGCTTGATGTCGCGATGCAACATCCCCTGGGCGTGCGCGTAATCGAGAGCCTCGGCGGCCTGGACGCCGATCCGGGCGACCGCCCGCCAATGCTTCGCGCGACGATCGCAACCGCGGCGCGCGCCGCGGTCGCGGCGGTGCGCCGGCGCGCCGGCCTCGGTGTGGCCCTCCTGGGAGGGGCGCAGTCGTCGCGTCAAAGACCGGCACGAGGCCGTCGTGTCGGCCGACGCGTCGGCCGGCAACTCGGCCGAGGCCGGCGACGCGCCGAACCGCCGGGCCGTCAGCGAGCGGACCACGCTTGCCAGATCGAATTGCGAGGCGGTCGAGGCCGCCGAGGCGGCGGACGACTCGGTCGGGCTGCGAAGCTCGCGCAGGACTTCGTCGAGCCCCACGCCTCGAACGAGCGGCATGACGTAGTAGTGCAGCCCGTCCTGGTCTCCGACGCCGAAGACGGGCACGATGTTCGTGTGGTGCAGCCTCGCGGCGGTCCGGGCCTCGCGTTGGAATCGCTTCAAGTCCTTATCAAGCAGGAGGACGTGCCTGGGCAAGACCTTCAGCGCCACGCGCCGCCCGAGCGATTTCTGCTCGGCCTCGTAGACGATGCCCATGCCGCCTCGCCCGATCTCTTGAATCACGTCGAAGTCGCCCAGATGCCCGGGGACGGCGGCCGCACGGCTTTGCCGCGCGACCGCCTCGCGCCGGGCACGCTCGTCGGCGCGGAACTGCTCCATCATGGCGACGGCGGGAAGCAGCTCCTCGATCGCGTCGGCGTACTGGGGATACTTGGCGGCATATTCGGCCACCGAGGGAAGCTCGCCCCGTCGGCACCGCGCGGCAAACTCGTCGGCAAGCAACTCGAGCGGATCGCGCTGTTGGGCCGAATCGATCATGACGGGCTACTCCGAAACGGGCACGGCGCGGCGCAGCCGCTTGAGCGCTCGAAGGTAGCGCTTGCTCGCCGCGTATTTGTCGATGCCCAGCACCTGGGCCACTTCGTTGTTGCTCAGCTCCTCGAGATGCCGAAGCACGAGCACCTCGCGGTCGATCGCGTCGAGCTTTTCGAGGGCGGCCCGCAATTCCGAAATCGCCTCGGCACGAACCGCGAACTGGCTGGGGCTGGTGAGGCTGTCGGCCAATTGGGCCACCAGCGGGCCCGAGTCGGTCGCCGACCGCCCCCGATCGAAGGCCACTTCCCGGCTGACGTCGCGGTTCTTTGCTCCCAGGTAACGCCGATGGGTGTCGATCAGGATCTGGGTGGTGATCTGGCGAAGCCAGACGAAGAAGGGCACGGTAGGGCGGTCGAGGAAGTCGCCGACGCGCCGCGCCGCTTCGACGAAGGCATCCTGCAGCACGTCGTCGCCGTCGACCTTGCCGAGCAGCCGGCCGTCCATGCGCAGGGCCACCATGCGCGCCAGCTTCTCGCGGTGGCAATCGAACAGCTCGGCAACGGCGTGCTCGCCCCCGGCACGAAGCCGATCGAGCTCGCCGTCGGATTCGTTTCGGTCGGTCATCTCGCGTCTCGTGATGGGAGGTGGCGCGGGGACTCCAAGGTCCATGCGGACCGCGGGTCGGTGGACACCATCGCTTTCAGGAAAGCTCGACTTAGGGTTTTTCTGTACACAAAACGCTCCGGCTACATGAACGGGCACGACGGGATGACAGGAGGGGGCGCGGGCATCGTGCCCGCACGGTGCGGTGGAGACGGCCCCCCTCTCCAGTCGTGCACGGTCATTCCGGGCACCTCACTTCGATCGGGCTGAACTCGGTGGTAACGCTCGTCAGGCAACAGCCGACCCAGGCGACGGCGTCGAGCTTCCGCTCGAGCGAGGCCTCGACGGTCGCGCCGAGCATGGTCGCGGCGACCTTCTGGGCCTCGAGATCGACCGTGACGCAAATCTCCGCCACTTCGTTCGCCTTGACGTCGATCGGCCTCGAGACCGACCGACCGCCGGCCAGCGGGCCCTGGACGATGAAGAGCCGCTTGCCGCTGATGCGGAAGCCGCACTTCACGAGCTGCTCGTCGGCCGGCCCGTCGCCGAAGGCGACGAAGCCGTTACCCGGCGTGTCGGGCGAGGGGGCGCCCGGGTTGGGCCGCACGCGCACGCGAAACACGGCCTGCCGGGTCAGCGGCGGCTCGATTCTTCGGAGGGCCAGCCCGACCTCCCGGGGCGCGGTCTGCATGCGGTAGCCCAATTCGGAAGGCCCGACCCCGATCGCGGCCAGGTGTTGGAAGTCGGGGTGCGAGCGGGTTTCGACGAATCCCGCGCTTGCCGCGGGCACGGGGCCCGGTTCGACCTCCGGGGCCGATTCGAGCGGTTGGCCTTCGCCCCGGCCCAGGCACAGCACCTTGCCGTCGAGGGTCGAGAGGTACAGGCGTTCGCCCGCCGCGGCCATGCCGTCGAACACGGGCGGCGACTCGAGCCGATAGGCGGCCTGCTTCGCGCCGTCGCGCTTGGCAACGGCCATCAACCGTCCGCCTTTGCGCCCCTCGAAGGCCGCCACGTGCTCGGCCATGCGCCGTTGCACCTCCTCTTCGCCATAGAGCGCATACACCTCGAGTTCGTCGGCCTCGATCGGCGGACCGGCCACGAAGAGCGTGTCGCCGGCGGCCACCAGCGCCCGGCCCAGAAAGGGAATCGCCCGCGACCAATGGTAATCGAGCCGGGTGGGAACCACCGGCCCGAAGATCGACGCGCCCTGCTTGCGGGGCGGCTGGTTCGGGTGGGGGTTGATGATGCCGGGTTCCTTGGCGCAGGCGAACAGATGGTAGCGGTTCGGCGTGCCCGTCAGCCCCAGCGGCACCCGGCCGAAACCGTAGACCGTCGCATCGTCGACCGCGAGGATGCGTCCCGAGGGCGCCCGGTAGCCGGCCAGATACCATCCGCCCGCCCCGCCGATGAACGAGCGCCCGAAGAGCCAATAGGAGCGGTGCCACCACGAATCGTCCAGAAAGCCCGTGGGGGAGAACAGGTGGGCGGTCGCACCGCGCTGCTCGGTGTAGTCGCGGGGCGTGACGACCTCGGTGCGATTGCCGTCCAGATCAAAGGGCTGGGATCGCATGTAAACGTGGCGGCCGTCGCACGAGAGCACGTCGGGCAAGGCCACGGGCAGATTCGGCCACCGGACGTCGCGCTGCAGCGTCTCGTCGGTGCCGGGATACCGGTCGTCGAGCACGGTCTCCGAGAGCTTCCTGCCCGAGCGGGCGTCGAGCCGCACGAGGCGCATTCCGCCGTCGAGCCACATGCTGCGGCCGGCCACGCAGTAGACGACGCCCTCGTGAACCAGCACGCTGCCGTGCACGGGCCAGACCGATTCGATCTGCTCGCAGGCCATGAGGCGCCGGTCGATCGGCGCGGCCCGGAATCGCCACGCCGTCGCGCCGTCGGCGGCGCGCAGGCAGTAGACGTATCCGTCGGCCGAGCCGAAGAGCACGCGGTCGCGCCAGATCGTGGGCGGCGAGTCGACGCGCGCGCCGGCCGTGAAACGCCACAACCTTCTGCCCGAGCCTGCGTCCAGCGCGTAGACGGTGTGGCGGTCGACGGCGCCGACGACGACCTTGCCGCCGGCGATCACCGGGCTGGTGAGCTTGCCGCCGATCTCCGCCGCCCAGAGCCGGTCGAGTTCGGCCGGCACGCCGATCGCGGTCGAGCCGCTTCGGGCGGCGTCGCCTCGGTAGGTCGGCCAATCGTCGAGCCGGGAACCCGGCGAGCCCGGCGAAAGGGCCCGCGCCGCTTCGTACGCCGGCCCACGCACCAGGCGGTCGTCGTCGGGCAGGTCAATCGGCACGCGGCGCGAAGGCGACTCGGGGGCCAGGGCGTTGAAAGCGTTCAGCTTCGCCAGCGGATAACAGGCACAGGAGTGGGGCGGCGCGTACAGCAGCCCGTTGCACGGCATGATGCCGTAATTGCACGCGCCCCGCACCCAGTGATGGGCCGCCCAATGCTCGGAGCGGAAGTCGACGAACTCGATCCCGGTTCGGGAGGTGAGGATATAGTTGCAGGTGGCCTTGGCCCGGTGACAGCGATGGTGCGGCATGTGGGGCCAGTCGTCGGGCGCGAACTCGCGGCGAACCTCGCCCGTGCGGACGTCGCGGCCCGTGAACACGCCCGAGTCGCGGCGGTTCGTCGTCGCGCCGCACCAGACCAGGCCGTCGACCACGAACAGATCCTCGGCCGAGGCGTAGCCGGAAGTCGGGTGGGGGGCGGTCCACAGCACGTCGCCCGTCTCGGCCGACATGGCCGTCATGGTGTCGTCGCCGCCGCGGATGGGATCCATGTTCTCGCCGCCCGCGAACAGCACCACGTCGCCGTACGCGACCAGCGTGGGGCCGAAGAGCACGTGCATGGGCTTCCATCGGGGAACCGGTTTCGACGCCCAGCGGTCGCGGCCGCTTTCCGCGTCGAGGCACACGACCCGATCGCCGTCGTGGAAGTAGACCCGATCGCCGGCCGCCGCCAGGGTGATCGGGGCGACGCGCGACGCGCGATCCCAGAGGCGACTGCCCGTTCGGGCGTCGATCGCCGCGATGTGGCGGGGCTTTTCGTCCCAGTTCCAATGGGCGCCTGCCCGGCGGAGCGTGTCGACCGAATCGCGCGGCAGGGTCTTGTAGGCGTCGAGTTCGGGGTTGACCAGCACGAAGAGCTTGCCCTCGGCAAGGAGGATCTCTTCGGCCCCCTCCGTGCCTTCGTAGGTGCGAACGATTCGACCCGTCGCCGCGTCGAGCGCCGTGACGGGCTCGCCCACCCCCAGGGTGACGTACACCGTATCGCCTTGGGCGACCAGCCGCCGCATGAGCCCGGCGGGCCCTCGTTTCAGAGGCCAGAGATGGGCGTGCCACGTTTCGATCGAACGCTCCCATAGCACGGTTCCGTTGAAGGCGTCGCGCGCGATCAGGGTCCACTTCGGCGGCATCTGAACCGACCAGCGCGGGCCGAGGTCGACGATGTAGAAGATGCGGCCCCCGGCCGAGACCATGGCGCTGAAGCCCGACAGGTGGTCGTGATGCCGCAGCCACGCGGGCGTGCCGATCCACTGGGAATGCCTGGGAGGCCCCACGACGGCATCCCGGGCCACGGCATTGCCCGTCGCGTCGTACTGGTAGTGCGTCCACTGGTCGATATCGTCGGGCCACGGCTTGACGGTCTTCGACCAGGCGCCGTCGCGTTCGACGCAGGCCACGCCGTTCGGCGCGAGCACGCGAAGCATCTCGCCGTCGTCGACGGTACAGCCTTCGCTCACGACCAGCAGGTTCACGAGGTGGTCGACGTAGGGCAGCCGGCCGCCTCGCCACGCGTCGATCGTGACGTTGCCGTCCAGTCCGAGCGACGCGATCAGGTCGCGTGCCCGCGAGACGGCGTCGGGATCGGCTTCGAGGCCCTGGACCACGTAGCTTGCGTTGACGCGCAGGGCGGCGGTCAGCTTTCCGTCGCCGCCGCCGAGATGGACCACCAGCCCGCCCCGCACTCCGGTTTCGGAGACGATTTGCCTCGCCCGCTCGGCCGCCGTGTCGGCCGCCGCGTCGTCCGCGGGACAGAACGCGGCGAAGCAGGCCATCGCGATCGCCGCCGGCACGGCCGCGGCAACCGGGCCCGAGTCGAAGCGTTGCATGATCGTCTCCCTTCGTGCGGTCGTGGGTGAGGACGGCCGGACCTTCTCTTCCGCGGCGCGCGTGGGCCGACCATCACTCGATTCTGTTCGGCCGGAGGCGGCCGGTCAATCGACTCGCGCGTGAAGGCCGTCTGTGTCGGACGCCTCTTTCCATCCCCCCAGAAGCGGCTATAATACACCGTGGCGGCCCTGTCCCTTCCCGGACGTTCGATGAAAGGAAGCCACAAGATGCCCGAGTTTTCCAGCCCTTTTTCCGTGCTCCAGAACGACCGCAAGCTCACCGATGCCGAGTTGGTGCGGGCGATCCGTTTCATGGTGGCGGCCGAGTACGAGGCGATTCAACTGTACCAGCAGACCGCCGAGAGCACCGACAATGCCCTCGCCCGAGAGGTGCTCAACGACATCGCCGATGAGGAGAAGGAGCACGCCGGCGAGTTCCTGCGCTTGCTGCGCGAACTCGACCCCGAGGAGGAGAAGTTCTATCGGGAAGGGGGCGAGGAAGTCGAGGAGATGATCGCCAAGCTTAAGAAATCCTGAGTGCGGCGCGCAGGGGCAGGTGCGAGCATGAGTTGCGAGCTGCAGGTCGTCGGGCCCGCCGATCGGCTGTACCGGTTTCTGTTTAACGGGGAGGACCCGCGCGCCTGCGACGACATCCCCCCCGAGGCCTGCGCCGCGGTGCCGCGCAACTTCTTCCGGATCGGAACGGCCGAGACGCTCGCCAAGCTGGCCGACGAGCTGGCCAACGCGAAGACCGTGCTCCCGTGGCTCTTGGGGGCGATTGGGGCATCGCCGCTTTGGATCGGGTTTCTCGTGCCGGTGCGCGAGTCGATGTCGATGCTGCCCCAGCTTCTGATCGCCGGCCTCGCCCAAAGCCGCCCGCGGCGCAAGGAGATCTGGCTCGCCGGAGCGCTCTTGCAGGGCGCGGCCCTGGCGGGGCTCGTCCCGGTCGCGATGTTTCTGCGCGGCGCGGCGACCGGGGCGGCCGTGTTGGGACTGCTGTTCGTGTTCAGCCTGGCCCGGGCGCTCTCGTCGGTCGCCTCGAAGGACGTCGTGGGCAAGACGATCCCCAAGCGGCGCCGCGGGCGCCTCGCCGGGTTCACCGCGGCCGCATCTGGGGTGCTCACCCTGGCAGTCGGGCTCGGCCTGGTCCGCTGGGTCAGCGCCGACGCCTCGCCGACGCTCTTTGCCGGTCTGCTGGCCGTCGCCGCCGGATTGTGGTTCGTCGCCGCGGGCGTGTTCGCGCGGGTCGCCGAGGTCGACGGCGAGACCCGGCCGAGAACCAACGTCGTGCGCGACGCCTTCGGCCGGCTCGACGTCCTCCGCACCGACGCCCCGTTTCGCCGGTTCCTCGTCGTGCGGGCCTTGCTCATCTCGACGGCCCTGGCCGGCCCGTACTACGTCCTGGTCGCGCGCGAGTCGGGCGGCGGCGCCGAATCGCTGGGACTGTTCGTCCTCGCCAGCGGATTGGCCTCGGCCGTCAGCAGCGCGGTCTGGGGCCGGTACGCCGATCGGTCGAGCCGATCGGTCTTGATGGTCGCCGGGGGCGTGGCCTCGGGGCTGGGGATCCTCCTGTTCGCGCTCGACGCGGCCGGCCTGCTCGGCGCCGGTTTCGCCTGGATCGCCCCGGTCGCCTACTTCGCCCTGGCCGTCGCCCACAGCGGCGTTCGCATCGGGCGCAAGACCTACGTGCTCGACCTGGGAGCCGGCTCGAAGCGCACCGATTACGTGGCCGTGGGCAACACGACGATCGGCCTGCTCCTGCTCGTCAGCGGCTCCCTCGGTGCCCTGACGCCCTGGCTCGGCCCGGGCGGCATGTTGCTGCTGCTGTCGAGCTTCGGGCTACTGGGATCGACCCTCGCAACCTTCCTGCCCGAGGTGGAATGATCGGCGCGCGCCCACCTGGTGTCGGGCAATCGCTCGCGAATCCCGCAGCCGGCGGGCGCCGCACTCCCCATTGGTACGCCCGTTACGGCCCGTTGACGCTATCCGGGCACGGGAGTTATACTCACCCGTTGGCACCGTGGTGGCTGTAGCTCAGCCGGTTAGAGCACTGGATTGTGGATCCAGGAGTCGAGGGTTCGAATCCCTTCAGCCACCCTCACGAAACCCTAGCTACGGCAAGGGTTTACGTGTTTCTTGGGCCCGCCGGCAAGCTTTGCCCATCTTGTCAAAGGCCGCCGATTTGAGGCTCATCTGGCGGAAGCGTAGGTCCGGAGGCCCGCACGGGAGTACCGGTGCCTCTCCTCTGTTCATGACTGCGCTGAAGTACTTACTCTGTGAGGGGTTGCGACTGCATTGGCAACACAGAAGAGGCACCGGTACTCCGTCCTGTGCGACCACCTACGCGAATTCCGGATGAACCCGATTTGAGCTGATTTGGGCACGGTTTGGTCACAACGCGACCGCGGTCCGCGTGCGTGCCCGCCTCACAGCGGCGGGGCTCCGCTCGGCGTCGTCGGGGACGGAACAAAAGGCAGAATCGCCTCCAGAGTTGCCTCCGATGGTGCCGATACTCTCGTTAGAGACCTACCGGGAGGGCGGGACAATGACTGTCCCGTTTCAGGATAGAGATCATGGTAGGATGATGGAGCATCCTACCATGATCTTTTCCATTTCTTGACCGTTTCTCCCCCGTACGGGCCTTTCGCGGTCGACGATCCCCCGGCCCGGGCGTCTTGCGGCCGCCGGGGTTTCGCTCGCCGGGCGGCGCGCCTCCGTGTTGTCAGGGGCAGACACCTCTCGCGGGGGTGCGCATCGTCCTGGTCTTCGCGGTCCACGATTGGGGCAGGTTTCTTCTACTGCAAGGTTCGTCGCTCCCGGCGCGTGTTGCCGCGATTTGAGGGCGAATTCCGCGCAAACCGGGGGAGAAGGCCGCATGAACGGGCGCCTCGGCGGTAAGTAGCAGAAAACCGCCTAGGCAGAAAAACGTCTGGTCTTGCCCGGCGCGGCGAACGGAAATCGCGTCTCTGCCTCATTTGGTTTTGCCAAAAAAAATCGGCCTCGCGGCGAAAAGACTCTTGCGAAGTATTCTCCTGTACATTATAGGTGGATCCGGTCGTTCTGCATCATGGGATCGGCGTGGGCCGATCGGGCGCGAAATGATGTCTTCACGCGACCGGGCACGGGCGCCGTGCTGTTCGACGGGCATTGTCACGACCGCGGAGGAAACGCGGTGTTTCGGTCTCCAGGATGGTCGAGAGGATCCTTGCATGAGAGGGACTCACACCATGAGGCGGACGTATCAATCGCGTGTGCAAATCGTCAAGGGCGCGGTGCTGCTGGCGCTGGCCGTGGCGGTCGTCGCCGGCTCGGCGATCGGCCAGGACGCTTCGGCGACTCGGCAAGCCAAAACGTCCTCCGCCGCGGCCGCGGCTGCCGACGGGGTTCCCGAATCGCCCTCGGAAACGCCCAAACCCGAGCAACTGCCCGCGGCGAAGAAGAAGCCGTTCCGCGGACGTCTGCCGGCGTACTACGGGCGGGTCGTCGACGAGCGGCAGAGAAAGCTGATCTACGACATCCAGCGGGACTTTGCCCCCAGGATCGAACTACTCCAGGAGCAGCTCGCGGCCCTGGTGGCGGAGCGCGACGAAAAGGTGGCGGGCGTGCTGACCCCGGAACAGCGCCAGAAGGTCGAACAGTTGCAGGCCGAGGCCCGCGCCAAGCGGGCCCGCGGCACGACCGCGAACCAGGAGGCCCCCTGATCGACGCCCGACGGACTCGGATTCCGGCCCTGCGGACCGGCGAGCGCCTCGGTTAGCGATTGCGCAACGACACGACGCGGCTTCGGCCGTCTTCGTCGATCGAGATCTTGTCCTCGCGGGCAAGCCATCCCAGAGCCTGCATGACCAAATCGCGGGGGGCCCCGACTGCCTTGACCAGCTTGGCCATGGTGAGCGGGCCCTCTTCATGGAGGGTCGTCCACACTGCGCCGGCGGTTTCGCCGATCTGCGCAACCCGCGAGACGGGGGGAGCCGTTGCCATAGATTGCCTCCTTTACCCAAACAGCAGTCCGTCCTGCCAAGGACCTCAACTTGGGCAAATTATAGCGGAAATCGCGGAGGAATCTCAAGTGTCGGCCCGTTGCCCCGGGCAGGAGAAAACGGCTCGGTCGGCCCCACCTGTGGCCAACCGAGCCGTCGTGTGCATCGGCATCCGAATCGAGAGTTGCCCAAGGTCGTTCCGTGGGTGCAACCTGAAAAACCGGCTTTTCCCGGGACGGGTTACGTCGCGCGTTGGCCGCGACGGCGCCTTAGATTCAGGATCAACGCAACAGGGCGACTCAAAGGGCCCCGGGTGCGGGAAACCCGGGGCCGGTCTGAGTCTCCTTTGCCCACAGACGTGACCACTCCCGTTGCATCCTCCGTGCCAATCGTCGGCGCAGGAGGCGACTTCGCCGAAAGTCGATCTGTAAACCGTTCTGCAAAATGGTCTTACGACACGAACTCGCCGCGCCTGCCCGGGCGCCGGGCAGCTCGGGTCTTGTAACGCTTACAATCTTGCACAATCGAGCCACGGCCGGCACGACGGCGAACATTGCCCGATGTGGCCCGACGCCCTACGGGCCCGAGGCGGGTCCCAGACCGTGGAGGAAGCTGATTGTCATCGCGCGAAACACCGCCTCGATCCGGTCGAACTCCCGATCCTCGGCCTGGCAGAAGACCGAATAGGTGGCCGAATCGGTTTGAATGCACCGCACCTGCGCCGTGTTGAGCAGATCGAGGTAGAAGAACTGCATGTCGAAACCCACCATGACATGCTCGGCCATCGTCTCGCGGGCCTCGTCGACTTCCACCTCGTGGTAGTCGTCTTCGACCGCCTCGACGGCGGCCTTGGCCAATTGCAGCGGGTCGGCGTTTCGGGGATGGCGGCTGACCGACCAGAACGCCCCGCCGGGACTGCACACCGTGACCGAGCTTTTGCCGGCCAGGGCGTCTTGCTCGTCGAGCGACCAGTTGTCGGGATACTGGAAAGCGATTCCCAGTTTGTCGAAGTGGGCGGGCATGGGTCGATTCCCGGGTTGGGGGCGTGTCTTTCGGTATCTTACCCGCGACCACGCATCGGGAAAATCGCGAGATTCACGCACCCCGTGCCGTTTCGCCGAAGAGAAGCCGTCGAACTGCCGCCCCCCAAAAGGCAGGTCGGTGCCACCGGTTCCCCACCATCAAGGTAGATTCCTTTCGCTCCCGATAGTATTGTGTAGGCAGGCTCTCCACGGCCGCCTGAGACGTAAGCGGCGGTGGTCTGTCCGGCGAACCGGGGTGTCGTCGATCGGATTCCGTCTGCTGCGCATCGGACATTACCCCTGGTGTGCGATCGCCCCGCAACCAGCCTTCTTAGTCGTTGCTTGGCAAGAGGTTGTGGTTTTCTGGTTCTCTTGGCATCGGAGATGCGTTACGACGAGGCGTCCACCTTCCCACGCACCAAGGAGTCACAGATGAGCCCCCATCGCCGCACCGGCCTCGGCTGGAACTTTCGGGTCATTGCCGTGTCCTTTCTCCTGTCGGGCGCCGCGATACCGGCCCAGGCGCAGTTTGAGGGACCGCCGTGGCCGATGCGAATTACCGCACCCCGTCTGGTGGCTTCGGGTCCGCTTGGCTCCAACCCAACCGTGGTTCGCGGACTCCGCAACGACCGCTACCACTCGCTCGCTGTTTACGGCTACGTCCAACTCGGCGAAGAGCACTACGGCAACTACTACAAGGGTTACTACGCCGACGCGGCCTACCGCTGGGAATCGCGGGCCCGCGACGCCAGTCTCCCCACGCAGCCGCCCTCGCGCCCCGGCGTCGTGGCAACCAACCTTGGCGTGGCCCTGGCCGAGAGCAGCTATGAGCAGGGCCACACCTACCACACGGATTGGTTCCTCCCGCAAACCGACACGATGACCATCCAACTTGCGGTTCAGCCCGAATGGGGCCAAATCTACTACTCCCTTGTTGAAATGCACCCCGATGTCGCCCCGGGCGAGTACCGGTTCCATCGGGTCTCGGCCACCTGGCATCACTCGAGCGAGCTCATGGGGCAGCCGCCCGTTGGCATGGCGTCCGGCCGGCCTGAGGACGTTCGCCTTGAAGACCTTATCTCGATCCTGACCGGGCCACCGCCAGCCGGCACTCGTCGCAACGATCCGGCGCCACCGATCGCCAGCCCGCCCCAGGTCATTCGCATCGACAATCTGTTTTCGCCGAACTACGGCCAGCCGCTGGGGCCGGCTGCCAACGGGGGCATGTCTCCGCCGCCCAACCCGCAGGTCGGCACGGTGGTTCCGCCGGCTCCTCGCCCCGGCCCGGCCGACGTGGACTTGGCTCCGGGATTCGATGGCCCGCGCCCCTCGGGCACGCCGGGTCGGCCAACGCCCCCCAACCCGCCACGGCGCGCCAACCCCGGCGGCAACTCGATCAACCTGCTCGACCAGATCGCGCCCCCGGTGCGCTAGCCGTCGTCGAACAGAGCCTGCCCGACGCGCAGCTCAACTCATCAGGAGCAGGCTCAACGCCATGACGGCCATTCCGCCGATGAGTCCCAAGAGGCTGTCGTGGCCCTTGCCGTAGGCCCGGCTCGTGGGCAGAAGCTCGTCGAGGCTGATGTAGACCATGATTCCGGCCACGCCCCCGAACAGCGCGCCCATGATTTGCGACGGGATCGCGCCGGACTGGCCCGCCAGGAAGAATCGCAATCCGAGGTAGGCGATCAGGGCCCCCACCGGTTCCGCCAGGCCGCTGAGCGACGAGTACACGAACGCCCTCGCCCGGTTGCCGGTGGCGTAGAAGATGGGCACCGACACGCTGATGCCTTCGGGGATGTTGTGCAGCGCGATGGCGACGGCGATGGCGACGCCCAGGCCCGGGTCTTCCAGCGCCGCCAGGAACGTGGCCAACCCCTCGGGGAAGTTGTGGATGGCGATGGCCAGCGCCGTGAACAGGCCCATGCGGTGCAGTTTCGCGTGGTCGACGCGGTGGTCGTGGGCGCCCGGGGGCGCGTGCACCGGGTCGGCCGCCACGGCGTCGAAATCGGGCAGGGGAGCGGCCTCGTCGTGCAGCGGGGCGGTCTCCCGCTCGGTGTGGACCTCGTGAGGGTTCTCGGCCGAGGGGATCAGGTTGTCGATGATCGCAATGAACAGGATCCCGCTGAAGAAGGATGCCGCGTTGATCCAGTGTCCCCAGTAGTCGCCGTAGGCGGCCGCCAGCGCGTTGCTTCCCTTCACGAAGATCTCGACAAACGACACGTACAGCATGACCCCCGCCGAGAACCCCGTCGCCACCGACAGGAACCGGTAGTTCGTTCGCCGAGCGAAAAAGGCGATCGCGCTGCCGATGCTCGTGGCCATCCCGGCAAACACGGTCAGCCCTAACGCAATCCACACACTACCCATTTTGCCCGCCCATCTCACTTGCCGCAGTCTGCTTCACTCCCGCCAGCCCAACGGACTGGACCCAGAGGGGGCGGCAGAATCCGCAAGATCGACAAGAGGATAGCAGGCGGTCGCGCCTCTGTCACGCCCCGGTGACCCGGCCCGGCGGGCCTTTGCCGTGACGACCCACGGGTATCGCCGCGGCATTGCCGGGTGGTATACTTTCCCGACCTTCGGCGCGGCGCGGTCGCGGCATGCGATCCGGCTTGGGGCGGGGCGGCTTGAGAATCCCTTCCACGAAACGAGCCTCCAGCGTTCGAGAATGATCCGTGAGTGACCCATCCCCGGCGAGCAGAATCGCTCGGTCGTCACGCCTGAGGCGGTTTTCGAAACCCTCCCTGATCTTCTTCCTCCTTTCGTTGGTCGCCGGCGTGGCGATCGGGCGGTACGTCTCGCCCACCTGGACCGTCGAACGCATCGGGCTGGACGCCGCCGGCGATGAGGTCTTCGACGGCGAGGCGGCCCAGCCGGCCTACATTTCCGAAGACCCGCTCGTTGCAGGAGAGCACCTCACGGTGCTCGAGGGGGCCGACGGGAGGCTTTTCTACGTTCTCGACCAGCAGCGAGTCTTCCCCGCCGAGGGAAAACGCAAGGACCCTCGCAAGCTTTCGCTATGGCGCGACGCCTCGGGGAAACTGTTCGCCGAGGCCGACGGCACGCTGGTCGCCGTCGGCGAGGGCGAACCCGTGGGAGCGACCGGGTACGAGTTCCGCAAGATTCGGCCGAGTCAGGGCGAGTACGTGCTCGCGGGGCGTCCGGTGCCGGTCTCGCGCGTGCCGTCGCCGCAAGTGGGGCGCGCGATTCTCGAAGCCGACGACGGACGCCTGTTCCGAGTGACCGGCGATCGGCCCGTCTATCTCTCCGGGGGCCAGCCCTTCCACGTTGCCGAGGGGGAGCCCAACGCGTTCCAGCCCTTGACGCCGGTGGACGACTCGCCGCTCAGTCCGGCGAGCGTTGCGAGGCTCAACGAGCGGGGCGATGAGCCGACGGAGAAGGAGCAGTTCGTCTTCGAGCGCTCGAGCGATCCGGGCAAGCCGCCGGTCCTTTACTACAAGCTCGTGGCCCAGCACCATTGGCGACTTTGGTCGCTCCTGCCCGCCGCCGTGGCGGTGGGGCTGTGCTGGGTGGTCCGCGAGCCCCTGACCGCGCTGTTGGGCGGGATCGTTGTCGGCGCGATGATGCTGACCCGCTACGACATTACCGACGCCGTGCTGATCCAGAGCTTCGCCACGAAAGACGCGGCCGGGGTGTTGCTCTTGTACCTTTGGCTCCTCGGGGGACTGCTCGGCGTGTGGAGCCGCACCGGGGCCGCCCAGGCCTTTGCCGACCTGATGACCCGCAAGTTCGTGCGCGGGCCCAAGACGGCCAAGCTGGTGGCCTGGTCGCTCGGGGTGATCTTCTTCCAGGGCGGCACGGTGAGCACCGTGTTGGTGGGCACGACGGTCAAGCCCGTGGCCGACAAGGAGGGGGTCAGTCACGAAGAGCTCTCCTACATCGTCGATTCGACCGCCTCGCCCATCGCCTGCCAGCTCGCGTTCAACGCCTGGCCGGGCTACGTCCAGGCGTTTATTTTCGTGGCCGGGGTGGCTTGGCTCGCGACCGAGGACGACCGCGTGAAGTTCTTCTTCATGAGCGTGCCGTTCTGCTTCTACGCGATCTTCGCGGTGGCGTTCACTTTTCTGCTGAGCATCGAGAAGTCGCCCTTCCTGGGCCGGAGGATGCGAGAGGCCATCCGCCGGTCGCGCGAGACGGGCGAGCTCGACCACCCCGACTCCGAACCGCTGGCCGCCAAGGATCTGCACGCCAGCCGCGTGCCCGAGGGCTACACGCCCCACGTGCTCGAGTTCTTCGTGCCCCTGGTCACGCTGATCGGCATCGCGGTGGGCACGTTCATCGTCAGCGGCTCGCCGCAGGTCCGCTGGGCCTTTGGGGCGGCCCTGGTGCTGGCCGCGGTCATGGCCCTGGTCCGCGGCATGCCCCTTCGCACGCTGGTCGAGGGCGTCGGCGACGGCCTGAAGGGCGTGGTGCTCGGCTCGGTCGTTCTGCTTCTGGCCATCACGATCGGCGGCATCAGCAAGGAGACCGGCGGCGGGATCTACCTGGTCGAGCTTTTGGGCGACCGCGCGCCCTACTGGGCCCTGCCCGTCATGCTGCAGGTGATGACGATCATCATTGCCTTTTCGACGGGCACGAGTTGGGGCACCTTCGCGGTCGCCTTTCCGCTGGCCATGCCGCTGGCCCATGCCGTCGCGAAGGCCAACGGCATGGACGACCCCCACGCGATGCTGTTCATGTCGATCTGCTTTGCGGCGGTCATGGACGGGAGCGTGTTCGGCGACCAATGCTCGCCCATCTCCGATACGACGGTGCTCAGCGCGATGTGCACCGGCTGCGACTTGATGGACCACGTGCGCACCCAGATTCCCCAAGCCTCGGTCGCCGCCCTGCTGGCCGCGATCTGCCGGACCCTCCTGGCCCTGGTCGCGCCCCACCTGCCGTGGCTGCCGTATCCGTAGGCAATCCGGCGCGAAGGCGACCGGCGAGGGCGGCGGATTGTGTCGGACCGTCTCTCGCACTCCGTATTCGCTGCCGTCAGGCTTGGTTTATACTGGGACGTGATCTCACCAGCACAAACGGTATTGAGGTTGGAGGAACACGCATGCGCCCGATTCTGATCCTCGCTGCCCTGACCGCGGCCCCGGCCTGTTTCGGCGCGGAGCGGCCGAACGTGCTGTTCTGCATGGCCGACGACTGGGGCTGGCCTCATGCCGGCCCCTACGGCGATCGCGTCGTTCAGACGCCGGCGTTCGATCGTCTGGCTCGCGAGGGCGTGTTGTTCGAGAACGCTTTCGTCACCGCGCCCTCGTGCACGCCGTGCCGCAATTCGGTTCTGACCGGTCAGTGGCATTGGCGTCTCGGGGAGGGAGCGAATCTCTGGAGCACGCTCGATCCCGAGTTTGCCGTCTACCCGTTCCTGCTCGAGGAGGCCGGCTACTTCGTGGGACATTGGCGCAAGGCCTGGGGCCCCGGCGACTGGCGGGCACTGGGGCGCCGTCGCGACCCCGCGGGGCCGGCGTTTCAGGGCTTTGCCCAATTCCTTGAGGCCCGACCGGCGGGCAAGCCCTTCTGTTTCTGGCTGGGCACGTCCGACCCGCACCGCCCCTACGAGTGGCAAAGCGGGGCGCGAAGCGGCATCGACATCGAGCGGATCGAGCTGCCTGCCGACCTGCCCGACCACGAAACGGTCCGTCACGACGTGGCCGACTACTACTTCGAGGTCCAGCGGTTCGACCGCGACGTGGCCGCGGCCCTCAAGCTGCTCGAGGAGTCGGGCGAGCTGGACAACACGATCGTCGTGATGAGCGGCGACAACGGCATGCCGTTTCCCCGCCACAAGTGCCAGCTCTACGACTCGGGCACCCACGCGCCTCTGGCCCTCCGCTGGGGCGAACAGGTCGCCCCCGGGCGTCGCGTGACCGACTTCGTCTCCCTGGCCGACCTGGCCCCAACCTTTCTCGAAGCCGCCGGCGTGGCCGTCCCCGAGCAGATGACCGGCCGGTCGCTGCTGCCCGTGCTGCGATCGGACCGGTCGGGCCGGGTCGATCCGACGCGCGACCACGTGCTGACCGGCCGGGAACGGCACGGGCAAGCTCAAGAGAAGCCCAATCCCGGCGGGTATCCCATGCGGGCGATGCGCACCGACCGGTTTCTCTACATTCGCAACTTCGCCCCGGATCGCTGGCCCGCCGGGTCCCCCGACGGCGACAAGGCGTTCGGGGGCAGGGCCTACGGCGACTGCGACGGCAGCCCGACGCAGCAGTTCGTGGTCGAGCATCGCGACGATCCGAAGTACGAGCGTTTCTATCGGCTGGCCTTTGGCAAGCGTCCCGCCGAGGAGTTGTACGACCTCGAACGCGACCCGCACCAGTTGACCAATGTCGCCGGCCTGCCCGAGTACGCCGAGGCCAAATCCGAGTTGGCCGAGCGGCTCCTGGCCGAGTTGAAAGCCACCGGAGATCCCCGCGTCCTCGGCGACGGCGACGCATTCGACCACTACCCCTACCGGCGCCCGATGCGGGCCGGGAACGGGAAATCAAAACCCAGGATACCGGTCAGGTCGCCTGCCGAGTGAACGTGGGCACGCCCGGCAAGTCCTCGTACCGCGGCGAATGGGGCGGCCTCGAAACGGGCACCACGTGCCTAGGCCCGGGCCGCCTCGAGCTCGGCCAGTCGGGCGGCGATCGAGTTGTCGCCAAGGATGTGGCCGCGGTCGCGAAGCATGGCGAACTCCCGCTCCAAGGCGGCGAGATCGTCTTTGATGGCCAGCCGGTTCGCCGGGCTCAGGCGGTCGATGAACACCACCCCGTCGAGATGGTCGGTCTCGTGCTGGACGGCCCGGGCGTACAGCCCGTCCAACGCGTAGGTGAACTCCCGGCCGTCGAGCGCGTAGGCGTTGACCACGATCTTCTCGGGCCGGGTGACGGGCGCGTAGATCGCGGGAAAGCTCAGGCAGCCCTCGCGATCTTCCGCCGAGCCTTTGCGGGATGTGATCACCGGGTTGATGAACACGTGCTCCTCGTCCTTGGCGTCGGGGTCGCACGCGAGGTTCATCACGAACAGGCGGTACGGAAGGTCGACCTGGTTGGCGGCCAGCCCGATACCCTCATACTCGTACATCAGGTCGAACATCTCGCGCACCATCTTCTTCAGGCCGCCGTCGACCCGGCGCAGGGGCTTCGATATGTGTCTGAGCGTGGGATGGGGGAATTTGACAATCTGCACCGGTTTTACTCTCCGACGTTTCAAGTGGGCGTGTTGAATTATAACCCGGGCCCCTCCCCTGGCGAAGGGATGTGCTGCCGGCGCGCGTCTCCAGGGCTGGGCCCCGGCGAGACAGTCCGTCGAGCCGGATGGACGGCCATCGCCCTTCTCGACGGCACAGGAACGGCAGGCTTCCGTCCAATCGGGTCATTCCGTTACCCTTGATGGTATGGGGCTCGATCCGCCTGGCATGGTTTACAATGAGGTGGATGGCGCGGCGGGGTCGGCTTCGAGTCGCGTTGACTCGCGGGCCGAGGCGAACTAGAATTCCGCCCCGCGTCGTAACTGCTTTGGCAGTATCGTTTTGTTTTTGAGGCCCGGGGATGGCAAGCTCGACGGGGAACGATCGGGGCGTCGCGCCGCGACCGATGTTCGGCTCGTGGCGCCCGGAGGTGCCCTCCTGGTTGATCTCGATGGTGCTGCACATCGCCGTCCTGCTGGTGCTGGGCATGACCCTGCGTCTGTCTCCCCGGCAGGGTGCGGGGGCCGAGCGAACGGCCGACGTGGGCATCGCCCTGAAGAGCCTCGACGGCGAGTACGAGTATTACGACGGCCAGCCGGGCGGAGGCGACGCCAGCGCCTCGCGCGACGAGGGGGCGTCGCTGAACCTGAGCGAGGTCGTGGGCGAGCGCGCGCCCGTCGACCCCTCCGAGTCGCTGCCCGCCCCCATGAACCTGATCGGCCGCGACGTGCTGGGGCAAGACGGCATGCCCAGCGCCGGGGGCATGGCGACCGGTCCCTCGGCAGGACGACAGTCGTTCGGCGGCGGCGCCCGGGTTCGCGTGTTCGGGGTCGAGGGCGAGGGCAACAAGTTCGTCTACGTGTTCGACCGGTCGGGAAGCATGGGCGGATCGGGGCGGTCGCCGCTGAACGAGGCCAAACGTGAGTTGATCGCCAGTCTCCAGAGCCTCGATGCGGTCCACCAGTTCGAGATCATCTTCTACAACGACCGGCCGACTCGGTTCAATCCGGCCGGCCAGCCCGGGAAGCTCCCCTTGGCCACCGATCAGAACAAGGAGCGGGCGCGTCGTTTCGTGGGATCGATCGTGGCCGAAGGATCGACCTACCACGAGGCCGCGCTGCTCGAGGCGATCAAGCTTCAGCCCGACGTGATTTTCTTTCTCACCGATGCCGACGAACCCCAGATGACGGCCGGCCAGTTGGCCAAGATCCAAAGCCGCGCCCGGGGAATCGCCATCCACGCCATCGAGTTCGGTCTCGGGCCCCAACGCGATCCGAACAACTTTCTCGTCCGGCTGGCGCAGCAGAACGGGGGGCAGCACTCCTACGTCGACGTCTCTCGGCTCGGGTCGGGGTCGCGCTAAGGATCGGCGAATGAACGAGCGTCGCACCATCGCCCGCAGGTCCACGCCACGTGCCCTGGTCGTCGTGCTCGCCGCGTGCGGCGCCGCGGTCGCCCACGATACGGTCTACCTCTCCGCCGGAAGCGCCGAGCGCGGCTCGACCAAGCTGGTGGGCGAGGTGATCGACTACACGGGCCGCGAGCTCCGCCTGCGAACGCCCGGCGGCGCGGAGCAGACCTATCCGGGCGAACGGGTCCGACGGATCGAGTATCCAACCACCCCGCAACAGGCCGAGGCCGACGCCCGCTTCGCCCGGCACGAATTCGCGGCGGCCGTTTCGCTGTACGAACAGGCGCGACGCGACGATGCCCGACCGTGGGTGCGACGCGAGATCACCGCGCAGATCGTTTGGTGCGATCGTGCCCTGGGGCGCGTCGAACGGGCGGGCGAGGAGTTCCTGCTGCTGATGCGGAGCGACCCGAGCACGCCTTACTTCGACGGCATTCCGCTGGCCTGGATCGCCTCAGAGCCCTCGCCCGAACTCGAGCAGGCGGCGCGCCGCTGGCTCGGCCAGGACGACGTTCCCGCGGCCGGCCTGCTGGGGGCCAGCCACCTGCTCACCACGGCCGCCCGCGGGCAGGTCCTCGACCGGCTCAGACGCCTTGCGACCGACCCCGACCGGCGAATCGCCTTGCTGGCCACGGCCCAGACGTGGCGAACCGAGATCGTCACGGCCAATCCGCGGCAGCTCGAGTCGTGGGCGGCCGCGATCGACGCGATGCCCGCCCCCCTGCGTGCCGGGCCCTATTACGTGTTGGGATTGGGTTACGATCGACAGCAGGCATGGAACGAGGCCGCCCTGGCGTGGATGCGCATTCCCATCCTCGACCCGCGACATCGAGCCCTTGCGGCGCGAGCCCTCGTCGATGCGGGGGGGGCGATGGAGAAGCTCGGCCGGCGCGAAGCGGCGACGCGTTTGTACGACGAGGCCGGGCGCCGATTTCCCGAAACGGCGCCGGCCGCCGAGGCTCGCAACCGGTTGGAGGCGGGCATGAACCCCTCATCGTCAGGAGATCGACTTGCGTCGGATTGATCGAAACGCCAGCGTCGTCGTGGTGTTCGCCTGGATCGTTTGGATAGGGCTCGTGAGCGGCCTTTCCGCCCCTGGGGCGGAGCCGCCGCCGGGCATCCCGAGCAGCGGGCCCGACGTTTCGCTTGCGCACGAGGCCCCGCCGGGCGACTCGAATTCGTTCTGGGACATCCTGGCGGCCGGAGGGCCGGTGGGCATGCTGATCTTGCTGCTCTCCGTGGCCGCGGCCGCCCTGGTGGTCGAACACGTCATGACGATTCGGGCGGCGGTGCTCATGCCGCCGGGGCTTGCCGACGACGTGCGCGAGCTGCTCAAGTCGGGGCAGGTCGCGTTGGCCGACGAGCGTTGCCGCGTCCAGCCGAGCTTTCTGTCGCACGTGCTGGGAGCCGGTCTGGCCGAGCTCGACGGGGGATGGCCCGCCGTCGAAAAGGCCATGGAAGACGCCACGGCCGAGCAGTCGGCCCGGCTCTTCCGCAAGATCGAGTACCTCTCGGTCATCGGCAACATCGCCCCGATGATGGGCCTGTTGGGCACGGTGATCGGCATGATCTTCGCCTTTCGCCAGGTGGCCGAGACTCAGGGCGCCGCCCGGGCGGCCGATCTGGCCCAGGGCATCTACCTGGCCCTGGTGACGACGGTCGAAGGGCTGGTCGTGGCCATCCCCTCGCTGGCGGCGTTTGCCGTGTTTCGCAACCGGGTCGATCAGTTGGTGGCCGAAGCGACCTACGTTGCCCAGCACGTCTCCGCGCCCTTGAAGCGTCTTCGCACGGCCGCGCCGCGCCCGGCGGGCCCGCCGCCCTCGGCGGCACGCCCGAAGACGCCCCCTCCGCCCCCGCCCGAAGGGAGACGCTGATGCGCGCGCCCTCGAATCTCTCCCGGGGAAGCCTGGGGTTCAACATGACGCCGATGATCGACGTGGTCTTTCTGTTGATCATCTTCTTCCTGGTCTCCAGCCACCTGGCCCGCCAGGAGACCCAGCTCGAGCTCGATCTGCCCGAAGCGTCGACGGGCGAGGCCACCCGCGAGGACGACGCGCGCCGCGTCGTCGTCAACGTGTTGCCCGACGAACGGCCCGACGAACGCATCCAGGTCGGCGGCCGGCGAATCGCCCCCGGCCAGTTGACCGAGTTGATTCGCTACGAAAGCTCCCAGGCCGACGGCCGCCTCGAGGTCCGCATCCGCTCCGATCGCCGGGTGCCCTACCGATCGATCGAGCCGATCCTACTGGCTTGCCAACGGGGCGGCGTGTGGAACGTCACGTTTGCCGTGGTCTCGGCCCCGTGACACGCGCGAGGGGCACGTGAGCCCCAGAAAGAAACCACCAAGACACGGAGAAGAACACGAGGTATTCGAAACGGACACGTGGCCGTTGGCTCGCCCCAGCCGCGTCCACGGTGCCTCCGGTGCAAACGTCCCATGCGCAGACCCTCCTACCATCGCGACGCTCAAGGCCGGCTCGAAGTGAAGATGACGCCGATGATCGACGTGATCTTCCTCTTGTTGATCTTCTTCGTGTGCACGGCCAGCTTTCAAATCGAGGAGGCGAGCCTGCCCGCCACGCTCTCGCTGCCGGGAACGACCTCCGACGTGCCCACCGAGCAGGAATGGCAGGACCTCGAAGAGATCGTGGTCAACGTCGTGTGGCGCGACGGCCGGCCCGGCTGGCGCGTCAGCGGGCGGAGCCTGCAGGGGCTCGACGAGGTGCGGGCCGTCCTGCAAGCGGCGGCCGCCGTCAAGATCGACCTGCCGGTCATCCTCGACGTCGAGGGCGACGTACCCATCGAGTACGTGATCGACGTCTACGACGTCTGTCGAGCGATCGGGCTCGCCAGGATCCAATTCGCCGCCTCGGTCGACGCATGATTTCGATGAGACAACGACCCGACGTGAGGCACGTTTCCAACGTGCCGGCAACCCGAAGGCGAGGGCGATGAGGCAAACGCTGCTGCCAGCCTGTTTGGCGTTCGCGACCGTGGTGGGCGGCGCCGGGGCCGGCCGCGCCGAGGTCGGCGGCGACGAGCCGTTTCTGGCCGGGCTGCGCGAGCGGTTCCTCTTCGAGCTGGCCGAGCACTACTGCACGCGCCGGTTGGAGGATGCGAAGCTGCCCGAGTCGCAGCGGGCCGAGTTGGTCGTGGAGCTTTCGCTCACCCTGGCCGATTGGGCGGCCAACTCGGCCCCCGACCGTCGCGATCGGCTTTGGCAACGGGCCTGGGAAGTGACCGAGACGTTCGCCCGGGAGCATCCGCACTGCCCGCTCCTGCCCCTGGTTCGGTTTCAGGGAGCCCTGAGCCTTTTGGCCCGGGGCGAGCTGAGCCGGCAGGAGGCCGAGGTGCTCGCCGGCAACGAAGAGCTGTTGGCCCAGGCCCGGGCCTCGCTTGCGGCCGCGATCCGCGCGCTGGAGCAGTTGTCGGACGACGTGAGCCAAGAGCTGCGCGACCGGAACCTGCCCGGCAGGGCGGCCCCGGCGCGATCCGACCCCGAACCCCTGCCCACGTACCGCCTGCTCGCGCTGCGCGACAACCTTCAGTACCAGCTCGCCCGGGCGTACCGCAACCAAGGGCAGTGCCATGCGCCCGACGGGCCCGACTGGGTGGACGCGCTGACCCTGGCCGTCCAGACGCTCGACCCGCTCGCCCGGCTCGAGCCGATTCATCCGGTGGCGTGGACGAGCCGCGTCGACGAGATCGTCTGCCATCGGCTTCTCAAAGACGGCGCGACCGCCCGCCAGAAGCTCGACGCCCTGGAGGCCGAGAATCCTCCCCCCTCGATTGCCCTCCGCCTCCGGGCCGAGCGACTGCGTCTGGCCCTGGCGGCCGACCGGCTCGACGAGGCGATCGAGCGACTCGCGTTGGGGCGGGAGATCGACGGCGCCACGTCGGCCGATCTCGACTACGCCATGCTCGAGACCTGCCTGGCCGCATGGAGCGCGGCAAGCCAGTCGGGCGACAACGACAAGGCCGACCTTTGGCGCGATAAGACCAGCGAGATGGTCCGCCTGATCGGCCGGGTCGACGGGCCTTACTGGACGCGCCGCGCCCAGATGCTCGTTTCGAGCGCGATGGGCGCGCTGCCGGGCGCGGGTCTGTCGGTGCAGATCCAGGCTGCCGAGAACGCCTACCACAGCGGGCAGTACGACGAGGCGCTGGCCGCCTACGATCGGGCCCGAGAGCTCGCCCGGCAGCAAGGCGACGCGGCGCAGGCGTTCGATCTGGGGTTTATCGCCGCGACCATCGAGCACCGGCGCAACCGCCACGAAGAGGCCCAGCGTCGATACCGGGCCCTGGCCCAGGCCGCGCCCGAGCGTCCCCGCGCCGCCGAGGCCCATCTGCTGGCGTTCTATCACGCGGGCCGGAGTGCCGCCGCGCAGCCGGAGGGCGCCCTCGAGCGGTACCTTGCCCTCGGCGAAGAGCACCTTCGGAACTGGCCGAACGGGCCCACGGCCGACGAGGTGCGCTGGTGCCTGGGGCGCACGCGGCAGCACCGGCGCGACTGGCGGGGCGCCGTCGAGCAGTACCGGGACGTCAGCCCGCAATACGCCAAGTTCGAGCAGGTGGTCGAGGCGATCGACGAATGCTACGCGAAGTGGATCGACGCGCAAAGGCAACAGGGGCAGCCCACGGCGGATATTGCCGAGGCCGCCGCCGCGTGGTTCGAATCGCTGCTGTTGGGCGCCCGGGGGCGTCTGCCCGAACGATGGGGTCCGCTCGAGCGAGGGCTCGCCCTGTCGGCGGCGCGGTTCCGGATCGACCTGGGCGGGGCCGGCGTCGATCGCGCCGAGGAGATTCTCTCGGCTGCGCTGGAGGCGGCCGGCGACGCCCCGGCCGAATGGCGTTCGGCGGCCACGATCCTGCGAATCTGCGCCCTGGCCGGCCTGGGAAGGCACGACGAAGCGGCCAGTCTCCTCGACCAGACGACCGCCGGCTCGCCCGGTCCGTTGCTGCAAGCGCTGGGCGCGTTGTCGCGTCTTGCCGCCGACCATCCCGCGCGGGCCGAACTGGCCCGGCTGCAGCTCAAGGCGGTCGAATTGCTCGGCCCGCGGCGCGATGAGCTCGACGCCTCGGCGCAGCGCGACCTCGACCGGCTCACGGCGGCCGCCCTGGCCGACGCGGGCCGGCTCGACGAGTCGCTCGAAGCCTACCGCTGGCTTGCCAAGACCTATCCCCACGACGGCGACGTCCAGGAAGCCTACGCCCAACTGCTCATGACGCGCGGCGACCGCCCCTCGCTCGAAGCGGCGTTGGCCAAGTGGCGCGAGATCGACAAGAAATCCCGCCGCGGCACCGATCGCTGGTTCCGCGCGAAGTATTCCCTGACCTGGCTCCACTGCCGACTCGGCGACCGGCAACGCGCCGGCGAGATCCTCCGGCTCCTCGAAGTGCTCTACCCGGAACTGGGCGGCCCCGCGATGAAGCCCCGATTCGAAGCGTTGCTCGAGGAGCTCGGGCTCAGACCGCAAGCCGACGCGCGTTGACCGTGCGCGCACGGTGCGCGCAAGCTGCGACGTGTGGCTTCAAAGCGGCTGCTTGTCCACGATCTCGCGGAGGCAGCGCGTCGCGGGCGGGAGCGGGTCGGCGAGCAGCCAATCGACGTCGATCCAGAACCCGGGCAGGGCCCGGCTGCGAAAAACTCGATTCTGCTCGAGCGAGGCCAGCTCGTAACGGCCGTCGGTGAGCACGAGAAACTCGACGCGCTTCTGGATCGGGTCGATGATCCAGTATTCCGAAACGCCCGCCTCCTCGTAGAGCCGCCGCTTGGTCTCGTAATCGCGCTGCCGGCTTTCCCGCGAGACCACCTCGACCGCGATGTCGGGCCCGCCCCGCATGCCGCCCTCCCCCATCAAGCCGACGCGCTCGGCACGCACGTAGGCCACGTCGGGCTCGGGCGCGGAAAAGTCGCCCAGCCGGAAGGCATAGCGGCTGAAGACGACCTTGCCGCCGGCACCGCGGGCCTCGATGAATCCCCGGAAGAGCCACGAGAGGAACAACGTCAATTCGTTGGCGCGGAGCGAGTCGGGCGAGGCCATGTAGATGACTCCGTCGATGAGGTCGGCCTTTTGCCCGTCCGGCACCAAGGAGTGGAACTCCTCGACCGTCACCAGATCGTCGGCAACACGCCTTGAATGGGCCATGAGCACCCGTCTCGTGATGGGAAAGTGCGCCGGGCACGCCGTCGATACCGATCGCCCTGTCTCATTGTAGACCAACGATTTCGACCAGCCAATCCCGACGCGGGGGCGGGCCTCCCGCCGACGCTCGAAGCCGATAGAATGGTAAACGAGGGCCTCGATCCGGCTTCTTTCCCTTCATCCCGGCGAGGTTCGACTGCCCCGACACGAGGTCACGCGACTTGGTTTCAGCCAATCCCTCCGGCGAACGTCCGCCTCGATACGTCATCGGATTCGACCTGGGCACGACGAACTCGGCGGTCACCTACGTCGACACCGACGAGTCGCCGTGGCGGGTGCGCACGTTGGCCGTGCCCCAACTGGTGGCGCCGGGACAGGTCGAGGCGCGCCAGACGCTGCCGTCGTTCTGCTACGAGCCGGCGCCCGGCGAACTGGCCCCGGGCGCGCTCAAGCTGCCCTGGAGCGTCGACGAGCCCGGCTATGCCGTGGGGTTCTTCGCCCGCGACCACGGCACTATGGTGCCCGGACGCCTCGTGGTGTCGGCCAAGTCGTGGCTTTGTCATTCGGGGGTCGACCGGACGGCGCCGCTGTTGCCCTGGCATGGGGCGGCCGACGTCGAGCGGCTCTCGCCCGTCGAGGCCAGCGCCCGGTACCTCGCCCACGTTCGCGCGGCGTGGGATGACCGGTTTCCCGATCATCCCATAGCCGAGCAAGACCTGGTGTTGACCCTGCCCGCCTCGTTCGACGAGGTGGCGCGCGAGTTGACGGTCAAGGCGGCGGCCCGGGCGGGGCTGCCCCGGGTGGTGCTCATCGAAGAGCCGCAGGCCGCCTTCTACGCCTGGATCGACAAGCACGCCGCCGTCTGGCAGACCCTGGTCGCGCCGGGCCAGAAGATCCTCGTGTGCGACGTGGGCGGGGGCACTTCCGACTTCACGCTGATCCGCGTTCGGGGCGAGGCGTCGGGCAAGATCCGGTTCCATCGCGTCGCGGTGGGCGAACACCTGATCCTCGGCGGCGACAATTTCGACCTGGCCCTGGCACGGCACATCGAGCGGCGTCTGGCGGGCGAAGGCAAACTCGAGCCGCGCCAGTGGGCCGTGCTCGTCCGAACCTGCCGGCACGTCAAAGAAACCCTGCTCAGCGACGGCGCTCCCGAGCGGCTGACCGTCAACCTGCCCGGCGCCGGCGCAAAGCTCATCGGCGGGGGATTGCAGATCGAAGTAACCCGCGACGAGGTGCAAGAGGTCCTGGTCGAGGGTTTCTTTCCCCGCGTCGGGTTGGAGGAAAAGCCGATCCGCCGGCGCTCGGGGTTCCAGGAGTTCGGCCTGCCCTATGCGGCCGACGCGGCGATCACGCGGTACCTGGCGGCCTTCTTGACGGCTCACCGGCACGTGGCCCTCGACGCGGGGCAGGCCGGCGACCACGACCCGGCCCGCCCCGACGTCGTGTTGTACAACGGCGGCGTGTTCGCCTCGCCCCAGTTGCGCGGTCGGTTGGTCGACACCCTGCGGAGCTGGTTCCGCACCGACGCCCAGCCCGACTGGGAACCCTTGGTCCTCGAGGGCGACCGGCTCGATCTGGCCGTCGCCCGGGGCGCCGCCTACTACGGCATGGTCCGCCGCGGCGAAGGGGTTCGCATCGCCGCCGGCCTGGCGCGCACCTACTACATTGGGGTCGAAGCCCAATCGGGCCGCGCCGCGCCGCCGGTGCCCGCCCCCGACAAGGGCGACGCGGAGGACGCCGACCGCCCGGGCGTCGCGGGCGACGGGATGGGCGTCGCGCTGTGTCTGGTGCCGGCGGGAGTCGAGCCGGGGCACGACATCGACGCGATCGCCACGACCTTCGATCTCACCGTGTCGGAACCCGTCGAGTTTCCCCTCTATATCTCCAGCACGCGCCTGACCGACAAGCCGGGCGAGCTGATCGCGGTCGATCGCGAGCAGATGACGCCTCTTCCGCCCATCCGCACCGTGCTCAAGACGCGCAGAAAGGGCGAGCGGGGCACCGTGTCGGTACGGCTTCACGCCCGGCTGACCGAGATCGGCACGCTCGATCTCTGGTGCGGCGAGGTCGAGGGCCGGCGTAGCTGGCGCCTTCAGTTCGACGTGCGCTCGGCCACGCAGACCGACGTGGCGGCCCACGAGTCGTCGGCCGAGGGCGAGGGCTTCATCGACGAACAGACGTGGAGCGAATTGGACGCCCTGCTCCGCGCCACCTTCGGCCCCGGGGGCAACGACCGGCCCGAGGGGCTCGTCAAGCGGCTCTCGCAAACGACCGAGCTGAATCGGCGGTGGTGGCCCACGTCGCTTCTGCGGCGGATGTGGGAGACGCTCATGGAGTTGGAGCCCGGCCGGCGGCAAAGCCAGGTGCACGAGGCCCGCTGGCTGAACCTGCTGGGTTTTGCCCTGCGGCCCGGCTACGGATTGGCGGTCGACGATTGGCGCGTGGCCGAGACGTGGCGGGTGCTCCAGGGCAATCTCGTCCACGCCACGGCGATGTGCCGGGCCGAATGGTGGATCCTCTGGCGGCGGATCGCCGGCGGCCTGACGGCCGGCCAGCAGCAGGCCCTGGCCGATCCGCTTCTGGGCCCGATCCGCGGCCTGCACCGGCAGTTGACCACCGGCAAGGGCCGCGGCGGCGAGTTCGCCGTCGGCTCCCACGAGACCGCCGAGGTGTGGCGCCTTCTCGGATCGCTCGAGCTGTTGCCGATGCGGCTGAAGATCGAGTTGGGGGGCATCCTGCTCGACGTTCTGCCCCGGCGCAAGATGGAGCCCGTGCGCCCCGCGATCGCCTGGGCCCTGGGCCGCATCGCGGCCCGCCGGCCCGTGTACGGCCCGCTCAATTCGGTCGTCCCCGTCGAGACGGTCGACGACTGGCTCGGCAAGCTCATCCGGCGCGACGACGACGAGGCCATGCTCGATTTCGCGGTGATGCAGTCCGCCCGACGTACTGACGACCGCTACCGCGACCTGCCCGAGAAGACCCGCGCCAAAGTCGTGCGCTGGCTCGAAAGCCGCGGTTCGCCGTCGCATTTCGTCGAGCTGGTCCGCGACGGCGGACAACTCGACGACGAGGAGCAGGGTCTCGTCTTCGGCGAGGCGCTGCCGAAGGGGTTGCGGATCCTGTAGGCCGATTGGCGTCGGTCGCGAGGAAGACCGTCAACCGGCCCCGGGCCGGCCTACTTATGCCCCCAAGCCGCCGTCGGGGGCGTGACTTCCATCTCGTCGACTACCTTTTCGACGCCCGGGACCTCGCGCGCGGCGCGCAGCGCCATCTTCCGCTGCACGTCGTACTGCAAGTGGCCGGTGAGCGTCACGGTGCCTCGATGAGCCGCGACGTTCACCCGGCATGGAACCCGGATCCCGCGCTTCATGAGCTGTTGGTTCACCTTGAGGATGAGCACGTCGTCTTTGACCGGAATCTTGGATGGCATGGTCGTCGCTCCCCGAGAAAGGACTCCAAGAACCTTCGATCCTCGAGGGAGAATTCCATGCCCCAGCGGGTCCGGCGAACCCAAGGGGCACGAAACCCCTCCCCCTCAGCTTATCGCCTTCCTCAAGAAAAAACAAGAACCTTCTTCCACCACTCGCGTTCGACGCGATTACTTCCTGAGAGGGGTTTTCGGGCTCCCTTGCCGCTCGGCTCCCTTCATCGAACGCGACTCGCCGGCGTTGTGTGCGCCCCGCCGCGGGGCTACCATGACGACGCTGCGGGGCGAGCCGTGCAACCTCGAACGGGCGGGAAGGTGGGTTATGTCGCGCGGGATCAGTCTGCTGGGCTTGTTCTCGATGATGCTGCTGGCGTGGCTGCTGTCCGAAAACCGCCGCCGCATGAACTGGCGCCTCATCGCAAGCGGCGTGCTGCTCCAGTTCGCCCTGGGCGTGCTGCTGCTGTGGGAACAGTCGCCCGGTCGCAGGGTGTTCGAGTACGCCCGTGCGTTGATTACCGCGATCATTGGCTGCTCGGACGAGGGGGCGCGATTCGTCTTCAGCCCGTTCTTCTGGGACCCCGAGTATTTCCCGAATGGCCCGCCCTTCGTGGTTGCCGTGCTGCCGCCGGTGATCTTCTTCTCGTCGCTGACGGCCGTCTTGTTCTACCTGGGCGCGCTGCAGTGGCTCGTGAGGCTGATGGCCCGGATCATGGTCTGGGTGATGGACACCTCGGGCGCGGAGTCGCTTTGCGCGGCGGCCAACGTCTTCATCGGGATGACGACGGCGCCGTTCGTGATCCGCCCCTACCTGGGGACCATGACCCGCTCGGAAATCATGGCCATGATGACCGGCGGCATGGCGACGGTGGCCGGAGGGACGATGGCCGCGTACGCCGCGATGGGGGCCGACGCGGGACACCTTCTGGTCGCGTCGTTGATGTCGGCCCCGGCCTCGCTGGTGATCGCCAAGATCATCGTGCCCGAACTCGACGACTCGCCCACCAAAGGCGAGGTCAGGATCGAGGTGCCCGTCGAGGACGCCAACGTGTTGGACGCGGCCTGCCGCGGGGCATCCGAGGGCCTGAAGCTGGCCTTGAACATCGCGGCCATGTTGATCGCCTTCATTGCCATCGTCCACCTCTTGAACTGGGCCCTGTCGCCCCTGCCCGAAGTCGCCGGCGCACCGCTGACGTTCCAGCGAATGCTCGGCTGGGTCTGCGCCCCGCTGGCCTGGGTCATGGGCGTACCCTGGGACGATGCGCCGACCGTCGGCGCCCTGCTGGGCGAAAAGACGATCTTCAACGAATTCGTCGCCTACCAGCACCTGACCGCCCCCGACGTGCGCGAGGCCCTCGCGCCGCGCTCCTTCACCATCGCGACCTACGCCCTCTGCGGCTTCGCCAACTTCGGCTCGATCGCCGTGATGATCGGCGGGATCGGCGGGCTCGTGCCGCCACGCCGAGCCGACTTCGCCAAGTACGGGCTGCGCTCGATGATCGGCGGGGCCCTGGCCGCCTTCATGACCGCCTCGATTGCCGGCGTGCTGATCCCTTGAGCCGCATCGCGAAGCAGCCCGTGGTGTCGTCCTCCCCGATAACCCGGCAGGCCAACCCCCACGCTGGCGGGGTGGCAATTTCGCCCTTTGACGTGCCTCGGGAAATCGCGCATGATAACTGTACATAAGTATATAACGAAGCGCCGCCGAGGCCGAAAGCGGCGGGAGGCGTTCGCGAGTCGCCCCTTCTTCCGGCTTCGTGCTCTTGGTGGCCTTTGTGGTTCGCAACGCGACGGGCCGAACGTGCCCGACTCGATTGGAGGTGAGAATTGGGGTTCGTCCGGAATTCGCGTAGGTGGTTGCACAGGACGGAGCACCGGTGCCTCTTCTCTGTTGCCAATGCAGTCGCAACCCCTGGCAGAGTAAGTACTTCGGCGCAGTCGTGAACAGAGAAGAGGCACCGGTACTCCCGTGCGGGCCTCCGGACCTACGCTTCCGCCAGATGAGCCAGAATTGCCGATACCACGCGACGATGACCAACAACGGTTCAGGGTTGGCCGCGCCACCGGGAGCGGCGTGCCGAATTGGCGCCCACCAACCCCTTCCAATGGTGCAAGAAAACGCCGCGGCGCGTCGTTTGTCACCCACAAAACCCGACCTTTGGGGGTGAGCAGTGGAAGAATGCACGGCCCGTTGACCAAACGCAGGCGGCCTTCGGGGCTTCCCCTCCGTCCGAGGA
>Ga0334893_1000598_pt1 | contig 45179 bp, 41 predicted proteins | sample GraSluR3_MG_5_FD_207218 | JGI IMG/M metagenome (GOLD analysis project Ga0334893, IMG submission 207218) | Sludge microbial communities from methane-producing bioreactor in Wageningen University, Netherlands - Granular Sludge_09_05-R3 | ecosystem: Engineered > Bioreactor > Anaerobic >...
GACCTGAAGGCATGGCCGCATTCGCCCATGACAATACGTTTTACCTTAAGGCGCTGTGCCGTTTCAAAGTGGGCCCGTTTGACCCTACCCATTATTTCATAATCACCTGAAAACATGGCCATGTCGCTGTTGTCCCAGCCGGGAGTCTGGGGCAGCGTCCAGTTTACCCCGGCCTGATCAAAAATGACACCGGCCTGATAGATGAGCTGTGTGCGGAATTTAGGCTCCGGTGCGATGACCGAATACATGATGTCCGCCCCTTCTTTTTCTATGGGAAAGCGGACTGTGGGTATTTCATCGCGGGCTTCTTCTTCCTGCCACTGCAGGCTGTCTATCCACTCGTCTTCTTTGACCCACATCTGGTTCATGGTGCCGGAATGGCTGTGTGCGGTATCCTGAATGTACAGCGGCGTGACACCCAGTCTGTGGCAGATGCGGCGCACGGTGCTCATTATGTATCCGGTGTCTATGCCAACCGGACAGTAGTGGGTGCAGCGGCGGCACAGATTGCATTCGGTGTAGGCCAGCTGCGCCATCAGATAGATATCGTCAGGGGTGAGCCTGCCTTCCGAGCGCAGGATTTTCCACATGGTCTGTTCCACCTTGCCCACGGGCGAATAACTGGGGTCGCCGTCGTGCGAAAGGTAGTAATGACAGGCGGGAGCGCACATGCCGCAACGCATGCATGTTTCGGCATACACTTTAAGCCGTGCGCCGGTTTCGCCCTGAATGACGCTTTGGATGACGCTCTGAATGCGGTCCGGGGTAAGCGCCGCTATGCCGCGCTTCAGCCCTTCGTCCTCAATTTTCCGGTCGGCAATGCCCATTTTGCAGCCTCCTCAGGGATTTACCAGTCGCGGCACTGGCGTACGCCGCCAAATTCCGAGCCCATGTATGCGCGAGTAAAGGGAATGAACAGCGCATGGCTGAGCCGTGTGAACGGGATGGCCACCAGCACCGCCTCGCCAGAGAGCACATGCAGGGTGCTCAGTATCAGGTTGTCGCCCACCAGATGCGTGGCCATGAATCCGGTGAGAAACGGCAACGCCACGATGCCCAGCGCCACCCAGTCTGCAGGGCGGGTGACAAAGCGCACATTGGCATTGAACAGCCTGCGGTAGGCAAAAAACAGGCATATGCCCAGCACCGCAAGGGTCATGATATCCGCCACGGGGTCGGGCAGGCTCCAGAAATCAATGCCGAAGGCGTAGTCCCACAGCACCACGTGCGATGAAAGGAAGATGGCCACGGCGAAAAAGCAGATGTGAAAGATGAATGTGAGCACCGTGACCGCGGGGTTTTCGCGCCAGCCGATGCTGCCGAAGGGGATTATCCAGTGCATGATGGAGCGCAGGCTGTATTTCCAGCTCATGTACGCCACGGCGGAACCGTCTTTTTTTTGCGCCAGACGCACCATGGAAAAAATACGGTAGGCGCTGCCCGCAATGAATACGGCCCATGCCGCCCATGCAAGCGGCCCCGAAACAAAGTTGTAGAAAGCCGTCACGACTGCCTCCCTTGCTATTGGAGTTGCTTTACGATGCGCACAGCCTTGCCGTTGCGCACACCCCGCAGCAGCAGTTTGCGGCCGTCAGGACTGAAAACGGGGTCAAAGGCCGTGTCGAATGCTTCGGCGGCGGGGGCGCCGTCCAGCAGTACGACGTATTTCCCGTTGCGTTCCACGCGTGCCGCCACGCGGGTTCCGTCGGGGCTGAAGACAGGCTGCCACGCCATGTCATAGGTGCCGCGCCACGGTTTGCCGTCCACCACAACCTGCCAGAGCGTGTTGTTGTCGCTGGCCAGTGCGGCGGCTCTGTCTCCGGAAGGGGAAAGAACCATATCTGTCACCACAGGGGCGCGGAACGTCCAGGGAGTGTCATCCAGAGAGACGGTGAACATGCCGTATTCCGGCGCAACCACGGCCCACAGGTGGCTGCCGTCCGGACTGTAGCGCAGGTTCCAGCACTGTGCATTGCGTGCCTTCCACAGCATCTGTCCGTCCAGAGCCACGCCCCACATGCCGTTCTGACGCACGGGAGCCGCCACACCGCCCGATGAAGGGTGAAAGCAGGGTTCCCAGACGCACTGGTAGTTGATTGTCCACGGGGTGCCGTCCACCGCGATGGTGTAGTCGTGCAGATTGCGGCGGACCTGCACCGCCACGCGGCGTCCGTCGGCGGAAAAGACAGGAGTCCAGCAGTTTACAAAATTCACGGGCCAGGCTTCGCCGTTTACAGCCACGCTGTATATGCCTTCCTGAAACGTGGCGACATCCGCCTGTCCCATGGAGCGGGTCTGCACAACGGCTGCCGTCTTGCCGCCGGCGGGGCTTATACAGTAGTTGTTGGCGTTTTCGTACAGGGTTTCCCACGGGGTGCCGTTCAGCACCATGCCGTATTCACCGTCCTGCTGCGCGGGGGCGGCAATATCGCCGGAAGGGCCGAACATGGTGCTCCACAGGTAGCCGTAATGCCCCGGCCATGCCTCTTCTTCCACCAGCATGGTCCATTCGCCGTCTTCCTGCACCAGAGCGGTAAGCCTGCCGTCCGGCGAAAAGCGGGGCAGCCATATCTTGTCGTAGGTGGCTTCCTGTGTCTGGTCGTTGATCCGCAGCGAAAATGTGGTTTCATCAAGCGCCGTCACAGCGGCAAAACGCTCGCCGTCGGGCGACGCCTGCAGCTCTTCCTGCCACAGGTGACCTTCCTGCGGAGCGGTCGAGGCCATGATGGTGCGCTCTCCCGATTCCCAGTCCCATGCGTCTGGCAGTTGCATGTCCGCCTCCTTCTTCCGCCGTATCACGCAGAACGTGTGCTGTTGTGCAGAGTGATTTAATGGTGTGATGTTTTTCCGTTATTTCATAACTCTATCTTTTGGGTAGACATAGCATAAAAAACCATTTTGTGAAGCTTTTATTTGATTTTATATAACTATACTGTAGTGGTGGAGTATTTATGTATACCAATGTGGTAGTAAATAGTGTGTGTAAAAATGCATACTATACCTGTTTGGTATAGAATTATGTGTTCCGCTTTCTGCAAGACGCTTTTTCGTTGCATGCGTTATTTTGTGTTTTGTTGCGTGCTGCTTTGTTTCAGCTCTTAGAACAGGGGGTGTTTTACGGTGCGGCAGATTTTTCAGGTATGCAGCGTTGCGGGACCGGCAGTGGGCGGGCGGTGAGCTGCATGCATGGCGCAGCGGGCGGGCAGGCATTAAGCCGTTTCTTTTATCCGCCGGTAACACGGCGCAGGTGTGCGCCTCTGCACAACCGGAGGCGGGGGGGCGTATGTGTGCCCCGTTGCCGGGCACGGCGCGCACCGCAGGTTGGTTGCAGTGTCGGATTGAAACAGTATGAACAGAAAATGCAACGGGACCGGAAGGCGGTGCCGTTGCATGAGGCTAAGCGCAGAAAGGACGGGCCAAGGGGCGGAATTACATGAGGCGGGCGCCGTCGGGGACGGGCGCGTCCGGCGCGATGAGGACGATGCCGCCCTCGTGGTCTGCAAATCCGGTAACAAGGCATTCGGACATGAAGGGGCCGATCTGTTTGGGCGGGAAGTTGACAACGGCGACAATCTGTCTGCCTTCAAGCTGCTGCGGAGTGTAGTGCGCGGTTATCTGTGCACTTGACCGGAGCGTGCCGATTTCAGGGCCGAAATCCACCCACAGGCGGTAAGCCGGTTTGCGTGCTTCGGGAAAGGGTTCTGCGCGGCGGATGGTGCCTGCGCGCAGCTGTACCTTGTCAAAGTCGTTCCAGCAGATCTGTTCCATGCTGTCCTCCGCGCCGCGTACACGGCATGACAAAACAGCGGAGCCGTAACGGCTCCGCTGCATCGTGTGTCAGTTTTTGAGGCTGTGAATGGGCGCGGGCATCCGTCCGCCCAGCCTGATGAATTTTTCCGATCCGCCGCTGCCGGGTACAGGCATGATGGCGGATTCGCCCAGCAGCCCCCCGAAGGAGACCGTATCGCCCGCTTTTTTGCCGGGAACGGGTATGATACGAACTGCCGTGGTCTTGTTGTTGATCATGCCTATGGCCATTTCGTCGGCAATGATGGCCGCGATGGTGGCCGCGGGGGTGTCGCCGGGAATGGCTACCATGTCCAGCCCCACGGAGCACACGCTGGTCATGGCTTCCAGTTTTTCCAGCGTCAGCCGTCCGGTGGCTGCGGCCTCGGCAATGTTGAGGTCTTCGGAAACGGGGATGAACGCGCCGGAAAGGCCGCCCACGTGCGAGCTGGCAAAAGCGCCGCCTTTTTTCACGGCATCGTTGAGCATGGCCAGCACGGCAGTGGAACCGGGCACGCCGATGGAAGCAAGGCCGACGCTCTGGAATATTTCGCCGACGGAATCACCCACCTGCGGCGCGGGGGCCAGTGAAAGGTCTGCCACCCCGAAAGGCACCCCGAGGCGCTCGGCCACTTCGCGGCCGATGATTTCGCCCACGCGGGTCACCTTGAACGCCGTACGCTTGATGACTTCGGCAATGTCGCCCAGAGACCTATCACCGCTCTGCATGGCACGGTCTATGGCTTTTTTGACCACGCCGGGGCCGCTTACCCCCACGTTGATGACCACATCGGGTTCGCCCGTGCCAAGATAGGCGCCGGCCATGAAGGGAACATCCTGCGGTATGTTGGTAAAGACCACCAGCTTGGCGCAGCCGATGCCGTCACGGTCGGCGGTGCGGCCGGCAATCTGCACAATGGTGTCGCCCATCAGTGCCACGGCATCCATGTTGATGCCGGAGCGCGAAGACCCCACGTTGACCGAGGAACACACCCTGCCTGTGGTGGCCAGGGCTTCGGGCAGGGCGTCTATAAGCGCCCTGTCGCCTTTGGTCATGCCTTTTTCCACCAGCGCGGTGAATCCGCCCAGAAAGTCAACACCGGCGTTGCAGGCAGCCTTGTCAAGCACCTGCGCGGCGCGCACCATGTCGTCAGGGCCGAAAGGCGCTCCCACAACGGCCATGGGGCTTATGCTGATGCGCTTGTTCACAACGGGTATGCCGTATTTTTCGCCCACTTCGTCGCAGGTGGCCACCAGATGCTCTGCATAGCGGCTGATTTTGTCCTGCACGCGGGTGGCGAAACGGTCGAAATTGTCGCTGGCGCAGTCGAACAGGCTGATGCCCAGCGTTACGGTGCGCACGTCCAGATGCTCGTTGCGGAGCATGTCCAGCGTGCTGATTACTTCGCGATCGGTAAGCATTGTATATCCTTGCTGGTATGATGCGCCTATACGGGCAGCACGCGGTGTATGGCTTCAAAAATATCGCGGTGTTGCAGACTTACGCGCACACCCAGTTCCGCCGCCTTGTGTTCCAGCGCGGTTCTGAACTCTGCATTGTTTACAGAATGCGGCACGGAAATTTCGAACATGATGAGCGCATTGCCTGTATTCTGCCGTTTGATGGCCTTCAGGTTTTCAATGTTTACACCGCATCCGCTCATGACGCCCGTGATGCCGGAAACAAGTCCCTTGCTGTCGGGGCCGTCCAGTGTGACAACAAACGGGTCGGACTGCTGCGCCGCACCGGCGCCTGCTTCATGTTCGCGTATGAAGCAGCCCAGCCCCTGCCATGCCATGTGCGTGGTCAGCGCATCGCGCAGCGCCTCCACGGTGAGGCGTTCGGGAAGACCGGCTATGAACAGCGCCGCGAACGCTCCCTCAAGAATGGTCTGGCTGACCTCTACAATATCGCAGTCAAGTTCATGCAGACGCTGCGCCACGGTGTTCACTATGCCGGGGCGGTCACGTCCGATGATGGAAACGACAACTTTGTTCATGTCGGGTCAAACTCCCTTGTATATTGGATGTGCCACAGTGCAGCGGCGGGCGGCGGCTGTCAAGCGGCAGCGGCAGCCCCCCGCGGGGAAGTAAGCTCTGCTGTCGTGTCCCGCGGGGACATTGCGCAAAAAAAGTCATGTGGGAGCACCGTGCATGCTGTATACCGCTGCAAAGGGAAACAGCATTATGCAGGAACACGCGCACGAGACATACCGCATGCGTATCATGCGGGCCATACTGTGGCTGGAAGAGCATATGAACGAGGCTGTGAGTCTTGATGATATGGCCGCGCAGGCTCATTTTTCACCGTATCACTTCCACCGGATATTCCGCGGAGTGGCGGGAGAATCGGTGATGGCCTACATACGGCGGCTGAGGCTGGAAAAGGCGGTGCACCGTCTGGCTTACGGCAGCGCTTCAGTGACCGATATCGCCTTTGATGCCGGATACGAAGCGCATGAAGCATTCAGCAGAGCTTTCAGGGCACAGTTCGGCATGTCTCCCTCCGCGCTGCGCAGGCATGTGCGAAAAGCGGGAATGATTCCCGCCGGAGTTCTGGGAGAATCCGCCATGACCAAAGTGGTAGCCGGTTTCACGTTGGAAAGTCTGGGGCTGGAGCCTGAAGTGAAGGTTCTGGCTCCTGTCCGGGTGGCCTTTGTCAGACACACCGGCCCGTATGCGCAATGCGAGGCCGCCTGGAAAACCCTGTGCGACTGGGCGTTTCCGCAAGGGCTGGTGACGGCACAGACACAGTTTATGGGCATCTGCTACGATGACCCCGAAGTGACCGCACCGGATAAAATCCGTTACGATGCCTGCATATCGGTGCCGGATAATGTGCAGGCTGAGCATCCTGTGGCCATACGCGAGGTGGAAGGCGGCGAATATGTATGCGCCGTGTGGAAAGGCCCCTACACAGGGTTGACCAATGCCTATGCCGCGTTGTGCGGGCAATGGGGCGGCCGTTCCGGCAGAGAATTCCGCGCAGCGCCCAGTGTCGAGGTGTATCTTAATGACTGCACATCAACGCCGGAACAGGAGTTGCTGACGGAAATCCGCATGCCGCTGATGCCGCGCTGAGGGCGGCTGTGAACAGAATATGCCCGCGGTTCTGCCGCGGGCTTTTTTACGGCTGGTCAGGGGTTGGTCAGGGGGCAGCTCACATGCCTTCGCCCAGCGCGCGCACGGGGGCATGGCGGGGGCATGTGACCAGATGGTCGTTGACCATTCCGGTCGCCTGCATGAGCGCATACACAATGGTGCTGCCCACAAAATTGAAGCCGCGTTGCTTCATGTCCCTGCTTATGCGGTCGGACAGCGGAGTGGCGGCGGGCACCTCTTCTATGCTCCGCCATTGGTTCTGTACGGGACGTCCCCCGGTAAACCGCCATATGTAGCTGTCATACGAGCCGAATTCTTCCTGCACTCTGAGAAAGGCACGGGCGTTGCGCACCGCCGAGGCTATTTTCAGCCTGTTGCGGATGATGCGCGTATCCTGCTGCAGGGCGGCCATGCGCGATTCGTCAAAAGCCGCCACGGCTGCGGGATCGAATCCGGCAAATGCGCTGCGGTAGCCTTCGCGCCTGCGCAGGACTGTCAGCCAGCTCAATCCTGCCTGCGCCCCTTCCAGTACAAGAAACTCGAAATGTCTGCGGTCGTCGCGTACCGGAACGCCCCACTCGTGGTCATGGTACGCTGTTTCCTCCGGTGTTCTGGCCCACGGGCAGCGCGTATCGTGCGCAGGCGCATTCATGGGCCGACCGCCTTCAGCACAAGCTGCGCCGTACCGGCAGCGCCCCGCGTGAGCACTGCATGCCGCGTGTCGGTGATGAACAGCAGCCTGCCGCCGGAGCGGATTTCTGCTGCCACCGCATAGCTGTGGCGGGGGTCGATGCTTTGCGGGTCATAGGCCACGCGGAATGCATACGGCGGCGGACCGGCAAGGGCCATGGTCTGCACTCCGAGCGCCTGTGCGGGAGCATCGGCACGCGAAACATCAAGCAGCCGTACGGTCAGTTCCGCATCCGGCGGCAGTATGATGCGTTCTCTGTACAGCACTGAGCCGCTGACTGTTCCGAGATTGTCAGGCGCGGGGGTCTCCGTCTTCTGTGCGGCGGCACAAGCCGTCAGCAGCAGGGCCGCGGCGCAAAGCATTGCGGCGCATATGACGGTGCGGACTCTGCTGTGCAGGGCCGCCAGTGCAGCGGGCAGGGCAGCGGACAGTGGTGTGGCCATGGTCATTCTCCCTTGCAAAGAGTACAGGCACACGGCGTGTGCCGTGTAAATATATACCATATGCGCGGCGCCGGAAAAAGCTCCCGTCCGGCTACAGCACTTCGTACACCTTGGTCTTGCCGTTGCTGAACACAAGCCGGAAGTACCGGCTGATATCCTCGTTGGAACCGTCGTTGACAAGCAGTTGCAGTGCCATGCTGTTGTATACGGTCCTGTCCACGACCAGAATCATCCCCTGATCCTTGTCGATGACAAAATGTCTGCCGCTGAAATGCGGATACTGGTGATTGACAACCCGGGTACCCTCAAACACGGTCAGGGATTCCGCCTGCATGGGATCAAGCCCCTTTATGAGGAACAGGCCTTTCTGCGGGCTGTACTGCACCGGACGGTCGATGGCCAGCACCGTTGTCTCTTCCCACTGCCGGGTGTTGAAATCCCATGTGCCGAAGCGGCTGATCCATGCTCCCAGCCGCAGCTGTTCCGCGGAAACGATGAGGTACTGTTTCTGCGGCGGGGACGGCTGTGTCTCACGCAGATAGAAAGAGTGCAGCTTCTCCATGGTCTGACCGGCATCAAGTCCGGCAAATGCGCCGGAAACGGGAGGCTGCGCACCGGCCACGTATTTGATGAGCTGGTTGGCAAAGCGGGGCACGTCGGTGGTCAGCACCGCGGCAGGGGCGTAGATGCGCTGGTTGGAGTGGCGCGCTCCGTCTGCCACGGTGGTGCGTCTGGCGTAATATTGTGCGGCGTACCCCCAGTCCCACCAGTACCACAGCATGGAGTCTTCCGGCGTGTTGCCGCGGATGAAGTCCAGCGCTTCCACCTGACGGGTGGAAATGATGGGACCTTGCGCCAGCGCGGCGGCAAGCTGTGCCGAAGGCCAGCACATGATGCATGCGGCTGCCACCGAACACAGCATGGCGGCGCGCCTGTACGGCGTCGGCAGCGGCTGCGCCGCGTTGCGGTGTGCCAGACGGGCCGCACCGTGAACGGCAAGATGCAGAGCCCACGCTGTGCCCAGTGCAAAACACGGAGCCGCGAACATGGCAAAACGCGCACCCAGCGCCACACTGCCCAGTCCCATGGCCGCCAGAGGCAGCAGCAGAGCGGTCACGGGTTCTGCAAGCATAAGCAGAAAAAAGAGTGCAAGTCCGCCCGCGGCAAGCCATGTCCAGCCGTGAACGCTGGTGAGGAACGCGTCGAAGGAGAGTTTCTGTGCTTCGATGATGCTGCCCACCACGGAAGGATAACTCAGGGTATGGGCCACCACGGCGCTTTTTTCACCGGAATAGCCTTTGATGGCGCTGCGCATGTAGTTGAGACCGGCAGGCTCAAGCGCGGTGGCGGCCGCCAGCAGCACAAGCGCCGCAAACAGGGCGCGCCTGCCCGTGTACAGCCTGTCCAGCGAGCGGGGATTTTTACGGCCGGCAAGCCACAGCAGCATGGCTGCCCCGGCGCCGGCGGGACCGGCAAGAGCGCAGAATATGTATATGAGCAACCCCTCCGCCGTGCGGCGCATGGCGGCACGGCGTCCCAGCAGGGCGGCAAGCACAAGGGCGATGCCCGGAAAGGCTTTGCCCATCAGGTTGAACATGTTGTGGATGGCCGGCTGCCAGTACACAAACAGCCCGCAGCAGAGCAATACGGCGAACCATACCGGGCCGGTGCTTTCCGCAGCCGGTGGGGGGGCGGGCTGCTCTGCGGCGGAGGAGCGGCGCAGTGCGGCGCTGATGGTCCGCAGCGGGTTGTGCAGGCTGTTGCGCAGCCAGAGGGCAGGCACCAGCGTGTTGACGATGAGAGCTCCGGAAATGAGCAGGTCGGTATCGTAATAACCCAGCCCTGTTCTGGTCATCAGTCCGGGGGCGCATGCCGTAAGCAGTCCCGCGGTGAATCCGGCCAGAGGCATGCCCAGCGCGGCGCCCCAGCCGACCATGAGCGGTGCCACAAGGCAGGCCATGACGGCGGGCAGATAAAAGGCCAGATTGCCGCAGGCAATGCCGGTGAGTGAATGGAGAAAAGCCAGCATACGGGCCAGCGGGTGCTGCTGGTCGAATTCAAATCCCGTTGCCGCGGCCAGCCAGTGATAGGCATCATGCGTGGCCAGCAGGTGTTCACCTTTGTACAGAGCGTCATAGGCGCTCCAGCCGGGCAGTTCCAGCAGCCGTACCCCCAGCGCTATGCAATAGGCGGCAGTACACAGCACGACCAGCTGCTTGCGGCCTGCGGCAGGGGATGCGGAGACGTGAAGGATGGTCAAGGGCGGCTCCCGTGGTGCGGAGGTTGTGGCGTCAGACTATCTGAAAAAACGCGCCATGCGCATATAAGCTGCCGCGGCATGGCGGTAAAGCCCCGCAGGCAGGAATGTCAGCGTCCACATGGCGGCGGTTTTCATGGAATTGATGCGGCCGCGCAGCGCGTTGCGCGCCCGGACGGCATTGCCTGATTTCCAGTGCCCCACTGCTTCGCGGAATGCCGCCTGCGTATGCAGCAGGTCGGCTTCCGCCCGGTACTGCGTGGCAAATGCTGGCAGCAGGCGGGTGAACTTGTCGCACATCATGCGGGTTTCTTCCGCAGCCAGTTCGAATTTTTCAAAAGTGGTGCTGTTCTGATGCACACGCCAGCGCGTCAGCGGGCTGTCCACATGATCAAGCTTGTGCGCCCAGGCTATGCGTAAAAAAAGGTCGGCTTCTTCGCATATGGAAAAACGCGGATCGAAATACAGCAGAGTGCCGTCGGGGGCGCGGTCCGTACCCGCCACCGATTCCAGCGCGCTGCGGCGGACCATGGCGGACGACATGCTTATCCAGTATCCGCGCAGCAGTTCGGCAAACACATGGCCCCGTCGGGGCGGGGTAAGGGCGAATATCCTGTTCAGCGGGCGGCCGTTCCCTGTGAACTGCTGTGTATCGGTGCACACCAGACCTGTCTGCGGGTCAGCGTACATGCGTTCAAGCTGCATCGCCAGTTTGTCCGGTTCCCACAGGTCGTCACAGTCCAGAAAGGCGATAAAACTGCCCCGCGCCTGTGCGATGGCCAGATTGCGGGCCATGCCCAGCGGTACGGTTGCCGTGTTCCGGAAAATGCGCATGCGGCTGTCATCAAGCCGTTCCACCAGATGATGGCTGCCGTCCGAAGAACCGTTGTCCCAGAATATGACCTCCCAGTCGGAGAAGGTCTGCGCCAGCACGCTGTCCAGCGCCGCAGACAGATGGACGCTGCAGTTCAGGCAGTTCATGATGATGCTGACGGCGGGAGCGGCGGCGGAATCAGGCTGCATCAGCGGTTCTCCTGCATGAATGTGCGCAGCCGCGTGCATACGGCGCGTACGTCATCCTCGGAAAGGGCCGGATGCAGCGGCAGGGTGAGCAGTTCCTTTTCCAGCCGTTCACTGACGGGCAGCGACCGGCTTGCGCCTCCGAACAGGGTGTGCAGGTGGTTGGGGCGGTAATGCAGACCTGTGGTCAGGCCTTCGCCGTCCAGCAGTCCGCGCAGGGTGTCGCGGCGGCCGTCGGTGATGCGCACGGCCATGATGTGCGGCACCGTGCCTTCGGCATCGGTCTCCAGCAGGGCCACCCCGGGGGTATCCTGCAGCAGTTCCCTGTACAGGGCGCTCAGTCTGCGGCGGGCCGGAGCGAACTCCTGCGGCAGGCGGCGCAGCTGCACTCTGCCGATGGCGGCCATGATGTTGCTCATATGATACCGCCAGCCTTGCGCCGTCACATCAAAATTCCAGCTGCGCTGACCGGCGAACCGTTTTTCCGTGTCCCGTTCGACCCCCAGCAGCCGGGCGTCTTTTACCGCGGCGTTAACGGCGGGGTCTGCGCTGACAATGGCGCCGCCTTCGCCGCAGGTGATGTTTTTGATACCGTCAAAGCTGAAGCACACAATATCGCCGAATGACCCGATGAGCCGTCCTCTGTGGCTGCTGCCGAAAGCATGGGCGGCGTCTTCGATGACGCGCAGCCCGTGTCTGTCCGCAAAGGCGTATACGGCATCCAGATCTCCCGCATAGCCTGCATAGTGCACCGGCATGATGGCTCTGGTGCGCGGCGTCAGACGGCGGGCGGCGTCGTCCAGATCAATGGTCACGCTTGCGGGCAGAGCCTCGCAGGCCACGGGAACCGCTCCGGCGGCGCGTATGGCCTGAAAAGAAGCCACATAGGTGACGGACTGGACCAGCACCTCGCCGCCCTGCGGCACGGCAGCCTGCACGGCAAGGTGCAACGCGGCGGTGCCGGTGTTCACGCAGCTTACATTGGCGGCAGCCACGCCCAGATAGGCGGCAATTTCCGCTTCAAGGCGCTGAACCTCGGCCCCCATGCCCAGATAGCCTTCTTCCATGATGATGCGGGTGACGGCCTCGGCCTCCTCCCTGCCCACCACGGAACGGGAAAGGCGCAACGGGGCGTTGTGACGGTTGGAATCGCTCATGCTGTTATCCTGACTGATGCGGCCGGAGCCGCCGTTACATGACCGGCGTGCCGGAAAGGTCTGCTCCGGCCCAGCTGAAAGGAATGAACGGCGCGTCCTGCGGGGCGCGTTCCGATTCTCCCTGTCTGTGCGGAATGTCTGTGCAGTTGGCCACCAGTGCCGGAGTGTCGCCTGTGGCGGCAAACCCGTACCAGACCTGCGGCGGGATGCGCAGCAGGCGGTAGTTGTCCGGTCTGCCCAGCGTGACCTGTGCCAGCCTTCCGCTGGTGGGCGATTTTTCTCTGCCGTCGTACAGAACAACATGAATGCAGCCCACGGGAACGGCGAACAGCTGAGTCATGAGGCTGTGCCGTTTCCACGCTTTTACGCGGCGGGGCAGCACTTCGGAAAAATATATTTCCCCGAACTGTGAAAACTGGGGAGAGTCCAGACGCAGCATGTGCAGCACGGGGCCGCCTTCAGCCGGTATCTGACGCAGCTCGGAAAGCTGCGCCCCCTCCACGGGCAGCAGTATGGCTGCTGCGCTTATATCTGCGGTGTTCAGCATGATGTCCACGGCAATCCTCCCTGTCGGGCCTTGCGGACATATTCCGCTATCTGGCCGGTGGTGAAAGCGGACATATCACCCGATGCGCCGGAATAAAAGGCATTATACCACTCGGCCGTAAAGCGCACGGTTTCTTCGTGGCGCAGCACCGCGCGCCAGCCCAGCCGCGCCAGCGCCTTGTCGCAGCACAGCTTGAGCAGGGTGCATTCCGCCTCGTGCGCGGGCGGCGTGCCCAGCCGGGCGGTAAATCCCGGCCAATGTGCGCCCAGTTCGCCCACCACGTCGCCTACAGTACGGATAACCTCTGCCGGCGGCCCGAAGTTGAATGCCTGACCGTGCAGCGGGTTTTCGGCCGCAGCTGCTGATTCTGCCGCCAGTCCGGCCCCCAGCCACAGATACCCTGACAGCGGTTCGAGCACATGCTGCCACGGTCTGGTTGCGGAAGGATTGCGGATTATGACAGGTTCACCGGCGGCCCATGCCCGCGCGCAGTCGGGCACGATGCGGTCTTCGGCCCAATCTCCCCCGCCTATGACATTGCCTGCACGCACCGTTGCACAGCGCGGACCGGATGTGAAAAACGAGGTTATATACGAATGGGCTACAATTTCCGCACAGGCTTTTGACGCGCTGTACGGGTCGTCGCCCCCGAGGTGGTCTGTTTCGCGGTAGCCCCACACCCATTCGTCATTGCGGTAGCACTTGTCGCTGGTAATGCTTACCAGCACGCGGACCTCCGGCGTGGTGCGTACGGCTTCCATGACGTTCAGTGTGCCCATGGCGTTGGTGGCAAACGTGGCTGCCGGTTCTCTGTATGAGCGGCGTACAAGCGCCTGTGCCGCCATATGAAAGACAAGTTGCGGACGGAAATCGGCAAAAGCCGCCTGCACGGCGTCTCTGTCGCGGATATCGCCCGTGTAGGTGGTTATGCGGTTTTCCAGCCCCATGGCCGCGTACCCCGAGGGACTGGTGGGAACGCCGTCGGCAAACCCTGCCACCGTGGCGCCCAGTTCCAGCAGCCACGCAGTGAGCCACGAACCCTTGAATCCGGTATGTCCTGTCACCAGAACGCGGGCGCCTTCGTAGACATCAGCAAACATCGGAGCCTCCTGCTGCTGCGGCCCACGGTGCGCTGCCGCTGTTCCACATGGCGTTCAGGTCGTTATAGTCGCGCAGGGTGTCCATGCAATGCCAGAAGCCGTCATGGGGGTACATGCCCAGTCTGCCTTCTGCGGCAAGACGCTCAAGCGGTTCTTTTTCAAGGTCGCAGGACGGATCATCGGAAAGGTAGTTCAGAAACTCGCGTTCAAAGACGAAAAAGCCGCAGTTGATGTATTCGTTGAGCACAGGTTTTTCCTGCCATGACAGAATGTTGCCCTGCTCGTCAGTCTGTACGGCCCCGAAGCGCGAAGGCATGCGCACTCCCGTGAATGTGCCCGTGTTGCCTGAACGGATATGGAAATCCAGCAGGGCGTGCAGATCAATGTCGGCCACACCGTCGCCGTAGGTCACCATGAACCGCTGCGTGTCAATGTGGCGCGCCACCTGACTGATGCGTGCGCCCTTCATGGTGTCCTGTCCGGTGTCGCACATGGTTACGCGCCAGTCGGTGGGGCAGCTGTTGTGTGTGGTCATGTTGCCGGAGGCAAGATCTATGGTGAAATCGGAGTTGCGTATTTTGTATTCCCAGAAATACTGCTTGATCATGTCGCCTTTGTAACCCAGCGGCAGGATGAAGTCCTTGAAGCCCTGCCGGGCGTATATATCCATGATGTGCCACAGAATGGGGCGTCCGCCGATGTCCAGCATGGGCTTGGGGCGTGTTCCCGTTTCTTCGCGCAGGCGGGTTCCTTTGCCGCCGCACATGATGATGACTTTCATGCGAGTATCCTTGCGGTTGTTCTGCTGTTTGCAGCCGGCTGTTAAGGCTGCCCGGTATGGTGTGCCGCGTGCCGCCGGACGGCGGAGCGGAAAAATTCGAGCAATTCTCCGGCATACTGCGGTGGTACGTCCACAGGCCAGTTGACGATGTGCGCGCAGACAGTTTCGGAAACAGGGCATTCACCGCGTACATACCCTGCCGAGGCAAGCCCTGCGGGAGCGCAGACCACCGGCTCGCGGAACCATGTCCATGCGGTGTCCACGCGGTGTTCCATGGCTGCCAGCAGTTTTTCCGCACGCGGCACGGGCATGACAAACCGGTGCGGCACTATGTAACGGTCGGCATCGTAATAGGCTGCCGGCACATAGTCTGCCAGCGGCGTGTCGGCCACGGCATCCAGATAGCCCTGCAGCATGACCCTGCGCTGTGTTTCGGCCGCTGCGGCGCAGCGCAGCGCAGCCGTACCGCCGCGTGCCAGAAAGGCAGGCATGCGCGCCGGATAGGCATAAGGATGCGTATGACGCCCGGCGCCGCCGGCTGCGGGGGAATCCGCCGTAAGCAGCACCGGCCCGCTGCCGGTCATGCGGCCGTACAGCCGCCGCAGCAGCGCCGCGGCGGGGTAGCGTCCGTAACGGGCCGGATCATGGTACCGTGTTTCAAAAAGCAGCTGCTTCCACAGCCTCATCTGGTGCGCCTCTTCCAGTTCGGGCGCGGATTGCGCCATGCGGGCCACCGCGTCGTACAGTGCAGTGTTGCGGGTGTATACCACGCCCCCGATAAGCGTGTTGAGCGGTTTTGTGTGGTCTGTGGAGAAAATCGCTGCATCGCCGAAGGTGCCTGCGGTGCGGCCGTGCAGCCGCGAACCCAGCGTCAGGGCGCAATCTTCAATGAGCAGCACCCCGCGTGATCGGGTTATCAGGGCGATGTCTTCTATCCGGCAGGGAATACCGAAACTATGCTGGGCAACCACTGCTCTGGTGCGGTCTGTGAGGGCGCGTTCCACCGCCTGCGGGCAGGTGCCCAGCGTTACCGGATCCACATCGGTGTATACGGGGGTGGCGCCGGTGCGCAGCACTGCATCGGCCATGACGGCGCAGGTGAAGGCGGTGAGTATCACCTCGTCACCTGCTCCCACTCCGGAAGCTTTCAGCAGGGCGTAAAGGCCCATGCGTGCGGCGGCAAAGCTGACAGACCCGCCCGTGCCGGTGTGTCCGGCATCGTGCTGGTCGGGCAGTGAGCATTGCGAGGTGCACGGCAGGGAACACGCTGCGCGGCAGGTTGCTGCGGCGTCCTCTGCGGGCGGCGCATCGTCGATACATAAAGGGCGTTCGATGAACCGTGTGAACGCTTCTTCATATTCCGCCACAGCCTTGCGCGTGTCGCCGACGCAGTCCGGCTGCGGTACCACTGCGGCGGGGGCCGCCGGTGCGCCGGTGATGAACCCGAAGCAGTGCGGTTGCAGCAGCTGGCGCAGCATACGGCGCAGCGAAGCGGCCGTCCGGCCCGCCCGCGACGGCACAAGCCTCCTGATTTCAGCCGGATACCGCGGCACAGGCAGCGCGGCGAGGGCGTCTGCGTATGCGGCACCGTGAGGACCGGCGTGTACCGCCTGCAGCAGCCGTTGCTGCGGGGTATGTGCGGCCGCGGCCGGAGACGAACAGGCGTCTTCTTCACGGGTGCTTTGCCTGTGGCGGATGTATTCCTGTGCCTGTTCCGGCCCTGCTCCGGACCAGCAGTCGTCTGCCAGTCCCAGCATGGCAAGAATGCGTTCCGGCGAAGGGTTGAAAAAGACCGTATCCCGCATTGCGGTTCCGCTGTGTTTCAACGCGTTCAGCTGCTGCCGGTTCATGCCCAGCAGACGGCGGGCGTGGTCCAGAATATCCTGTGTGCTGCCGGCGGGAAACCAGATGGTGTTTCTGCCGGGTTCCGGCATGTAGTTGAGCGCGCCGCTGCCGCCCATGGAAGCCGCAATGACAGGTATGCCGCGGCATGCGGCTTCGGCCAGCGAACCGGAACCGGTGCCTATGACCAGCCTTGCCCGGCTGAGTGCCTCGGGCATGGTGCCGCCTATGGTCAGGCTGCCTCTGGGCAGCAGGTGTGCATAGGCTGCGGGGTCGGTGTCAGGATGAAATTTGACCAGCAGCGCCGCATCCGGAGGCAGCGGCAGCGGGATTGAGCGCAGGCGGCGCAGCAGTGAACGGTTTTCTGCTTCGGAAATGGACAGCAGAATCAGGACGTCTCTGGCGGGGCATGCCCGCTGCGCCTGAGGGGCGAACAGATGGCGGTAGCGCAGGGCGGCGCCTGCGGCCGCTCTGCCGGTGGTGTCTGCAGCCAGCGCATGCGGCCCCAGCGTCAGGATGGTGTCGGGCAGCACCTGCAATGGTTCTTCGGCCATGTCCGGCTGCATGTTCATCTGCTCCGGAGGCACCACAAGCAGCTGCGCGCCTGCAATGCGGCACGCGATGCCCGCACGGCGTATGCCGCGGAACAGCAGTTTTTCCGTTTGCTGGTTTTCGTACCATGAAACCACGGTGAGGGCCCGCGCTGCACCCGCGCCGCCTGAGTCTGTTATCGTTTCCAGCCTGCGGCCGGTGATGCCGCGTGCGTAATAGCGCGCCGTGACGTCGTGCATGGCCGCCCACAGCGCACGGCTGATGCGCCGGTCTATGAAGGTGCGGTCAAAGGGCGGCTGACCGCCTGCGGGGTGTGTTGTTTCCCGTGGCTCTTCCAACGACGGAATGTCATCATTTCCGTATGGTTTTTCGTATGACGGAGTGTCATGTGGTGCGTCATCGCTCCATCTGGCCAGAGCCTGATGGGCAGAAGTGCCTGTGGCGGCAGGCGGCTGCGGCGCGGCCACGGCCTGCAGAACGCGCCGCAGGGCAAAGGGTGCGCGAATGGCGGCCAGCCCTATGCGCAGCAGGTCGGCAACGGTGAACAGCTGTGTGTCCAGAATGACGGGAACACGTTGCTGCTGCAGCACCCTGAGAGCCCGGTAGAACACCAGCGGGTTCTCCCCTTCGCAGACGCGCGGCAGGTAGGCATATTCCACGCCGGCCTCTTCCAGTGCGTCGCTTAGTCCGGGCAGGTACACTTCGTTGAATCTGCCGTTGCGGACTATGCGCTTCATGTGGAAAAACGTGTCGATGAGTACCAGAGGCCGCGGTCCGGCCTGTTCCGCTGCGGTGTTGCGGTTCAGGCCGTTTACGGCGTGTTCCTGCGCGGGGCCGGAACGCCAGCACAGGCGGGTGACAAGAGTATTGACGGCAAGGCTGGCCAGCCACACGGTGCTGCGCAATGCATACCGGGCCATCTGGAGCCATCTGGTACGTTGCGGCATGTGCACGGCTGCGTCATCCCAGTCAAGGGACGCAAGCAGGTCGGCGTAGAAGGTGTTTTTGGCCAGCACCGGATTAGCCAGCAATACCTCGTCGTTGCAGAAACGGGTGGAAAGCTCGCTCAGTCTCCGGCGCAGCGCGGCTCTTTTTGCTTCGGTCGTAGGGGATGTCATAGCTCATTTCCGTGAACGGTGCTTTTGCTGCGGGGCCTGCCGGTCTTGCGGGGTCTCCGCCTGTCCGTCCATCTGTTCGGCCTGCATGTCGGGCAGAGTCCGCAGATATGCCACAAGGTCATTGATATCGTACCAGACTTCTTTGTCCACCATGTCCTGTATTGTTTCCCGCGGCAGGTCCCACCAGCGCGTGCGCAGCAGCAGGCTGCGGGTGGCGGCGTCAAAGCGGTACCTGTGTACATGCGCCGGAACGCCTGTCACCACGGCAAAGGGCGGTACATCGCGGGTCACCACGGCCGAAGCGCCTATGACGGCCCCGTGGCCCACGGTGACGCCCTTGCGGATGACGGCATTGGCCCCTATCCACACGTCTGACCCGATGACCGTTCTTATGCTGTCGCGGCTGAAGTTGCGCCAGCCTTTGCAGAACCCGCCGCTGGATTCATACAGGTAAAAGGTGTGGGTGGTGGTGAAGGTGTCATGTTCCCACAGTCCGATATATGCGCCGGGGCCCACGGAGGTGAACCTGCCGATGTCGGCGGCAACGGCCATGGAACCGGCAGAAAGATAGCTGTAGGCGCCCAGTACCGAGTCGCGCAGCTCGGCGTTTTTTTTCAGCCGGGCGTGTTCGTGCATGACGCTGCCCGCAATTTCGCAGCCCTGTGCCACCGTGGCCGCGGGATGAATATGGTTGCAGCCGGTCTGGCCGCCGCTGTTCATGGCAGGCTGTTCTGCGCTGGTCATGGCGTCTCCCTGCGTTCAGGATGCGTTTTCTGCCCCGTGGTGCCGGGTCAGCAGCGGTGCGGTGCGCCGGTACATGTCTTCCAGCCCCTGCCGCAGCGAAACCTGCGGCGTATAGCCCAGTACTGTGCGGGCTTTGTCTTTGTCTGCATGTATGCCGTGCATGTCTCCTGCCGTGCAGCCGGAAAACTCCACGGTGACAGGTGCCGGATGCAGAGCACGCAGTTCTTCCACCAGCTGCCCCACGGTAACACGGCCGCTGCCGGCGATGTTGATCACTTCGCCGTGCGAGCGCTGCTGCCCGAGACAGAGCAGAAAGGCGCGTACCACGTCGTCAATGTGCACAAAGTCCCGGTATCTTTCCGGGCTGCCTTTCACATGAATGTGCCCGTTGCGCAGCATCATGGCCATGAAAATGGAAACCATGCCCTGACGCATGTTGTCCATGTTCTGCCCGTGGCCGTACACATTGAACAGGCGCAGCGCGGTGGAACGGATGCCGAACTGTTCATGCAGGCGCAGGTAGTGCTCGCTGGCCAGTTTGCCCACACCGTAGAATGAAAGCGGTGCTGCGGGGGCTGTTTCATGCACGGGTTCGTCCGGCTGGCAGCCGTATACCGACATGGTGCTGGCATATATGAGCCGCGTGCAGCCGGTGCGGCGGGCAAACCGCAGCAGATGCAGCGTCGATTCAGTGTTGGTGCGCAGGTCATATGCGGGATCGTCAAAACTCACTTCGCCGCTGCTTTGTCCGGCTATGTGAAAAATCGCGTCAAAGGGGGTGCGCGGCAGGACGGTATCGTACAGGGCGGCGTCCTGACAGTCTGCCTTGATAAAGGCGGCACCCGCGGGAACATTGTCGCGGTATCCTGTTGTCAGGTTATCCACGCCGGTGACCTGATGTCCCTGCTGCAGCAGGGCGCGCGCCACGGCGGAACCGATGAATCCGGCAATGCCGGTTACAAGATAGTTTGCCATTGTCTGTATGCTCCGTGTCCGGCACGGGCCGGAACGTGGTCTGTCTGCTTTGGGACGGGTTATGCCCCGCCGCACTGCAACAGCTGCAGCAGGTGGTCCTTGAGCGGGTGCAGGTCGGCTGCCCACGGATGGCCGGAGCCGGCAAAAACCGCGCCCCTGCCGAAAAACAGGGTGCCGCAGGCTGTGGCCGCTTCCAGATCGGTGCTGCTGTCGCCCACCATTACCGTGCGGGTCGCGGCAGCGCCTGTTCTTTCCAGAATGTCCGCCAGCAGCTGCGTCTTGTGCGGCGGCGAGCCGAACACGCCGTCGAAACGTGCGGCAAGTCCGCGGGCGCTCAGCACCGTATTCAGCTCGTCATGGGGGGCGCCCGATGCCACATACAAAGGCACTCTGCCGTGCAGTGCTTCCACCGTTTCCAGTGCACCGGGCACGCAGGGGGCGGCCATAACCTCTTCAAAGGCCAGTCGGGCAAACCTTTCGCCCATGGCCTGCAGGTCTTCCTGCCGCGCGGGCCTGCCCAGCACCTCGGTGCAGAACCATTCAAACTTTCTGAATCTGCTCACTCCGCCGTGAGCCGCATGGTATTCCAGCATCCGCCCGACGGCTGCGGGACCGTGCTCTTCCACCGTGCGGGCAAAGGCGCGGGTTTTTACCTCCACGCTTTCCAGCAGAACTCCGTCGCAGTCAAAGACAACCAGTTCCAGCGCCATTATTTCACTCCGGCGGCGCGCAGCGCGTCGATGAGATTGGCAATGGTATCGGTTTCCATGCGTATGCGGGCCTCCTTGGCGTAAGACCCGATGTGCGGAGTCAGGATGACGTTGTCCAGCGAACTAAGCGGTCCGGTGTAGGGTTCGTTGCCGAAAACATCCACGGCGGCGCCGGCCAGATGGCCGTCGGCAAGGGCTTCGTACAGCGCCTGCTCATCTATCAGGCCGCCGCGGGCCACGTTGATCACCCAGCTGCCGCGTTTCATGCGCCGCAGGTGTTCCGCGGTGAAAAGCGAACATTCGCCGCCCGTCATGGAGCAGTGCAGGCTCAGAATATCCGCCCAGCCGAGCAGTTCTTCCACGGGCATGCAGGGATAATCACCGCAGCAGGATACCGGATCGTTGAAGGCCACCTGTACTCCCAGCGGAGTGAAAATATCTGCCACGGCGCGGCCTATGCGACCCATGCCGACAATACCAAGCCGCTTGCCCCCCAGCAGGTTGCCCATGCGTTTTTTCCACACGCCGGAACGCAGTTCCCTGTCCATGCGCGAAACCTGACGCATAAGATCAAGAGCCAGTCCGAGGGTCAGTTCCGCCACTGCCTGCGTGGGGCCGTCCGGCGTGTTGCGTACGGCGATGCCGCGTGCGCGTGCGGCTTCCATGTCCACGTTGTCCATGCCGGTGCCGCAGCGGGAGATGACCTTGAGGCCGGGCAGCGCGTCCATGACGCGGGCTGTGAGCGGTTCCGTGCCTGCCGCCACGGCCACGCAGTCCTGCAGCAGGTCTATGGTTTCGTTTTCGGTCAGTTTGCGGCCCAGCGGGTTCAGCACATAGTCTATGTGCTCCTGCCGCAGCAGCTGCAGCGGTGCCTCGCTGAAGCGGGCGAATGACGACGTTGTTATGGCTATTTTCATGCTGTTTATCCGTAAAGCAGATATTGTGCGCCATGCGCACGGGTTTGATGGCGCGTTCAGCGGTCGGAGCGGCTGCCGGTGACACGCGCCGGTACGCCGGTGGCCACGGTATGGGGGGGCACATCGCGCGTCACAACTGCTCCTGCGCCCACAACTGCGCCGGTGCCTATGCGTACATCGGGCAAAATGGTGCAGTTGGCGCCTATCCAGACGTCATCCTCTATGACTATGCGGCCCGGCCTGTGCCCCTGCATGCTGATGGGAATACCGGCTTTGCCGAACCTGTGGTTTGCCGCACGGATGACGGTGCCGGGCCCTATGCCGCAGTCGCTGCCTATGGTTATGGTACCGCCGTCTTCGGCGTCCACAAATACCCCGCTGTTGAGTGCCGTGCGGCTGCCGATGCTGATGCTGCCGCCGCGGGCGTACAGGCTGCAGCGCGGCATGATGCGCACCTGCTGCGCAAAGTGCATGTTGCGGCAGCCCCGCAGCAGGCAGCCTGTTCCCATACGGGGCGCGCCGCTGCCGAACAGCGGCCGCAGCATGGCCATACGCAGCAGGGTGCCCGCGGCGGTGGGCGGCACGGCTGCAAGCCATGTCCACAGTTCTTCGGCGTTGTCGCGCAGCGCAGCGCGCAGGCAGAGCGTTTCAGGACGCGGCAGCATGGGTCAGGCTCCGGTGTAGTCTCTGCGCAGGGTATCCTGCTGCATCATGGCGCGGGCCCTTTCCAGATCCTGCGGGGTGTCCACGCTCAGGGTTCTGCCGGAGAACGGCACCATGCGTACTTTTTCGCCGTGTTCGAGAATGCGCATCATGTCCACCGACTCGATGCGTTCCAGCGGGGTTTCTGGCAGGCTGTTGAAGCGCAGCAGATAATCGCGGCGGAACGGAATGACGCAGACCTGTTTGCGCATGGGCACGTTGAGCACGCCTTTTTTGCGCGAGGGCACAGGCTCGCGCGAAAAGTACAGCGCATCACCGTGCAGGTCTGTCACCACCTTGACTTCATTGGGGTCTTCAAATTCCGCTTCTGTTTCCATGTCGGCCATCAGGTTGGTCACGTTCACCGAGGCGTCTTCCAGCATGGGGGCTATGGCGGCGTCTATCATGTCCGGAGTGACCATGGGCTCATCTCCCTGCACCATGACGACGATATCCACGCTTTTACCGGTCATTTCTTCAATTTTCAGCATGGCTTCCGCAGTGCGGTCCGTGCAGCGTTCATGGGTGTCTGCCGTCATGACCGCCTTGATGCCGGCCTTGCGGGCATATTCCATGATTTCTTCGTCGCAGGTGGCTATCCATGTTTCGCTGACAGCGGGAGCCATGGCGGTGCGCAGTGCCACGTGGCCCACCATGGGCACGCCGTGGATGTCGGCCAGCGGTTTGCCGGGAAACCGGCTGGAACCCATGCGGGCGGGTATTATGGCGATAATGTTCATTACTGTGTCCTTGCGGTGTTCTTGCTGTGCCCCGCGTACTGCGCTGCGGCAGCCGCGGGCTGTCAGAAATAAATCATCAGAAAGAAATCATCAGGGATAAATTTTCAGGGGCAACTTTTCAGGGGGCAGGCTCAGCTGCCGCTTCCGGGGTCGTGCACCAGCACGCCCTGCACCTCATCCATTTCGGGGTGCAGCTCCCTGTGCAGTTCTTCAATGGTATGCAGCACGCCCTGTCCCAGGTCGGTATGCAGCACAGGGGTCATTTTTCTGCCCACGCGGGGACTGAAATTGTACGGTGTAATTTCGTAGTGCCCGCTGGCGGGATTGTCGTTGAATGAAAAACTGACAGGCCTGCCCAGCATTTCGGCAATCATTTTAAGCAGATTTCCCACCTGCATGGGCTGGTGTCCGGTCAGCACGATGTGCAGGTTGGCATATTCGGGGTTGAGTATCTCCACGCTGGAGCGCGCCGCATCTTCCACATGGATGTATTCGCGCAGCGCCGTGGGGCGGCCGTAGTAGGTGATGTGTCCTGTTTCCAGAGCTTCGCGCACAAAACGGTATATGGCGTTGCGCTTGTCGGCGCGGGGACCGTACAGCGAGCCGTAGCGCAGTATGGTGTAATCAAGCCCGTGCAGCTGCTGGTAGGTTTCGATGTACAGTTCGCTGGCTTGTTTGCTGCAGCGGTAAAAGCTGCCCGCCTGACTGTACACATACACCGAGCTGGCAAAGACAAAACGACGGACTCCTGCCCTGCGGCAGGCATCCAGCACAATGGTGTTGCCCAGTATGTTGTACTTCACCGTGTCCACGGGGCGTTCTCCGGCTTCGCCTATGTCGGCTATACCGGCAAAGTTGTAGACGGCCTGTGCCCCGTCCACTGCCCGCTGCACGGCGTTTTCGTCCAGAATGTCGCCTGTGATCATGGTCTGGTCGCCGCGCAGCCACGGGGATGCGACAATGTCGAATATGGTGACCTCGTGGCCTGCTTCCGACAGCTTGTCGCAAACATGCGAACCGAGAAAACCGGCACCGCCGAATACTGTGATTTTCATGACGTACTCCGTTATCGGCTGCAGGTTCAGCGGGGTGCCGCGGCAGGGTTCTGTGCGGCATTCCACAGAAAGACGGCATCAAGCCCGTAAGCGATGAAGCGGTACCCTTGCGCCGTGCGGCGGGCCAGCTCTGCCGGATCGGGCGAGACGATATGCAGCCCCATGGGAATCTGACGGGCTTTGGCGGCGGACTCGATGCGGGCCAGTGCGGCCGTGAATTGCGGATGGGCGAAATCGCCAGTGCAGTCCATGGATCCGGACAGGTCGTAGGGACCCACCATGATGGCGTCCAGCCGCGGATGGCTCAGAATATCGTCAATGTTTTCCACGGCGCGGATGTGTTCTATCTGCGCCACAAAAACGGTTTCGGCAGCCTGTGCCATGCCGTGGTCGAAGTTTCTGCCGTACAGGTTGCCCCGGCAGAATCCCACCCCGCGTGTTCCGGCAGGCGGGTAGAGTGCCCAGCTTATGGCTTCGTCCAGCTGGGCGCGTGTTTCTATCATGGGAAAAATGAGGCCCTGTGCGCCGGAATCCAGCGCGGCCTTGATGCCGGTCATGTCGCAGTGGGCCACGCGGGCAAAGGGGGCCGTTCCGCCCAGCGACACCGCACGGAACACATCGGGGAGCTGTGACCGGCTGAAGGCGCCGTGCTCCAGGTCGGCGGCCACCCACTGGTAGCCTGCCGCGCCCAGTATTTCGGCCACGTCGGCAGAGGGCAGCTGCAGCCATGTGCCCACAGAGGGCAGGCCGCGTTGCATGGTTTCGCGTATGGACTGTGCTGTATGCATGGTTTGTTCCGTCATGATCAGAAAATTTTCCAGTGGGGCCGCTTCATTATCACGTCGCGGCTGTCCTCGAACTGGGTTTCGGTCAATATGAGTGTGCGCACCCTGCGTTTCAGGTGTTTTTCGGCATTTACGCACAGGGTATGTACTTTTTCGGGGTCCACGTCGCCCACGATGAGCACGTCGATAAGCCCGCTGTCCACGCCGTTGGCGTAGTCGTCCAGTATATAGACTTCCAGTACGGTGCCCAGATGGTTGACGATGATTTCCACCAGCCCGTCAATGCCCATGTGCTTGCGCACAATGGAGCTTATTTCAGGGAAAAACGGATGACTGCGGTTGGCATTGTAAAAGATGTAGCGCCCTTTTTTTTCCTTGTTGAGGTAGCCGGCCTGCGAAAGGCCGTCGAGTTCCTCCTTGAGCGCGTTGGGCGAGAGTTCGAATTCCGAAGCCAGCTCACGCAGGTAGGACGAGACGTCCGGATTGAGAAAAAGCTTTATGAGCAGTTTGACCCGGGTTTTCGATGTGAAAAGCGAACTGAGCATGTTCATGATGACTAAAACCTGACGTTATATGTACGGCCCTCAAGAGCCGGAAATAGGGCGCGCATCAGTTTTGTGCGCGCTGTGCCGCAAGGGCGAGAAATTGTCTGTACTGCGGCAGCACCTGTGCTGCGGGGCCCTGCATGCGTACGGTGCCGTTATCCAGCCAGATAAGCGAATCGCAGTCCTCTATGGTGGAAAGCCGGTGTGCGATGACGATAACCGTATAGTTGTGCGCCAGCGAACGTATGGTGTGACGGATGATGTCTTCGCTGCCTTTGTCGAGCGCGCTGGTGGCTTCGTCCAGCACCAGCACCTGCGGGCGGCCGTACAGTGCCCTGGCCAGCGCCACTCGCTGGGCCTGCCCGCCGGAAAGCCGCGCGCCGCGTTCACCTATGGGGGTGTCTTCCTGCTGCGGCAGATGCCGGACAAAATCCATGCCCGCCATGCGGCAGCATTCAAGCACTCTCTGGCGGTCGAAGGCCCCCCCCTGAGGGACAAAGGCGATGTTTTCCGCAAGGGTTCCGTCTATGATGTAGGGTTTCTGCCCCACATAGCCCACGCGGGAACGCCAGCAGGCCATGGTGCGCGGTGTCAGCGGAGTGTCGTCCATGGTTATGCTGCCCTGCTGCACGGGCAGCAGGCCGGTAAGCATGTCCGCAATGGTGGATTTGCCCGCACCGGAGGCGCCCACGATGCCGGTCATGGTGCCTGCGCGGAAGACCGGCGAGATATTGTCCAGCGCAGGCCTGCCGTTTTCGCCGTAGCAAAAACTCACGTTGCTGAAGGTGATGGCGCCGCGCAGGGGCGGCAGCTCGTCGTTGCCCTGCTGGTCTGCGGCAAAAGGGGACTGCAGCACGTCGATGATGCGCAGGGTCTGAGGCAATGCCCGCCGGATGTTGGCCACGCGGATGAGCAGCCTGTTGACCGCCGGCAGTGCGCGCCACGCGGCCACGCCCAGCAGCGCCAGTGTGCCGGTTATTTCCGCGGCGTCCGCGCCGGCGCCCAGTGTGAGATACAGCGTGACGCCGCACAGGGCAAAAATACCTGCCGTTTCAAGCAGCCACTGGGGTGATGTGCCCAGCACGCGGGTGACGGCATCGGCATCGGCGGCGGTGCGCACGTTGCGGCGGTAGGCTTCAAAGAACGCCTGCCCCCTGCCGGAAGCCTTGATGTCTTTTATGCCGTGCAGGGCGGTGGTGGCAGCTTTGTTGGCGGCCATGTCAAAGCGTGTCCAGCGCTGGGCATGGCGGTCTATGCCGGGGCGGACCACCCGCAGTACGATGACTGCGGCCAGCGTAAGCACCGCCATGATGATGGCGCTGGCCAGCGGCGCCCATGCGATGAGTGTCAGCACGGAAACGGCGGCCACCAGCAGTTCGTTCATGCCCTGCATGGCCTGAAATGTCAGGGCGGAACCCACCTCGCGCCGCCAGGTGAGCAGCGTCACAAGATCGGCGGAGTGTCTGCCCAGATGCCACAGGTACTGTCTGCGCAGAAAGCGCTGCAGCAGCATTTCGCCCACGGTGGCGTCCACCCGGGCGCAGAAGGTGCTGCTGGCCTGTGTGAGCATCCATGCGCCGGCGTTTTTTGCCAGCACAAGCAGCAGCATGACGCAGCTGAGGATGATGAGCAGTTCCGTGGCGGAAGCGGGAAAGGCAGCCCCTGCGGCATGTCGCAGCGGTGCCAGACGTTCCGAACCGAGTATGCTTTCCGGAGCGGTGGATGCCGATGCGAAAAGGGCGACACAGGCAATGAACAGCATTTCGACAACGGAGACCAGCCCCATGCCGGCGGCAATGATCCAGAACCGGCGGCGGAGACCAGCCGGGAGAAGGTGCAGGATACTGCGCAGAACGTCCAGAGTGGAATGCAGCATGTCAGATGTATCTTGTTGATTGTTATTGTATTTTGCTGCGGAACGGCTTGTGTCGCCGTGTGGTTGTTGCCATGCCTGTCTTTTTTGAGTACAGAAAAACTGTACAAACTAGGTATCGCCAAAGAGGCATTACTGTCAACGGCACCATACACACCCTGCGGGGCATGCGTCAAAGCCCGCACAGAAAAAAGGCACCACGGCCGGTGTCCGCAACCGCGGCAGGGCGTCAGATGCGGGCTGCCGCGAGATGACGGTTTTGAACAGCAAAATTGAACGCACATGGTGAAAAAGCTGTGAGTTATTTCATATCTGATAAAAACCCCGTGTTTGTGATAGCCGAAATCGGCGGCAACCACGAAGGCGATTTCGCTTACGCCAGAAAGCTTGTCTCGCTGGCCATTGAATCCGGCGCTGATGCCGTGAAGCTGCAGGTGTACGCCGGTGATGCTCTGGTCAGCCGCGTTGAAAGTCCTGACCGCAACCGGCATTTTAAAAAATTTGAATTGAGCCGCGGGCAGTACGAGGCGCTTATCGACATGTGCCGCCATGCGGGGGTGCAGTTCATGGCCTCGGCATGGGACAGGGAACGGCTGGGCTGGATAGAACCGCATGTGCGTATTCACAAGGCTGGTTCCGGCGACCTCACCGCGTACCCCATGCTGCGGGCACTGGTGTCCACGGGTAAGCCGCTGGTTCTGTCCACGGGGCTGTCCACCATGCCGGAAGTGGAAGCCGCGGTGCGGTATATCGGCAGTCTGGATTCCTCCTATATCACGCAGGGCAAACTGGCGTTGCTGCAGTGTTCCTCGGCATACCCCTGTCCGGACGGCGACGCCAACCTGAATGTCATGCATTCGCTGCGTCAGGCATTCGGCCTGCCGGTGGGCTATTCCGACCACACCACGGACAGCGAGGCGGCCTATGCCGCTGCCGTCATGGGTGCGCAGATACTCGAGCTGCATTTTACGGATACGCGGGAAGGAAAAAGTTTCCGCGACCATCTTGTTTCAATCACGCGGGACGAACTGCGCGACCTGCTGAAACGCATCCGCAGGGCGCGCACGCTGCAGGGCAGCTGGGTCAAGCAGCCCACGGACACAGAAAAGGCGCAGGGACATGTGACATCGTTCCGGCGTTCTGTGTACGCGGCGCAGGATATAGCCGCCGGACAGCTGTTTACTGAAGACAACCTGACAGTGCTGCGGCCCGCGCACGGCGTGTGCGCCACCCGCTACGAGGATTTTCTGGGGCGCAGGGCGCCGCGCAGCATGGGAGCGCACGAGGTGCTTACGGCTGCCGACCTGCAGGCCGTGCTGGAACAGGAGTGATCATGATGTCTTCAGAGATGCAGCCCCCGCAGCACGGCCCGGATGAAAGACGTTTTCAGAGCCGCGTGCGCACGGCGGCGTCCGGCGGGCTGTGGCACGACATGCGCCGCTGGTGGCAGCTGCGCCGCGTGGGCAGTGCCGGCTGCGGCATACACATGGACAGCGGTGTGCATCTGATGCGGTACACGCGGCATATGCATTTCGGCGACAATGTGTTTTTCAAACAGGGCGCGCGGCTGTGTGTGGCTCAGCCGCAGGGTGAACTGCGCATCGGCAGCAATACGACAATAGGATATCACACGACTATTTTTGCAAGCTACTCTGTAGTGATAGGGGCGGACTGCCTCATAGCGCCCTTCTGTTATCTGGTGGATGCCGACCACGGCATTGCGGCGGGCAGCAGAATCAACACGCAGGATATGACCGCCCGCCCCGTGGTGGTGGGCGATGATGTGTGGCTGGGGGCGCGTGTGACCGTGGTTTCGGGGGTGCGTATAGGAACCGGCGCTGTGGCGGGGGCCGGCAGCGTCATTACTGCCGATGTGCCTGCAGGGGCCATCGTGGCCGGTGCTCCGGCACGGATAGTGGGATACAGAAAATGAATGCGGTGCTGCAGAAAAAAGGCGGTGTCGGAATAATCATTCTGGCGCGGCTTGATTCGACCCGTCTGCCGGGCAAGGCGTTGCGTACGGCTGCCGGCAAGGAAATGCTGGGGTATGTTGTGGAACGGGCCCGTATGGTCCGCGGGGTTTCAGAAATTGTGCTGGCCACAACGGACAGAACCGTGGATGACCGGCTGGAGGAATTTGCCGCGGCCTGTGATCTTGCGGTGTTCCGCGGGTCGGATGTCGATGTGGCCGGCCGCGTGGCGGCCTGTGTGCGCTGGCGCGGGTGGGATGCCTTTGTGCGCATCAACGGCGACAGCCCGTTTATTGATCCGCAGACCATTTCCAGTGCCGTGAATCTGCTGTACGGGCTTGGCGGTGTTTCTGCCGCCGGACTGTCCGACAGTCATGCCCAGCGGGGCAACATGCACGCGGAGTGTGCCTCTCTGCCGCTGGTTGCCTGCGGGTCGGTGACTCTGGCCGGATATGCCGGACATGACGCCACCGAACTGCCCGACATGGTCACCAACGTGCTGCGCCGCACCTTTCCCAAGGGACAGAGTGTCGAAGTATGCCGCGCATCGGCATTTCTGGCAGGGTATGCCGCCATGCATCTGCCCGAGCATCTGGAGCATGTGACCAAATACTTTTACGACACCCGCAGCATCCGCATCATGAATATGGAATCGGGTGATCCTTCGCTGGGTGAAATCCAGCTGGCCGTGGATACGGAAGAAGATTTTGCCCTGTTTGAGCGTATGCTGGCCAGAATGGACCGGCCGCATACGGCCTATGCCGCCCATGAAATAATCGAACTGTACAGGGAATGCCTGCATGGCTAGCCAACCGCTTGTTACGGTCTACATCACCAATTACAATTACGGCAGGTTTCTGCGTCAGGCTGTGGAAAGCGTGTTTGCCCAGACCCTGCACGATTATGAGCTGCTCATCATTGATGACGGTTCCACGGACGGCTCGCGCGATATCGTGCTGGAATATGAGGGGCGCCCCGGGGTGCGCGTACTGCTGCAGCAGAACGCCGGGCTGAACCGCACCAGCAACACGGCCCTTGGCATGGCACGCGGGCGGTACATCATGCGGCTGGATGCCGATGATTATCTGGCACCCGAAGCGCTGGCCGTCATGACGGATATTCTGGAGCGCAACCCTTCCGTGGGGCTTGTCTTTCCCGATTATTATTACGTTGATGAAAACGGGGCCGTTATCGGCAGAGAGATCCGCAACGATTTCAACGGCGGTGTTTCGCTGCCCGATATGCCGGCGCACGGCGCGTGCACGCTTATCAGGCGGTCACATCTGCTGAGCGTGGGCGGCTATAGCGAAGAATTCCGCTGTCAGGACGGGTATGACCTGTGGTTGCGGTTTATTGAAAAGCACGATGTGCGCAACGTTAACGAACCGTTGTTTTACTATCGCCAGCATGGCGGCAGTCTGTCGGGCGACCGCAGGATGATTGTGGAAACCCGCGCGCGCATCAAAGAGGCGCATGCCCGCAGAAGCAACCGGCCGGCCTGTCCCACACTGGCGTTTGTTCCTGTACGCGGGCTTTCCGTGGACCCTCACTGTCTGGCGCTGGAGCAGCTGGGCGGCAGAACGCTGCTGGACTGGACGCTGGATGCCGCGCTGGAGGCAACGCAGCTGTGCGGTGTGGCTGTCACCACGCCCGATGCGGCAGTGATGGACCATGTGCGGCGGCGGTACGGCAGCGCTGTGCACATTGTGGAGCGTCCCAGAGCGTTTGCCCGCAGCAATACCGCGCTGCATGACACCCTGCAGCACGTGCTGGACAGTCTGCCCCTGCTGGCCCGTCAGGCCCGCGCCTGCATGATGCTGTCAGTGGAGACGCCTTTCCGCAGCAGCCTGTATATTGACAAGGCCGTCAATACGGCACGTATTTTCGACGTTGATACGGTGATCCCCGTCAACCCTGAGAATGATCTTTTTTTCCGGCATGACGGCACGGGGCTGCAGCTGGTTGGCAACAATCAGCGTTACGGCGGCATGCGGTTCGAGCGTGAGTATCTTTTCCGTGCCGTGCCGGGGCTGCACCTGCTTACCCGCGGCTGGTACGAAAAAAGCCCGCACTGGCTGGGCGACAGGGTGGGGCACATAGTGCTGGCAGGTGACGCGCTGCATGTGGTGTCTTCTGCGCGCGATCTGGCTGTTGCCGAAACGTTGCTGCGTCTGGAGCGTGAACGTATATGTGCGGAATAGCAGGGTACATAGGCAGGCGCTGTCTTCCGGATGACGTCGTGCGGCGCTGCCATGCGGCCATGCGCCACCGCGGGCCGGACGGCAGCGGCACATTCCGGCGGTGTACCGCGGACGGCAGGCATGTGCTGCTTCTGCATGCACGGCTTTCCATACTGGACCCCGACCCGCGTTCGGGTCAGCCTATGCAGCGCGGCGGCGGAGTGCTGGCATTCAACGGCGAGCTGTACAATTTTTCCGAAGTGCGTGAACGGCTTGAGCGGGGCGGGCTGGCTTTTGACACCACCGGCGATACCGAGGTGCTGTTGCGGGCGCTGGATCCGCAGGGGCGGTCCCTGTTGTGCGGGGGCCACGCCGCAGAAGATCTGCTGCACGGCATGGCGGGAGCGCTGGATGCATGCGAAGGCATGTGGGCCTTTGCCTACTTTGATGCTTCGCGCGGCACGCTGGTGCTGGGACGTGACCGTTTCGGCGAAAAGCCGTTGTATTACCTGCGCGATGACGACGGCGGGCTGTATTTCGGCTCGGAGCCTAAACTGCTGGCCGCGCTGACAGGGCGGCCCCTGCGGCCCGATACAGAGCATCTGCGCCGGTATCTGGTAAACGGCTACAAGTCGCTGTACAAAACCCGGCAGACGTTTTTTGCCGGTCTGCGTCAGGTGCCCGCCGGAACCATGCTGGCGGCGGATGCCGGCGGCCTGCGGGGACTGTGCTACTGGGAGCGTCCTCATGCCGCGCACGATCCCGTGCAGGAAGACATGAGTTTTGCAGACGCTGTGCGCGGCACGCGCGAGCGCCTCATCCGCTCCGTGGAGCTGCGTCTGAGAGCTGATGTGCCGCTGGCGTTCTGCATGAGTGGCGGAATTGATTCCAATTCGCTTATCTGCATCGCCCGCAGGGTGTTCGGGTACGATGTGCACGGATTCACGGTCATGAACACCGACGCCCGCTACGAAGAGCGTGAATGCGTGGAGCATGTGGTCCGCGAGCTCGGACTGCGGCATACCTCGGTGTCTCCTTCCGTCGCGGGGTTTCTGGACGGGCTGCGGACTCTGGTGCGTGCCCACGATGCGCCGGTACTGACCATTTCATATTATGTGCACTGGCTGCTCATGCAGCGTATCCGGCAGCAGGGATATGCCATATCCATCAGCGGTACGGCCGCCGATGAACTGTTCACCGGCTACTACGACCATCATAATCTGTATCTGGCCGCCATGTACGGTTCGGGCGCCTTGTACGACAAAGCGCTGGAAAACTGGCGCCGCCATGTGGCACCCGTGGTGCGCAACCCGTATCTGCAGGACCCGGAGGTGTTTGTGCACGCCCCGCAGGAACGCGGCCACATATACCTGCATAACGACAGATTTGCCGGGGCGTTGCGTCAGCCTTTCGACGAGCCTTTTACGGAACATGCCTACCACGCCGTGCCCCTGCGCAACAGAATGCTGAACGAACTGTTCCACGAAGCGGTTCCAGTCATTCTGCATGAGGACGACCTCAACGCCATGTACCATTCGGTGGAAAACCGTTCCCCTTTTCTGGACAGAGATCTGTTTGATTTTTCGCTGCGCATACCTGTGCGGCATCTTGTGCGCGACGGAATGGCAAAGGCTGTGCTGCGCGAAGCCATGCGCGGCATTGTGCCCGATATGATTCTGGATAACCGCCGCAAGGTGGGGTTCAATGCGCCGGTGCTTGATTTTCTGGATGTGCGTGACAGCGCGGTCCGGGCGCAGGTATTGGCGGACAGTCCCGTATGGGACATTGTGCGGCGTGATGCCGTGGCGCAGCTGCTGGACGGCCGGTCTCTGGGCAACAGCGAAAGCAAGTTTTTGTTTAACATCCTGTGCTGCAAGATGTTTCTTGAAGACTGCGCCGATGCGTGAGGCATTTATTTCAATAACTGTCCGGTTGCTTTTCGTAAGTTTTGCGTACGCTTTTCGACAGAGGTGTATTTTATGAGAATGATACTGGAAATGCTTTTCGGCGACCGTCTGTGGCGAGTCTGGAGTCTGCTGATAGCCTGGGCGCTGCGCTGTTACGGCGTGCAGGTGGGCCGCGGTTTTTTCATCAAGGGGCGCATCCTGCTCAAACTGCGTGGCAGACGCGACCGCATAATCATCGGAGACAATGTTTCCGTGTGGGGTGATCTGGATCTGCGCAACCGTGAAAACGGCACCATAATTCTGCGGGACGGTGTGGTGGTTGACGGGCCGTGCCGGCTGGTGGCGGCGCGGGACGCCGTGGTGGACATAGGAGAACAGTGCGCTCTTACGCCGTATCTGCTGCTTAATGCCGGAGCCGATGTCCGCATAGGCCGCGGTACGATCATCGGTCCCCGTGTGAGCATCAACTCCAGCGAGCATGTCTACGACCGCAGCGTGCCCGTCAGGCAGTCCGGTTACACGCACGAACCGGTGATCATCGGCAGTGACTGCTGGCTGGCGGCCAACGTGTCCGTAACAAAGGGCGTGACCATAGCCGATGGCAGCGTTATCGGTGCCAATGCCGTGGTGACCGCAGATACCCTGCCGTATTCGGTCAATGTGGGTGTGCCTGCCAGAAAAATCTGCGACAGGCCCTGAAGAATACCGGAGCCACAGATATGGGCGGCACGCTGCATCTCATAGACTCCTGCGCTGCATCGAAAGCGTTTCTGGCGGCATACGGCGCACAGGCCCGTCATGAACGGGTGTTTTCAACTCACTGGTCTGTGGTGGACCACCTGCAGGCCCACGGTGTTGCATGCCGTGATGTTTCATCCTTCACGCCGGACAACACCATACGCACGCTCATGGACAGCTCCTGCCGTGAACTGCATGAACTGCTCCGGCCGCTGGATGCCGGTATATCCGCCGGGTTGTGCCGTATGCTCGGCCTGCCCGAAATGGACGTGTTCGACCTGCTCTACCGTTATCACGGGCAGTATCACCTGACGGGGGCGTGTCTGCTTTCGCACTGGGCCGATGCTGCTTTTGTGCCGCACGGCACGGCCGTCGTGCATTACTGGCATCAGCGCGAAGCTGCGGCCCATCCTGTATTTTCTTTTCTGGGTATTTTGCGCAGTGCGGCATATATGCACGGCGCCCGGCTGCAGGAGCATCCCGTCACGTCACATGGCTCCGTGCTGGAACACGGCTGGAAGCGGGCTTTGCGTCTGGCTCTTGCCCCGCGCAGGACTTTGCAGCGCCTGAGGGCCGCCGCCGAAGGGCGGCGGGGGGTGCGGCTGCACCGCGGACGCTCGCTGGCTGTGGTCTTTCAGCCTGAAAAGCAGCTTGGCGGCATGTTTGCCCGCCATGCCGATACTGTTCTTGTGTGGCCGCGCGAAGGAGTGCGTCCGGTGCGGGGAATACCTGCCACCGGCCGCACGTTGTGGGCGGACGCCGCGGAGTATGTGCGCAGGTCGGCCCCGGGTGTGCCCGGCGGATCGGCCGGCGGGCCTGTGTTTACGGGTACGGACAGGCAGGCGCTGCAGGATCGCCTTGTTGCCGATTTTACCGCACGGCTGGCTTATTTCATGGCGCCTGCGGTGCACATGCAGCGGATTCATGACTGCTACGGTGTGACCGCGGCCGGCTGGACAGTGCCGCTGGTAGGCACTCCCTCGCGGCTTGCCTCGGAAGCTCTTATGCGGCAGGGCGTTCCTGTGGCGGGGCTGCAGCACGGCGGCTGTTACCTTTCGCAGCATCTGGGCGAAAAACATTTTATGACCGATTTTGCCGCCTGCACCCATTTTATCAGTTATGCCGCCGATCAGGAATGTTTTGAAGACGCCTACAGCGCCGGTGAACGTCGTGCTTACGGCGCGGTAAGGTGCTGCACGGTACTGCCGGGGGGCAATGCCGATCATGCATCGCCCCGTCAGGGCGCCGAGCCTGTGGATGTGGTCTTTCCCGTCACTAACGCGGTGGATCTTTTCTGGACGTGCCGCACCGGAGCGGACAGGCTTGCCCGTGCGCAGTGTGCCGTGCTGGAAGCACTTGAAGCGCGCACCGACCTGCGCAGTATCGTCAAACCTTTTCCCCATGCTTCACGCGACAGCATTGCCGTGACATCCGCACTGCGCGGGCTGCGTCATGCTCAGGTGGTGCAGATGGGCTGGCGCGATTTTCTGGAGCGCTACCGGCCCTCTCTGGCGGTCATTGAATTTCCTTCCACGCCGCTGTATGAGGCTCTGGCGTATGACATGGATATTTTTCTGCTGACAGACCCTACGGCACCGTTCACCGAACGGGCGCTGCGGCTGCTGGAGCGCAGAGTTCACGTGTTTCATACGGCGGATGAGCTGACACAGGCTCTGTTGCGGTATTCTCCGCAGCAGGGCGGTAAGCTGCGCGATACGGCATTCAGCCGCGCCTATGTGAACACCGCTTGCCCGTTGTCAGGCATAGAAAGCCATCTGGCGGCCATGATGGCGGGGCAGGGACGCTGAAGAGCTTTTGTGGCGGACAGTATTTTCTGCGGTCGCGAGACCGCCGGTCCTTGACATTGCAGCGGCACTACTTTAGGAATGGTTATTATTAATTAGTTGCTGGAGGCTTCCATGGCTGCACAGACAAGAATGACAAGGCAACGCAAGGTGATCCTTGACGAGTTGCGTAAAGTGACGAGCCACCCCACCGCAGATGAGATTTATGAGATGGTCCGCCCCATTCTGCCGCGTATCAGCCTGGGTACGGTATACCGCAATCTGGATCTGCTGGCGGAAACCGGTGAGATTCTGCGGCTTGAGCACGCAGGCGCCCAGAAACGCTTTGACGGCAACACGGCGCCGCATCAGCATGTACGCTGCACAAAATGCGGCCGTGTGGGTGATGTGATGAAGCCGCTTGACGTGCCTGCTTTCAACCGCCTTGATGTGCCCGGTTTTACCGTGACCACAGCGCGGGTGGAGTTTGAGGGTATCTGCGACGAATGCATGACGAAAAACTGATGCCGCGGGGCTGCGCTGCAGCCGGCTGTGAACGGCTGCTGCGCAGCCCCGCGGTCATTGTCGTTTTCCGCACACCGGTCACGGCTTTTTGCCGTATAAGGCCGCGCAGTGCCGGTTTCCCGCAATGGCAGACCGGTGCCGCCTAAACGGCGGTGAACGGCTGTGACTCCGCTGCATACCTCCCGCATATCCGGACCACTGGGCCGCAGGGCTGCGGCGTATGGTGCATACGAGCGCGGTCCTTTTTCCGCCTTCCGGCGGTCTTTCTGACAACTTGCACATGCCGGTTTTGTGTTGCTCCGTCCGGGTGCTGCTTCCGGACCGTGTACCGGCCCGCCTTTTCTGCCGCCGGAACGGCTGTGTCTCTGCTCCGGCGGGGTGCGGTTCCGGCAGGCGCTTTTGCACCCGCGGCGGACCGTGCTCCGGCTTTGTGCGTGCGCGCGGCAGCGCGCCTGTTCCGGCTTAGCACACTGTCCTGCGGAGAGCCTCCGCAGGTTTTTTTGTCAATGCGCGTATGAAAAAAAGCCCGCAGGCTTATGCCTGCGGGCTTTATGTGCGGGTGGCGCAATGCGTTAACTTCTGGTTTTCAGCATCTGCCAGTATTTTTCATATATCTGCAGTGCGGGGCCCACTGAGTCGCAGAATTCGCTTTTTTCGAGATCCTGCGCTGTGGGGGAAACCGCCCGGCTGTTTTTCAGGTCTTCGGGCAGCAGTTCCCACGCGGCTTTGTTGGGGGTGGAATACAGATATTCTTCCACTATGCGTTTGGCAATGTCGGGCCGCAGCAGAAAGTTGATGAACGTATGGGCGTTGTCTTTGTGCTCGGCATTTTTGGGAATGCACAGGCTGTCCAGCCACAGGGGGGCGCCTTCTCGGGGATAGATGTACTGCAGATTAGGCATTTCCTGCGTCAGCACGGTGGCATCGCCGTTCCATGACATGCCGATGATGACTTCCTCGCTGGCGAACGCCTGCTTGGTGGCAGTCACATCAAACACGCGTACGGAAGGGTAGAGCTGTTTCAGAAACTCGTACGCTTCTTTGAGCTCTGCATCGCTGCGGCTGTTCACCGAATGGCCGGTGGCCAGCAGAGCCATGCCCATGGTGTCGCGCAGATCGTCCGACAGAATGATCTTGCCCTTGAATTCCGGACGCAGCAGGTCGTGCCAGCTGGTTACGGATGCGGGATCGACATGATCGGTATTCACCAGCAGGCTGGTGGAACCCCACATGTAAGGCACGGAATATTCGTTTTTCGGGTCAAAGGGCTGGTGCAGGACAAACGGGTCAATATGCTTGAAGTTATCCAGCTTGCCGGTGTCTATTCTGGCCAGCAGGCCCTGTTCGCGCATCAGCGTGACAAAATAGGTAGAAGGCACCACCACATCGTAGCCTTTGCCGTCCAGCAGTTTGAGCTTGGCGTACATGGCTTCATTGGATTCAAACGTGGTGTAGTTGATTTCGATGCCGGTTTCTTCCGTGAACTGCGTCAGCACATCCTGCGGAATGTATTCCGACCAGTTGTACACATTGAGGATTTTTTCATCCTGCGCCAGAGCGTTCTGGGCAAAAAACGGACACAGCATGACCGTCAGGATGACGGCGAAGAGCTTTTTCATGGGCGTCTCCTTGCCTTGCTAAGGGTGTGGGCCAGCAGTACCAGTACGATTGTCAGGCAGAACAGAACCGCGCTCAGCGCGTTGATGTCGGGCTTTACGCCCAGCCTGACCATGGAATAGATGCGCAGGGGCAGAATATCAAAGTTCGGCCCCGTTACAAAGAAGCTGATGAGCACGTCGTCCATGGAAAGTGTGAAACTGAGCAGCCAGCCTGCCATGACGGCAGGCATGATAAGCGGCAGAATGACATGGCGGAAGGCCTGTCCTTCTGATGCGCCGAGGTCTTTGGCTGCAGCCACCACATCTTCATCGAATTCCGAAAAGCGGCCCAGTACCGTCACCGTGACAAAAGGCAGGCACAGCGTGATGTGCGCTGCCAGCAGCGTGCCGAAACCAAGCTCGATATGAAAGAAAATGAAAAAGATGAGAAGCGAGATGCCCATGACGATATCGGGCGACACCGTAAGCACATACGTGAGGCCGTGCAGCACCTTGCGTCCGGTAAAGCGGTAGCGGTGTATGCACAGGGCGGCCAGCGTGCCCAGCACGGTGGCGCAGGTGGCGGCAACGGTGGCCACCATGAGCGAGTTTGCGGCGGCGTCCATCAGCTGCTGGTTGCTGAACAGCTGCTGATACCACTTCCATGTAAAGCCTTTCCAGTCGGTGGTGTATTTCGCGTTGTTGACGGAATAGGCAATGACCACCAGAATGGGAATGTACAGAAAGGCGTAGACCGCCCACATGTAGGTCCGGCGCAGGATTTTCATCACATGCCCTCCCCGTACAGTTCATCATCCTTGTGATGCGTGGCGCTGCGTTTTTTTGCCATATAGTACAGCAGAATAAGTACCACGAGAATAAGAGTCATCACTATGCTGGCAGCGGAACCCAGCGGCCAGTCGCGGGCCACCAGAAACTGGTTTTTGATAAAGCTGCCCATGACCAGCGTTTTGGAACCGCCCAGTATTTCCGGCACATAAAAACAGCCCAGCGCAGGCAGAAAAACAAGCATGCAGCCGGCCACTATGCCCGGCATGGTCAGGGGCAGCGTGACGGAAAAAAACGTCTGCCGTGTGCTGGCGCCAAGGTCGCGTGCGGCATCCAGCAGGCGCATGTCCAGCTTTTCGATGGAAGCGAACAGAGGCAGAATCATGAACGGAAGCGACGTGTAGGCAAAACCGGCCACCACGGCTATTTCGCTGTACATGAGCGATATGGGGGCATCAATAAGCCCCGCCGCCATGAGCACTTTGCTCAGCACCCCGTTGGATTTCAGGATAATGATCATGGCGTAGGTGCGGATGAGCGAGTTTGTCCAGAAAGGAATGATGACAAGCAGCAGCAGCCACGGGCGCAGGTGTTCGCGGGCTGTGGCCAGCAGAAAGGCGAACGGATAGCCCATCAGCAGGCAGAAAGCCGTGGTGATGCCCGCCAGCCTGAACGATTCCAGAAATATTCTGACGAACATGGGATCGAACAGACGGATAAAGTTGTCCAGAGTGAGTTGCGGCGCAACAAAGCTGCCGGGGTCGCGCGTCAGAAAAGACGCTCCCACCAGCATAAGGTGCGGTACCAGCGCAAAAAGCCCCAGCCACAGCGCAACGGCGGTGATGCTGAACCGGCGGAAAAACTTACTCCCCATCATCTCCCAGCACTACCTCCCAGCCGTTTACCCAGGTGACGGCCACGCGTTCGCCCGGAGTGTAGTTGATTTCTTCGTCATCCTCGTTGAAGAATTCTGCAACCAGCAGCTGTTTGCCGGGCTGTCCTTCGCTGGGGCTGTCCAGCCGCACCACAATATCAACGGTGGCGCCTTTGTACACGGTTTCTTCAATGGCGCCGGTAAAGTATTCACCATCCGGCAGGTCGTGCATCATGTGCAGGCGGATGTCTTCGGGACGCAGCAGAACCTTGACGCGGTCGCCGGTTTCAAACTGCTTTCCGGTCTGCACGGGAAAAGGCACGCCTTCCAGCGTGGCGTCATACAGCACGCCGTTGCGGCGGGCGGTTATGGTACCGTCCAGTATGTTTATGTCGCCCACAAAACGGGCCACGTACAGGTTGGCCGGTTCTTCGTATATTTCCTGCGGCGAGCCTATCTGTTCAATGCGGCCGTCATTCATCACCACCACACGGTCGGACATGGCAAACGCCTCTTCCTGATCGTGTGTCACAAAGACAAAGGTGATGCCCAGCTGACGCTGCAGATGCTTGATTTCCAGCTGCATTTTTTTGCGCAGCTTAAAATCAAGGGCGCTGAAGGGCTCGTCCAGCAGCAGCACATAGGGGTTGTTCACCACTGCGCGGGCAATGGCCACTCGTTGCTGCTGCCCGCCGGAAAGCCGCGCGGGCTTGCGGTCGCCGAACTGCTCCAGATGCACCATCTTCAGTGCTTCGCGCACACGTCTGGCTATTTCATCCTTCGGACGTTTCTGCATTTTCAGCCCGAAGCCCACGTTATCACGCACCGTCATATGCGGAAAAAGCGCATAATTCTGAAACACGGTGTTTACCTGACGCTGCTCGGGCGGAACGTCGTTCACCACACGGCCGCTCAGGATGACATCGCCCGATGAGGGCGTTTCGAATCCGGAAAGAAGACGCAGAATGGTTGTTTTTCCGCAGCCCGAAGGGCCCAGCAGCGTAAGGAACTCGCCGTTTCTGATCTGCAGATCTATATTTTCGAGCGCACAGGTGTCGTCGAAGTATTTTGATACTCCGCGCAGCTCGAATATGTAATCCTGTTCAGCCATCGTCGCACCCCCGATAAAAAAACATGATGCCAACCCGTCGGACGGGCCGGTACGCGCGGCCAGTGCAGGAGCATGTCCTGCGATGGTACTCGATTTTACTGGATTTGGGAAAGTTTGGGCAGAACCTGCCCAAGACAACAAGAGGCCGGTAACACTGCGGAAGTCCGGCCGGGGCTACCCCCTGCCGGTTAAACCGCAGCCCGGCGTTCGGGCATCGCCCGCGTAGTGTACGCGGTGCAGCGCATGATAAGAAGGGGCGCTGCTGCAGTGGTGGAGGGTTTGCATAGTCCCGCCGCTCCCTTGCGATGATCTGACGCGTGTACGCGCCGCTGCAAAATGCAACGCGCGTTACTTGCCATGATCTTTCTGTCTTCACAAGAAAAAAAACACCCCTTTAAAGGGTAATATACTGCGGCAACCATAACATATCGCGGTTGCGATGCAAATTGTGACGGGACCCGGCAATATTTTTTTGAGAATAGAATTGACAATGAATTTCATTTTCACATACAAAAGGGGCAACCGAGAAAGGAACGACACGCATACCGAAATGAAACGCATGCTCCTTACCAGACCGGCGGCGCGCAGGGCGCCCGAACTGACAGGCTCCGTGGCACAGCAATCAGCCCGTCATGTCCTGCGCGCGCGGCCGGCACCTTTGTTCATCTGTTCCGCCGTTGTGCACAGCCACTGTAGCATGCCCCCGATTGGCGGGGGCGTACAAACTGTCACACGAGGTTTGCGAGATGGCTAAAGTGCTTATCGTTTACGGTTCCACAACCGGAAACACCCAGACCACAGCCGAGATTGTGGGCACCGAACTGAAAAATGCAGGCCATGATGCCGTGGTAAACGATGTTACCGCAGTCGAGGCGGAAGGTCTGTGCGAGGGCTACGACGCTGTGCTCTTCGGCTGCTCCACATGGGGTGACGAGGAGATTGAACTGCAGGACGATTTCATCGACCTGTATGATGAACTGGACAAGGCCGGCCTGAGCGGCGTCAAGGTGGGCTGCTTCGGGTGCGGCGACTCCAGTTATCAGTGGTTCTGCGGCGCGGTGGACGCCATTGAAGAGCGTGCAAAGGAAAACGGCGCGCGCATTATCTGCGATTCACTGAAGATTGACGGCGATCCCGGTTCGTGCCGCAGCGAGATAGCAGACTGGGCGTCGGCCGTCGGCGCAGCCCTGTAACAGATACCACAGCACAGGAGGCATCATGCAGCCCAAGTTGAGCATTCATTCCCGGGGAACCGCAAAAGGCTTTTTGCGGAGCGTTCTGCGCGGCGTTCTGACCGATGATTCCGGCCATCTTGCCCGCGCTATGGCCGAACAGGAGCATGCGGCCGGAGTTCTTTCCGAAGGTGCCGCCCCGTCCGGCGCCGCTGCCGGTTCTTCCGCAGGAGATGCCCGTGGTGCCGCAGGCCGGTAATTCCCCCCGGAAACTGCAGGCACCCGTCGGCAGAAAAAAGGGAATGTTCCGCAAAGGCTCGGAAGTGCGTGATGTGATGCTGTGCCTTGTCACTGTTCTGCTGCTGGAAATGCTGCTGGGCACTCTTGCCGGTTAGCGGCAGCAGATGAAAAGGCGCCATGCGGCGTATTCTGCGGCAGGGGCTGCCGTGTTGCGCCGTTCCGGCAGCCGGAAAATATCTGAACCGCCCTGTAGCCGGCACACAGCCGAAAGCTGCGTTGCGCAGTTGCAGGGCAGCAGGCCGCCGTATCGGGCTGGCATGTATCCGTAAGGGCGCTCCGGCGCCCTTTTTGTGTGCGGCTATGTGTGTTTTGGTTTCTGCCCGTACACGGCATGCCCGTCTGCCGGTCACGTTCGCCGATTACGCCCGCCGATTACCTCAGGCATAACTTTGCACGGGGCTGACGGGGGGTAAAACAGACCGCGGCTGACGGACCGCCTGAAGCGGCCCGCCGGGCTGCTTTTTTTATACCCTGTCCGCAGCACCGCCCCAAGCGCAGTGCTATTTAGTGTTGTTCTGCTTTTTTGCGTGCTTGCGGGCCAGCGTGAGACCGGCAAAAAAACCGCCGACCATGCCGATGGCAACGGCGCGGGGCAGATTGTCGCTCAGTCCCAGCATACCGCCGAATGCGCCCAGAGCGCCGCCTATAAGAATGCCGCGTACAAGAAAGTTGGACATGATGCTTCCTGTGTGCGGCAGGGCCGCATGAGGGTTGTACGTTGTGCCCGGTGCACGGGAAGGTAGGTAAATGTAAGGGCTGCTGTCAACAGCCATACCCGTGTGCGGGGTACAAAAAAGGCCCCCGGCCGCACAATGCGGCCGGGGGAAGAGCAAAGGAGGTATTGACGGGTTCGTCTGCCATTGGTCACGGCTTCGGGCGTTGCCGCGACCGGCGTATGCAGCAGAGGAGGAGTGTCCTCATGGCAAGTTGTCTATGTCATCCCGCATGAGCGGGGTTGTAAGCTGGGCAAGGCCTTGCGGCCTTGCCACGTCGCCATCTTTCGCAGTGCGGCCGCCGACGGGGAGGAGGAAGCCGGGCGGCCACGGGGTACATGACCCCGATATATTCAGTCGGTCAAAAAGCGTGACCGTTAGCGCTTGGGCTTGTCGCCCCGTAATCGGCGATGTTTCGGGCCGGGCAACCTCCAGAGCGCCACACTCTCGGAATCGGGGTTGTCCGGCGGAAGGGAAACTGCCGGTAAAAGTGCCGGAGAACCGTGTGCGGGGATGCCGCAAGTGGTTCGGTAACGGTCTCCGGTGGTGTTCAGGATGCGTCTGTTTCAGAGGAAACTCATTGCCAATGCTTTCTTTAAAGCACATGTCGTGCCAAACGAAAATAGCATTCTATAACAGCACATTATGAAACTGGTCGTTTTTTTATATGCCCGCATGTGCAGCGTGATGCACATGGTTGTGCAGAAAATGTGTGCAGATGTGCAAGTCAGGTCACAGGGCGGTATCTTCGGTAACGGGTATGCCGTTGCGCTGCAGCAGAGCCGCAAAAATGCCGGAACCTGCCACCAGCCTGCCGCTGAATGTTCCGTCGTAAACCTGTGTGACGCCGCATGAAGGAGAGCGCGCCTGCAGTATGGCCGCACCGGCGCCGAACAGACGGGCAAGCTCCAGAGCCTGCTGCGCACCCAGTACAAACTGCGCAGTGACGTCGGTTCCGTTGCGGGTAAGCACCCGGCCGTGGCAAAGTTCGGCGCCGTCACGCGGTGTGGGCAGGCCGCCCAGCTGTTCGGGACATACGGGTATGGCCCTGCCCTGACGGATGAGCTCCAGCACCTGCGGGTGCGGTTTTGCCTGTGCATCGTAACGGCAGCATACTCCGGCCAGACAGGCACTGACAATGTAACGCATGGTCGTCTCCTTTTATGTTCAGGCAAGACCAGAAAGACCCCGTGCGGACTGTATCCGCACGGGGTGTGTTGTCAAGGCGCCGCCGCGGCTCCGGCGGTGATGCCGGCAGCAGGAGGCGGGTGCGGGCATCTGCCGCGGTGTAAACCGCCCGCGGGGGGCGGGACGCCTTTGTATCCGGCACGGCGGGGCGAAGCGCGGAAGCCCCCAGCGCCGGACCTGTCAAATGTGACTTGTCAGGCGTGACTTGTCAGGCGTGACCTGTGAGGCGTGACCTGTGAGGCGTGACCTGCCAGAAATTACCTGCCAGACCTTATCTGCTAGGCGCTGTGCTGGCAGCGGCGCAGAAAGGTCACCGCCTGTTCTTTGCCCATGTACCGCTGCAGCATGGCGGGCGGGGCATCGGCCAGATCAATGCACAGAAAGGCATCAAGAGTCCTGAACGCCGTATCCACGTGAAAGCCGCCTATCCGCCCGCCCAGTTTGAGATAATGCTTGAAAAGAACCGGCACGGTGCGTCCGCCCTCGATATCTTTCACCAGATTGCACAAGCCGTTGAAGTGCATGCCCTGCATGTTGAGCATGTCGGGGGCGCGTTTGTCCATTTTATAACGGGGAGGCTTGCGCCCGCTGACCATGGCGGCCAGCGTGTTGTCCTGATGGTGCAGGCGCAGAAACTCTGTAAGGGCGCTCAGTGAATACCGGCTGTATTCCAGACTGATGCTGACAGGGCCGAACAGCCGCCGGACGCCGGGGCGGCGCAGCACAAAGTGCGCTATGCCCTTCCACAGCAGCATCAGCGGCGCATAGTCACGCTGATAGGGTGCGGTCACAAAGGCCCGTCCAAGTTCCAGCGCATTGTCATCCTGTGCAAAAAAGCGCGGGCTGAAGCGGAACAGCGTGGACGAATAGAGTCCCTTCACTCCGAAT
>Ga0334893_1000600_pt1 | contig 45083 bp, 40 predicted proteins | sample GraSluR3_MG_5_FD_207218 | JGI IMG/M metagenome (GOLD analysis project Ga0334893, IMG submission 207218) | Sludge microbial communities from methane-producing bioreactor in Wageningen University, Netherlands - Granular Sludge_09_05-R3 | ecosystem: Engineered > Bioreactor > Anaerobic >...
CCGGAAAATAATGTGTCTTAACTCATTCCTTATTTTTCCTTATTAGATTTTTCGAATATAGTAAAAGGTGTCTTGTTAGTCACAGACTATCTGCCCACATTTTCCATAAATTATGCAAAATAAGTGCCTAAAGCTTTGGTTTTATGCGACTAATCTGTCACCATAACTTTACTTCTTGGTTATAGATTTCTTAGATATTTATAAAATGCATCCCTATTTTTTATTATTTACCAATTTTTAGTGTTTTGTGCTTCTCTTTGTTAACATATTATCAAATTTGCGTTTTAAGCTGTTTTATTTTGATGTGAGGGTATTTATACCTATTTTTTTTAAAAAAATAATAGGAGAGTAATTAAACCCTCCCAAATAATCTTATTCAGTCGCATAATTGTCAAAGTAACCTTGGATCAATATTATAGGTGTTCCCTTATCTCCACTGCCACTTATTAAATCGCACAAGCTCCCAAGCAAATCTGTTAACTGCCTTGGTGTTGTTCCTTGAGCTTCCTCTTTTGCTATTAAATTTTCTTCTTTACTATTTATTTGAAGCTTCATTGCTTCTTCTAGCTCTTTACCATGTAAGTTAGATAGTTTTGTATCAGCTAGATATTTGATCTTAATCTCGTTGGGAGTACCTTTTAAACCTTCAGTAAATCCAGGAGATACTACTGGGTCTGCTAGCTCCCATATTTTACCTACGGGGTCCTTGAAAGCACCATCACCATAAACCATAACTTCTACTTGTTTTCCCGTTCTATCCTTAATTACTTTTTGTATCTCATTTACATAATCAAAGCAGTCTCTAGGGAATAACTTAAGCTTTGTATCTGAGGCTTTGTTTGAACCTAGTAGCCCGTACTGATCATTATAGCCATTACCTTTGTTTACATTGCATAAGTCTTTAAGTCCTAAAACTCTATTTGCTCCAGCTTTAATTAATCTTCTCTTTGTGCGTTCAAAGCTATGTATGTCTGCTGCAATTACTTCTTTTGTATAGTCTAAAATAGATGTTGGATTATTTGAAAAAATTATTTCAACATTATCATTTTCTACAATATTCCTATACAAATCAACATAGTCTACACCTGTGAAAGGATGAATTACTTCCTCACCAAAATACTCTCTATATTCTTTTACACCAAAGACATCTGTATATGGATTTATACCTAGTTCATCCATTATATCTATGTCCATCAAGTGATTACCTACTTCATCAGATGGGTAACTTAGTTGTATGAAGATCTTTTTGTTTGTCATTGCAATGCCTTTAAGAATTATAGAAAACCTATTTCTACTCAATATTGGAAATACAATTCCAACACTCTCTGAAAACTTTTCATTAATTTCTTGTGCAATATCTTCAATTTCAACATAGTTACCTTGTGCTCTCGCAACTATAGACTCTGTCATACCGATAACATCTCGATCTCTAAGGTCAATTCCTGAGTTTAGTATCGTGTCTACAACAATTTCTACTATATTATCTCCACTTTGTATTATTGGAGCCCTTATGCCATAGGCACTTGTTCCTATAGTTCTCATTATCTCCACCCTCATCAATTTATTAGTGTTTACTTAACCTCTAAACGACCACATGATAGCTTACCACTAACTTTTGACTTAATCAACTTAGTTTGTGATTTTTTTACAATTATTCATTGATAATCCCCTCATAACGTACTTTATAGAAGCCAAGCAGGTCTTATGTCCTTCAATAGCCGAACATTATAAAAATGAAGTAAGATGACTAGTTTTTGCTTGGGATCCCCACCTTGTCCCCTGCCTCATGGATGCTTTCTCCAAGAACTACTTGGTTATAGCAGTCTATCATCAAGCATTAATCTTCTTTTTTGATAGTCTGGCATTATCCTACCTAATAGCTCATAAAAACTTTCCCCATGGTTTGCATAGACAAGATGGGCAAGTTCATGTGTGACGACATACTCTATAGCTTCAACAGGTTGCTTTATAAGCTCTTGGTTAAGGTTTATTTTATTGAGTTTTTTATTACAACTACCCCAACGCGTTTTCATCTTCCTAATTGTTACCTTTGGGTACTCTAGTCTAAAAGCATAAAACTTCTTTAGCTGCTTTCCTATTATCGTATTAAAGTACTCTGCTGCATTTTTCTTATACCACATTTCAAGCTCATTAGAAAACCCACTATCGCTATTAAAACCTATGAGCTCTTTCATTTGTCTTTTTGTGTAACATTTACCTAAATATCTATACTTCTCTTTAGCTTTTATATCTTCTTTTTCAATAAGCTTCTTTCTTATTCTATTCAAAGACTTCTCTATCCAATCACCTTTGCTTATTACAAATTTATGAACTATATCTTCAGAAATTGCTTTATTAGCACTGACTGTTATCTTTAAATCTTTCGTTATTCTTAGATTAATGTTTTTGACTTTCTTTCTAACTATGTAGTACTCTAAATATTCATCTTTGTAATATAGAAATCTCTTAATCAACTGAATACTCCATATTTTTGTAGCATTCTTAACCTTCTTAAGACCACTTCTTTATTAGGCAGTGATGGAATCCCACCATAGTTTTCTATACAAATTGATGCAATCAAGTTTGCTACATCTATAATGTCTTTTATTTCATCCATACTAAAATCGCAAATGTCTTTGTCAGCGCAAAGAATTTGTTGTGCAACGCTTCCAAAAAAAGCATCTCCAGCACCAGTTGAATCTAGCATATTTGCTTTATAAGTAGCAATTTCTCCGACTTCGTCTTTATACTTATATATAGTACTATTAGATCCTCTCGTTACAAGTATTAGCGATATATCATACTTATCAAACTCTTCTAGTGCAGTTTTATAATCTTCACTTTCGGTGATTAAGAACAATTCTTCTTCACTAAGCTTCAAGATATCAGCGAATTCTAGTCTAGTCATAATTTCCTTTATAGCCTCATGTTTATTTTTCCATAAACTAGGGCGATAATTCGGATCAAAAAACACTAAAACCTTCTTTTCTTTAGCTAAAAAAATAAACTTATCCACAGCGTTTTTGATTGGGTTTGTTGTAAATGCCAAAGACCCAAAATATATAGCTTTTGTTTCATCAAGTATTGAGTAATCAATTTCACTTTCATCTAACATGACGTCAGCTGTCTGATTTCTATAAAATGAAAAGCTAGACTCTCCTGAATCCAAATGTACGAAAGCTAAAGTTGTTGGGTATTTTCCATCTTTTAAAACAAAGCTTGTATCTATCCCAATTTCTTCTAATGTGCCCACTAGCTTGTGACCAAAATAATCATCACCTACTTTGCCTACAAAAGCAGTGTTAGCACCTAGAATTTCAGTCATAGCTAAAAAATTAGCAGGAGCTCCCCCTGAATTGGGTAAATATTTAATTCCATCAAACTCAAATGTAGCTGTCATATCCACTAACAACTCACCAATTCCTACTATGTCAAACCTCATATTCCTAACACCTCTTTATACTCATTACATAGAACATGTCTAACTTTGTCATCTTCTTCAATGAAAGTAAATCTATTAACTTCTTCTGCGAAATAGTTATCTACAACATCATCATTAACTGATGAAACTTCCCCGCAAATCAAATCGCCAAAACCTTGCTTTGCTCCAAAAAAATGATACTGATTTGGTTTAATTGTAATACTTTGTCCAGGGTGCAATAATAACTCACTTCCAGGCTCAACAACTGTTTTTACACTATCAATATAAACTTCAACATATTTATTTGAATCAATGACTTCATCTACTGACTCAAATAAGGTTATTGACAAGACTCCTCCAAATCTATTGATAATATCTTCTGTCTTATCTTTATGACAATGAAGAGGTAATCTTTGTCCTTCTTTTAGAATTATTAATTTCTCTGCATATGGAACACCCATACTCCCATCCAGTTTTCCATTACGCAAAGTGAATAAAACTGCACCTAGACTATCAAAATCTCCCTGACCAAAGTCAGTAACATCCCAGCCTAGCATGAGCTCTACTATCTCTGCGACATTCTGTTGTTGCATAAAGTCTTTTACTTCCCAATATCCAAACTTAGGAAGTTTATAATTGTACATTTCTAACCCTTTTTTTGCAAAATTGATTGCTCTGTTAATTTCAGATCTTTTCATATTATGATAAGCCTTGCTTATCTTCACCTCCTGTTGTTATTAACTCTACTTTTTTAACTCTGCTAAGCTTTTTTATTTCATGTTCACGACTAAGCGCAGCCCCTTTGTTTTCATACTGTTCAAAATATTCTAGCTTAACAGGAGCCCTCCCTCGAGTGTATTTAGCTCCAGCTCCATTGTTATGTTCTTCTATTCTTCTTTCAATATCGTTTGTGTAACCTGTATATAGAGTATCATCTTCACATCTGACTATATAAACATAATGCACTTCTACCATCCTATTTTGCTTTTTCTATATTATACAACACAAAGATTGACTATTGCTAATTGAATTCATTGCACATAAAGCTTTAATGTATTAATATAGTATATAAGCAAAGCTGTATTAAAAGGAGGATTTTCATGTCAGCAATACTACAAGAAGTTAAGGGATTATATTCGATAATAGAACTTAAACTTTTTAGGCAAACTCCAGGAGTCATATTTGATCTCTATCCAATGGAAACATTATCACATATTAGCTCAATTGACCGCGTACTTCATGATAAGAGTGCAAAAAGTCCCGGACCATTTGATGACTATGATATAACTTGGTATATGCATCCTAATCAGTCAGATCACTTAATTGTCCTTTATGGCGAAAGACATGTGTGGCTTTATAACAAGGACCATGGAAAAGTTGAAAAGTTTATAGTAAGGCCTAATGAAATTTATCACAATGGTGATCTAATTGTAGAAGGTGGAGCAGTCTTAAGTTGGCCAACTAATGTTTTTCATAGGATTCAAAGCGGGGAAAATGGTTCAGCTTCTATTAATCTAGCTACCCATACAGAAGGCTTTGACATAAAAACAAATTTCAATGTATATGATTTAGATACAAGTTCTGGTGAATATAAAGTAATCAGATACGGTTATCAAGACCAATTATAATTTGTGCTACTTATGTAGCACTTTTTATTTTGCTTGTTTATAGATATAATGTTTATAGATTATACACTGGGGGACTATATATGTTAGCTTTGACTATAGTTGTAATAATATCTATTTTTGTTTTAGAAAACACTTTAATATACTTGAACTACTCCTATAAAGACAACCCTATTCCTAAAAATGTTGATGATATATATGACACTGAAGAATATACTAAATGGTTAAGTTATACTATGGAAAGGCGTAAAATTTCTATATTTGAAAATACACTAGGTACAATGTTAATAATTGCTTTCTTATTAACTGGATTATTTCCATACATAGCTTCATTTTCTAGCCAGTTTAGCAATGATAAGATAATCCAAAGTCTTATCTTTTTCTTAATTTATTATTTAATCAGCTATTTCCTAAGTATTGGCTTTAAAGTCTATAGAACATTTGTTATAGAAGAGAAATATGGCTTTAATAGAACAACTAAGAAAACATTTTTTATTGATCAAGTTAAATCAATTTTACTTAATACAGTACTAGGCGGGGGAGTTCTATTTATTCTCTTATTGATCTATCAAAGTCAAGGGAGAAAATTTGTTTTTTATGGTTGGCTTACAGTCATTCTAATATCTTTAGTTGCAAATATTTTATACACTAAAGTTTTCATTAAGCTATTTAACAAATTAACACCACTGCCAGAAGGACCTCTGTATGAAAAAATTAATAAGTTAGCTGAGAAAACTGGGTATGAAGTTAAGAAAATTAGTATTATGGATGCGTCAAAACGTTCTTCAAGATTAAATGCTTTTTTCTCTGGCTTTGGTAAATTCAAGCATATTGTTTTATACGATACGCTTCTTGAAAAATGCACAGAAAATGAGATAATTGCCATTCTAGCTCATGAAATTGGTCATGATAAGAATAAGGATGTATTAAAGAACTTCATGCTTTCTACAGTGCAATTAAGCCTTTTCATAGCCATAATGACATTCTTTTTAGAGTCAAGCTTTATATCAAAAGCATTTGGTTTTGCAAACCCTCATTATGGTTTTTCAATAATTTTGTTTGGCATTCTTATCGAACCTATAAGCATAGTTTTAGGGGTTCCTCTGAGCTATATATCAAGAAAAGCTGAATATAAAGCAGATGCTTATGCTGCTAAAGAGTATAATAAAGAAGATATGATTAGTGCTCTAAAAGTACTTTCAAAAGAAAACTTTTCAAATTTAAACCCTCATCCATTAGTAGTGAAATTAACATATTCTCATCCACCAGTTAGTGAAAGAATAAAGTCAATAGAATAAATCTCTATAGCGCATAAAAAAATACCCCTTAAGAATTTGTCATCTCGCAAATTCTTAAGGGGTTAATGTTTATAATTTACTCTGTATAAATATTTGATTCTCTCAAAACAATATCTTTCATCCCTATTTGAGCTACAATAATACTATCAAAATTCCTATGATCTTCCACCATTAATACTGTCTCACTCAAAAAGATAGTATCTTGTTTCCTTCCATCAATAAAAACAAAGCTAAATGGCGTAAACCCTTCTCCTATTATATACATCGCACCACCATCATGAGCTATCTCATTTATTACAACATCTTCAATCCCCATTAAAGTATCTTTGGGTTCATATTCGTGTTCAGTTGCAAACTTCTCACCAAACAGCAAATCATACTGGAGCACTTTTAAATGTTCTTGATAATCGTCTTCACCTTTATTCTCTTGGTGATAACTATTAATAAGCCCATGGTTTATACTCAATCTTTCTAAAACATAAGATCCTAATTGATATGCCTCTAAGTTTTTATCCACCTTTTCTGCTCCATAGTTTGTCCATAGAATATATTCTGTATCAAAAACAGTTCCTTCTATCAAATCTTCATTTGTAATTCCTAGACTTGGAAAGTGATCACCATAGATAACTAAGGTAACAGGCTCATGATATGAACTCAACTCATAAGTAAGCTCTTTGAGAAATATATCCACTTGGTAGAGCTGGTTAATAAAGTAGTTGAGAGACATAAGTCTTTCATTTTCAAGAGGAGTTTCAATGCTAACAATGTACTCCATTTCCACAGGATAACTTGGATAAGTTCCATGTGGTTGCACTGAAATCGCAAATATAAAATCTAAACTCTCTGTTTTCTCCATTACTCTTAAGATTTCTTCTGTTAATATTTCATCTTTTGCCCAACCAACAGGATTAAATTCTACCCCGTTCATGGATTCGATAGAAATAAAGTTATCAAATCCTAAGTTTTTAAACACTTCATGCCGATTATAAAATGCTCCATAATTATTATGTATAGCTGTAATTTCATAACCCAAGTCTGTTAGCGTAAACCCTATAGAGTCTGTCGCGTTATCTATAAGCACAGATTTATATGGGTATTCTCCAGCTCCAAAGAAATCTAAGTTCATACCTGTAAGAATTTCAAACTCTGTATTAGCTGTTCCTGCCCCGACAGATGGCACTCTTAACTTGCCAGATGAGTAGTTCTCATATAAATATGTGAAATAAGGCAATGGGTTATCACTAAAACTTATTCCTTTTAAATTGTTTACATCAAACACTGACTCCAACTGAAGAAAAATGATATTTGACTCTTTAAACTCTCTCTCTTGATAAATACTCAGTTTATTTACTATTGATTCAACATATTCTTGTGAGTACTGATCTGGTTCATCAATCCCCTGATTTAAAAGGCCTGATGAAAAGCAGTGTACGAAACCATATCTATCATATGCTTCAACAAGATTTCTAAAATCTATCGCTTGCTGTTCTTCTTCATAGGCTATACTTGGAATAAACACTATTAAGAGAGTTGAAAGCAAAAGTGTTATAGCTACATTACTTATATAGATTCTTCTTCTTTTTACTCTAAACCATGAAAGCATCACCAAAAATGCTACAAAACTAATCAGCACGCCTAAAATTATAATCTGGATTGGAGTGAAATAAACACCTATGACAGTAAAAACAGAACCAAGCATCCTAATATCTATACTGGTCAAAGGGGTTGTTCTAAATGTCTGCAAAACAAAGTTAGCCACACCTAACCCTACCCAAACAGTTGAAACTAAAATAATAAAGAACTGACTTTTCTTAAACATTTTTGCAAAAGACAAAGTCAGCAAAATAATAGATACCCCATATAAAAAACTGATAGGGCTTGTAATAAGGTATTTCATTCCACTTACAATACTTCGTCTGTTAAACGTTTCAATAATTAAATTTATAGCTATTGCTAGTAGAATTAAGGATCTAACTTCTGTAATGCTAACTTGAATATTAAATTTATTTTTTATGTTATCTGTCATATTTTTCACCTTCACTAAAACTTCTATTTATATATTAATACTATCACATACAACACTTTGTTCCACATTATTACACACTTTGATTAGAATCTGATTAGAAAACAAGAATATATGAAGATTAAGTTAATTTAAGCATAACAGCTTCCTGTTTGGGAAGCTGTTAGATTACTTTTTCAGGTATGCAATAATATCACTTACCTATTTTTAAGGTATTCTTGTATCTCTTTTTGCAATTTTTTATAGGCTTGTTTAAGCATAATTAGGAGCTTATCAACTTCTTGAAGATTCCCTTCTTTGCAAGCTATCTCTACATCTCTAATTATATCATAAAGGTAATCAGCGCCAATTGAACCTACACTACTTTTAATTCTATGAGTTAGCTCGATTAGGTTCTCATATTCTTTTTCCTTCACATAAGCATCAATCTCATCTAAGAAGTTTGCATTTTCACTAATAAATTCTTCCAAAACTATATTATAAAGATTCTCATCTCCAACAGATAATACACCTTTTTTAGTGTTAAAAGAACCAGTAGTATATGGCTTTTCATTTGTCGCTATAAATGACTGCACCTTATTTATTAATTTCTCTGGTTCAAATGGCTTAGAAATATAGTCATCCATTCCTGCTTCTATGCACCTATCAATAACTCCTTCAATGACATCTGCAGACATAGCGACAATTGGAACTTTTGAAATTTCTCTTATCTCTCTAGTTGTTTGATAACCATTCATTATTGGCATATGTAAATCCATCAAAATAAGATCGATTTTATCTTTATTCTTTTTGAATTCATCTAAACCTTGCTCACCATTATCACTTACAAGAACTTGATATCCGTTTTTACCAAGTATTGTAGAAGCAATCAACTGAATAGTCTTATTATCTTCAACCAGCAATATTGTGCCTTTATCACTAACTTCCTCATCAACACTCTTCTTTACTTTATCCGGCTTAACAAGAGCCTCAAACTCAAACATCTCAATAATAGAGTCAAATAGCACTGATGGAATAACTGGTTTACCAACTACTTTATCAACATCATATATCTCATACAAGTCATATAACTCTTCACTGTTCATCGGTAATAGAACAATTGATTTAGGTTTCATTACGATATTTTCATTGCTTTTAATATTTTTAACAAACTCAAAACCTCCATTTTCTGGAGTATCAAAGTCAACTATTAACAAATCATAACGTCTAGCATATTTTTGACTTGATACTTCTAACATGTCAATTGCTGTGTGTTCAGAGTTTGTTAGTTCGCAATGCAATCCAAATGCCCCTAAATAACTGTCTATAATATTAATATTTGTACCTGATTTTTCTACTACCAATACCCTAAGGTCTTTAAAATAATCTTTGGAATACTTTCTATTGTGTTCTACTTCTTTCTCTTCATCAATTTCTAGCGGTATATGAATTATAAAGGTAGATCCTTCACCTTTAGTGCTAAAGACTTCTATATACCCATTCATCATTTCAATTAAGTTTTTAACAATTGATAAGCCCAAACCTGTCCCGCCATACTTTCGGTTTATTGATGAGCCTGCTTGCACAAAAGGAGTAAATAGTTTATTCACTTCTTCTTTTGTCATCCCTATGCCTGTATCCTTTACACTAAAAGCGATATGATACATATCATCTTCTTTGGCTACCATACTAACAGACAAACTAACTTCTCCTTCATCAGTAAACTTTATAGCATTGTTTATAACATTAACTAATACTTGTTCAACTCTTTTTGCATCTCCCATAAAGTGAGTAGGCAAGTATGGATCTTTAGAAAACTTAAACCCAATCTTTTTATTCTCTAAGTAATATGACACGATATTTGTAGTGCCTTGAATAACGTTATCTAGATTTAATGATGCCTTTTCAATTTCAATTTTTCCCGCTTCGATTTTTGAATAATCCAAAATATCATTAATTATACTAAGCATAGATTTGCCTGCATGGGTGATTCTCTCTACATATGAACTCTGACTTCCAGATAAATCAGTCTGCTTAAGCAAATAACCCATTCCGATAATTGCACCTAGAGGAGTACGTATCTCATGACTCATTCGTGCCAAAAAGCTTGATTTTAATTCATTTGCAATCTCAGCATCTACTTTTGCAACTTCAAGGCTTTCCTGAGCCTTAATTCTCATCTGTATTTCAGTTCTTAACTTAGTTATCCAATATACTGATACTAAAACAACAATTGTTAATATAGCTAGAGTTATTGCAATAATTCTAAACAATGGCGTATAGTCAAAATCAGTTTCTAAATCTATCCAAGTCTCAGTGATCTTAACTAATTCTTCATTAGGTATTGCTTGTAAGGATTTATTTAAAATTGAAATTAATACTGGCCATTCTTTCCTAGTCGCAAAGTGGAGCCCAGTTGTCCTTTCAGCATCAAAAGAAATAAGTTTCAAGTTTGGTATTCCTGTATTTTTGATTAGATAGTTAGTAGTTGACAAATTCCCAAGGAAAACTTCTTCTGTTCCATCTGAAACAGCTACAAGTGCTGCTTGTACAGAATTGTAAAGGCTCAAATTAATGCCTTGCATGTCTATTAGGTAACTATGATGTGAACTATTTCGCTGCACAGCTACAGTTCTGCCATAAAGGTTTTCTAAATCTTTTATCTCAGTATTCGTATCCCTAGTAACAATGCTTCTTTTAAAGTAATAATAGGGCTCACTAAAGAGAAAGTGTATCTCTCTTTCTAAAGTTTTAGAAACTGCTGGCAACACATCAATCTCACCAGCTAAGGCCATATCATAAGCTTCCACCCACTTTAGACCCTCTACAACTTCAAATTTAAGCCCCGTCATATTTTCAATTATTTTTATGTAATCTGCAGTAATTCCTACGTACTGATTGTTCTCAATGAATTCAAATGGCACGAAATATGGGTCCACACCAAGCCTAATTACTGGATTTTCTTTTATAAAATCCAGTTCTTCCTCAGTAAAGCTTATATCATATGAATCCCCAAAACCTATGTTTATCAATAATATAACAAGAGTTAAGCTAAAAAGCAATTTGCGCAACATTATTATCTCTCCCAACCTATTCATCAAGAAGAGGATTGTCTTTAATTACCTGGTGAATATCTTCTTTAATAGTTAAATAAGCTTTAACAATTTCAGGATCAAAGTGTTTGCCAATTTGACTTTTTATATAATCTGTTGTGGTTTCATTATCAAATGCTGGTTTGTAGACTCTTTTATTCATCATTGCATCATATACATCTACAATTGCCATCAATCTTCCTGCTAAAGGAATATCTTTTCCCTTTAACCCATTTGGATAACCTGTTCCATCAAATCTCTCATGATGGTTTTGGATTAAATCTATTGCAATTTGCAAAAAAATTGGTGTGCTTTCTAATCCATGCACTTCATCAACTAACGCTTTAACTCCAAAGTCTACATGTTTTTTCATCAAATCAAATTCGCTTTTGGAAAGCTTTCCTGGTTTTAACAAAATTTCATCTGGTATACCGACTTTTCCTATGTCATGAAGTGGTGTTACTTCAACTATATCATTTATGAATTCATCAGTTAAAATTTCGCTGAAACCCTCATTATTTTTTAAATAATCACATAATAGCCTCATAATCTTTCTTGTTCTAACAGAATGATTATGTGACTCAATATTCCTTACTTCTAATAGCCTTACTAGGGCATTAATTGTAATATATCTGGTAACCTCAAGTTGTACAGTTCGCTCATTTACTAAAGCATCTAAATATTGATTATCTCTCTCAATGATTTTTTGTGCTGTTGCAAGTTCTAGATGAATACCGATTCGAATTTTAAGAGACTCAATATTTACAGGCTTTCTTATATAATCAACTGCTCCAAGGCGCAATCCTTTTATCTCGTTTTCAATTTCATCATAGTTTGTAAGTATAATTACTTTTATCTTAGAAAGATTCTTGTCGTTTTGTAGTACTTTTAGCACTTCAAAGCCATTCATAATAGGCATGTTAATATCTAATATAATTAAGTCAATTTCTTCTTCTTTTTGTAATATGTCAATAGCTTCTTTACCATTATTAGCTGTTAATACTTCATAGTCCTTTAACATTCCTTTTATCAGAATAATGTCTGTTTTGGAGTCATCAACAATTAGAATTCTAGCCATATAAATCCTCTCAATTCTTTCTCTTTTATACATTTTATCAGTTAATAGATACTCTAACAATACATTAATTAATTAAAGAATGATTAAAAGCACCTTGATTTCAAAGTGCTTTTAACAACCTTATGAAACTTTCTCAAACTGACTATTATAAAGTTCAGAATAAAAACCATTTTTATCAAGCAACTCATTGTGAGTGCCACTTTCTACAATCTTACCTTCATCCATTACAATAATGGCATCTGCATTTTTAATTGTAGATAATCGATGAGCAATTACAAAAGAAGTTTTTCCAACCATCAATTTATCCATTGCTTCTTGAATTAATACCTCAGTTCTTGTATCAACTGAGCTAGTTGCTTCATCCAATATTAAAAGAGGTGCGTTTTCTATCATAGCTCTTGCTATAGTAAGTAGCTGCCTTTGCCCAGATGAAATATTTGCTGCATCTCTTAAAACAGTATCATACCCTTCCGGAAGGGTTTGTATAAAATGATGCACACCCGCTGCTTTGCTTGCTTTTTCTACTTCTGCATCAGTTACATTTTGCTTGCTATATATTATATTTTCTTTAATAGTTCCCTCAAACAGCCATGTATCTTGCAAAACCATACTAAACAGGTCATGAACATTTTCTCTTCTAATATCGTTTATTGGAACCCCATCGACCAAGATTTCTCCTTTATCGACCTCATAAAACCTCATCAGCAAGTTCACCATGGTAGTCTTACCAGCTCCAGTAGGTCCAACAATAGCTATTTTTTCGCCAGCCTTCACATCGAAATTAAAATTTTCAATGATTTTTTTATCTACTTCGTATCCAAAATGAATATTTCTAAAGGACACATCTCCCTTAACTTCATCCAAGTTAATGAGTGTTGTTTTACTGTTTTCATTTTCTAATTCTTTTTCTTCTAAAAATTCAAATACTCTCTCACTAGCTGCAAGAGCAGACTGTATTCTAGTAGCCGCTTGAGCAAGTCTCGATAATGGTTGTGTAAAAAGTCTTACGTAAAGCATAAATGCTACGACTACACCAAATGAAATAGTCCCTCTAATTGCTAGAGCTGAGCCGAAAAGGCTCACTACAACATATCCAAGATTTCCTATAAAGGCCATAACGGGCATCATCAGACCTGACATAAATTGTGATTTCCAAGCACTTTCAAATAGCTTCTCATTTATCTGTTTGAACTCTTCAATAGCTTCTTCTTCTCCATTATAAGCTTTTAATACCACATGGCCTGTATATGACTCTTCAATATGTCCATTAAGACGGCCTAAATCGACTTGCTGTGCTAAAAAGTACTTTTGAGACCTTTTAATAATTATCGTGATGAGTCTAAAGCCAATTAAAGTTGAAGCTACTGCAGATAAAGTCAGCGGAATATTTAACATTAGCATCATAAATAGTGAACCAAACAATAAAGTAGTTGACGACACTATCGTACCTAAGCTTTGATTTAATGTATTTCCTATTGTATCTACATCGTTTGTCACTCTGCTTAAAATGTCACCAATAGAGTTTGAATCAAAGTATTTTAGTGGTAATCTATTGATTTTTTCTGATATTTTTCTTCTTAAACTCTTTGATATCCTTTGGGTAACTGTTGCCATAATAAACCCTTGGATATAATTGAAGAGTGCACCAAGAATGTAAATAGTAGCTAAGAAAACTCCGATTTTTGAAACTGCTTCTAAGTCAATTCCTGTTACAATTCCTTTTGTAATATAATCTGTAATTTCTCTAATCTTGTCTGGCCCAATAATACTAAATACCGTGCCTATCATAGCCAAAACTAGGGCGAATATCATCATAGGTAAATATGGTTTAAGATATGCTAATAATTTCCTAAGTGATTCTTTGAAATCCTTTGGCTTACCAACCGCGATACCTCTACCAGGTCCGCCACCTCTTGGTCCTCTTGGAGTACTCTTTTCTGCAAATCTTTCTTCTTTTTTATTATTTTGCATTTTGTAACTCCTCCTCAGACAATTGTGAAAAGGCAATCTCTTGATAAGTTTCACAATCCTTAATAAGTTCATTATGTGAGCCATACCCAACCATCTTGCCTTTTTCAAGGACTATAATTCTATCTGCATTTTTTATCGAGCTTATTCTTTGACCCACTATTAAGCTAGTTGAATTTTTCAAATTATTACTAAGTGCATCTCTTAGCATTCTCTCAGTTCTAAAGTCAAGCGCTGAAAAAGAATCATCAAAAATGAATATTGCTGGTTCTTTATATATTGCCCGGGCAATAGTAAGTCTTTGCTTTTGCCCACCTGAGAAATTTGTTCCTCCTTGGGCTACATAACTTTCTTCTTTTTGGTCAAGTCTACTAACAAATTCTTTAGCTTGCGCTATTTCTAATGCTTTTTCAGTTCTTATATTAGATTTTTCATTACTTCCAATAGTTAAATTTGACATAATATTACCACTGAATAAAATTGCTTCTTGTGAAACATATCCCAACTTTTCTCTAAGTGCTTGAAGTTTGTAATCTTTGATATTAACGCCATCGATCTCTATTTTACCTTCTGTAATGTCAAAAAGTCTGGGTAGTAAGTTTACTAAAGTGCTCTTTCCACTTCCTGTAGACCCAATAATTGCTATTGTTTCCCCAGCTCTAGCTTCAAAACTTATATCCTTAAGTACATAATCTGCTGCACCAGGATATTTAAATCCTACATTTTGATACCTTATAGTTCCTCTAGTCTCACTTTCCCCTTTTTCTTTAGAGCCATCAATTATGCTAAACTTTGTATCTAAAACTTCATTGATTCTATTTGCTGATACAGAAGCTCTAGGCAACATAACAAATATCATTGTTAACATCATAAAAGACATTATTACTTGCATAGCATAAGCAGAGAATACGACCATGTCAGAAAAAATATAAATCCTGTCAGCTAGTGGAGCTATGTTAATTATATATGCTCCTGTCCAATAAATCACTAGACTTAAGCCTGACATTATTAAAGTCATTATTGGATTGATAATTGCCATTATTCTACTAGTGAATAAGTGATTATAAGTTAACTCTTCATTAGCATCTTCAAATTTCTCTTGTTGATAATCTTCTGCATTATAAGCTCTTACTACTCTTATTCCTGAAAGGTTCTCTCTAGTAACCCTATTTAGGTTATCAGTCAATCTTTGAATTATTTTAAACTTTGGTATGGCAAAAACACTGATAATCACAAAGGCTATTGTCATAATCAAAACGGCCACACCAGTAGTAGCGGACCACTGCCAGCTCTTCCCAGCAATCTTTGTCATTGCCCAAGTTGCCATAATTGGCGCTTTAATAATCGCTTGAAGTCCCATAGCTATTACCATCTGTACATGTATTACATCGTTTGTAGTGCGCGTTATGAGGCTTGGAGTAGAGAAACTACCTATCTCTTCAAGAGAAAAGGTCATCACTTTTGTAAATATTTTTTCCCTTAATTGCTTTGAAAAACTAGCAGCTACTCTTGCTGCAAAAAAACCAACGATTACAGAACTAACAACGCTTCCAAGTGCTGCTAGTAGCATTAACAAACCTGTAAAGCCAATATCACTCACTTGGCTTCCTGGTGTTTGAACTAAGACTGTAATCTCAGACATATAACCAGGGATTCTCAAGTCCAAAAATACTTGGAAGACTATAAAAACTATACTAATTAAAATCAGTGATATTTCTCTTCTTTTTAGATTTCTAAATATTTTAATCATTCTATTCGTCCATTCTATACATTTCTGGCGGGGTTGCACCCATTTCTTCTAAGTTGTTAATCATTCTTTTATAATATATTTTGAGTTGATCTTTTTCTTTGTCATCAAACCCTAAGAAAAGTTCTCTCTCTACTTTTGCAAACACTTCTTTACATTGAACAATAATATGATGCCCTTTTTTCGTAAGTGTCACTACATTTTTTCGAAGGTCTCTTTCATCCTGCTTTTTCTCTATTAATCCTGCTTTTTCCATTCTTTTTAGTGATATTGCAACAGTTGAAGGGCTTAAGCCTAAAATCTCACAAAGTTCTTTTTGGCTTGCCTGCATATTTTCTATTTCATATTTTAGCGTAAAGAGTATATGAGGATGGCTAGCCTCTAAAATATTGTGCTTTGCGAACTCATGTTTTATTCTGTCATGATGCATTCTGTAAAAGATTCTAAACAACCATTCTACTCTATTTTTTCTATACTCCACTAGACCAACTCCTTTAGTTTGTCGACTAATTATTTGCTGACAAACTAATATTATACAAAGGGCAGATTCTTGTCAATATATAGTCTTATTTAATACTACCTATCTATTATTTCATAGAGATGTTAACTCATTATTAATGTATCTGAAATAAAGCGAGTTAATACATATAAATATGTGTAAAGTGTATAGTCGTTACATTTAATATCTAATAGACAATATATGACATTTCAATACATTATGTAACAATTTTGAAGGAATTTTGCCCTTTTTGTCGAATACATTAATTAAGTTTAATTGAACTTACCTTTAGCACCACTCTCTAAGGCGAAAGGGGTTTATTATGAGATATATAGATATTGAACAAGCAAAACCCGGAGCTTTTCTAATGCGTGATATTTATGGTTACAATGGAGAGATTCTTCTTAGAAAAGGGCTTAAATTAGATCAGTCATATATTACAAAACTTAAAATATTGGGTATTAATGGGCTTTATATTAGTGATAATCTTTCTGAAGAAGTGGAAGTAGAAAGCTTAATTAGTGATTCACTTAAAAATAAAGCTGTTTGTGATGTAAGAAAAACATTTAAGCTTTTTGATAATCCTAATATAACAAGAAAAGAAGCAGAAGCATCATATAATACTATCAATAATACCGTATCCGATTTTATTACTGAAATAAAAAGAAAACCTGATTTATGTATTAACATGATTGACTTAAAACTGTTTGATGATTACACCTATTATCATTGTGTAAATGTTGCTTTATTGTCTATCGTTTTAGGTATGGCTTTTGGACTTAACAATGATATAATACAAGATCTAGGTGTATCTGCAATACTTCATGATATAGGGAAAGTTCATGTGCCAAGACTAATTTTAAGAAAAAAAGATCAACTTAATCATTATGAATATAGAACAATTCAAAAACATGTTAGCTGGGGATTTGAGTATGCAAGAGACAAACTATTTCTAAAATATGATATAGCTAAAGGAGTATTACAGCACCATGAAAGATGGGATGGCTCTGGGTATCCGAATAAGTTAAAGGGTAGAGAAATATCAATTTTTGGTAGAATCATTGCTATATCTGACGTTTATGATGCGCTTGTTTCTGATCGTCCTTATCGTAAGGGGTTTCGCCCAGCTGAAGCTCTTGAATTTTTACTAGGTAATGGTGAGACTGATTTTGATGTTGACCTTTTGAACATCTTTAATAAAAAAATTCAACCATATCCTCCTGGCACAGTCGTAGAGCTGTCAAATAACTTAAAAGCTCTAGTTCTAAGAGTTAAGCCTGGCTTTGGAACAAGACCTACAGTGAAAGTGTTTGAAAGTGATGGGGAAAAAATTACTCCTTATGTTTTAGACTTGAGTATGTCAAACCATAATTCAATAATTATAACTAACTAAAAATCTTCAACTTCTAAACGTTGGAGATTTTTTCTTTGCTAAACGCCTCACTATATATTGTAAATCAAAGTCTTTTTTGACACAGTATTATAAGCAGATAATTTTATTCCTTTAATCAAACACACTTGTGATATAATAAAGGTCGTCGATATATCATTAACATATAATCAATACGCTTTTAGAGTATTTTAACTACTTAAACAATATGTTAGTACTTTATATTTAAGTAATGCTCATAACATAGACATGTCCTAAATAAGGCGTAATATAACTAGATTAGCAAATTGGAGAGTGATTTACTTTATGAAATCTACCCTTTCTCGCGTACTACTATGCATAGCTATTGGAACTACTCTACTGACATTAATATTATCCCCTCTTTATGCAAGAGCTGATGATTTAACAACCACTCATTTTCCAGAAGAAGAACTGCATTCATATATACAAGACGCAACTTCAAAGCTGTCACTTCCTGGTATGGCTGTAGCAATCTCTCAAAATGGAGAACTCTTGTTTAGTGAAGGATACGGTAATGATATATCTCCTGACACCATCTTTTACATAGGCTCCATAAGCAAATCTTTTACCGCTCTAGCTATTATGCAGCTTGTAGAACAAAAGCTTATAAGTCTTGACACAAGCGTTTCAACTTACCTATCAGAATTCAAAGTTTCAGATGATATTACAATAAGACATTTGCTAAACCAAACCAGTGGTATGAGTGAGGCTGGCTATATGCCAAGCTTACCACCAAGCGCCTCGTTTGATGAACTAATTGCAGACATGAATAACATGACACTTACTAATACTCCGGGAGAAGAATTTGTATACTTTAATCAAAATTATAGTTTGCTAGGTGCAGTTGTTGAAGCTGTAAGTCAGCAGCCTTATCCTGACTATATGCAAGATTATGTATTCCATCCTCTTGGACTTACCAAAACATCTGCTAAAGGGGTAATTGAGATTCCAGGCCATATGTCATTTTTTGGTTTTTCAATACCTCGTGTTGAACCATTTTCAAACTATGATCTACCAGGAGGATATATTACATCCACAGTGAATGACATGATTAGCTACTTAGACTTAATCCAGTCTAGAGATAGTGTTTTAGGAATATCTCCTGATGCAGTAGAACTATTACTTGGAACTGCCCCTTATGGCATGGGATGGATGTCTGGAACTTTTGCTGGACATCAAGCAGTTCATCACGGGGGTTCTCTTCCTGGATATGTAGCTGATGCTATTATGCTTACTGAAGAGGGATATAACATCACATTCCTTACAAATAAGAATCATCTTACTAGTGGTTTTTTTATGTATCCTGAATTTTCAAGAGGAATCGTTTCTATTCTAACAAATCAATCCCCGGCAAACCCTTTTAATCGTATATGGATTTTTCGTGTTTTATTTGTTTTATTCATATTGAATCTTTTCAGTATAACTAGGAACATAGTTCGTCAAATTAAGAGCAAGAGAGAATACACTCTTGCAAAAAGATTTAAAGCCATATTATTTAACTTAGCGATTCCTATATCGGTATATCTACTTGTCCCGATTGCTTCTTATAATTTACTTGGGCGAGGTATGACTTGGCAGCTAGCTTTTTTATTACTTCCTGATCTAATCGGATGGTTATTCATAGGTATGGCATCTCACATAATTATTGCAAGCATTCATATTACAAAAGCTATTAAAGAGATTAAATAAGACAAGTAAGTAAAATTTCAAATCTTTTTTTTAGAAAATATCATAATATATTTAATAGCTCTAGAAATACAGGAGTTTATGTATGATTTATATAGTTATATTTGCCTAGACTAATGTTTAATTACTGCCATAGCGCTATAAGTGATTGGGATTCGTTGTTTTTATAAACTTCACACAGGAGGACCCATTTGAAAAAACTTAGTATTAGCAAAATAAAAAGGAAGCATATATTACTAGTAATTATTTTAGCTTTAATTATTCTTTCACTTTATGTTTCTTATAAACTATATAAATTAGATCAATTAACAGGTATGACTTTTGAAGAAATGCTTGAATATACAACAAAGAATAACTCAGAAGCAATTATATCTGTTGGGATAATTGATAATAACACTGTAGAGTATTTCAGCTATGGGAAGAATGGCTCTATCTTAGAGACCTTTGATGATGCTTTTGAAATTGGCTCTATATCAAAAACATTTACAACAGCATTACTTTCTAAAGCATTGGATGAGGAACTTCTTTATTTAGAAAGCAGCATTAACAACCATATAGAACTTACAGAAAAAGAACATTATCCTACAATTTTAAACCTTGCTACTCATACATCTGGCTACAAAAGCTTCTACTTTGAAAAGCCGATGATTGGCAACTTTCTTAATAGGAGAAATGACTTTTATGGAGTTACTAAAGAATCTATGATAAGAAGACTTAATAAAATAAGCTTAAAAGAGACCGAGTATAGTTTTAAATACTCTAATTTTGGAATAGCTGTTTTAGGCATGGTGTTAGAAAACGCATATGAAAAAGACTTCGTAGAGTTAATGGGTGATTACATTGAAAGTGAGTTAACGCTGGTAAATACAAAAGTACTTAATGATGGTAAAGATAATAGTGATTTTTGGATCTGGAAAGATACTGATGCATATATCCCTGCTGGTACTATAATATCTAATATAAAAGACATGACAAAATACTTATCAATTCATATGAATGATGAATTAAAGTATTTAACATTATCTCATCAAGGATTATCTCAAGGAAAAACTTCCACAACACATGAAAGAATGAATATACGAGTAGATTTAGTGGGGCTTGGATGGATGATTGACATGGAAAATGGCTTCATTTGGCACAATGGTGCTACTGACTACTATAACAGTTATATAGCCTTTGACATCAATAAAGAGTTTGGAGTAGTAGTATTATCTAACTTACCTCCTAATTATAGAATACCTGCAACTATGATGGGTATTAGATTAATGGAAACCTTAAAATATAGGGATTGATGCCTTAGCAGATAGTGTGTTAAACCTTGTTATTGGACCTACAAGCATCTTCTGAGCAGTGTTATAAAAAAATAATTATACAGTAGTTAAAATTTCTAATAAAACTAATAATCTTCAATCTTTAATAGACTGAAGATTATTATTATAATACATTAGTTTGAATCCATTTAGCTACACCATCATTTTCATTTGATTCACATATATAGTCTGCTACCTCTTTAACTTCTGGTATCGCATTGTCTACAGCAACACCGATGCCGCACTTTTTTACCATCCCAATATCATTATAATCATCACCAAATACTAGCACATTTTTTATATCTATTTTTAAATGATCACAAATTTGCTTTATACCTGCTTCTTTAGTTGCATCCTTCTTCATAATCATGCCTATGCGATTTTCAGATTCTTCAATATATAAATCATCTGTAATACAAGATAGCAAAGAGTCTAAGTTACTTACACTATTAATATCAATAATCATTTTATCAACATCTCCAGGTAACTCGCTAGAAAAATCTTCATATGTGTAGTCTATACCTTTCCAAATACCTGTTGGATCAAAATTTGCGTATAAATGATCATTAATTTCTACCGCTACCCTTATATTACTAACTACTTTTACCATCTTATGAATAATTGCTAAAGCATCTTTTTTTTCAATACAAATATGGCTTAACTTATTTTTACCAAACAATACCACTGCACCATTATGATAAATAGAAGCATCGTAAACTAGATTATCAATCATACCTTTTACTGCTCTTATTGGACGAGCAGTTGCAACTGCAAAAACTATGTTTCTTTGCATAAGTCTCTCTATAGTTTTTATTGTGTATTCTGAAATAGTTTTATCCTCTTTTAGTAGAGTTCTGTCTAAGTCAGTCACTATTAGTTTTATTTTCTCTCTCATAGAAACCTCCATTTTTCAACTCATCTTACTTAACTTTTTTTTTATATGACATTGGTAAATACTTAAGTGGCTATATACAAAAAGCGAAATAAATAAGCTTCTTATAACAAGAGTAACTCTTTAAAAAGCTCTACAACATGCTCTATGATTTCATCATTAAAGTCATATTCTTTAGTATGAACTGGTGGATAATCAATTCCATTACCAATATAACATATTGCTCCCTCTGTTTCCTTTGTATAATACCCAAAGTCTTCAGACCCTCTAAAGCCTTTATCTAATTCTACTATATCATATCCCAAATTTTTGGCTGCTGTTCTTATTTTATCAACGCTTTTTTTATGATTAGTTGTAACAGGAAACTCATCTTTATAAGAAATATTTAATTCTAAGCCATTCTCATTTGCAACTCTTCTTATAACACTAATGATTGAGTCTTCAAAACTAATAAAGTCTTCTTCAAGTTCTGCTCTAAAAGTTATTAGTAATTTACCTTTATGTGCTGCTATACCAAAAGCTTCTTCCCCTACATCAACTTGTATTACTGTTGATAAAACAATTCCTTTATATTTTGGTTTATTCTCTATCTTTGGCAATTCAGATATAACTTCTGCTATTGCATATGCAGGGTTTCTGCCATGCTCTGGCAAACTAGCATGACTAGGCACACCTACCATCTCTATTATCATCCCTTTTGAAGCAAAGTTATTAGTTCCATCAATAACTAAAACAGACCCCTTTTTAACTCCACTTGTATTATGATAGGCAAATATCTCATCAATCTTTCTGTCATTTATAATCTTCTTGCATTCTATAGCACCTTGCGCAGTTTCTTCTGCGTGCTGGAACAAAAAGAATACATTATTATTTGACCCACTTTGATCAATTTCAAGTGCTAAGCCACAAAGCGTTGCTGCATGGCCATCATGCCCGCATTTGTGAGCAACCCCTTTGTTTTTTGACCCATGTGGAATATCAATATACTCATCCATTTTTATAGCATCAAAGTCTGCTCTAAAAGCAATATTTCTTGCATTTTCTCTCCCATGATGAATAGCATAAAACCACTTGCCCTCATCAATAATCTCTAAACTTGTATTATCCTTTAGAAACTTCATTAGTGTTTCTTTGGTTATGTTTTCTTCATACGAAGGTTCTGGATATTGATGTAACTGATACCTAAGCTGTTTCACTAGCTTCAAGTTTTCTTTAATCATGTTTTCAACCCTTCTATAGTTTTTTTTATTTATTCTACTAACAATACAAATTCACCTTTATTTAGAGCAAAATTTTGTAAGCTTGACAGCTTTCACATGTCCGCTTCAACATCATAAATATAACTATCTATCACAATAGGTTATCTACGTTAAAGGTTATTAAAAGTGAATGTACGGTGTGACGCTTTCATCCACACGGCAAGGCGATGGGTCTATCAGCTAGTTTCCATAAAAGTGTGCAAGATAGTAATACTTATATAACTTATTTCTTGAGAAACAGTTGTATCCAGTAAATCATATAGTATTTCTTCTTTTGAAGAATAGTATTCATATATAGTAGTTCTTGCTATAGATACTCTGCTTACCATCTCACCCACAGATGTGTTTTTCATGTCTTTTTCTGTAAACAACTCAATATCAGCATTTCTAATTTCTTCACTTCGATTCATGTCATACTTTCTCTCTTATGCATGTTGCGCTCCGACATAGTGTCGAATATGCCATTTTACACTCATGCATGATAATATGTCAATTATTTACTAATAACATAATGGTTTACCACAAACATTAAAACTGCTTCTGCTTAATATTAATAATTTTATTTTATATTGTACATAATTTATATTGATAATAATTGCCTATACTGTTATTATGTTTATGACTTGAAAGAGGGAGGTTGTATGATGTTATTTGATTTACATGTGCATACTAGTGAATACTCTTCGTGTAGTAAAGTCTCATTTGAAGATATTGTTACAGAAGCAGTGAAAAAAGGGCTAGATGGAATCTGTATAACAGACCATGATAATTTTGGAGCAAGAGAACTCGTCCAAGAATATCAATCACCAGATCTTTTAGTATTTCTAGGCATAGAGGTGTTAACTAAACAAGGCGATATTTTAGTGTTTGGCGCTTATGATATCCCGAGTGATATGCTTGATGCTTCTGAGCTGATTAATATAGTAAAGAATCAAGGTGGGGTTACTGTTGCTGCTCATCCATATCGCACAAATAACAGAGGGATAGGCGATAATATTAGCTGCTTGAAAGACCTTACTGCTGTAGAAGTTCTTAATGGCAATACTGATATTACTAATAATAAAAGAGCTTTAAAGTCTGCGTTTGATTGTGAAAAAGTAATGATAGGAGCTAGTGATGCACACATAGCAAGCCAAGTAGGAGTCTACGCAACTAAGTTTGATTATCAAATTACGAAAATTTCTGACTTGGTTTATGCAATTAAAAATAATCTAGCAACCCCTATGCTTTATAACGAAAAAGACAAAAAGTATTTAAATTGGAGGTAAGAAAATGAAAAAGTTTATTTTGGTTTTATTAGTGCTTGCTTTAGCACTAAGTGCAACTGCATGCAACAATGATTCTACTGGGAATGGTGATAATGGTGGTTTTGACTCTAGTGCTCCATATATGATTAATTATTCAGAAGAAATGAAAGATGTAAGCTTAAATGTTTATTCAGTTAGTGATATCACTCATGTGTTAGATGCTTTTACTGAAGACACAGGCATTTCTGCTAATGTATTGCAAATGACAAATGGAGAGATTCTTCAAAGAGTACAGCATGAAAAAGACTCTGGTCAAGTACTCGCTGATATATGGTATAGAGGTGGCGCTGATGCATTCGTAGACGCTGCTAGCAAAGGCTACTTTTCATCTTACAAGTCACATGAGTTAGAAAACTTTGCTGATTATACAAAAGATGAAGAAGGTTACTGGAGTGGAACTACTATGACACTAGTAGGCTGGGTTGTAAACACAGCTATTCTAGAAGAACTAGATATTGATTTACCTACAAAGTGGGACGATTTATTAAATCCAAAGCTAAAAGATATGGTTTCTATGCCGAACCCAGCCATATCAGGGACTGCATATAATACATTAAGTGGTATTTTGCAAGTAAGAGGTCATGAACTGGGATGGGAATACTTTGACCAATTAATCGAACAGGTTCCTTTCTTTACACCAAGAGGCAGTGACCCAACTAATCTAGTAATGGCAGGGGAAGCAGCAATAGGTATTATAGCCACCTTTGGCGAGCGTGACATGAGAAACAATGAAAACCCTGTTATTAAACTTTTGTATCCAGAAGATGGAACTGGTTGGTGGCCACAACCTTTAGCTATTTTAGATGGAGCACCTAATGGTGACGCAGCTAAAGTTTTTGTTGATTGGGTACTATCTGAAAGAGGAATGACTAGGATTATTGAGATGGATAGTGTCCTTGGATTACGACAAGGAATTGAATCACCTGAAGAGCTTTTAAGACTTGATAATGTTAACTTGTTTCCAACCGACTTTGAACAAAACGCGCTTCAAAGAGACGAAATACTAGAAATTTGGACACAAAAAGTTACAGCAGCAGGAAAATAGAATTATTATCAAGGTATAGCGATCGCTATACCTTGATAAATATGTGAGGATATAATGAAAACGAAAACTTTAGGAAAAACTATATCAGATATATCTATAGGTGTAATACTATTTTATGTTTGCACATTGCCCATTATTGGTGTTATTTTATATGGAGTTAGTGGAGATGGACCCATGGCTTCCTCTGAAAGATGGCGAGTGAATATTTCTTTACTCAGAAACAGTCTTAGTGTTTCTATAATCGTCACCTTAATTGCAGTAACTCTAGCTACTATAGCAACTTTGACTTTATATAGGATTAAATTTAGAGGAAGAAAGGTTTTAAGATTTATGATGTTGCTCCCTCTAGTTAATCCTGCTTTTGTAGGGAGCATTTCTTTTATAATGCTGTTTGGAAGGAGAGGCTTAATAACTCATCGAATACTAAAGCTTAGTGTATCACCTTATGGCATTCAAGGTGTAATTATTTTGCAAGCACTTGCATTTACTACACTGGCTTATTTAATTATATCAAGTGGAGTAAGAAATCTAGATACTATTATTGAAGATGCAGCGAGAAATCTTGGAAGTTCAGAAGCTGCTATATTCTTTAGAATAACACTTGCTTCTCTTTGGCCAGAAATCATTACAGCGATGCTATTAGTTTTTTTAGCATCTATGGCAGACTTTACTACCCCTTTAATTATTGGTGGCAGTTTTCGAACATTAGCTTCTGATTTATATCTTCAAATAACTGGGTTGTATAATTTACAGTCAGCAAGTGTTACTGGGATAGTCCTTTTTGTTCCTTGCTTTTTAGCGTTTATGCTTCACAGACTTGTGATAAGCAAAAAGCGCTACTCAGAAGCCTCTACTAGTTCAAACATTGACTATTATTATGTAGCGAGGCCAATTAAGTATATAGCGATTTCCATATCTATGATTACAATTTTGTTCTTTGTTATTAATTTAGTGTTCATTATCATTGGAGCTTTCACTGTCAGCTGGGGTTTTGATTATACATTCACACTAAATCACTTGAGAACTGCTCTTGATCAAAACTTCAATAGATTATTTAAGCCTTTGCTAAATAGCTTTACTTTAGCTATTATAACTGCTTTTGTTTCTTCTATGCTTGGTGTTATACTTGCCTATAGAATTGAAAGAAAAACAATTCTTGCACCCAAGGTAATCGATTTCATTTGTCTTTTCACTTCTGCAGTTCCAGGTGTACTATTTGGAATAGGTTATTTGATCGTCTTTAAAAATTCTATTTTTGGTATTGGACAATTTATTTTTACAACCGCAGAACCTATTATTTTGCTAGGTTCAGGAATCATAATTTATATTATTTGCATTGCAAGAAGCATTAATCTTTCAATGAAATCATGCTATGCACTATTAAAGCATGTGGATCCAGATTTGGAAAATGCAGCCTATAACCTAGGTGCTAGTAAGGTAAAAACTTTAATATCTGTTATTTTACCAGTTTTAAAGGATGCTTTTGTAAACTCTTTTATACGTGTATTCTCATCGACGATGACTACACTAGGTGCAATAGTCTTCTTATTAATGCCAGCTAACAAAGTTATAATTCAAGTTATTTTCCAAGCCATAACAGGATCTAATCTAGGAGCAACCGCAATTATGGCATTGATGTTATCAAGCTTTACATTACTATGCATTTTAGCTTTTTATTTTATCGCATATGGAAAAGATGCTATAAAAACAATTAGGAGAAAAACAGCATGAAAATTAGATTGGAAAACATAACAAAAAAATACGATAATGTAACTGCTGTTGATAATGTTATCTTAGAAGCAGAAAGTGGTAAGATTTTAGCACTATTAGGTCCTTCAGGATGTGGTAAGACTACCTTGCTAAGAATGATTGCTGGATTAATACCTGTTACAGAAGGAAATGTCTTTTTCGGGGATAAAAACGTAACAGCCCTATCTCCTCAAAAAAGAAGTGCTGCTATGGTATTTCAAAGTTACGCACTGTTTCCTCATATGAATGTGTTTGAAAATATTGCTTTTGGTCTAAAGACAAAAAAAATAGCCAAAAACATTATCTCTGAGAAAGTTCAAAATATTCTAAATAATGTAGAGCTTAGTGGTCTTGAAAAGAGAAAAATTCAGGAGTTGTCAGGTGGTCAGAGACAAAGAGTAGCTTTAGCAAGAGCACTGGTGACTGAACCAGATATCTTATTGTTTGATGAACCATTGAGCAATTTAGACCCTAAGCTGCGAGTTTCAATGAGACAATCTATCAAGCTTTTACAAAGAAAATTTAACATTACTACAATATATGTAACACATGATCAAGAAGAAGCTATGGCAGTAGCAGATAGTATTACAGTCATGAATAACGGAGTAATACAGCAAACTGATTCTCCCAGTAATTTATATTACAGACCAAACAATCAATTTGTTGCAGATTTTATTGGCCATGCTAATATATTCCCAGCTAAGAAAGTTACAGATGAGATTATTAACATACTTGGTAAAAACATAACCCTTAGCAAAGCTAATAAAGATAAAAACTTCGTGATGATAAGACCAGAAAACTTTATGTTTCGTCCAGAAGGTGTCAAAGGAAAAGTTCTGATTAGAGAAGAATTAGGTTTGATAATAAGATATCATGTAGAGGTTTCAGACTATATAATTAAGGTTGATGTACTTAACCAGGCAGGCATGCCTCTATCTGAGATTAATAGCACAGTACATCTGGACTTTGATCCTCAAATACTTCACTACATGCCTTTATAGAGTTTAATTGAGAATCCCCATAGATAAATCTAGGGGATTCTCAAGTGATTAAAGGCAAATCCATTTCTGGTATACCAGTATGACCTTGAGTTCAGGGCGTGTCATCGTCCCTCCTAGCACAGACCATATAGGTTGCTAGGCACTTAGACTTTCACCGTCTAAGTTAGATTTTTTGGCTATATTTAAAGCTCCGAGCCTGTCTCTATGAGTTTTGTATCCACAGCTACACTTGTAGTTTCTGCTATTGACCTTGTTTTTAGAGCTACAATTAGGACACTCCTGAGAAGTATATTTAGGGTCTACAATGTTTACTTTGATACCGAGTTCATAGGCTTTGTACTCTATAAAGGTTAACAACTCAAAGAAAGTCCAGGTATGCAGATTAGCTTTAGTTTTACCTCCAGCTTTTGAGGTCTGACGTATGCCAGAAAGACTTTCCAGATTAATAGTTCCACAGTTGTTTTTCAACTGCAAAGTTTACTATGCTTCTGGAAACCTTATGGTTAATATCTCGCATTATTCTTGATTCTCTGTCATTGATTTTCTTTATAGCATTTAGCTTTTTAGACTTGCCCAATGTTCTTCTAAGCTCTTTATACTTTCTACGGAGATACTTATTTTGTCTGCCATTTCCGAAGAACTTGGTCTTACCAGTGGAAGCCACTACACCAACAGTAGGGCACAGAATACCTAAGTCTACACCAAGAGTTTCAACCCCTGAACATTCTACAGGGTTGTTCTCTATGGCAATTTGAGCTATCCAATGAAAGCCTTTTTTAGATACTCTAAGAGCACCTAGCTTTAAACTGCTTAGTTTCTCAAACAGTTCGCTGGGTATCAGAGCCTTGAATTTGGTTTTCTTGACCTTGCCATCTACAATCATAGGAAAGGCAATAGCTTTTTCTTCTACAGTATAGTTCTGGTTATTCCAAGATACAGTTGGCTTCTTGAAAGTACAATTACCGAACTGCTTGAACTTAGTTTTAGCATACCTGATTAGCTCATTTTTAACTACAGAGGGGATATTGGAATCTATATGTTTTGAAGAAATCGGTTTAGGAAATTTGCTATCAGCTACTGCCTTTTGAACAAGCAGATTATCTTGATGGATATACTCCCTAGACAGCCTAGATAGTTCCATAGCTTGAGACTTAGTTGGCTTCAGCTTTATCTTTATGATTTTCACAATATCACCCCCTCTGAGAAGTTTTTTGATTTTCGATATACTGCTTGATTACTGAAAGTGGAGCACCTCCAACAGTTGACACGAAGTAGCTGTTAGTCCATAACGTAGGAAGTTTGGTTTTGAGAAAAGGATATTTGCTCCTCAATTCTCTTGACGTTCTAGCCTTGATTCGCTTTATTAGTTTGTGTATTCCGATCTGGGGGTCTACATCAACTAGCAGATGAACGTGGTCGGGCATTATCTCAAACTTTATGAGTTCAGCTTGGTTGATATTGCAAATTTCAATTATCAGCTCCTTTAAAGAGTTTGCCACACCATCAACTAAAACTTTTCTACGATACTTTGGACACCATACTACGTGGTATTTGCAAGAGTATACTATGTTCTTGTTTGATTTATATTTATTATCCATACTTGTATTATGCATCGCAGTTCTATCTAATGCAAGTGGCAAAAAAAGAACGGCTTATATCCCCATAGCTGAAGCTAGGGGTTTTACGCCGAATTGGGTAAAGAGTCGTCTGCTCTATTATTTCTAATTTAGAAAGGTTAAGCAATGTAATTATGCTTTTAGATCAATTATCTACATTTTAGAAATATCATTAAACTCAACTTGCATTTAATAATTTTGAGTTGCTGTTCTTTTTTAGCTACATTTGTTTCTAGTATGTTTGCGCTAAAAATTTGTGTAGAATACAGAAAACCCAAGGTCAAATGACCTTGGGTTGTAGTATTAACAAATTATAAAGATGTTACGTTTTCTGCTTTTGGACCTTTTGCTCCAGGTGTAATCTCGAAGCTTACCGCTTCGCCTTCTGCTAAAGACTTATGTCCTTGTTTGTTGATTGCTTGGTAATGTACAAATACGTCTGTTCCGTCTTCTGCAGTTATGAAACCGTAACCTTTTTGGTCGTTAAACCATTTTACTGTGCCTTTTGTCATTAAATAAATACCTCAAATACTTTTAAATTACTGAAAAATTTCTCTTTTCCAGTTCTGATACACTATAACAGTTAATCTCAGCTTTGTATATAGCAAAACTGATATTTTAAAAAATAAATTTACTTTATTGCTCTTTTCTGCTATTTTCTTATGTTTTTCTTATTATTTTCTCGATTTATCATGTTTACTACAACAAACTACATAGCATCTCACCTGTTGCTTTGGATATTGCTTCTAGTTTATAATCCCTACTTCTTTTTGTTATACTAATAAAATCAAACTTTATGCCCTTTACATGATCAATGAATCTTTCCATATTTGCTAAACAAGGAACTACACCGTTCCCAGACCCTCCCGCTGCAGCAATAGCAATAATTGGCTTGTCTTTTAGTATAGAGACTTGATTATCCCATGATTTAGAAGCTTCACATCTTCTCAATCTATCTAAAAACGCTTTCATCGACTCACTCATATCCCACCAATAAACTGGTGTGATAATAACAAATGCATCTACCAAACTCAGATCTTTTTTTATTTTGTTAAAATCATCATCTATTATGCATTCGTGCTCACTTCTACAAATACCCCATCCATTTTTACATGCTTGACACAAGTTTACTTCCATTTGATTTAAGTCAAAATGTACCGTCTCATGATCTAAGTTCTTTGCCCCTTCAATAGCTTTCATCACACAACTTGCTGTTAATCCCTCTTTATTGGGACTTGCAGATATAATGGCTAGTCTCATTTTATTCTCCTCCTTGATATGCTTTTATTACATGCCTAATGCATGAGGGAAAGTTTTTTTCCACTTCCCACCTAAACCTATCATGTACATTTTTTGTAATCATTAAATATGTATAAGCTAGATGAATCTCACCTATCCTGCTAACTTCTTCATATATCTTTCTAAGTTTTGTCAACTCATAAAACTTGCTAAAATTGCTTAAATAAGCTTCTATTAGAAACTCTTTTTGTCCTTCGCTAAACTCACATTCAGATAGAAATGTTATCAAACTGAAAAAAGGATGTGTAACACTAATATCTGTAAAGTCAAAAAAGACCGCACCCTCTTTATCAGAAGCAATATTTGCTAAATAAAAGTCTCCGTGCTCAATAGTTTCTGGCATTAACCCTTTTTGGCTGATTATACTTCTTCTCATTTTTGGCACTAATATGTTCCATTCTTCAATTTCACTTTTTGTAAGTGAATACTCCTTGTTAGTTGCAACTATTGCAATATGATTAGTTATTATATCGATTTGCGTCAATAATCTCTCAAGTCTACGGTCTGGTATTCCAAGGGAGATTAAATCATTTACATTGCAGATTTCTTTGAGCTGCATCTTAGCGTACTCATTTAGCGCATTTATCCAAACTTCTATCTCATTACTTTTTTCAAGAAGTGGCAGAGCTATCTCTTCTGTGATTAGAATACTGTTTGCTTTGTCAATTTTTATTATCTCAGGCACGTTTTGTGGATAAGCTGTTGATAAGTAATTAGTTATTGTTAGTTCATGGTGGAAAAAGCTAGGTACCTTCTTTAAATAATAGTTTTTATCTGCTTTTATTTTTATTACTGTAGATAGCGAACTTGTCTTAACTTGCTCAATTTCATAATCTTCGAAAATGTTGTTCAAATACTTCGTTAAATCATTATACCAATTAAACTGTGCCCATTCATGTAAATCAGTATCACTTATGTTTCTAATAAGATCTTTTTGTTCTTTACTACTAACATTATCCTTAATATCAAACCTCATTTCTTGATTACTGCTACTAAGCAGTCTAGCTACATAAATTGCTTCATCCATAAATGAATGGCAATAACAAATGATGATTTCCAGCCCCAGTTGTGATTTAACTTCTTCTACTAAATCAGCAACATATGCTGGATGGCTTCTTTCTTTACATATATAAGGAATGGTCTTATCTGATTTTAATAATACATTATTCCTATTATCTCTTATAATCAATTTATACTTCATAATATCACCAACTATATATTCTCTACTTATACAAGTAGTCCTTTATTTTATTGAGATTATGAAACTGAGCTTTAATAGTAATATCATTATATAGATCTCATATCATACCTTTATTTCCATATAATTTAATAGCTGCTTTTATCTGCTATATGCAACTTAAAATTTTGTTTAAATCTACTCGCAACACAGCCATTTTAAACCACATAAATTATGGACATGATATAATAAATTTATAAAGCAATGTTTCACATTGTACCTTGATGAAGAAGGTGTTACTATGAAAACTCGAAAAGCAAACGGCTTTACTTTATTTGAATTACTTGCAGTGTTAGCTATTATTACAATAGTTCTTACGCTTAGTGTTCCTAAAGTAATGGCTACAATCAATACTTCAAAAGAAACAGTTTGCATTGAGAATAGGAAAACAATAATTAGTACCTATAAAAGATATCAAACAGAAAAACTATTGTTAAGTGATCTGAACCTAATATCCCTTGAAGATGTAGTTAATAACCACATAGTCCCCGATAGCTATCCACTAGATATGTATCATGATTTTTGCCCATCTGGAGGAACTATCGTATACTATCTTGGCAGACTCATTTGTACACATCATGATAGTGATGTTTTTGCAGGCATTGAAGAACCTAATATTATTAATGAAAACATATTTGTTTATAGTAGTGCAATTACCCCGACAAGTGGAAATGTGAGTGGTGATGGAGCTGCTGTATTTATATCTGGATCATACGCTACAAATTCAGGAAACCATTTAGCTACAACTAATATATTTATTGATGGGGACCTTTCTTCAGGTGGAAGTGACAAACTTGGATCCCCCACTCAACCTGGTATAATAGTAGTCAATGGAGATGCTGAGTTTACTGGTGGCGATAAGCATGTTTATGGCAACTTATACGTTCATGGAAATTTGACTTTGGCAGGAACTATAGTCCATGGCAATGTTTATGTTTCTGGCAATGCCTTTTTATCATATAGTTCATCCGTAGATAGCATCTTTGTGAATGAAAATTTGTCTGTTATAAACTCATCAAAAATCAATAGTGATTCCTATGTTCACGGAGACTTAAGTTTTAATTGGGATATCTTGCAATTTAACAATAATGCAAAACTGTACTACAAGGGCACCTTGACTTATCCAAGTATTACTTATTATAACGACAATTTAGCAAATAATGTGTATCATGATGAAAATATTCAAACAGTTTCACTAGTTGAACTACCACAGGTAAGTGAGCCAAAGCTTAGATCACAGCAGTGGTATTCTGATAATGGGTATATTAATGATTCTAGTGCATCTATAGTACATAATATAAGAGTATATACAGAATCTTATCAACAGCCTGCAAACATGAATAGTGCTGAAAATATTATTATAGTTGCATATGATGGGAATATAATTCTTGATGGAATGTGGGGCGAAGGCAAGGTTTCAGGAATACTATTTGCACCAAAAGGAAGCGTTATCTTTAATGGGGACACTTTTGAAGGATTGGTTATAGCTCGTGATGGATTTATATCTAGCACTAGTTTAGGAATAAACTTTGTAGACCCTGGTACATTTTTACTTGCCGGAGAAGAGCTTCCCTTTATACCTTAGTATGGGAAATAAAATAATTAAATAAGTTCTTTTATAAAAACCCTCTCAGAGGGTTTTTTGTATTGATACTAGTATTTAACAATCATATCCTTTATCTCTTAAAGACAATGAATAACAATCAATTTCTATGAAAAGAGAATTATTCTCATGATATAATATAAAAGACTAAAAATGGAGATGAGAATATGGACATAGACAATAAAGGAAATGAAGACGTTAAGATTGTCTCTAAGATGATCAATATATATTGTAAAGGAAATCATAATCAAAAAAATGGATTGTGTAATGCCTGCCAAGGTTTGCTTGATTATTCTATTGAAAGAATTATAAATTGTCCTATGGTCGATACAAAAACTTTCTGTAGTGTGTGCAAAGTTCATTGCTATAGTTTTAAAGAAAGAGAACAAATAAGGCAAGTAATGCGATATTCTGGACCAAGAATGCTTATATATAGCCCTCACTTGGCTATCAAACATGCTATCCAAACTATCAAAGCGAAAAGGGGAAAAGATTAGACAATGAATCAAAATAAAATAACCATTAAAGACATTGTTTTTATTGCCGTTTTATCAGCTGCATTAACACTTGCAGGAATGATAACCATGCCTCTTGTTATGACTATTACTTTATTTGGACTTAGGAACATGGTGTCAGCAGTTTTTTATTCACTTTTTGCAATGCTGGGTATAATGAGAGTGGAAAAGAAAGGCACACTGACTTTAATAGGTCTCTTTCATGCTTTTGTACTACTAATGATGGCTCCAGTAATGTTTTTTAGTATTTCTAGTGGGGCACTTTTTAGTGAACTAATAACACTTATTATTTTTAAAAATTATAGCACCGATAAAAGTAAAGTTTTAGCATCGATGCTTTTTATACCTCTTACCCTACCTACAACTTTAATTTTTACTATGGCGATTCATGGTATGAGCTTTTTAGAAGTTATAGAGAAACCTTTTATTTCTGTTGTTTTTACTATTGCTACAATAGTGCTAAGTTATGTCGGAGCAAAGCTTGGACAGAAGTTAGGATATGAGCTGAAAAAGGCTGGAAAACTATAAATGGAAAACTTACATATAAATAATCCGTTATATCCAATACTTAGCTTAATTGCTTCTATAATAATTTTTGTTATAGGTATCTTAGTATCCAAAGATATTTGGATAATTTACTTGCTAATTTCATTAACAGTAATTTATTATTTTTATGGCTATCTGAAACCACTAGTAAAAATTCTACCAGTGTTTTTAATAATTGGCATTTTTATAGGCTTTGGTGCTTTATTAACTAGTCGAGACTATCTAGTAGGTGTACAAACAGCTGGTAGAATAATTTTATTAGCTTATTCATCGATTTTAATGATATCTTTACCACCGATTAACTTAACGAGGAACTTGGTCCAGATTAATTTTCCAAGGAGCTTAACATTAGGAATGCTTGCGACGATAAGATTCGTCCCAGTTCTAATCAGTGAGTCATTACAGATAAAAGATGCTATGAAAACTAGAGGCGTTAAGTTTTCATGGTTTGACATTAGATGCATTTATAGGGCTTTTTTTGTGCCGTTTCTGATGAGAATTCTTAGTATGTCAGACACGCTAGCAATTTCTGTACAAACTAGGGGATTTTCACTGACTGAAGACAACTCAACAGTATATAAAGAAGTTAAGTTAACTTTAAGAGATGTAACTTTTTCATTTATCTTGACTATTTGCTTGATAGGAGTTATTTACTTATGGACAAAATAGCAGTTAAGTTTGACAACTTTTCTTACAAATATCCCATTTCTAATAATTGGGTCTTGAAAGGGGTAAATCTTGATATTAACTATGGAGAACTGCTTTTATTAACAGGATCTTCGGGGGAAGGAAAATCTACTTTACTTTCATGTATAAATGGGATTATCCCAAACTTGATTCAAGGTGACATTGATGGAATTATCCAAATAAATGGCGTTGGTACAAATCTTAATATTAATATGCTTTCAAAGATTATTGGGAGCGTATTGCAAGATCCTGAAAGCCAAATCATTAATAGCAAAATTGAAGACGAAATTGCGTTTGGTTGTGAAAACCTTGGTATGAACAGAGATAAAATTAAGAGAAATATTAAACATGCTACTAGCTTAATGGAACTAGAAAGCGACTGGTCTACCAAAAACCTCTCTGGAGGGCAAAAGCAGCGCCTTATGACAGCTGCTATTTTAGCGATGGAACAAAAAATTCTTCTACTAGATGAGCCTTTAGCTAATTTAGATATAAAAGGTGCACACACTTTGTTAAGCACTTTAAAAAGCCTAGCAAAAAAAGGATATGCAATTGTATTAGCTGAGCATCGTTTAGAGCTTTGCCTACCATATGCTGACAAAGTAATAAAGCTTGAAGATGGAGAAATCAACCCCTGTGTTGATAACAAAAGCGTAATGCCTAGTCTTTCTGAAAAAGTAGTACTACCAACGGATAAAGCTACATCAAATGATATGATTTTTAAAGTAGATAGTATATCTTATGATGTAAATAAAGTAGAAATTTTAAAGGATATTTCTACTGAAATAAATAGGGGTGACAGAATAGTCGTCATCGGAGAGAATGGGTCTGGAAAAACTACATTTGTAAAAAATATTGCTAATATTATAAAACCCACTAAAGGTGCTATATATCAGTACTTAGTAAGCAATAAAGAGTACCGAAATACTTCTGTCTGGTTTTCTAAAGTAGGGTATGTATATCAAAATCCAAATTATCAACTATTTATGCCTACTGTTTATGAAGAAATAAACTTCATGGCTGATAATGATAATATTACTGAAGTTCTCGTTGAAAAATTTAACTTATGCGAATTGAGAGACAGGCATCCACAATCGCTATCAGAAGGCCAAAAAAGAAAATTAACAATAGCTTGTATTCTTGCGATGCAACCAGAAGTTGTGCTACTTGATGAGCCTACAGTAGGGCAAGATAAGCAAGGCCTTGCAGAAATCATTAAAATATTGAATGAGCAAAATCTTAAACATAACACCACCCTGATAACAATCACACATGATTATGACTGTGCTATGAAGCTAGGGGAAAAAATAATCTGGTTGGAAAACAAGACAGTAAAGAAGCAAGGAAATATAGATCTTTTAAATGAATACTTTAAAAGCCAAGCAAATTGTATAAGTAAGAAAGTAAATCGTATAATATTGTAGAAATATTTTCTATTTATGGTAAGATAACTTGTATACTTATCAATAGGGGGAAATTATGCAAATTATTAAAGTTAACAACCTAAATGAACTCAGTATTAAAGCTGCTGAAATAATACAGAATCAAATATACTATAAAAATAACTCAGTTCTTGGGTTAGCCACAGGATCTACTCCTCTTGGAGCATATGCAGAGCTTATTAAACTTCATCAAATTGATAAACTTGATTTTTCAAATGTGAAAACCATCAACTTGGACGAGTATTGTGGTTTAGGAGTAAATGATGAGCAAAGTTACAGTTATTATATGAACCACCACCTTTTTAATCACGTGAATATTAATCACGATAACATCAATATTCCAAATGGACTTGCGAGGTCTGTTGAGGAAGAATGTATTCGCTATGATAAAGTAGTTGAATCTCTTGAAGGCATAGACTTACAACTACTCGGAATTGGTGACAATGGGCATATAGGTTTCAATGAACCTTCAGATGAGTTATCAATACACACTCATAAAGTAAAGTTACACGATAGTACAATTGAAGCTAATTCAAGATTCTTTAATTCTGTAGATGATACTCCAAAATATGCAATTACTCTTGGTATGGGGCCAATTTTGGAGGCTAAACACGTATTGTTAATCGCAGGGAAGAGTAAAGTGTCTATAGTGAAAAAGGCTTTATATGGCCCTGTTACTCCAAAGCTACCAGCATCATATCTACAAAACCATCCTAACTTAACTGTCATTCAAGAGATCTAATGACATCAAAAAAAGCTACTTCCTAGGAGGTAGCTTTTTCATGCCTAAGGGGTAATTACAAAATACCCGTATTCATTTGGAAATAACCCATATGAGCACAACACCTTATCATTGCCTAATACTCCTCTAATTCTTACATCAGCTCTTGTAACACTAGCTATGGGTCCGATTATTTCTTTGCCTTCCATATCAGCGTAATATATATTCGTCATCGTTTCTCTTTTAAAATCGGATAACGCAAAAGTCATAAGTCTATCATTGCTCTGGTGTGCCATAATTGCCCATTCAGTATAACCTTCTAATGGCTGAGTTAGCTTTATGGATTCAGCCTGGAGGTCATTAAAATCAAATTTTTGAGCAGAATTCACATCTAAACATAGCATAATACCTTGATCAATATTGATATGCAATTGTGTGAAATGCCCTATATTAAGTCTTTTCATACCCGTCTCAAAATTAAAAACACTATAATCAACCATTCCTTCATACCCAGCTATCCCATAGAATACTTTCAAGTCATTATCTAGATATCTTGGGTCACTGGCATATCCCATTGGTGTCATTTCATCGTCATAAATCAAGGTTGGTGTTAAGAGTTCATAGCTATTGCTAACTAAGTCATATTCTTTTAACCCTTCCTCGTCAGAATATGCAATTTTATTCAGTGAATTATTGATATCATAACCACCAAACCAAGTCATTGGATAAAAATTATCATCATACTCTATGTCTCTGTTCATCAACTCAATTATATAATCAGGCACCAAGATTGTCTCAATAAGTTCAAGCTCTAAATCATATATAAGAATTCTATCCTTTTCTTTTACAACTACTTTTTCATCTCTCACATAAATATCTAAGACTTGATCTCCCAAATTAAAGTACAATGGCATGCTTCTATCTTTTGCATCAAAAATACCTAAGATATTAGTGTATTCATCAAGTAATGCAACTCCTCCAATTATTGATTTCTCGCTATCAATATTATACAATACTCTCCACCCGTCCTCACTAACATCTCCTAGGTAATTCTCAATTCTTTGGAAAGTCTCAATATCACCAGTTATGACTGTCAAGTTATTCTCAGGATACTCTTTTTTTAGCGACTTAATTATGTTTTTATTATCTATTTTTTCAATATTGTAAACCCATCTTGTTTGAACTATAGAGCTTTCATAATCAACAAAACTCACTAGATTTACTTCATATTGTCCGTCACCAAGATCAAAAACTCGCTCTATTTTTATACCCCAAGGATTCTGTTCATCATATGGGCCAATAGTGGTGACATCAAAGCCATAAGTATATCCATTTTTACTCTCATTATATGAGTATCCTTTATCAAGCTCGCTTTTATCAATCTGAACTTGCCAATATTCTTCTACAACTTCTTTTATCTGGTCTATACTAATTATCTGTTCACCTGGATAGCCCCCTTGCTCAAATGCATCAAACCCTTGGCTTCTAGCTATCTTCATATAAGCAAAAATTGCCAAATACTCATCCTCTATCTCTGATGGATGATAAAAAGACTCGCTATTGCCTATACTGGCTATAGAATCAAACAGAATATTATCCCACAGTTCTTGAATAAGTTCACGGTCTTCTACTAAAATAGGTTCAAAATCATTGCTTGGCACATCATCTATCGAAACACCTGTATCATTGTTGCATGCACTTATTAAAACTAGCAATAATACTGCTATCACAAAAACAAGATTATTTTTTTTCATACAAATTCTCCTATCCTGATTTATACATTCTATTTTACTCCTTTAAAACTTAATTTCTAGTCTTATTGCTAATTTATATTTTTAATGAAAACAGGACTGCTAAAAAAGCAGCCCTTCTAACTTATTCTTCTATTCTAAATTTTGCTACTAGATTGAAATTTTGTAAAGCTTTAGCTTCAATCTCTAGGTCTCTTGATATATAGAAATCATCTAAATACCAGCCTATTAACATATGCCCTTCCTCAGGAATCGCTCTAAACTGAATTAGTTCTCCCTCTCGGTATTCTCCACAACCAAAAACTTGTCCAGACCCATCGATTTCAATGCACACTTGATATGTTGGGAGTGAATCATCATAAACTTCTTCACTGCAACCAACAGTGATTACTAATAGCATAACGATAAATAAACTTACTATCTCTTTTTTGCTCATTATCCTCTACCTCCTATAGAAACATTCTTCTAGAAACCTTTTTCGCATATACATTACCATTTAAGAATTTAGTTATCAATAAGAATCGATAATAATTCTTAATAAATACTAATAAAGGACATATTACATGCTTTTGTAATGTTATAATATGTATACCAAAGGGGGTCTATTATGCTTACTATTAAATGTAGCCGTTGTAAGTCAAAGTTAATTAAGTACCTTAAAATTGGTAAAGGAAAAGTCCTACGTTGTCATAAAAAAAAAGATAAAAGAGTGGTATGGATTATCTGAGGAAAATGGTAATTTTATATGCTCTTGTGGCAATAAGATAGGTATTGATCAAGGAAGATTTATTAAAATGAATAGGCGAGAATTCACATATACAGGCACCAAGGAGTCATAACAATTATTATAAAAAACTCATATTTTATCATAAGTGAGACACCTATTGAAAGTGTCTCACTCGCTCAATCAGAAAATCATTTTACTCTTTCTTAAAATAAATTTTTACAGGATATTGATTTTCTCCATATCCAAAATACATCGTTTCAACAACCCGATCATTCTCTATCTCTAAAGTAGCTTCTACTGCACTATCATTAGTCAATATCAATTCTCCATCAATAACAGCCCATGTCCCTACGTTATCACTAGTTGCTGTTTGGTTACCAGAAGTCCATGAGTTCTTTAAGTGATAGGAACTATCATCTTTAAGTTCAATAGTGTAATAAGTGATAATAAATGGCAAATCTCCCTCATATTTTTCATAAACATACATACCTTGAATTGCACTTGAACTTGTCGATGAGGATTGGCCAGTAGTACTAGAAGTATTCTCTTCCAATTGCCCATTTTCAGCTTCATTACATCCTACTACTATAAGCAAAAGTAAAACAGCGATAACTACAAACAACCTCTTTTTATGCATCAAAGACCCTTCTTTCATGGTTTATCTAGTTAATACACTAAAATTTTACCACTATTTTCTTTACCTAGCAATACTCCTATTTTCATACCTTCATAAATATAATCTGCGTTATTAACGCATACCACTACTATACTAATTAATACCCCTAACTACTCAATTTCCCATACACATGTCACAGAATCACTTATACTGATGTCTTCAGGATTTGCTCTAAACTGAGAAACTTCACTAGCCATCATTTTATTCTCAAGTCTATATTCTGTTGGTGATAGCAAATGGATCTCACCCCAAGCATATTCAATACTCATCAACTTTCCTAAACGCACGCCTAGTGCTTTTGCTAAGATATCTGCATTCTTCTTTGCATTTCTTGAAGCCAATATAAGTAACTGATCACTTACTTGTTCTTTATCTTTAACAGAAAAATTAACTCTTATCTCAGGATTAACCTTAGTATCTGAAATGGCAAATAAAACTTTTGCTAAAAATACCAAATCTAAACCGAACTCAAGCTTAAGTTCATGAAAACAACTATACCCTTCAAATTCCCTAGTGTAGTTGTTCTTACTATCTTTAACATTAACATACTTAGTTTTTATTGAATAGTTCACCGTTCTTAATGCTTCTTCATCAAGACCTATCTTTTGAAGCTTACTTGACAATACAGCTATTGCATCATCAGATTTAGCAAGTGCCTCTTTATACTCCTTGTCTGTACTTTCTAAATCCATATTTATAACAATTAAGTCAGGTTTTACAAATAGATCAGCTTTGCCTTTAACAGTAATAACTCGATTCATTATTTCTCACCTTTTCTTTGATATTTTTCCAGCTATCAAACTTTAAACCAATAAAATGGCCTGGATTTTACTAACTTCATACCACATTTTTCTGCTAATTTCCTAGACGCTATGTTTGACTCAGTACAGTCCCAATGCACCGTATAGTTTCTCATTATTGCTTTATTTATGAATTTCTGTGCAAGATTAACCGCTATCCCTTTTTTTCTATGTTCTTTTAAAACTTCAATATCTACTGCAATAACATTATTATATACAGCACTGCCAAAACAAATACCTATAACTTCTTTTTCACGTAAAGCAACAAACCCTATGCTTATTTCCAAAAAATCACTTATGCTATACCATGAGTTTTCAAGTCTATCTCTTAACATTGGGTAGTCCATATATCTGTCTACGTTTTTAAGAGTGATTTGCTCTAGTAGGTAGTCTTCATGTAAAGAACTCTCGTTCATAAGCATGTCATCTTTAATAAATGAATATTCTAATTCGCTTTTTATATCTCTTCCAGAATAAATTCTCAGTACTTGCTCTGAAAAAAATTCGTTTTCTGTAGAAAACTCAAAATACTTTTTATCATTCTTCTTTAGGTAGGAGAATACTCTTCCTTCAAGAAACTCCTCCATCTCTGCATCAGTTATAGGAACCCCTAAAATTGAATAACCTCCAACACAGTATGAATAAGCAATGGCAACTCTAGGATCAGTCTCATTATCAAACCATGTTTGACCTTTTGAAATGCCAGATACAACACTTGAAAAGCTTGGCGTACAACTAGGTAAATCAATACTGTTTTTTTTCATTTTACTACATCCTCTAATTTACTTTTTTTCTACTCTATTGTAACACAACTTAAAGATAGTCTTTTTCTGGTAGCTATAATGCATTTAGCAGTCTCAATGAAGCTTCTATATAAAACCAACAAAAAAAGAGTAGCTATTGCCACTCTTAGCATTAGCACTTGATATTTTCGCTAAGCTACTATTCATAATCAAACCTATCATTTTTGTTTACCATAACTACTATGTTCCTACCACTATTTTTTCCTTTAAACAGCGCAGTATCTGCAGAAATTATTATATCTTCTATATTGTCCCCGTTATTTGACACACCAAACGTCATTGTAACTTTTATTAATTCTTTATTATAATTGAATTCATGGGTTGAAATGACTTCTCGCATAACCTCAGCAATATCAAAAGCTTCTTTCAAACTCTTATTAGGCAGTAATAGCAAAAACTCTTCTCCTCCCCATCTAGCCAGTGTGTCTTCTTCACTGCAATAGCCAAATAGTAAATTTGAAACCTCTACTAAAACTTTGTCTCCTATTTCATGTCCATACGTATCATTAATCATTTTAAAATGATCAATGTCTCCAATTATTACAGCTAAACAGCCTTTATCTTTAATACAACTACCTTCAATCTTGTCTATTATAGCAGAAACATGGCGTCTATTATAAAGTCCTGTAAGATAGTCTTTTATTGAGAGTTCTTCTAACTTTTGTACTGTCTCTCTTAATTCTTGCTTTAATTCCTCTTCAACTCTCATAGTGTTGCTCAGCAACCTAACACCACTAGCTAATTTTCCAATTTCATCTTCTCTATTTCTATAAATCGAATCATCGATATTTTCCTGATTACTTAGTCTATCTATTTTATTAATTATTAAATTCAGAGGCTTTACTAAATAACGCCATAGAAAGATAGGAGTCATTATAGCTATAGTCAAACTCGTTAGCAACAAAAGGATGCTCATAATAAGTCGTGTATAAACTAAACTAGTAATATTGTTAATTTCAAAAGATATCTCACTTAGTGCTTGATTGGTAATAATAAAGACAGAATCAAGTGCTGGCACTGATAAAGCAGCTATTTCTTTACAAGCTCCTTCATAAACTTCATTCAGCTTTGATAATGCCAGTATCTCATCTTGTTTAATTCTAAAATCTTCATAGTATTTTTGATACACTTCACTAAATGAATCGTTTAAATTCACAGAGTCAATAAAGGAAATGTGTCTGCCCATACTGCTCCAAAGTTGATTGGATCTACCTCGATAACCTACAAAAGATATGTATTCTTCTTCAGTTAACATCATTTTATTAGTTATAGCAGATGTAAAAATCGATGATTCTATACCAATAACACCTCTAAACTGGATAGTATCTAAAATAAAAGCAATATAATGATCAATCAAGATATTATCTTGTGCATGACCACTAATAACAGCAGCTCTTTCCAAGACAAGATTAATATAATCAGTGCAACTGCTAAACCAAAGGTTCCTAACAGTGTCTTCTCTCTCATCATACTGCTTACGAGCCTCTAGATCTATTTCTTTTCTTAAAGAATTTATCTTAAAGTACTCTTCCTTAAGTAAGTTTGATTCCTCATTATAGCAATCTTCTAAAAGTGCAAAACCTGAGTTAAATGAAAGATCTGCCAGTTCTCGCCTGTTTTCTATAAAATCTATGTTTGACTCAGAAATAGATTCTTGTGAAGCTAGGATAACATTCATTCTACCACGTTCAAACATAAAATGTTTTAATCCTTCAGAGAAATGAGCAAGCATTGCTTCGACAAGCTCCAAATCTTCTACATCTCTATAATCAGACCATGCACTATATAAGTTGCTTGCAGAATAAATAACTATTAATCCACACAATATAATAATTAGTACAGTCATTTTTGATAAAATTGAGTTTTTACTTATCATAATGATTCTCCATAATAATTTTGCTTAAAAAACCATAAGTTCATAATAGGTATATTTTAACATTAAACATTAGTACAATCATCCATTTTGACATGATTGAAGTCAAATTTTAATTAAATTTTAAATAGTACTGGTGGTTAATTTTAAAACGAAAAAACAGAGCATAAAAATTGCTCTGTTTACCTTTGGCTCCACAGGTAGGACTCGAACCTACAGCCCTCCGGTTAACAGCCGGATGCTCTACCATTGAGCTACTGTGGAATAAAAATATTATGGCAGCGACCTACTCTCCCGGGACGTCACCGTCCGAGTACCATCAGCGCAGGAGGGCTTAACTTCTGTGTTCGGTATGGATACAGGTGTATCCCCTCCGCCTTTGCCACCATAAACTTGT
>Ga0334893_1000607_pt1 | contig 44747 bp, 34 predicted proteins | sample GraSluR3_MG_5_FD_207218 | JGI IMG/M metagenome (GOLD analysis project Ga0334893, IMG submission 207218) | Sludge microbial communities from methane-producing bioreactor in Wageningen University, Netherlands - Granular Sludge_09_05-R3 | ecosystem: Engineered > Bioreactor > Anaerobic >...
CGAGAGCCCTAACGCCTCCAATACCCAAAATCATCTCCTGCTTAAAGCGATTTTCCCAATCGCCACCGTACAGGTGATGTGTAATTGCTCTATCCTCATAATTGTTATCCTCAAAGTCGGTGTCGAGCAAATATAGCTCGGTGCGGCCTATGTCGACCCGCCAAATACGAGCTTTTACAATGCGTCCGGGGAAGGCCACCCCTATGGTTTGCCATTTGCCATTTTGGTTGCGCACGGGCCTAGCTAGCGTTTGGGCAAAGTTTTGCTGGTCGTACGTTGCAATCTGCTGCCCGGTGGATGATAGCTGCTGTGTGAAATATCCGTATCGGTAGAATAGCCCAACCCCCACAATGGGAACGTTTCGGTCCGAGGCCTCTTTAAGGTAATCGCCTGCAAGCACTCCCAGCCCGCCAGAGTATAGCTTTAGGCTATGGTGTAGCCCAAACTCCATGCTTAGGTACGCAATTTTTGGCCCCTTGCGCCCTACCTTTTTGGCCATATACTCCTTGTAGTGCCTATGAACCCTAGCTAGCTTTTCGAGGAATTCATCGCTTCTTTCTAGCTCCTGATATCGGTGTAGCGAGATTTGATCGAGGAACATGATGGGATTGTGCTCGCACTCCTTCCATAGCTCGGGGTCAATAGTTTCGAAAAGGTTCATCGCGTCGGGATTCCAGCACCACCAAAGGTTTTTCGATAGCTCATCAAGCGCTGCTAGCTTCTCGGGAATGTTTTTTTGGATAAGTAACCTCACCCAGTTGGGCTTGTTGATATGGAATTTCTTCTCGACATGTGGGAGCTGCTCTTCGCGATCGAGCTCCATGAACTGCAGGGTTCGTTTTTCTACCTGTTGAAGGGCAATGTTGTATGCCTCCTTGTAGTGCTCAATTAGATTCTCCCATAGAGCAATGCGTGATACCTCCAGGGCATTGTTCCTGTACTTCTCCTGCTCGTTGAGGTTTAGAGTGGAGTAGTGACATATGGTTTTTGATATTTCATCAACCACAAAGCTGTCGTTGTCGTCGGTTCTTTCTATCACCTTTATGCCTGGATGATCCTTAGGGTAGTAGGTGTTAACCCATAGCCCAAACCCAGCAAGGGTGGTGGTTATTGTTGGTACGTGAAACGCCAAGCTCTCAAGCGGAGTGTATCCCCAAGGTTCGTAGTACGATGGGAAAACGGAAATATCCATTCCTATAAGTAGATCCCAGTAGGAAAGGTTAAAGATTCCATCGTTGCCATTGAGGTAGCAGGGCACGAAAAATATTTTCACCTTATCGCTTGATGAGTTGAATAGTCCCGCCTGCTTAAACTTGTTAAGGATGGGGTCGGTTTCGGGGTCGTTAAGGTAATGGGTGATGTGCGTGTTGCTTAGCACCACCACGTTTTCGTTTTCTTTCTCTTGTAGGTTTTTAAATACGTCCTTGCGGGGGCCATGGTGGCCAGCAGGGATAAGGATAAAGGCAAGCACCTCTCGCTTCAAATCTTTGCATGTGTTTAGCTTGGCCATGGCATCAATAAAAACATCGATGCCCTTGTTTTTAAATTCGTACCTGCCGCTAATACCTACCACAAGGGCATCCTTGGCCACATCATGAGCCAGTAGAGCTTCGGCAACCTCATAAAACTTAACCTTTGCCTCAATGCGGCGTAGGTTAAACTCATCACCCTCGGGAACAAAGCTGTTCTCGAACCCGTTGGGGGTAACAATATCCACCTTCTTGCCATGAAACTGTTCACACTCACGAGCAGTAAGATCGCTCACCGTGGTGTAGCAGTCGGCCTCGATGGCTGCAGTTTTCTCAAGCGATTGTTTTGATACCACGTTGAACTCAATGGCTTTTTGCTCGGCGTTATACTTGCTCAGGTTGCCGTAAAGCGGTATGTTATTGCCTGCAATGCACCTACCCATAACCGTGGCGTGGGTGGTAAAAATGTTGCCCACTTGGGGCAGATGTTTTTTTAGGTACAGCAGCCCTGTGCCTGTCATCCACTCATGGAACTGGGCAACAATTCTATGCCTGTAGGTTAGCTGGAATTTGGTGAAGCTCTCTATTACCTTACCAGCGGCGTAGCCGAATAGGGCGGGTTCAATGTAATCCCATTGCCCACTAATGGAGTCGAGCTGGTAGTCTTCCCAGAACTCTTTAAATATCTCATCCTTCTTGGAGAAGAACTGGGTGAAATCGACAATCACCACAACCGGCTTGCCCTCAATATTCCATCGACCAATCCTAACCCTTAGCCCCTCCTCGGAGGCCTTGTTTCGCCATGAGGCGAATAGCTGCGGATCTTCGGTAAATTCAGGATTCGTTTCGGTATCGCGCCATACGTCGGGGCCAATCAGAATTAGGTTATTCTTGTGCTCTTTGACCAGGGTTAACGCTTTGGTGGATATCACCGTGTGAATACCTCCCACCTTATTGCATATTTCCCAGCTCACCTCAAAAAGGTAGTCGGGACGTAATAGTTTGTCTTTCATAGTAATGGTGTTGCTGTGGATTTAAAACATCAAAATAAAACTACTTCTTCTCTCCTTTTGCTTGCGCTGTTCCCTTTGCAGAGGTGCTTTTTGTTTTTACTTTTGATGTTTTCTTGGCTGTGGCACTCGGTTTTTTCGGTTTAACACTGGATACCGATTCTTTCTTAAGGCCTTTTAGCTCCAAAATCTTACTCTCATACTCCTTTATTAGAACATCAATTGTCTCGGGATTCTTTATGCTAGTTGATGTTTGGGCTTTGTCGAGCCTTAGCTTAAAGTCGCTTAAAGCATTCATGAAGTTGATAAAAGCCTCGTAGGGAGTGTCGTAAGGGTTGAAGTATTTGTGCACATCGCCGTCGCTAAACCACTTGGTACACATATAGTAAAAATGGTCGCTGGTTTGTAGGTATTTCCAGTCGCGCTGGATATCGGGATCCTCAATGCTTGATACCTTATCGATAAGGTTGTACAGATTGCTAAACGCTTCGTCCTGCATCTCGTTGCCAAGCCAGGCGGTTAGGTCACGCTCCTCATCGGCCCAGCTGATGGGGAATGGAACGTGTAGCGGAGCTATGGGCTGGTGCTTTTTGGCTGTTTCGGCTGGGGTTAGGAATTCGAAGTTGGAGTCCGATAACACTCTTCCGGGGAGTGCCTTCATGAAGTCGAAGATGCCCGTTTCGGCCCACTGGTGCTCGCCAAAGGTTTCGTAGTCCATGAAAAGGTTTATTATCTCATCCTTGCTGTCGATTGAGTTCAGCCAGTGCACATATTTCTCGGCGGTAAGTGGCCATTCCTCCCACGCACGGTTCGAGAAGCGGAAGGCGATATCATCACTCATCTGAAAATTTTTGAGTAGTAACCGTAGCTTTGGGTTTATGGCGTTGGTGTACAGGTAGTTTGGGCTTTTCCAACCCATAATGTGCTTTGCTCCTTCGGTTAGCATGGCCTTAAAGCCCATATCGGCTACCATGGCGCCAATCTCATCGGAGTAGATAAGCTCGGTGTTGCGAAATGTGGTTGGTTTTTGTCCGAAGAGCTGTTCAATTTTTTGTGTTTGTGCTTCAACCTGCTTTTGAAACTCTTCGGGGCTTTTCAGGGCCGAGAGAGAGTGGGAGTAGGTTTCGGCGAGGAACTCTACGCTGCCTGTTTGTGCCAGCTTCACAAAGGTTTCGAGCACATCGGGTGCATACATCTCGAACTGGTCGAGGGCAGTTCCCGAGATGGAGTAGGCAATTTTGAATCTGCTGCCATACTCATTGATAAGCGAGAGCATAAGGTTGTTGGTGGGCAGGTAGCATTTCTCGGCCACTTTTCGCATGATGGAGCGGTTGGCAAACTCATCGAAATAGTTGTGGTACTGCCCAATATCGAAAAAGCGATACCTGCGGAGCCTGAACGGCTGGTGAACCTGAAAGTAGAAGCAGATTGTTTTCATTACTATAGGGTTTTATTTTTTACTAGGGATTGGGGTGCTATTGCCTTTTATTTAAAACCATTTCGTATATCTTCTTTACCTCTAGGGCGGCATTTTCCCACTTGAGGTTATTTACCTCCTCCTGGCCATATCGCTTGAAGTACTTCGAAAGGGCATCGTAGTTAAGCAATCCGTGAATGCTGTCGGCCATAGCATCGATATCCCAGAAATCGACCTTAAGGGCATGCTTTAGTACCTCGGCCACACCCGATTGCTTGGATATAATAACGGGCACGTTACTCTTCATGGCCTCAAGGGGGCTTATGCCAAATGGCTCTGATACCGACGGCATAACGTAAACATCGCTCATGGCGAACATGGTGTTAACCTCGGTACCCTTTAAAAAGCCTGTGAAGTGGAACTTGTGGGCTATGCCCAGTTCGGCTGCACGCCTAATCATTCGGTTCAGCATATCACCACTCCCGGCCATTACAAAGCGAACGTTATCGTAGCGCTTTAGAACTTTGCTTGCGGCTTCCACAAAGTAGTCGGGGCCCTTCTGAAAAGTGACTCTTCCAAGGAACGTAACCACCTTTTCCGGAACATTCTTGGTAACATCTGCGCAGGGGTCGTTGCCCCTAAAATCAACCGCATTGTGCACGGTTACCACTTTATCTTCGGGTATTCCATAGCGATTTATGACAATACTACGGGTGAGGTGGCTAACCGCGATCACCATATCGGCCATCTCCATCCCCTGCTTTTCGATATTGTACACGGCTTGGTTAACATTTTCGCCGCTTCGGTCGAACTCGGTGGCATGAATATGGACAACCAATGGCTTACCCGAAACCATTTTGGCTGTTATTCCTGCTAGGTAGGTAAGCCAGTCGTGAGCATGAATTATGTCGAACTTTTCTTTGGCGGCTATGGACCCGGCAATTATAGCATACCGAGAAACCTCTTTCATTAGATCTTTCCCATATTTGCCTGAGAACTTAAACTTATGCCATGTTCTATGTTCATGCTGTTCAGTCCTGTCGAGTTCGGTTTCCGAAATCAGTCGTTCAAACTCCTCGGGGCCAACATAGGGCACAAGGTTTGAGCCTACCTCCAAGTAGCTAATCTTTTTCCAAAACTCTTCGAGGTCAACAGAAATATGGCTCACATCAATATCTTCGGCAGGGACCAATCGAACTGCCGACTGATCCTCATCGCCAAAAGCCTTGGGAACCACAAAGGCCATATCTACATTATGCTTTGCCAAACCCTTTGTGAGCCCAAAGCATGCAGTGCCTAGTCCTCCCGAAATATGAGGTGGGAACTCCCAACCAAACATTAGTACTCTCATGCCAATTGTTTAGGGTTTTATGTTTTTGTCGTACATCCTTTTTATTCGAAGCACTTCGGCAACGCTCCATGCCTGCGATATGCACCCATTGGGGCGTTGAGGTGGATCGCCATCATACACCTCGGCTATACCACACACGCCATGCTTGGGCATATCTTCACAAAATGCATCGAGCACTGCTTTGGCTAGGGCATTAGCTGTTTTTCCGTGTATTTTATAGTAACCCTCAATGAAATGCCCTAGTAACCAGGGCCAAGCCGTACCCTGATGGTAGGCGCTATCGCGGGTTGCTTGATCGCCTTCATATCGGCCTATATAGAGAGGGTTTTTGGGGGCTAGGGTTCTTAATCCTTTAGGCGTGAAAAGTTCACGGTGAACAACATCTAGAACGCCCTTTTTCATCTCATCGGTTATGGGGCTGTATGGCAGTGATGTGGCAAATATTTGGTTTGGCCTTACATCGATATTCTGTCCGCTTTCATCAACAAAATCGGCTAGGTACTGCTTGGGATCATACCAAAAAGTATCTTTAAACGATACGGCTACCTGTTGAGCTATGGGTTCCCATTCGGCGATGAACTTGTTGTCCTTAAATGTTTTAGCAAATCCAAGGGTGGTCTTTATGGCGTTGTACCAAAGCGCATTTATCTCAACCTGATATCCAGTTCGGGGTGTTACTGGCAATCCGTGTACCACGGCATCCATCCAGGTTAACGCTACGCCCTTCTCGCCAGCCCAAATCAACCCATTTTGGTGCATTCCGATATTGTACGGGAGCTGTCCGCTTCGGTAGGCGTTTAGTATTGCCTTCATCTTTTTTCCGTACAATTTCCAAACCTCATCGAAGCTGTTGGTGTAATCAGCATACATTTGCACAGCCCAGAAGTACCATAGAGGAGCATCAACGGAGTTGAAGGCCGATGAAGCGGCATTCCCCATATTTGGGAAGAGACCATCCTTTAGTTCTTTCGACATGGTGTCAAGAACATCCTTGCACGATTTAGGATCGTCAATGGCCAGCGTTAGCCCTGGTAGAGCAATAAACGTGTCGCGCCCCCAGCAACCAAACCAAGGGTAGCCTGCAATAACCTCAGTTTTGCGATTTCTTTTAACGATGAATTGTTGTGCTGCGTTGCGCAGGCAATTATCCAGGTTGTCTTTTGGCGGCCTGCGCTTCACCTCGGCATTAAACTTACGGGTTAGCGAATTGGTTTGCTGCTCTGTGGTTGATGCCGAAAAGATTATGCTTTCGCCCTTTTTGATGGGAACCTCGAAGTATCCCGGCACAAACAGGTCTTCATGCCCCTCATACCCTCTGCTTATCTCCTCCTTGTATTCAATGTTGTAATACCAATCGGGTACTGCAACAAACTCGTTCTGCTTGTTGAGCTGCATGTGCAGGTAGGGAAATCCTTGGTACAACTTATATTTCACTCCATTTTGTACCTCGCGGTAACGCTTGTCGGCGTATAGATTCGATTTGGATAGCTTGTGTGCATTTCTGAAGGCAAGGAATGGCTTTATTCTGATTCTGGTTGGACTATGCGCATCTTTTAAGGTATAACGAATCATAAACTGCTCCTCGTTATGAACAAAAAGAAGTTCTTTCTCCAGCACCACACCACCAACTCTATAGGTAAGCTTTGGGGTAGGTTCGTACTCAAAATCAATGATATATTTATGCCCTCGAGGCTCGTATATGCCGGGGAAACGGTGTATCCCCAAGTTAAACTCCTTGCCATGCTGAACAACGGTTTCATCGACCGACGAGAGTAGAACGTAGTTCTCGCCGTCAAACTGATCGAGCGGAAGAACCATGAGCCCGTGGTACTTACGGGTGTTGCAAAGCACTATGGTTGTGCTAAAATAGCCTCCTGCACGGTTGGTGCTAAGGATCTCCCTGTTGAGGGAGTACTCTAGGTTTACCAGTTCACTCTTTTCGAAAACGAGATAGCTCATAACCAGTATTTGTTATTTTTTTGATAAGATATGTGGGCAACGAAATGGCATACCAATCTCCTTTTGCTTAAACCATAACGAACTTAATCCCGAAAAAATAATGAAAAATTCTTATAAGGCCGTAGTTTACTGTTAATTGACAGATATTTGCTGTCGTATTATTAGCCTACGCAAATTACGATATTTTAGGTATAGGTCAAACTAAATCTCTATTATATTTTGATTATTTTTGCCGCAAACAATTGCATTAAACATATATTATCCAATGATTTTAAAAAATCTGTACAAGTTGGCCAGTAAGTTTTTCATTGCAATCCTCCTTTTCTTAATGGTGTCGTGTGGTAAAACATCGAATCACATCATTATTGAGGGTAAAGTAAGTGGGGCTGCTCACAAAAAGGTTTATCTAAGAGAAACTGGTCATGATGTGATTAGTGCCATTGACTCGACCAAAGCCGATAAGCAGGGTGGGTTTGAACTTTCGCTGAATACTACTACTCCAAAGTTCGTTCTGCTGCAGCTAGAGGGTGAGGTTGAACCCATTATTTTACTGGTTGAGCCCAAGGAGGAGGTAGTAGTTAAGGGTGTTGCTGGGAACTTGTCGAGGGATTACACCGTGTCGGGGTCAAAGGGGTCACAATTGGTGCGCGACCTCAACTTTCGGCTTAACGAAACCATAGGCACCATCGACTCCCTTGCGAAACAGTTTAGGGAGAGCCGTGAGCTGCCTCGGTTCGATACCATTAAACCTCTAATTGATAGCGCATACGATAAAGCGATAAGGGAGCATAAGCGTTACACGGTTAACTTTATTAAGGAGAATAGATACAGCCTTTCGTCGATACTTGCCCTTTATCAGCAGTACGATAGGCGAACCCACGTGCTAAGCACCCGTGACGATTTTGCCCTTTTTCAGCTTGTCGATTCGTCGCTTTACCCTTTATACCCTAATAATCCGCTTGTCGATAATCTGCATAAGAATGTGAAGATGATAAGCAACCAGCTTAAACTTTACGACAAGCGACAGGATATGCTTAACGAGGGAGAGACCATTCCCCGATTGGCGTACCCTCTGCTTACGGGCGATACCATTACCCTTTCCGAGGTGAGATCAAGATTTGTACTTATTGATTTTTGGGCGCTCTGGTGTAACGATTGCCAAAAGAATATGCCCACGCTACGCGAGGTCTATCAGAAATATTCTCATCGAGGGTTTCAAATCCTCCAGGTATCGCTTGATGCGGATGCGGCCCCACTGAACCAGTGGTATGCTAACGATAGTATACCTTGGTTGGTGGCAGCTGATTACAAGCAGTGGGAGTCGCCCCTGCTCGATTCTTTGAGTATCAACAGCATACCCTCGAATTACCTGGTGGATAGGAATGGTGTGATTCGTTCGCGAAACATTAAAACCTCTGACCTCGACGAGGTGCTTAGCAAGCTGCTACAGTAGGGCATCGTTTCTCCGCTGGTATAAATAATGCTTGTTTCTAGGCAAATTTCCCTAAATTTGACCCCGAAAATAGAAAACCCGATAATTAATTCCATCACATAATGAATACAAGAGCAATCCTTAAATTACTTTTTATAGCTTTAACCACAATGGTTTTGGCCTTGTCATGTACTGATGATAAGCAATCTAAAATCGAAGGGAAGGTAGATGGTGTTGACACATTGATGCAAGTTACCTTGCTGCGTCAGGATTTTGCCAAAACAGAGTTACTTGAAACCATCAAGATATCTCCCAAAAAATCTACGTTTAGGTTTAAGGTAGGCGAGCTAACCGAACCCACTTTCTTCCAGCTTCGTTTCGAGGGTAGGCGAAATCAATTCATGGTATTGCTGCTAGAGCCAACCGAGAACGCTGTGGTTGAGGTTGACTTGCAGCGGTTTTCCAGCTATACCGTATCGGGTGCCGATGAGTCGCTAAAGACTCAGGTCCTCACAAGGCGGTTGGCTCAAACTGTGAAAACCCTCGATTCGCTTAATGTTCTTTTGGGCAAGGCAACAACACCCGATACAAGGCAAAGGCTTAATGCAGAGTATGAGGCTGCTATTGATAGGCAGAGGGAGTTTAGCACTAAGTTTATATGGGATAACCCCATGTCGAGAGCTAGCGTGATGGCATTATACCAAAAGGTTAGCGACAACCAATTTGTTTTTGATAGGGAAGAGGACGTGCAACTTTTTAAAGTGGTAGCCTCATCGCTAATTGCTCGCTACCCCGATTCCGACTACGCAAAGGGGATGTTGCAGGATATAAAAAATCAGGAGAGGGTTATCCGTTCGCATAGGCTGCAGGAGTTGGTTCAGAATGTTCAGTCAACCCTACCCGAAATTGCTTTACCCAATGTTAAGGGCGATACCATAAGGCTTTCATCGCTCAGGGGCAAGGTTATCCTGCTCGATTTTTGGGCATCGTTTAGCCAGGAGAATCTGCTTGAGAATAGAGAGCTGCTTGAGCTCTATCGACAGTACAAGGGGCGTGGGCTTGAGATTTATCAGGTATCTCTCGATGTTGAGCGCGAAGCGTGGTTGGCTGCTATTGAATCGGCGGGATTACCTTGGATAAATGTAAGTGAACTCGACCCCAACGGATCTGTTGCTGCTGGTATGTACAACGTAACAAGGTTGCCTGCCAACTATATAATCGACCGAAATTTTGAGATTGCTGCCAAGAATCTTTACGGCCGCGATTTGGAACGTAAAATCAAGGAGCTGCTATAGGCCAAGCGATGACCAAATCCAAAATCTACTTTGCATCCGATATCCACTTGGGCCTGCCTAGCGTTGAAAAGGGACGGGACAGGGAGCTGCTTTTTGTGGAATGGCTCGATACCATTAAGCATGATGCTAAGGAGATTTTTTTGGTGGGCGATATTTTCGATTTTTGGTACGAGTATAAAAGGGTTATCCCCAAAGGGTATACCCGCTTCTTAGGGAAGGTTGCTGAGATAGCTGACTCTGGAGTCCCTGTCCACTTTTTCACTGGCAACCATGATGTGTGGATGTTTGGCTACTTTGAGCAGGAGCTGGGGGTGAAGATCCATCGTAAACCAATTGTGCGAGAGTTTGATGGCAAAAGCTTTTACATTGGCCACGGCGATGGGCTAGGCCATGGCGATTATGGCTATAAGCTGCTGAAGGGAATATTTACCAGCAAGGCTCTACAGTGGCTATTCTCGCGCCTCCACCCAAACTTTGCCCTTTGGCTGGGCAATAGGTGGTCCGTTAGTAGCCGCTACTCCAAGGATATATCCTACCAGTTTAGGGGCGAGGATGAGCTAATAACAAGGTTTGCTAAACAAACTCTACAAAATCAGCATTACGACTACTTCGTATTTGGGCATTGGCATGCTCCCACCATACACCCTTTGGGCAGTGGTTCAAACCTTGTGATGCTTGGCGACTGGATTGTGAACAACACCTACTCGGTATGGGACGGCCAAAAGATGAACCTCTGCCGATTCACTTCAGATAGCAACTCGGAACCTATTGCCGAGGCCTAACTCCAGAATGATAGCTAGGCCAATTAACCACATACCATATCACCAACTACAGGGTGCTTAATGCATAGCTTGCCAAAAATCTTTTTCGTATGCACATAAACCATTGCCCTGTAATTTTGTCGAAACAAGCCTAAGGCAAAATAAATTTATGAAAGTCACACCCAGGGCTGAGTCGTCTCCACAAAATAGCATCGTACAAAGAGGATTAAGCGCAGCAAAACTTGCTATACCTCCTGCATTAAAAACAGCGGTTTGGTTGGTGAAAATTACCATACCCTTGTCGTTAGTTGTATCGCTCCTAAACTTTTTTGGCGTGGTGGGCTACGTGGCCAATTTTCTTAACCCAGTATTCGGCTTGATGGGTTTGCCCGGCGAGGCATCTCTAGTTTTTATCACATCACTTTTTTTAAATATCTACTCGGCCATTGCAGTTATGACCCAGTTGCCCTTAACCATCAGAGAAATAACCATTCTGGCTGTGATGTGCCTTATTGCTCACAACCTTTTTGTTGAAACCGCGGTACAGGCAAAAACTGGTTCAAAGGCTTGGCATATAGTATTACTTCGCGTGTCTATGGCAATATCCTCGGGTTTTACCCTTAACTGGTTATTACCGGGACAAATGCAGGGCTTTATTCCTGTTGCAAACGTTCAGGTTGCTACCGAGTTTGTCCCCTTCATTGTTGGTTGGGCAAAGTCGGCCGTAATGCTTACCCTAAAAATTACTGTGCTAGTAACCCTGCTTATGGTTATGCAGCAGCTGCTTAAGGAGTTTGGTGCGATAAAACTTCTTTCAAAGATATTTAGCCCAGCCCTTAAAGTTTTCGGACTGCCTCAAAGCACATCCTTTCTGTGGATTGTTGCCAATATATTAGGTCTGGCCTATGGCTCGGCCGTAATGGTGCAGGAGGTACGCAACGGAATGGTTACCAAGCGCGATGCCGATTTGCTCAACTACCATATCGCCATATCGCATTCAAACCTTGAGGATCTGCTGCTGTTCGTGGCCATAGGTGCGCCTGCCCTATGGATTCTGATTCCAAGGTTGGTAATTGCCGCAGCCGTGGTATGGTTTAGGCGCTGGTGGTTGTGGTGGGCAAGGCCCTAATCAATATCTCCCCAATTTTCCTTTTTTGATAATAGGGCTAAATAGCCTACTTTTACATCTGCTAAAAAAATAGTAGATATGAAGCAATACCTTGACTTGCTGGACAATATACTTGAGACCGGCGTAAAGAAGGAGGATCGGACAGGTACTGGTACCATTAGCCTTTTTGGCCATCAAATGCGGTTCGATCTGCAGCAGGGTTTTCCCCTGCTCACCACCAAGAAGCTCCATCTGAAATCAATAATCTACGAGTTGCTGTGGTTCCTGCAGGGCGATACAAACATAAAGTATCTTAACGACCACGGCGTTTCCATTTGGAATGAGTGGGCCGATAAGGATGGTAACCTAGGCCCTGTGTATGGGCATCAGTGGCGCAGCTGGCCAGCGTATGATGGTAGCCAAATAGATCAAATTACGCAGGTTGTAAACTCCATAATCAACAACCCCGACTCAAGACGACATCTGGTGTGTGCATGGAATGTGGGCGATATCGATCGGATGGCATTGCCTCCTTGCCATATACTGTTCCAGTTTTACGTTGCCAACGGCAAGCTGTCGTGCCAGCTGTACCAGCGAAGCGCCGATGTTTTTCTGGGTGTACCATTCAATATTGCCTCGTACGCCCTGCTCACCATGATGATGGCGCAGGTTACGGGCCTAAAACCCGGCGATTTTGTGCATACCTTTGGCGATGTGCATATCTACTCGAATCATATTGAGCAGGTGAAGCTTCAGCTCAGCCGTGAGCCACGTGCGTTGCCCACCATGGTTATAAATCCAGGGGTTAAATCGATTTTCGATTTTAAGTACGAGGACTTTAAGCTTGAGGGTTACGATCCGCATCCCCACATTAAGGGAAAGGTCGCCGTTTAGTAATCAAATGAATTTACAAGTAATGGATATTTCGATAATAGTAGCCGTAGCCGAGAATAATGTAATAGGAAATGATAACCAGCTGATTTGGCACATCCCTGGCGACCTCAAGCGATTTAAGGCGCTTACCATGGGGCATCATATCATCATGGGGCGCAAAACGTGGGAGTCAATCGGCCGGCCGCTTCCCGGACGAACAAGCGTGGTGGTTACCCGTAACAAGAACTACCAAGCTGAGGGTGCGCAGGTTGTGCATTCTCTCGATGAAGCGATTAAATTTGCATCGGCCGATGGTGAGGTGTTTATTGTTGGTGGCGAAGAGTTGTATAGGCAGGCTCTCCCTTTGGCTAATAAGCTCTATCTAACCAGAGTTCATCGTAGCTACAAGGGCGATGTTTGTTTTCCTGAGCTTAGCCCTGATGAGTGGCAAGAGGTGCGCTCCGAAAAAGGAACGCCCACCGAAACCGATGGGCTTGAATATACTTTCGTTGATTTGGTGCGTAGGCCCTAGGCTGCCTTCAGCCTTTTGATATTGGCCTTCTCCAACTTTTTGTGGGCGTACTCCAAGGTGATAATAATTTCCTTTTCCTTACCCGATGGTAGCTCGAACATGGCATCTATCATAATTATCTCGCAGATAGATCTAAGTCCCCTTGCACCAAGCTTAAACTCAATGGCCTTATCTACAATGTAGTCCAGCACGTCGGGTTTAATCTCTAGCCTAATCCCATCGTAGTCGAAAAGTTTCTCGTACTGCTTAATAATGGCATTCTTGGGCTCGGTTAGGATGTTCCGTAGCGTTTCGCGGTCGAGCGGGTTAAGGAAAGTGATAACCGGTAAACGACCAATTATTTCGGGTATTAAACCGTATGCCCGAAGATCTTGAGGCGAAATGTACTGCAAAAGGTTATTGTTGTCTACCTGATCGCGATGCTTGCTGGCACCATAGCCCACAACCTGAGTGTTTAGACGTTGAGCTATTTTTTTCTGAATCCCCTCGAATGCCCCACCACAAATAAAGAGCACGTTCTTGGTGTCCACCTCAATCATTTTCTGCTCGGGGTGTTTACGTCCTCCTTGGGGTGGCACGTTTACCTTCGACCCCTCGAGCAGCTTAAGCATGGCTTGCTGAACACCCTCGCCCGAAACGTCTCGGGTTATGGATGGATTATCGCTTTTGCGTGCAATTTTATCAATCTCATCAATAAAAACAATTCCCTTTTCGGCGGCCTCCACGTTGTAGTCGGCGGCCTGTAGCAGGCGGGTTAGGATGCTCTCAACATCTTCGCCCACGTAGCCAGCTTCGGTAAGCACAGTGGCATCAACAATGGTGAAGGGAACGTGCAGCATCCTGGCGATGGTTCGCGCCAGTAGCGTTTTGCCCGTTCCCGTTTCGCCCACAAAGAGGATGTTGGATTTTTCTATTTCCACATCGTCGTTGGTGTTGGGCTGAAGTAACCTTTTGTAGTGGTTGTAAACCGCAACCGACAGGTATTTTTTTGCCTCATCCTGTCCAATTACATACTGATCTAAAAACTGCTTAATCTCAATCGGCTTTAGCAGCTTGGTTTTACTCAGCTTAAAGTCACCCTTCTTTTTCAGCTCCTCCTTCACAATCAGATTCGCTTGCTCGGCGCAAAGATCACAAATAAACGCATCGGCACCAGCAACCAGTAGGTTTGTCTCCTTCCTTGGGCGTCCACAAAATGAGCATCTGTCGCTATTCTTCATCTTACAATTTAAGTTTTATATAGTCGGTACAAAGGTACAACATATTTTTTCAATAGAAGTTTAAGTTTATGTAAAAGAACTTGCTTTCTATGGGTTTGAAAAACAGTAATATCGTATTTTTGTGAATGTTAAATATTAATTCCAACCTTTTGTATAAAATTTTCGTCTAGTTAGTATAAATCAATATTGTGCCCAATGATTGCTAAGCGGTTTTTCATAATTATTGCTTTGCCCCTTCTGCTAGTTTCATGCAAAGATGAGCTCACATTACCAGCAAAGGTTCACTTTGATTTTGGTATGGTCATTTTCCAGAACGAAGACCCAGCTCAGGGGCAACAGAAAACCAACTCACCTAATCGGTATTCAATTGAAAGGGGAGAACTTACCATTGAGGCGATAGAGTTTGATGGCCGCCGAAATCAGGGTAAAGATGTATACTTTAAGTCCAACTTTTCTGAAAAGGTTGTTTCGCAACTTCATTCTCAAACATCGAATGTGAGGGTGGAGTTTGATATTCCACAGGGAGAGTATAATAGGGTAGATTTAACTTTGCATCTAGGTGCAGGTGCCGATGCCCCCTTTAAGCTTGAGGGGCAATTTTCATACGGTCAATCCGCTAGCATCCCCATATATTTTGAGTATGCCTATACCGATGAGATAACCATAAGGGGAAAAAGTAAGCATGGAGCCAATATTATCCTTAGCAGGGGCAATGTGACCAAGGCTAAGGTAGTTGTCGATACAGAGTTTCTTTTCAGATTCCTTAATCCTGGCGTAATTGCCAGTGCTGTGCGGGTAACCCAAGGGGGAGAAGAGGTTATCCTGATTAATCAGCTTAATAATGTGGAGATTTTCAATCAAGTAGCAAGCCGGTTTAGTAGTTCAATATCGGTGGTGTTTGAGTAATTTGCCCATGAGCCTTGAGCTTTACAACGAGGAGGAGGTTTTACGAGGTTGCCAGCAGGAGAATAGACGATACCAGGAGATTCTGTACCGTCGGTTTGCTCCTAAAATGTATGGCATATGCTTGAGCTATGCTGGCGATCGACCTCTTGCGCAGGATATGCTTCAGGAAGCTTTTATCAAGGTTTTTAGGAGCATTAAAGATTTCAGGGGCGATGGCTCGCTCGAGGGATGGGTAAGGCGCATTGTGGTTCGAACGGCCATCGATCATCTACGGCAAAGGCAAAGCCTCGACAAGCTGGAAACGGAGGAGTTTTACTCAGAGAGCCACACCCAAAACGAGGCGTTGCCCAACCTACAAATGGGCGAAATGATTAGCCGTATCAATAAGTTGCCCGATGGGGCAAGGGTGGTGTTTAATCTGTTTGCAGTGGAGGGGTACACCCATCGCGAGATTGCAGAAGAGCTGAACATTTCCGAAGGAACATCTAAATCGCAATACAATAGGGCGCGAAACCTGCTAAAGGGCTGGCTCGGAAAGGTTGATTAGTATGAAGGTGGATAAGTGGTATAAATCGATAGTTGAGAGCAACACCGAGGCCCCACCCGAAGCCGTTTGGGAGGGGATACAGGATGCTCTTGATGTAGATTTGGTGTGGGGTAAAATTGAGACCGACCTGAATGTTAGAAAGAAAAAACCGAATTATGCCCGTTTAGCAGTAGCGGCATCGATAGTTCTTGCCATAGCCTTTGGGGGGGTGCTATTGTATCAACCGTGGAATATCTCTTCTCAATCTCAGCTTGTCGAATCGTCAGGACATTTCGATGCGCCCAGCTCAACAGGATTAATCTACCCGAGTGATGATGGGGCTGAGATTAGTCCTCAGACCCAAGGGGCAACAACGCCCCAATTAGCAAAGGTTTCTCAATCAACGCAATTAGATGCTGAGGCTGTTGATGTATACCTACAATGTCCAAGCTCTTCTGTTGACGAGCAAGCCGAGAATGTTTTAGAGAGGATTAAGATGCATACTGCTGGCGAAATGCCAGTTTCCGCTCCAGGTAAGGTTTCTACAATAGCCATTGCACAACTGCCTGCCGAGCAAGGGGGGGATTACGATAATAATACGAGTATAAGAACGGTATATGTTGGTTTAACAGGTCACTTGGCAAACACCTGGCTGCTAAGCAGCAAAACATTTGCCGGCTTACAGCCCGACGATTTAACCAATACCAATATCACCTTTGGCTCTAATTTTGGGATGCAGCTTGGTACGGCAATCACTCCCGTCTTTAAAATTCAGTCAGATTTTCTGTGGATCAGTCAGAATAAGCAGCAATACAACGAGTATATTAACGGTAAGTACGTGACTAGCGCCCTAGAACTCGATTACTACACCCTGGCCCTCCAGGGCAAATACAGCTTCCCTACAAACCATACTGTGATATTTGGCGGTTATTTTGGTTTGATGAAGACCGCCAAGCAAAGCGTAGAAGAAGAAATTATTCTGCTAGATGACGATTACAGCAGCTACGATTACGGCCTAATTGTTGGCTATGAATACCCAATCCCATTAGGTCATCGCCTTACCCTTACGCCAGGATTATTTGCCAAGGTTGGGCTTAACAATGTTTTTGCGGGTAACGATTATATCCCATTCTACCTGAATAAAACGCAGAATGCGTCTATTAACCTCTCCCTTTCAATAGCCTACAACATTTTTTAACCCCATTCCAACCATTTCACGTTGCCCTTCGTCTTGTAGTTAAAAGGTTTATTTCTCATTTATTGATCATTTAAATTTAAAGGCGATGAAAAAAATCACAATGCTTTTGGCGATTATAGCCCTAGGGGCCATTCTTTTCGCAGGATGTGAAAAGGAAAACGACAAGGGAACAATTAATCTGTCAATCACCGATGCACCCACCGACTCCGATGACATTGTTGGAGTTTATATTAAGGTAGTAGATGTTCAGTATCATCTGGGCGGGGCAAACTTCGAGAGTTTTACAAATTTTGAGGGGCCACAGGTTTACAATTTGCTCGACTTAACCCGTGGTGAGTCGGCAATGGTTGGGGCGCTTGAGTTGGATGCAGGACACTATACTCAGATTAGGTTTGTTCTTGAAGCACCCGAAAGGGGTATGGGAGCCCCAACCACTCCGGGTTGCTACATAGAGTTTTCCGATGGTACCACAGAAACCCTGTTCGTTCCCAGCGGATCGCAATCGGGTTTCAAGGGTGTTGGTGCTTTTGATGTGCCCGCCAATGGATCGGTTGATATAACCGCCGATTTCGATGTGCGCAAGTCGGTGCTTAGGACTGGCCACAACGTGGAGCGATACGTGCTTAAGCCAACCATCCGTTTGATTGTTGATAATGAGGCAGGTAAAATAGTGGGCAGCGTGATAAATATACCCGAGGGTAGTGAGATCGTGGTGTATGCGTACGAGGATGGATCCTACACTGAATCTGAAGCTCTTGAACCAGCACTCGAATCACCACGATTCCCCAATGCTGTAAGCAGCGATATGGTTTGCGACCAGAACTCCTACCACATCGCCTTCTTAGCGCCAGGTATCTACGATTTGGCTGTTGTGGCCAATGTTGATGGCGAATTCTCGCAGGTGTTAGGTGTTGTTGAGGATGTTGTGGTGGAGAGCAAAAGTACAACTACCCAAAGTATTGATGTAGATACTTTATAACCAACCTCCGATTAGGGCAACGGCCCTGTTGTAAAGCCGAAAAGAGGTCGCCTACTCCGAGCGACCTCTTTTCTATTATTTTAAATTTGATGAAGAGCCTATAAAGGAATAAGCCAACCGTTTCCGATTGGCTTACATTTTCCTTGAGCGGGAAATGGGGATCGAACCCACGACCCTCAGCTTGGGAAGCTGATGCTCTACCACTGAGCTACTCCCGCTTGCTACAAAACCCTCAGCTTGGGACCCGCCAGTTGGCGGGCTACCGCTGAGCTACTCCCGCTTGCTACAAAACCCTCAGCTTGGGACCCGCCGGTTGGCGGGCTACCACTGAGCTACTCCCGCTTGCTACAAAACCTTCAGCTTGGGACCCGCCGGTTGGCGGGCTACTGCTGAGCTACTCCCTCAATTTGCAGTGTGGGGAGAGCAGGATTCGAACCTACGAAGGCATAAGCCAGCAGATTTACAGTCTGCCCCAGTTGGCCACTTTGGTATCTCCCCTTTGCTGTAAATCAGCGCAAATGTAATTAAATATTCAAATTTTGGCTACCCCTAAGGGTAAAAAAAATAAAGTTTTTGTAATTCCCAATGTGTTTGCGCTCAAATAATGTTAGCTGTTTAGTGTTTTTTCAATATCACTGAGTTCATCCTTCGAAAAGTTGAGGTTCCCTAGCGATTGTAAACTATCGAGAAGTTGCTCTTTAGAACTTGCCCCCACCAAAACAGATGTTACCCTTTCATCTTTAAGTAGCCATGCTATGGCCATTTGGGCAAGCGACTGTTCACGCCTCTCTGCTAACTCATTTAGCTGCCTTACCTTTTCTAAGGTTTCTGGGGTGATGTTCTCCTTCGTTAAAAATCCGTGCGGTTTTGCTGCTCTCGAATCTTTTGGAATACCTTTTAGGTATCGGTTTGTGAGCAGTCCTTGCGCTAAGGGCGAAAAGGCAATGCAGCCCATACCCTCTTGCTCCAGTATATCGAGTAGCTCGGGTTCAACCCACCGGTCGAGCATCGAGTATCGAGGCTGATGGATTAGGCATGGCGTGCCCATTCTTTTTAGAATTTCAGCAGCTTTTTGAGTTTCCCGTGCCGGATAGTTTGATATTCCAGCGTAAAGCGCTTTGCCTTGCTTTACAGCAAAATCGAGAGCTCCCATAGTTTCCTCCAGCGGGGTGTTGGGGTCGTAGCGGTGGGAGTAAAAAATATCAACATAATCTAACCCCATCCTTTTAAGACTTTGGTTAAGGCTGGCAATCAAATATTTCCTCGAGCCCCACTCGCCGTATGGTCCATCCCACATCAGGTAGCCTGCTTTGGTTGAAATTATCAGCTCGTCGCGGTGGCTTGCCAAGTCCTGCTTAAGAATCTGCCCAAAATTACGCTCTGCCGACCCTGGAGGTGGCCCATAGTTGTTGGCCAAATCGAAATGGGTTACCCCATTATCAAAGGCCGCCCAAATAGTTTCCCTGAAGTGTGCGTAATCATCAACATCGCCAAAGTTGTGCCATAGCCCCAGCGAAAGGGCAGGTAGCCTTAACCCGCTGTTGCCGCACCGGTTGTATTTCATTTGCTGGTATCGATTGTCTTTTGGAGAGTATTGCATATAATCACGTTTTACCAAATGTAAAGATAATTTGCGTTGTGAAACATAAAGATTAAGAGGTTTTCTATTACAATTGCCAAAATAAAAAAACCACCTACCTCGATAAACGCTGTAAGTGGTTGATTTTCATTGGTGGAGGTAAGGGGAGTCGAACCTAACCGCAATACCACCTATGTTTCAATATATTGTAAATACCTAAATAACCAATACCCCCGAATAAGCCACCTGCTTAATTGCTGCAAATTGCTGAAAGAACTTAACCAAAGATATGAGGAATTCTTTAAATTAGCAAAAGAAGAATAATCAAAGTTGTGTAACCGTAACCTAGTTCTTTTGTGACAATTAGGCAGGGAATGATATCTGCCATAATTACCGCTTGGTAGTTTTCTAAAAATCAGAATATCAGGGCAATGTAATTAAAGATGTAGGATCTGTTTTAAGACTAACGGAAAGGGCAGGTTTTTGCATTTGGCATATGTTTTGCAACTCGTTGGTTGCGTGAATAAGTTTATCTTTAGTACTCAAAACACGCAGCGTTCTTTGATATGTAGAATGTAGAACAGGTTGTTTGATGGAAAAACGTCTATTATATTACATTTGTAAAGTTTTTAATTATTAGATAAAGCAATGGTATCGTATAACCAACCTTAGTCGGATATTACAACTCAAACACACACAGAAAACTTTTCGCATAAAACTAGAAAGCACAAAACACAACTACTCATACTAATAACTCCGACAAATTCCCCGATTATTATTAAATTTCTCATTTTCAGACAGTACTGATTTTTATTGCCATAGCAGAAGATAATTAAATAATTGTAATCAACAGAGCATAAATGATATCGTTAAATATTCTAATATTTTTTATGGTAGTTAAAACTGATAGGTAATGTATAACATTTTAAAAGAGATATATATGAGATGATAAAAAGAAAAGGAGGATTCATGGTAACACAAGGTGTGCCCTTGGAATCGTAAATAGGGACAACTCCACCCTAAATGTTAATGTTTTAATAACTAATAATTTATGATTAACGCTTTAGATTTCAATGTAAAAAAATTTAACGAAACGCTTTCTGCTATACTAGGTAAAGTGGAAGCAATTGAAGATAAGTTGGGTAATGGAATGAAAGAAGATAATTGGTTAAGCACAGGTGAAGCGGCTGCTGAGTTAAGTGTGTCCGTGAGAACAATAATGAACTATAAGGCGGCGGGTATTGTGCCCTTTTCAAAATTAGGCGGAAGGCTGTACTTCAAAAGGAGTGATTTAGTAAAGGTTCTAGAAAATGGGAAAGTATAATTTAAAAAAGGATTTTATGGTGGAGATAGATGAAGAGAAAAAAGTTGAATTCGCAAATGATGCAAAAACCGCAACCCTTGTTTCTGGGATAAGCGAAGAGGAATTAAAAGAGGATAGAGAGAATGATATGCTTCTGAATACTCCATATATTCCCGATGATGTATTCAATGCATTGCCCAATTTACTTAAAGAGAGTTGTGCTGTATTTCAAAACAGGAGAAGACGAGATGTTTATTTTACAGGTGCAATCGCTATACTTAGCGGTTGTGTCCCTAATATTTCTGGGATATACGATGGTAGAAGAGTGTGGGCAAACCTATATGCCTTTATAATAGCACCACCAAGTTCCGATAAACAGGCTGTGATTTATGCTAAGATCCTAGCTGATAATTATAATTCTAGTCTATTAAAGGAGAGCGTTGATGCTCAAAGAAACTACAGAAGGCAACTGGATAGGTTTAATCAAACAGTTCAAAGAGGCGAAACTGGTAATCAGGGAAATGACCAACCTGAAGAGCCTCCATTTAGAATGCATTATATACCAGGTGATAACAGCAGTTCTGGTATAAAAAAGATACTTCAAGACAACGATGGCAGGGGTACGATTGTTGAAACAGAGGCAGATACAATTGCTAACTCACTAAAAAGAGATTGGGGCGGTTGGTCTGATATGCTAAGAAAGGCTTTTCATAACGAATCTATTAGCTCATACCGAAGTACAAATAGGGAGCATATAAATATTAGTTCTCCAAGGCTTTCCGTAGCAATAACAGGCACTCCAAGCCAAATATTGGGCATTATTAACTCGTCCGAAGATGGATTGTTTAGCCGATTCATTTTCTATTTGTTTAAAAATGAACCAAAGTGGCGTGATGTAATCGGAGGGCATGATGGAAAAGACCTTGGCTTACAATTCTATTATATTTCTCAAAGGGTAAATGAACTCATTGAATATTATTCTAGCGAGAAGGAGTTTGAGTTTATACTTACTACAAGCCAAGGCGAAGATTTAAACCGCTTTGGTGATGATGCCCTTAAGCATATCGTAACTTTTGTTAACTATGACCTAAGTAGCACTGTATTCAGAATGGGGTTGATTATCTATAGAATAGCCATGCTACTAACGGCAATCAGAAATTTTGAGCAAAACGGGAAAGATAAAAAGTTACCCTGCACTGATCAGGATTTTAACATAGCTCTCACTTTAGCAAATATTTACCTAAATCATTCTGTGGGAATTTATAAAAGGCTCCCAAAAGCATCGAAAGTAGAAAATACTAGCATTAGATTACTGTACGAAAACCTACCACTAAAATTTGAACGCAAGGACGCTTTGAAGATTGGCGGTGAGGTAGTAAAGAAATGCAACAGAAGTATTGAATATTATCTAGAAAAATTAGTGAAAATTGGACTAATTAATAAAACAGGGCACGGAACCTATGAAAAAGTATCTGAAAAATAAGGGTTGCGGCATTGCAGTTTTGCCACTTCTAGAATTAATATTTGTAGAGGAATAACGCATGTATGCTATGATTTTAAAGGGCTATCTCCAAGGTAGCCCTTTTGTATATAAGTATTTATGGTTTATGAGTTTCTTATACAAACCATTACCCTACTTTGTGGAACATTTCCCAGAATACACTACACCTCCATTCTTTTTTACTAACTTTAGCAACCAGTTAAAATCAAGTTTATTTAACGCCCGACACAAGTTGTCGAACTTGTGTATTATTATGGCAAATTATAAAATACATTAGAGTTCAATTATCCTATAACAAATGGCAACCAGATTCTTTACCAACGATACAACCAACACCTTACTTGAAAAGTTTAAAGGGGTTTTTGAGAACAACAAGGACATTGAGTTCTTTGACGCACTTATAGGCTATTTTAGAGCTTCAGGATACTTCAGAATAAGACAATTTTTAAATGATGTTCCCAATATTAGAATCTTAGTTGGTATTAATGTTGACAAAATAATTGAAAAGTACCACTCCAAGGGGTTGCTTTTCCAAGGCGATGCTAACCAAACCCTGGTTGAGTTTCAGAACGAAACCATAAACGATATACAGAGTTCAGAGTACTGCAAGGAGGTTGAGCAGGGTATCTTGCAGTTTATTGATGATATTGCCACCAAGAAAATTCAGATAAAAGCCCACCCCACAAGAAAACTACACGCGAAGATTTATATTTTCCGACCCGATAACTGGAATGAGCATAAGTCGGGACACGTTATTACTGGTTCGTCAAACCTAACAGAAAAAGGGCTTGGTAGTGGAGACGATTCAAACTATGAGTTCAATGTGTTGCTTAGTTATTTCGATGATGTAAAGTTTGCATCAGAAGAATTTGAAAAATTATGGGGTGAGAGCATTCCTATTCTCCCTGTAGAAATTGAAAAGGTGAAAAAGGAAACATACCTCAATGAAAGTTTTACGCCATTTGAGGTTTACATTAAATTCCTTATTGAATACTTTGGTAAAAGTGTTGAGTTCGACCCTAACTCAGTAACCGACCTGCCTCAAGGTTTTAAAAGATTATCGTACCAAATTGATGCTGTGAACGAAGGGTTCAAACTATTACAGAAACACAATGGTTTCTTCTTATCCGATGTAGTTGGTTTAGGAAAAACCATTGTAGGAACGCTAATTGCTAAAAAGTTTTTCTACTCAAACGATTTTCCTTCACATATTTCAAACACTCTGATTGTTGTACCCCCTGCAATTAAAGAGAATTGGGTAGAAACCCTTGATAAATTCCAACTACACAACTACACAATTATAACCAATGGAAGCCTGCATAAAATAACAGACCCCGAGAAGTTCGATTTAATTATTATTGATGAGGCTCATAAATTCAGGAACGATACCGCAGAAGCATATAACGAGCTACAAAAACTTTGTAAAACAAAAACCAAACACATACTTAAGGACGATACTAAAGCCAATAAAAAGATAATCCTTATTTCTGCAACTCCGCTAAACAATCGACCAGAGGATATTGCCAATCAGGTTTATCTATTTCAGGATGCAAAGGACTCAACCCTTGAAATATCTAATCTACAGCATTTTTTTAGAAGAAAAATTGATGCGTATAGAAGGTTAAAGGACAACCCAAGTATTTCAGAAATTCAAAAAGGTGTAAAGGAAATTTACCGCGAGATTAGAGATAAGGTTATTGCTCCATTAACTGTTCGCAGAACACGGAGTGATTTAAAAGCACACGAACAATACACTTTAGATTTAGATAAACAGGGCGTTATATTCCCCGATGTTGAAAAGCCAAACAAATTACTATATATTCTTGGTGATGTTTTGGATGAACTATACGATGACACAATGTACTTGCTTAGCCATGAAATTGATGGCATAAAATACTTCCGATACCAAGCAATCAAGTTTTTAAAAGCAGAGAAAAAATCAAAGTATAAGAATGCTGATGTTGCCTCAGCTGCATTAGCCAAAATTATGAAAACCCTTCTTGTTAAGCGTATCGACAGTAGTTTCTTTGCCTTTAAATCTTCTCTTAATCGTTTCGCTAGTGCTACTGCTACAATGATAAAAATGTTTGAACAGGGAACTATTTACATTGCCCCCAACCTAAATGTAACTGAGTATATTATTGAGGACAGGGAGGATGAACTTATACAGCGTATTCACGATTTAAGGGAAACAGACCCATCCATTGAGATTTGTACTCCCGATGATTTTTTGCCAGGTTTTATTGAAGGGCTAAAAAAGGATTACGAAATATTACAAGATTTAAGTAACCGCTGGAACGCTGTTACCGAAGACCCAAAGCTTGATGCCTTTATCTACAATCTAAATAATGAACTACTTAACAAAACAATAAATCCTCAAGGAAAATTAGTAATCTTCTCAGAGTCAAGAGAAACAACTAATTATTTGGTTACCCATCTTCACAAAATTGGCCGAAAGGATGTGCTTGAAGTTCATGCTGGTAACAGAAATAAACTGAGGGAAACAATAAGGAGTAATTTCGATGCCAATATAGCAAGGGATAAATATAAATCCGAGTTTAACATTATAATTGCCACCGAGGTTTTGGCTGAGGGTGTTAACCTGCATAGGGCTAACGTAATAGTTAACTACGACACTCCTTGGAACTCAACCAAGCTAATGCAGCGCATTGGTAGGGTTAACCGTATTGGTTCTCTTGCATCAAAAATTTACATATACAACTTTTACCCTACTACAAAGGTAAACGATGATATTGAATTGGAGAAGAAAGCAATAATGAAACTCCAGGCTTTCCACTCTGCATTGGGTGAGGATAGCGAAATATACTCTCCCGATGAGGAAATACAATCTTTTGGTCTATTTGATAAGAATATTGAGGAGGAGAAGGATGAGAAATTAGCCTTCCTTATGGAGTTGCGTAAGTTTAAGGAGGAGAATCCCGAGTATTTCCGTAGGATTAAAAATATGCCCTTACGGGCAAGAGTTGGCAGAAAGGAACGTACCAAAAGAGATACCACAATCTGCTTTATCCGTAACAACAGGCGCGATGCTTTTTACTGGATACGGGAGAATATGGATATTGAAGAGATGTCGTTTGTGGAGGTTGCCCGTGAGTTTAGAGCCGATGTCCCCGAAAATGGAATTGAGCTACACCCCAATCATCATTTACATATAAATACTGCATTAGAAGATTTTCACAACAAGCTAAAAGAGGAACTTTCAAGTTCACAAGTGGTAGATACTACCCAGGGACCCAACGAGAAAAAGGCACTTGCCTACCTCGATGGTTTCCTAAACTTACCATTTATTGGTGCTGTGGAAAAGGAAAAGATTAAAGCCGCAAAAACAGCCATTAAACTTGGTAAGTTTCAGCAGCTGCAAAGGGATGTGAATAACCTAAAACGAAACGTGAAGAAAACACCCCTTAAACCAGTTGATTTGCTCGATGCAGTGCTAAGAATAATTGATAAGTACCCCATTGACCACTTTGATAGTGGTGATGCCAGACCAACTGTTACCGTTAAATCGTTCGAGAAATTTAAGCCCGAAATTATAATATCCGAGTCCTTCTCCTTCAATAAATAGTTGCCATGAACAAAGAAGATTTAAGAGAACTTTTACACCAAGAGTATAATCCTGATAACTGGAAGAAAGTTACCCAATATGTATTCCCAAACGTAAGCTACTTGCAACGCCCACAGGATATCCCTTTTAACAACGATAAGGTTGAAAGTTTTAAGCAAATTGGTAGCGTTAAGCTTAACGATGGCAAGAACCTTGCAATGTTTGAGGTTAAGGTATCTCCCAATGTAAACATTGCCAACAACAGGGTTGAACTTCGTAATCTTGTTACCCCGTTAATTGACCAGGAGCGCAACCACGGCGTACTGGTAATTTACGAGCAGGGAAAGGAAGACTACCGCTTTACTTTTACCGCCAAGAGCACCGAGTTTGATGAGAACACAGGCGACTTTGTTAACAGGGAAACCCACGCCAAAAGGTACACCTACGTTTTAGGCAAAAATGAAAGCTGTAAAACCGCTGCCAACAGGTTTTATGAACTATCAAACAAAAAGGAAATTGCCGATATAAATACCGTGCAGGAAGCATTTTCAGTTGAGAAGCTTAGCAAGCAGTTCTTTAAAGAATACAAGGAGCATTACCAGAAGTTTGTTGCCTACCTAATGGAAACCGTAAACTATCGCGATGCCATTTTTAAAGGCGACGATAAAGCCATAAGAGATTTTGTAAAACTACTGCTTGGGCGGTTAGTTTTTATCCAGTTTGTGCAAAAGAAGCGTTGGATGGGCGTACCATCAACCTCATCGGGTTGGGAAAATGGGCAAACAGACTTCCTTTACAACGCTTTTAAAAAATTTCCAAACAAGTCCCTGTTTTACAGTCAGTTTCTTGAACCCTTATTTTACGAAACTCTTAATAACCCAAACCGCCCAAATAATATTTTCCAAATTACTGGCACTAAGGTACCATACCTAAATGGCGGATTATTTGAGAATGGTAAAACAAACACTTCTCTGGTAAACTTCCCTGAAGTCTACTTTAACGACTTGCTGGAGTTTTTTGATAGGTACAACTTTACCATAAACGAGTACGACCCTGCCGAGCACGAGGTTGGAATTGACCCTGAAATGCTAGGGCATATTTTTGAGAACCTTTTGGAGGACAACAAGGATAAGGGCGCATTTTACACTCCTAAGGAAATTGTGCACTATATGTGCCAGGAGAGCCTAAAGGAGTACCTTAAAACATACCTAAACGAGAAAAGTATCGCAGAGAGCTCTGAACTCGACAATGCTTTAGAAGCATTTGTAAAGCGCAAGGAGGCAGCAAATGTAATTGAGTACGATGAGCACCTTGCCACTGCCCTGCGCGATGTAAAAATTTGCGACCCTGCCATTGGCTCAGGAGCATTCCCAATGGGTTTGCTTAACGAAATTTACCATTGCGTATATGTGTTATACAACGCTAGCCCCGATGTGGTTGGCCATATTTGGGGTATGAACACGTGGGCACCCGATGTGGTAAAGAAAAATATAATACAAAACTCCATTTATGGTGTTGATATTGAGAAGGGAGCCGTTGATATTGCCCGCCTACGCTTTTGGTTAAGCCTAATAATTGACGAACCCGAACCACACGCCCTACCAAATCTCGATTATAAAATTGTGGTGGGCAATAGCTTGGTAAGTAAACTTGGCGATGAGATTATTGATATTGATTGGAGTATTAAGGGTGCTATTCAAGGTGAAATATTCGGTAACGAAAGTGCTTTAGTCCGTAAATCACTACTCGAAAGAATTAGTAGGGAGCAAAAGGAATTTTTTAATCCGGAGTGCAACAAGAAAAAACTGGCTGAGGATATCCGCGGATTAAAGATTGATTTGCTAATTGCCCAGTTTGAGCAGATGGTAAAAGCTGCCAATTTAGACCACGAGCCAAAATCAGGCAATTTTGCCGATAGTAAAAAGTTTGCCAAAGCAATGGAGCATTACCTAAAAACCCTGAGTTGGAAGGATACCATTTCTAAACTTAAAAAACTAAAGAGCAAACCAGACCAGCTCCTTAACTTTTTCGACTGGAAACTCGACTTCCCCGAGGTTATGAACGAGAACGTATCAATTAAGGTTGGGTTTGATATTGTGATTGGGAATCCGCCGTATGGTGCAAGATTTTCAGAGGTTGATAAACATTTTTTTAAAAATAAATACAATAATAAAGATTCGGAAACTGAAAGTTATATCCTGTTCCTTGAATTAGGGGGTAAACTAAAATGCAAAAAAGGTTCTCTTTGGTATATTATCCCGAGCAATATATCAACAAACCCACGCTATAATATTATTCGTAAACACATATTGGACTGCTATACTTTACTAATGATTATTGATTTAGGTTCAAATATCTTTGAAAGTGCATCTGTTGACTCATGTATTTTTTCTTTTAAAAATAGTAAGTCGAAAGCAACCGAATTCAGATGTGGAATAATTTCGAGTAGAGATATAGAAACGAGTGAACTAAAACTATTTGAACAAAAGTACTTCCTTTCAACACCACAAAATATTTTTAATTTTTACATCAACATTGAAACTTCTGAATTATTAGAAAAGATTAAGTCAAATGCATCGCATAAACTTTCAGATTTTATAGATTTTTTTAGGGGAATTGAATTTGGATACAGTTCAGACTACGTATACGAAAACAAAGAAGGAAACAGAAAACCATTAATTGCTGGTAGGTGCTTTAGTCGTTACGTTATTAAATTTGAGAATAAATTTGTAAAAGTAAATTTTAGCGAACCATCAAATTTTAAAACTAAAGCCATTTATGAAAACCCCAAAATTTTTGTAAGAAGAATTGGTAAGGAAATTATTGCCTATTTGGATACTGAAAATTTTTACAATGTATGTGATGTCTACAACTTATTACCAACGTCAGACAAAGTAGACTTATACGAAATCCTGGGTATCATCAATTCAAAATGTGTTAACTTTTTCTTCAGTCATTTCTTTAAAAATGCGAAGGAGTTGTTTCCAAAAATCCCGATTAAATACCTAAAGGAAGTTCCCGTCAAATTATCAAAAGGCAAAATATCAAAACTTGCTAAAACTATTCAGGAAAAAAGAAAATTAGGCAAAGATACCTCAGCACTTGAGCAACAAATCGACAACCTAGTCTATCGCCTTTACGATTTAACCTATGATGAGGTAAAGGTTGTTGACCCCGAGTTTGGGCTTAGCGAGGAGGAGTATAATAATATTAGAATTGAATAGTGTTATGCCAAACCCATTGCACGATAAAGTTTTTGAGTTTTGCGAGAGTTACAGAGCAGAAAACCCCAACTTTACCTATTGGTTACGCGAGCGTAATACAAATGGCCGCTTAGATGAAGGTATTTGGTTTCAGGGAACAGAGAATTATGCATTTGTTGGTCTTTATAATGGCAATGGTGGCACAAACAGAACAAGGAGCATTGGGTTTGTTTTTACGCAAGATAAAGATACAATTGGATGCTACTTTGAAAATGTATTTAATGAGGAACAAGATGAGCACCTGCTCAATTTTTATGCTCAAATGCGTAGTTTGGTTGGTGGCTTTGAGCAGGATAGGGAGAAAAGATATCAGAAAAAACTGTCAGACAATGATGGATTTAGTGCTGCTAAAGAGTTTTTAGATAGAGTAAAACCTCAAATTGATAGGCTAATAGTTGAGAATAACGTTAAGGATCTAATAATATCTTCCGAGCAGTTTAGTAAGAAGTTAAGTATTATCAAAAAATACCGCTCAAAAATAATATATACATCTAACGTGAAATTCATAATAGCAAACATTACTTGGAACAGCAATGGCTGGAAAGGCCCAAGCGACGATAAAAGTGGTCATCAATGGGTAAAAGAAGGCAATATACCACACGAGAGTTGGAACTTCGATTTTGATAACCCCAGAAATACTGATAAGCATATTTTGGGCTTTGCCCAATTTACCAACGCTCCTAAAGTTGAAGGCGATAAGAATTTGGTAATTCTGTACTCCAAAAATAAAATCGTGGGTTTTTATGGTAAGTGCGAAGTTTTCAGTGAGCACCAGATTATTGATAGTGACCAATCATACAACCTAAAATCCCCAAGAGATTTCGCCATTGCTCTTGACAACCAAATTGATGAGGTTAAAGAGAAAGGGTTTTTGGGAGGTAAAGTACGGGTTGGGCAAACAGGATTTAACTATTTAGAGAATTTTGATACGGTTAAAAAAATAGTAAACACCGCTATTGAGTTAAACCCTGATAAAGAAGTTGCTCTAAATAATTTACTTAATTGGATTGTAGAGGAAAGTAAAACCCGTAATTACTGGATTTTTCAGGGTAGCCCCAAGATATATGATGTGGTAAACTCATTAAAAGATGGTGCGCTAAAGTCCTGGAGCGTATCAGCCCATAAGGATAAAATAAAAGTTGGCGATAAGGTAATCCTATGGATTACTGGCGATAAAGCAGGATGCTATGCTCTATGTAAGGTTACATCAGAAATTATCAATAGGGAAGATGATGTGATAGAGCAGAAGTATTACACCGATTCAAGCAAACTGGAAAAAACCGATAGGGTAAAAATTGAGGTGGAGCATAACCTATGGGATAATCCAATACTCAATGAACATATAGAAAATTTACCCAACCTTAAAGGCTTAAAAGTTGGGCATCAAGGAACTAACTTCTCTGCCACAAAAGATGAATACGAAGCTTTACTCAAAATTGCTGTAAACAAATCGAATATGAACTATCCTTTAAACCAAATCCTCTTCGGTCCTCCTGGCACAGGTAAAACATACCATACAATTACCGAGGCAATAAAAATTGTTGATAAGGAATTTTACGTTGCTAACTCAAATAATAGAGTTGCACTTCAGGAGCGTTTTAATGAGTTGCTAATTAGGGATTGGATTAAAACTGAGGGGCAAATATCCTTCTGCACATTCCATCAATCATTCAGCTACGAAGATTTTGTGGAGGGTATAAAACCACTTAAGCCCGAAAAGGATGATACGTTTATTAAGTACGATATTATAAACGGTATTTTTAAGAATATCTGTCGCCTTGCCGATGCAAGCAATAATGCTCAAAAATTGGCTAAGGAGAATTTAGTGTCACTTACTCAGGATGAATTTAATCGGGCAACTTTCTATAAAATTTCTTTGGGCGATAGCACTAAGGAGGAGGATAAGGAGATTTATGATTTTTGCGTAAGTAACAACTATATCTCCATTGGTTATGGCGGTGCAATTGATTATACAGGCAAAAATGAAACTCAGGTAAACGAGGCGGTTGTTAATGAGAAGTTAGACCCATACAACTCGCAGGCAATAAACTATTTTAAGAATTACCTGAAAGTTGGTAATTATGTTGTTGTATCCTATGGCAATAGTTACATAAGAGCCCTTGGGAAAGTTACAGGGGAGTATGAGTATAATCCCGATGCTGAAATACGGCACAGGCATTTCCGTGAGGTGGAGTGGATTTTCAAAAACGTTGAAATTCCTGTAACCGAGTTTTACCAAAAGAACCTTTCGCAACAAACTATTTATAAGCTCAAAAGTGAATTCATAATTCCCTCGTTTTTTGTTCGCGAAGAAAAGCCATCCGAAGCAATCAGAGAGCAGAAAAACTTTGTGCTGGTTATTGATGAGATAAACCGTGGTAATGTTTCATCAATATTTGGTGAGCTAATTACACTTATTGAACCTAACAAGCGCACAGGAACGTCAGAGGCATTGGAGGTAGTATTGCCCTATTCAAAGGAAAAGTTCTCAATTCCATCAAATGTATACATAGTTGGCACAATGAACACTGCCGACCGTAGCATTGAATCACTTGATACTGCATTACGGCGCAGATTTTCTTTTATATGTATGGAGCCTAAACCAGAACTAATTGCCACTGTTGGTAAATCAAAGGGCGCTGTTGATGGTATTGACCTTGTACAAATGCTTACCAGAATTAATGAGCGCATAGAAAAGCTTATTGATAAAGACCATAAGATTGGACACTCCTATTTTCTCGATGTTGAAAGTAAAGAAGACCTAAAAATAGCATTCAAGGATAAAGTTATTCCGCTACTAGAGGAGTACTTCTTTGGCGATTTTGGGAAAATTGGGCTGGTTTTAGGCAATAGTTTTATTAGCAAGGATGAATCAACCAATTTTGAGTTTGCTAACTTCTCTGGTTATGATGCACAAACTCAGCAAGACCTAAAGGAGAGGTCGGTATATAAAATTAAACCTAAAAATGATTGGGATTTTAAGAGTATATATCAACCAAAGCCTAAGGAGTAATGGCAAGGCTTATACAGATATTTGAACACGAACGGTTAACTCTTCATAAAAATGAAAGAGGCGAATATCTTACGCAAAATGAACTGGAAAAACTCTACGAGTTTAACGATAGGAACAACAACGAGTATTTTACTGGAATTAGAAATGGGGTTAAGTTCACCAACTACGTTGGGGTTATCCAAATTGGCGGTCTAACCATTGAGATACTCCCAAAAGCCGATAAGAAAGTATATACTCAAGAGGAGGACTACAAAAAATGGAGGGATGCATTGCTCAATATGCTGGCTATATGCCGCCGTATAAAAGTTGAATCGGTAACGGAAGCCAGTTTGCATAAAAGATACTACTCATTACTCGACCTATACTTTGATATATTTCTTGATGAAGTATTCACGTTGCTACGGAAAGGTCTTATTAAGAAATACTACAAGCAATCATCCAACCAAACTGCCCTAAGAGGCAGGATTATGTTCAGTCAGAATATTCAGAAAAACCTAATTCATCAGGAGCGGGTTTACACCAATCATCAGGTTTATGGTTACGAGCATACCGTTAACCAAATCCTTTTAAGAGCGTTAAGTATTCTATCAAAAATTGTTAGTAATTCCAATATAAAAGATAGGATTGCCAGGATTAAGTTGGATTTTCCAGATATACAGGAGATTGAAATTGCTAAATCCCATTTCGACAAAGTAAAGGAATCGCGTAAGACCAAAAGCTACGAGGAAGCTCTAAAGATAGCCAAAATGATAATCCTTAACTACTCACCCGATATTAAGAATGGACAGGAGAATATGCTAGCCCTGCTGTTTGATATGAATAAGCTTTGGGAGGAGTACGTTTTCAGAATGCTACAAAGAGCCAATATGGAAGGATATGAAATTAACTTCCAAAACTCGCAGAAATTCTGGGAGAACAAAACCATTCAGCCCGATTTAGTAGTAGTAAAAACAGAAGATAATTCACAGGAAACCTTTATCATCGACACCAAGTGGAAGATTATTGACTACCGCAAACCATCCGATGATGACCTTAAGCAGATGTACGCTTACAACCTTTACTGGGATGCTGCCAAAAGTATGTTACTCTACCCCAAAACCTATGATTTTCCTGAGTCCTTTGGAAACTACCACAAGGGCAGAGAGCAAGGCAACGCTTGTAAATTAGGTTTTGTTAATGTACTTGATGAGTCAGGTAAACTAGATTTGGATATTGGTAGAGCTATTTTGGAGAAGTTGAATTAGAATAGACTATTTTTAAATATAGTTAATTAGTTAACACAATGAGAACCTATATCCTCGACATCATCCCCAAAATTAAGCAGTACTCCAAAAAATTGGATATTATTACCGTGCTTACCAATCAGCATTGGGTTGTGTTGGATGAAATAAGCAAAAGCAAAAGCGTTTATATTTTTCGCTCCAACAATGAGTTATTAATTTCCCAAAACGGTAAAGTGAATAGGGCAAGGTGGGAATACTTAGGACACAATTCGTTACTAATTGATATTGGCAATGAAACCTACCTCTTTAAACACGATTTTTACGATGCCAATATACTTACGCTAAAGGTTGATGGGAAGAATGAGTATGCTGTACTTATAAATGAGAATAAGTATGAGTATGAGTTAAACTCACTAGATAGTGTTGTGGTTTTTTTGAAGTCCAAGTATATTGATGGAGTTGAAAATAAAGTAGATAAAAAATTGTCTGAACCTAAATCCAATGTTAATGAGTTAGGTAATGATAATTCAGTTACTATATTGCGTCAAGAGGAAGACTGGTCTTTAGTTACAGGAAAGGTGTTGGAATATACGGTAAAGTATAAGGATGATATTTCAACTGTTTTGTTTATTAAGAAAAAAGGGGTTTATACATTTTCAACATTTGACAAGGTGATTGAGTTTGAGAATTTGGAGGATTGTTTGGCTTTTTATAAATCGTATATTGATAAGAAGTAATGATTTACCATTTTTTATTTTGCCCTATTAAATAATTCGTTAATATGAACGAAATAATTAAATACTACGTAAACTTATTTTCAAGCGCAACAAAGAGTTTGAAGAAGCAGGCTGTTTTCCTTGAGAAGCCCTGGGCTTTTATCGATGAAGATGGGGAAATTCAAAAATTGATTTTTAAAAAGGACAAAGGGTTGGTAATATCCAAGAACGGACAGGTTGTTATGGGCAAGTGGGATTATTTTCCCGAAGCCAGAGCCTTACTTATAGATAGAGTAACAGACAAGTTACTTCTTGGCGAACAGTTTGTTGATGAGAATGTGTTGATACTAAAGAAGGACGGAACACAAAATCAATTTTTTGCACTTGCTAATGAAAATACATTGCCCACCTACAACATTCCAAAGTACCTTAATAAAATCAAAAAGGTTCAATTGAATATGGGGGAAGTTGTATTGCTATGTGGTAAAAAACTCCAGGTTGAAGATGCGAAGGAAATACCCGGTTTGTATTATTTAGAAGGAAGAAAAGCGGAATTAATTGATGAGAGTTTTAACCCCTTACCCATTACCGATGGAGTATTTATGTCAAAAACTAAAAAATTCACATACTACATAGAGAATGGACTTGTTAAAAAGGCTTATAAAAATAGAATTGAAAAAACTATTGATGGGGTCGAATTTGAGATAGAGGATGGGTTGAATAATCGAATTAATAAGAGGGTTACTATAAATGGAATCCCAGCAAGTACCGATAGAATTATTTCATATGATAATGAAATATATAAGCTTAAGGAGAGCGTTATTTTTAATATAATGTTTATCAAGATACATTTTTTGTCCAATGGGTATGCAATAAAGTTAGAACAAAAAGAGGAAAACAAAATTTCTAAGGGTGATCTTGTGATTCATTCAGAACCTATATCACCAATACCCGACGGAAAATATAAAATAAAAGGTAGCCTTTTTAAATCAATTGAGATTAAGGATTGTGTGGTTGTATAAAGCTTTAACTTACAAAATGGGTGCTAACAATGAAAGACCTACTAAACAAAATATTCAATCGAATTAAAACTAGTGGTTCAACTATTATTGACACCAACTATTTAAGGGTTAATTCGTGGTTTCACGTAACTCAGGATATTAATCACGTTAAAACCGTTTATATTTTCAGAAATAATGGTGAATTGCTTGTTTCTCGTAATGGCGAGATAACTAAGGCTAAATGGGAAAACCTAACCCATTCGACAAACAGCCTAATTATTGATATTGCCGATAAGTCACAACTTTTCAACATCCTATACCTTACATCAGAGTATTTGGTTATTCAGAAGGATGGCACGGATAGTATAGAGGTATTTATAAAGCAGCAGAGGTATCAGTCGAAATTACCCAAAGAACTTGCTGAGAATACTATTGAGTTTGTTTTTAGGGATTTGAATGAAAACCTAAACCAAGGGAATAAACAGTTTATTAAAACTGTCATTTCTACTCCTATTACAAAGTCAATAGGAATTGAAAGCATATCAGATGCTATTGGAGAGAAATCTAGGAAACCAACTATTAAAAGATTCTTTAATCTTAAAAACGATTCTTCCGAGGTAGTAGATAAGATTCAACAAAGAATAGAAAACTACAAAAATACAGGAAAACTGGAAATATTCGACTATATAGATGAGTTGAATGATTTAAAGGAACGGGGCATAATTAAAACTAATAATGAAGAAACTGCATTTATTATCGAGATGCAGCGGATTGAAGAGATTTTGATAGAGGATGGTCTTTACTGTATGAACTGTAAATCGCTTTGTACAATGCAAGATGGAATCTGTACATTCTGTAACCCAGAATTTCCCGTTGAAGAAATACATAAATTGATGGAAGAATATTCTATTACCTTTAATAATTGGAAATTCAAATGGGCTAATTACAGATACAAAAAGTTTATTGACGCATTGAATTACGCCCGTTTAATGCAAGACAAGGGCAAAAACTAGATATGGTTCCCAATGAACAGTGCAGTCAATTCAAATTTATTTTTGTTATGCTAGACAATGATATAAATAGAAATTGCTTTGTAACCTTAGACGAAATCTCTGGTCTCGACTTAGTATCCTTCTAAATTGGCGATGAGAGCGTATCAGGTTATTTTGAAACCTCACCAATTGAGCAGCTGATATTAAAATTAATAGGCTACATTCCCGTTGTTGACAATACTTGGAAGCCCTATTAAATTAAAATTTTCTTATTGAATTTTTTTAATTCAAATACAATTTAATCTCAGGGAAAGCATTTGTAAAACCCTTAATTACTAAGTTCTCTTCTTCTCCATAGGCAATTTTTTGCAGCCAGGGTATTTCATCGTTATTGCAGTAATGGTCGTAATTTATTGGGACAGGTACCAGCACCCTTACGCTGTATAGTGTATATTTCTTAACTGGTAATGCTATTACACCATTATTCAAGAGGGTTTGTGTACCTCTATCGCTGAAAGTGGTTAGCACAGGCTGAACCCATCCCCATTCATCTAAAAATTGCCATTCTTCATCTTCATTAGGCATACTCTTTGCACCATTTGTAAACTTCTGAGCAATCTCCTTATCTTCAAACAGGTAAAATTGGTGCCCATTAATCTTGTTTTTTATAAACACTAAATATTTTTCAAGATACTCCATGTTTTCAAACTTTTTTCAGTTAGCCCAAAGACTTTCCCAAGTGAAAATATCTTGAAACTCAGAGATGTGTTCATCCTCCACATCATCCTTAAACGAGTCTAAAAGATATGAGGAGTTTTCTCGCTCCTTGATGAACTGTTTTACAGAGAAGTTTTTAGGATTAATCTTAACTACTGAAACGCTATTGTGCCCATCGGACTGTGCAAATTTTATTTTCCCTAAATAGGTACAGTTCCCATTTATTGAATAAGTTACAGTTGGGGTATTACCTCTTCCTTTCTGCTCCATATATTCCCAAATCCGACCTTCTTGAGCAGCACTAAATGCCTCTTCGCAGAAAGCAAGGGCGATATCGTAATCTAAAAAATAGCCTAGAAAACAACCGAACCTTCCCTGCTCAAGGACAACAAGAAACATATCAAACTTGCTCACAACTTCAGTTTTATAGTTGATGTTAAATATATTGATTTTTAAGTATTTAAATTGATGCTAATGTGGTTTTACAGCAGTTTTTTAGTTAAATTTGATAGTTAAGTTTAACAAATCAAATTTAAACATTCTTTTAGTTAATCATAGTTTTAACCTTAAACCATACCACAATGAAATATACTAAACTTCAAGTTTTAAACTCCTTGTTTTTACTGGTAGCAGTCATATCCATTTTTAGCTGCGAAAAAGTTGAAGAATTAAAAATGCCAACCGTTTATACAAGAGAAGTATCGGAGGTTACTGCATTAACAGCCATCTCTGGTGGTGACATTACCGATGATGCAGGCTCAACTATTACTGCTAGAGGGATATGCTGGAGTACAGAGACAGACCCAACAATTACTGATAGTAAAACTCTTGATGGTGCAGGTGGAGGAACTTTTAGCAGTACCCTAACGGATCTTCTACCTAATAACACATATTTTATTCGGGCTTATGCTACTAATGCAAATGGCACGGGTTATGGAATGACTTTGTCGTTTACAACATTGGATGGTGTTAGCAGCATTACTACAGGTGATGCTCGTGAAATAACTGCAACATCTGCCCAAGTTGTTAGCAATATTAATGATGATGGTGGTTCTGAGGTAACCAGTCGTGGAGTCTGTTGGAGCCTATCTGAAAATCCCAGCATTAATGATAATTACACATCCGATGGATCAGGTTTGGGTAGTTTTACTAGTAATCTAACTGAATTAGTACCGGGTAACAACTATTATGCAAGGGCTTATGCAACAAATAATGTTGGAACTAGTTACGGTAACCAAATTAGTTTTGCAACCCTCGATGGTGTAATTGCTATAACAACAGCAGAAGTTACAAGTATAACAGAGGTTTCAGCTGTTAGTGGAGGAAATGTTATTGATGATGGAGGAGCAGAGGTTACTGCAAGGGGAATTGTATGGAGCATTTCAGAGAACCCAACCCTGTCTATCAATAGTGGATATACTGAAGATGGTTCGGGACTAGGTGAGTTTACTAGCCATTTGACAGGTCTCGTAGAAAAAACAAAGTATTATGTAAGGGCATATGCTACTAATGTTTACGGTGTTGTTTATGGTAACCAAATTAGTTTTGAAACACCAGTTGCTGATGGTACAACAGGTTCTGTAGTATATCAAGGTTACACCTATCAAACTGTTTATATTAATAATAGGGAGTGGTTTGCCGAAAACCTTCGTACAACAAAATATGAGGATGGAACAGATATACCGAATGTTACAGACCGCTTTGCTTGGAAAGAATTAAATTCTGGAGCTTATTGCTGGAAAGAAAACGATGAAATAATTAATAAGGAAGCCTACGGTGCACTCTATAATTGGTATGCAGTTGAGAATGGTGGTCTCTGTCCAATTGGTTGGCATGTACCAACCAATACAGAGTGGTCGGACTTACTCGATTATGTTGGTGGTATAAGTACAGCGGGAGGTCGTCTTAGGGGTACTCGTACTGAGCCAGATGCCCATCCTCGCTGGAATAGCCCTGTTCTTGGAGCATATGATGTATATGGTTTTTCAGCATATCCTGGTGGCGGACTAGCAGACTGGGATGGTGCTATAATTGAAACAGGATTTGCAGGTTATTGGTGGAGTAGTAGTGTCGCTGATGTATTAAATTCATTTTTTGCTGTCACGTATTATACTCATGAAAGTATGAGTGTCTCTTACGCAAAGAAATGGTATGGTTTTTCTGTCCGCTGCATTAAAGACTAATATTATGTTTTAACATCCATCTAACAGGACTTCCAACCCAAGAAGTCCTGTTTTCTTTATATCCCCACATTACCCAATTCCCACCATATATATTAAATATAGCATAATCCCCATTTGCTTTTAACCTACCTAACAATTCCTTTTAGATTTTCTAGTCTTTAGTATTGGAAAACCTTATTCCAATTGAGAAGTTATCTCCTCTCTTCAGACATATCCCCTTTGCTGTACAGAGAAAAAATCGAATTTTTTAAAAAAAAATTTCCAAAAATTTTCGCTACTGCTGAATGCTTCTGATACCTATCCAAGCACCCCCGCTAAGGTTTGAAGGTTGGGGCATACCCGACCCATAATCTATTATTCACTAAAACCCATTCAGTTATGGTAACAATTGTTGATTATGCAAAGAGAACCAATGCCGAGGGCAAGGAGTTCTTTATTTTGAGATTGCAAGGCGGTTTGGAGCTTGTGAAATCAAGTCAAACAGGTCAGATGTACGCAACGGCTAAAACAGCCAGCATCACTTCAACCTTTACGGAGGAAGTGTGTAAATCGCTAATTGGTCAGCAACTGCCTGGCTCAGTTAGTAGGGTAGAGTGTGAACCCTACGAGTATACTGTACAGGATACGGGGGAAGCAATCACATTATCCCACCGTTACGAGTACAGGCAGGAGGGCGACACAATGGAGGAAGTTGTGCATCAAGGCAAACCCGAACTGGTTGAAGCCTTGTAGCCTTTAAGGGGAGTTTTCTGCTCCCCTTTTTTATTTCTTGTTTATATATATAACCTAAAATTGAATTTGTTATGGAAATAAGGCAAGCCGAAAGAAAAAAGGCTAAGATAAGATTAGGTCTTCAGGGGCCGAGTGGAAGCGGAAAAACTTTTTCAGCCCTACTTATGGCCTATGGAATGACCAATGATTGGAACAAGATTGTGCTGATTGATACAGAGAATGGTTCAGCCGATTTGTATGCCCATCTGGGAAATTTCCGTGTGTTAAACTTGGGTATTCCTTTTCTACCCGAAAGGTACATAGAAGCCATCCAAACTTGTGAGAAATTACCCGATGTTGAAGTAATTGTTATTGACAGTATCTCGCACGAGTGGGAGGGAAGTGGAGGTATCCTCGACATACACGGAAATATGACGGGTAATAGTTTTACTAATTGGGGAAAAGTTACGCCACGCCACAATGCCTTTGTGCAGAAAATCTTACAGTCTCGATGCCACATTATTGCCACTATTAGGAGTAAACAGGACTATGTTCTATCTGAGAAGAATGGAAAGTATGTCCCTGAGAAGGTGGGTTTGAAGGGAGTTACAAGGGAAGGGGTTGACTACGAACTCACGCTAGTAATGGAGTTGGATTTGAAACATAATGCAACTGCTACTAAGGATAGAACGGGCTTATTTATGGGCAAGCCTGAGTTTGTAATTACACCAAACACTGGCAAGAGGATTCTTGATTGGTGCAATCAAGGTACAGAGGTTAAATCTGTAACTATTGCAGATATTCAGGCTGAGATAGGTGCTGCTCAGGATGTAGAAGCATTGCGGGATATTTTGCGGAAATATCCACAGCACCGTACCGAGATTGAATCCTTATGCATTGCACGTAAAAATGCATTGGTTAGCAAGCAAGACATTCCGCAAACCGTAAATCAGGAGGAGGGCTAGCAATGGACTTACAACTAATGGCACCCGTTACCCTGAGTAACGGTGAGGAGGTTATGGAACAGGAGGAAAGACCATTCATTATGGCTAATACTATCGCTATAACCCCTAAAGAACTAAAGGAAAGGTGTATTATACCCAGCTTTGCAGATAATGAGAGCACCATATCTCACACCAATTTTATTGAGGCGGTGTATCTAGGTGCGCAGAGCTGGCTAAAGCACGAGACCTTTAAACCACCTAAGGTAAGGGTAAGCCACCCTGTAAATGGAAGAGTTCCCGGCGCAATGGGCAAACCTGCTAAATTTCTTACTGAGCAGGAGAAAACCCTGTACTACGAGCGGATGATGTTTGAGATTGAAATCCCAAGTATCAGAGATACGGTAAATAGGAATCAACTCAATTTAACCATTGGTGGAGTGCGAGCCCTGAATACCGAGAACTTGTATACAAAGAAATCTGAAGAGAAGTTCAAGGTGTTTATAGGCTTTAACAATCTGGTATGCCTAAATCTTTGTATATCTACCGATGGGCTAAAAGAGGAACTCAGGGCAAGAACCGTGAGCGAGATAGTGGAGGAGACAGTTAAACTGGTAAGCAACTTCAACGCCCCGCTACAGTTAAGACAAATGGCTGAGTTTGGCGATGAGTTTTTATCAGAGCATCAGTTTGCCCAGCTAGTTGGTAGGTCTAGGATGTACCAACATTTACCGCCCAAAATAAAGAAGGATATTCCAGTAGTAATGCCATTGAGTGATAGCCAAATTAATATGGTAACTAGGCAGTATTATCACGATGAATCCTTTAAAAAGGCAGATGAGGGTGGTGTTAGCCTTTGGAGTCTCTTCAATCTCTTCACAGGGGCGAATAAGAGCAGCTACATTGACTCATTCCTCACTCGGGGTGCAGGCAGCCACACCTTTGTCAACGACCTTCAAATAGCCCTAAAAGAGGGCTCGGAGCATTGGTTTCTCCAGTAGAACCTAATTGTTAACCTATCCTGCCATGCTGGGCAATCACAGCATTGTGAAAAAGCCTTCTACTGGATGGGTAAACCAAGGTTTGCTCGGCTGGCAGGATTTATCAAAGGTATATGACAAGAAATCCAGATGAGTATCTCTACAAACTCTCCAAGATAGTTGATTCTAAAAGTATTCTGGTGGTTGACGGAAATGGTAATCTTCGGAGAATTTTCTGTCCATTTCTTGTGGAAGCACTGGTAAAATTCCAGAACTTATGCAAAGGAGAAGTTTATGTGGTGGATGCCGTAAAGGTTACTCTTACCCTAGAGGATGTTTACATAATTAAAGGGAAAGCCTATCTAATTGGATACTTCCGGATCATAGGTTAAAGTTGAGCGTATGCTGTATTTTGATGCTGCACTTTTGAGAAGGTTTGGCTCAACTATAAAACTAAACCAAACCGCTGAAAACGCTGCAGAAAAATTAATCCCGCAATCCAGAACCTGATTGGTTAAGGATTGTGGGATGTTTTTTTTGACCTTCTTAATCCTAATAATTTATGGAAACACTAAAATTAATCCTTATGCGCAGAGACGGGCTATCTGAGGAGGATGCCAAAGCCCAAATAGATGAGTGTCGGGAAGACCTTTACAATAGGCTCGAAGCAGGCGATATGCCCTTTGATATAATGGGAGAGCACTTTGGCTTAGAGCCAGACTACCTTGAAGACCTAATTCATTAACCTTAAATTTTACTACAATGGTTGATAAAACAGATGGTAAACTCGAAGCCATCAGGAGATTTGCATCTGATAATGGGCTGTTAGAAAACTTAAACAGTAAGTTGGAAGCCCTGAAGAGTAAAGAAAAGGATGGGTGCGTGGTTAACCTACATCAAGATTTTGCCCCACACTCACTTTACTTCGAGGTGATAAAGGATAATAAACTCATTTCCAATGGTGGGCTAATATATCACGGCATACACGATGTTGGTGGCAATGGTTCAGCACCCACATTCTCTGTAAACCTAACACCAATTAAGGGTTGGGCTATTCATACCTAAACATTAAAAGAAATGGGGTGCAGTCCATACGGATTGTCCCCCCCCCTTTTTTAACCCAGTTTTGCCATTTCCTTTGCCATCAACTCTTCTGTAACACGGGCATAGTGCATTGTCATCAGCACATTTGAATGTCCTAGCATCTTTGAAACAATTTCGATAGGAATCCCATTTGCCAATGTTACTGTTGTCGCAAAAGTATGCCTAGCCGAGTGCCAGGTTAGGTTCTTATTTATTCCGCATAGATCAGCCACCTCTTTTAGGTAGGCGTTCATCTTTTGGTTGCTTAGCACCGGCAGCACCATACCATTACTCTTACGACAGGGATGATCTGAATACTTTTCTATTATGGCAATTGCCTTTTCAACTAAAGGAAGCGTGAATGATTGATTCGTTTTCTGTCTGTGTTTCTTTATCCATTTAGCTCCATTGATTCCAATAACAATATCTTCGTCGGTAAGGTTTTTTACATCAACAAATGCCAATCCTGTATAGCAACAAAACAGGAAGATGTCCTTAACCTGCTCAATCCTTTCAATGCTAAATGTTTTGTTCTCAATCCGCTTCAACTCTTCAAGGTTAAGAAACACCTTGTCAGTTTGTTCTATTTTAAAACGGATCCCGATAAATGGGTTAGTTTTAATCCAACCGTTGTTGACCCCAATATTTACAATCTTTTTGAAATTCTTGATGTACTTAACGGTTGTGTTGTTGTTGCAATTCTTATCGCCTTTCAGGTAAACCTCGTAATCACTAACAAACTTGTTATTGATTTCTCTTAATGAGATGTCCTTTTTCTTATATTTCAAGTTAAGGAAGGTTTTCAGGTGGTTTAACGAGGTTTCGTGACGTGTGTGAGTCAACTTAGCTACTCCTTTCCCAATTAGTTTCTCTAGGTTTTCATTATGCTCCCGATAAACTTCGAGCAAATACTTTTCTTCATCTAGTTTCCCTTGATATGCTAAAACTAGGGTCTCAGAAGTTATGCTTTGACCTTTGTCCTCTATATCTTTTTGGTGCTCATAGAGTTTTATCCTTATATGTTCTAAGAAATGATTTAGCTCCTTCGACTTTGCACCACCAATAGCCTTTCCTTTTTGAGCGTTCCAATTATCAGGGCTTACCGAACGCTTGATCGCAAACTCACTTCTAACTCCATCAACGGTTACCCTGCAATAGATTGGGGCTTCGCCTGTTTTTAATAATTTGGCTCTTTTGATGTAGAAGAGCACTGAGAATGTTGTCCTTTTCATAGCTGTAAATTTTGGGTTAAAGATACTTTAAATGTGAACTTTCAGTATTTGCAAAACCCTGTAATACAGTGAAAAACTATGCAAATCGGTGGACTTTTTATTCAGATATTTTAGTCCACCGATTTGGACACTAAATATCTGCTTGAGAATGCATTTTATTGCAGTGGGGTAAAAACAAAAATGCCTGAAAATCAGACTGATTTCAGGCATTTGCAACTTGTTTCATTAAAATTGGTGGAGGTAAGGGGAGTCGAACCCCTGACCTCTTGACTGCCAGTCAAGCACTCTAGCCAACTGAGCTATACCCCCAAGCCTTATAAAACGTTGCGAATTGCTTTTTTTGCAAACGCAGGGCAAAAGTATAAAAAAAAATTGTTTTGCATAGCATTTGATGCAAACAAAAAACTTTTTAGGCATTTATCTCGTTAAAATATTTGATTTGTAATGATTTTTTCGTTGCTTTGCATTCTTGTAATAGGTTTGTATTCTATTTGAATAGTTTAAAATTTTATACCGCTCAAAAATTACCAGTATGGAACTGAAAAAAAATCCAAAAGTCGATCTCGAGAAGAAGAAAACAATCTTCCTAGAGATTGGTTTAGTGCTTTCGCTGGGGATTATCCTGCTCGCTTTCGAGTGGACATCTACAGGTGGCATCAACACCGATTTTGCCCAAATGCAAGATATCGTAGTGGAAGAGGAGATGAT
>Ga0334893_1000609_pt1 | contig 44619 bp, 41 predicted proteins | sample GraSluR3_MG_5_FD_207218 | JGI IMG/M metagenome (GOLD analysis project Ga0334893, IMG submission 207218) | Sludge microbial communities from methane-producing bioreactor in Wageningen University, Netherlands - Granular Sludge_09_05-R3 | ecosystem: Engineered > Bioreactor > Anaerobic >...
ATTAAGATTAAAACCCAACCCACTCTTCCTACAGCTCCTCCTGTCCAAGAAGAAGATTACAATTGGAATATTAAGAATTCTTCTGTGCTTGGGATAAGTAATCGTGGGGATGAAAAAGAAACGGATATTTTGTGTAGGTTTAAATATAATAGAAAAGACAACTCTTTTGAAAAGATTTTTTGTAAAAAAAGTGCAATAGAGATTCTAAGAGAAGAACTCTACCCTTTTTCAAATGAATATTCTCTCTACCTTGAGGGGGAAATAAAAAGAGAGGTAAATATCCAAGTAGATAGTTATGATTGTGTTTTTGACATCCTCAAACCGAAAAGTTGGTTTAGATGCAATGAAAAATTTTTAAGGAGTGAAGTTATTACAATCCGACCACATATGTTTTTTAGGTTAAACCAGAACGGTTTAGATATCCCCATAAGATCGTTTTCTACAAATGGGGATAGCTTTAAATTGGTAGCAGGATATACAAAAAATAAGGATAGCTTGAAACTTACACATACTTACAGAATAATAAACAAAAAATACAATATCTTCTTTGACCATAAGACTGAACTTTCTCTAAATCCAAAAGACATTGAAGATATTTCATCTAGCGAAGATGCCCCGAGGCCATTCTCCTTCCCCTTCAACAAGATACTTGGTGTAACACAGTGGTATGGAGACACAGAATTTCAGAATCCACATACTGGAATAGATTTTGGAGCCACTAAAGAAAAGGTCGTGTCAGTAGGAGATGGGGAAATTGTTGGAAAGGGTTGGGATAGTTACTATGGAGAGTGTTTGTCTGGAGGAAATTTTCTAAAAGTAAAACATTCTAATGGTATGTATACGACATATTTTCATCTTGCAGATATGTATGTAAATACTGGAGACTTGGTTAAAAAAGGACAAACTATTGCAAAAAGTGGAAATACTGGAGCTTGGAATTGTCAAAAGTTAGCTTACCATCTCCATTTTGAAACTAGGCTTAATTCCAGTTACAAATCTCATACTAATCCTGTTCCATACATAGATGCAGATTGGAACAAAGTACTAACCTTAGGTGCTAGATATAATCCTGCAAGACTTAGTGGAGAAAATCCTCATCCAGGGAGATGATTTAATCTAATACTGACTTCTTAAAATTAAAAAATCAAAAATGTTAGAAGATTTTTCTCTGAAAATAATAGAAACACTGTTGAGTCTTATACTTCCATTGCTACCTAGTTCTATACAGGAGAATTTGGAGAGTTTGACACTTAGGAGGGATTTTAGAGAGATAGCAAATGTTACAAATCCTCAGCAAGTAATATGGAGAGATGACAATAGAATCCTCTTTGTACTTGAAAATGAGTTGTTGGAATACAACATCCTTGAGAATAGAGAAACAAAGGTTGGAGAGAGGAAACCAAACCAATTTGTTGGAATTGGAGAAAATGGCGAGATTATTTTCTGTGATATTGAACATTACATAATTTCCTCTCCTGATGAATTTTCTACTAAATTTACAGTGAAGATTCCAGATCAGGAAGAGAAAGAATTGTATTTTTTTGAAACTATTCGACCTTTGAAGATAAATGAAGAGAGGATAATAGCTGTAACTGCTTTAGATTTTTTAGAAAAGAATTATTACAGTATAGATATTGATACTGGTAATAAAAAACAGATACCACCTCTTAAGAAAGTAAAAAGGAGAGTTTTAGTACCTGAGGGTATACAGTTTAAGAAGGCATATGTTAGAAACGAAGATAGGTATGTGGTTGAAGATGTTTTCGGAAATGTTTATCTGTTTATTCAAAAGGAACTTCCATAAACTCAGCTTCTTCTTCAAAAACTTCTTCCATCCATTCTGGTTCTGGTATAAACCAATCCGTAGGAACATTAGCAAAGAAGTAGGCATAGTTACCTAGTAAGAAAATAGTGATTAAAGTCCCTAGCAAAATATTAAAGATCTTAGTATTCTTAATCTTCATAAAGTACTTACTAAAAAGCACATACCCTATTCCTAGTACAGGAAAGATGTATCTTCCTTGAAGACCAAGGTCCATCCAATCTGTCCTCATATATGCCTTGTAATTAACATAGTAGGCAACAACTAATATGTAAGAGAGGAAAATAAAACCTAATGCTTTGTCTTCCTTAGATAAGCGCTTCTTGTTCTTAAATCCCATATACAAACCAACAAAGAAAAAGAAGAAGTAAAAAGGTAAATATTCATACTTCATAAACAACGACCTATCTCCCATAATTCCAAAAATTTTTTTAGACATCTCAACAGTCCAGTAAGGAAGGTAGAAAAGAGGATTAATTCTCTCACCTTTTAATACTAACTCAGCACCTTCAATAATCCCACCTTCGAATATGGTTGGAATCTTATGCATACTGCGAACAAACACTCCATTCTCCAAACACTGCTCATATGTTAAAACTTGTGTGCAATTAGGAGTTATCTTCCCAAAAGTAATCATATTAACACCATACACACCGAAATTTAATATCACCAATAAAAAGAATCCAATTGTTAGAAGAATATTTGGTAGGGTTACAAACTGCTCGAAATATTCCCTCTTTAAAATCTTCTTCTTAAACATAAAGACCACCCAGACAATAAATATAACAAGTGCTAGAGGGAGTACACTATTTTTTGTTAATGTCCCTAGAAGAAGGAATATGAAAATAAAGAGTGAATGAGATAACTTCTTTGGTTCTTGTAAAAATCTAACTAAGAAATATATCGCTGCAGTAGAAAGTAATACCGTAAGGTTGTCGTAGTTAATAGAAGAAGATAAAAATACAAACATCAGGGTATTAGACAAAAGAAACACAGGGAGTACCTCTCCCCACTTATTCTTTATTAATTTCTTAGATATTAAATACACTAATATTAATGTCCCTACTGCAGTTAAAACATTACTTAAACGCAATACCGTTACCTCATCAAAATTGAAAGTCATTTCGTTTAGATTTAATATCCTTCCATTTATCCAAAGAGATAAATAGGGGATTCTAGTAATATCTCTCCATTGGTATGTCTTAGGTGTGTTCTCTGGTATTCCTAATGTCTTAGAATATGCCTGTGAGACTTCTAGGTGGTAGTAAGAATCAGGAGATACTCCCATTCTAAGGTTTAGTGCTAAATACAAAGAGAATGTTGCAAAAATGGCTAACACTACTGTCAATACAATCTTATCTGTATTTTTGTATTTAACTAGTTTTTTAATCATGCTAATTTATATTTCTTAAAGAGATATCTTAATTTATGTAGTATACCAAAACAAAGCAATACTGGTAAGCCTAAAATGGTATAATATCCTATGCAAAAATATCCCTCTGAAATACAAAAACTTCTTAAACAGGCAGATAAATTACAAAATGAAATTAACCGAAAAAGACCTCTAAAACAGAAAAGAATTCAACTTCTTAAAAATTATTACCTCATAGGATTAACATATACATCTAACTCCTTAGAGGGTAACTCGTTAACAGAATCTGAGACTAAGGTTGTAATTGAAGAAGGTCTAACGATTGGAGGTAAACCTCTCAGAGACCATCTTGAAGCTCAGGGTCATGCTAGGGCGTATGAATATATGTTTTCATTAGTTTCTAAAAAGGGGGTAACTGTTAAAGACATTAAGGAGTTACACAAGCTTTTTTATGAAAAGATAGATGCAGATAACGCAGGTAAATACAGGAAGGTTGAGATACTCATAACAGGTTCTAAACATTCCTTTCCTAAACCTAAAGATATTGATAAGTTAATGAAGAAATTCGAAAAGGATGTTAAGGAGTATTTAGAAAATGAACACCCTGTAGTTGCTGCAACTAAAATACACAAGGATTTTGTAAATATTCATCCTTTTGTAGATGGAAATGGTAGGATAGCGAGATTAATTATGAACCTTATACTTTTACAGAATAAATATAATGTAACAATAATACCAACAGTACTTAGACCTGAGTATATGCAGAGTTTAGAAAAGGCACATACTGATGATACAGATTTCATAATACTCACTCTTAAGTGCTTAATAGAAAGCCAGAGGGAGTGGTTAAGATTGTTAGGTAACTAGAGGAATCTAGATATTACAAATACTATTATTACTACATTAACTACTATCTTTAAGAATATACTTAAGAAGACCCCTATTAAAGACCCTATACCAGATTTAAAACTTTCATCTAGATCTTTATGTGCAAAAATAAGTTCAAAAAGGATAGCCCCTATCAAGGGTCCTAATACAAAACCAATAAAGTTGCCCATTATAAAACCAAATATTCCTCCTAGTATTGCTCCTAGCATTCCCCATTTGCTACCTCCCATCTTTTTAGCACCTAGTGCCGTTACTATGTTGTCTATGAAGGTAGAGAGGACTGCTACAAAAAAAAGAATGATTAGGAGCAGGGGACTTATTTCTTCAAAACCAGTATAGAAAGCAAGTATTACTGTGGAGATATATACAAACCATATACCTGGGAAATTAAAGATAGTTAGTATTAAACCTGTGAGAGCAAATATTGCAGATACTATGTAAATTATTATTTCTAGCATTTTTAATATTTAAAATTTTTATTTAAGATCCCCTATTGGTTCTTTTTGAAACTTTTTCAAAAACTTCATATGTTCTCTCTGCTACTTTGTCCCAAGTATATTTCTTAGAGAGTTCATACCCCTTCTCTACTCTACTCTTGTATTTCTCTGGATTACTATATACCTCTAAGATTTTCTCTCCTACTTCTTTATGATTTTCTCCATTTACCATAATCCCTACCTCACTAAATAGTTCTTCATATACTGGGTTTTTATGTAATATTGCAGGGACTTTAGCTCTTAGTGCTTCTATTGGAGCAAAACCAAAACCCTCGTAAAGGGATAGGTGTATGAATGCAAATGCGTTTTTAAGTAGAGAGTATTTCTGTTTGTCTTCATAAAATCCTGTAAAGAGAACAAGGTCTTGTATATTGTTTTCTTGAACTACATCATGTAGTTCTTGTACTTCTTTAAGTTCTTCTTTTTCAAATATGCCTCCAGATATTACTAAGTAAGGACATTCTTTTTTCTCTTTGCCTAGTAATTTGAGAAATTCTATGTAACTTAATATTACCCCTTTAGAATTTTTTGTTTTGTTAATTCCCCCTCCAATATATATTATGTAACCTCTTTGTTTGTAATCTTTAGGGAGAACATTATCTAGAGATACTTCTTTCTCTTCGAGGTCTACACCTAGGTAAGATACTGTTATGTTTTGTTCTGGGTATTTGGGATAGTATCTTAAATAATCTTGTTTTGTAGTTTCAGAGTTACATATTATGTGTTTTGTTTTAAGAGATTTATTCATTGTCATCCAGTATTGGATTCTTCTAATTAGGTTATGGAAGACTGACTTCTGGGAATACATATTAAACATTGCTAGGTTCATGTCATGGACGAAGAGGACGGTAGGAAGTGCATTAACAGGGAGGTTTCTCCAGAAGTATGGACAGAAGTATATGCTGTTTTCTTTCTTTATTTCTTTTATCTTTGGTAGTACTTTGGTGTAATACCAGAGGTCATTTTTAAAGTCGTTTATTTGGTATTTACCTAGGTTTACTATTTCTACATTTTTGTGTTTGTAGATGACATCACAGAGAGTAGTAGCTCTGTCTGCAAAAAGAAGTATGCTGAAATCTATATCAGGGTAATTTTCTATAAGGGTACATACTATGTTCTTAGTATATTGACCTATACCAGCATAGGCTAATTGGTCTTGGGTTGTAGTGGCATCTATTATTAGGTGCATATATTACTAAATTATAAATTCCTCTTAATTTTTTTAATAAATTCGTCGTTCCTAGTCTGTATCTCCGCCATGGTCTTCTTCCAGAAATCTTTATACTTTTCGTCCTTTTCTAAATCATTAAAAATCCCAATTAACTTCTGGTGCAAATTGGGATCTGATTCCTCAACACCAACCCTTTCAAACCAATATCTTCTAAAAAGAATTTCAATTTGTCATGGGATATCGGCGTAATTATTTTACACCCAACACTGAAGCCTAGCATCTGTCCATGCCCCCTGTCGGAGACTACATAATCTGTTTTTGCATATTCCCTTAGGATCTCCTCCGTTGAAGAGTGATCCAGTTCTACTACTGTATCGAACTTTATAAATTCTAAGATCCACTTGTCAGTGCGCAAGTGAACAAAATACACAACTTCATATCCCTTTGACTCTAGATAGGTCTTAAATTTCTTAATCTCCTCTACATATTTAAAAACATCTCCATGCCTATGTCCTAACCGATCTCCGGACAGACTAAATACTACCTTGCGATTTGTTAGTGATGACTCCAAGTTCCAGTTGTATTCGTTAAAACATAGCGTGGGGCAGAAATTCATTTCAACCTTCCCTTTTAGTCTTTCTGGAATATGTTTTTTTAATTTCCTTACATCCCCATTATGCCTTAAAGCAAATGCAGGGGAATTCTCCAATAAGGCCGTGACTGTCCTGTCGAACTGCTTGGTAAAATCTCTCTGCCCCCTGAATTTGTTATAACCAACAGAATACACAAAAATTGGGATTTTAATTTTACTAATAAACTCCTCGGTAACACCCCATAACCAATCAGAATATATGTTCGGAAAAGAATCGTGTATAAACATTCCCCCTCCACCGAGGATTAAAGCATCATGGCTATTAATAAAATCTAAGTCTCTCTCGTCAAAAATTCTCTTGGAAACCATAAATATAGGTTCTGCATTAAGCTTCTCCTCAATGATGTACTTATATGTTTCTATGAGTGCTTTATCTCCAGCATTACATCTTGAGTTTAAAGTGGGATATTCATATTGCCTAGCATCTTTAAGCCTAAAATACTTTTTTAAGAACTTTCTTAAATATGTTTCAGTCCCAGAGGTCGCTCCCAAATGTATTATCCTTTTGGCCATTTTGGAGGGATATAAAATTATGTACTAGCTTTTAACATTTCCTTGAATATCTCGTTCTCTGCTTCAAGCTCATGATAGGTTCCACTATCAACCACTTCCCCATCATCCATAAGATAAACAATGTCACAGTTCTCAACCGTTGTTAACCTGTGTGCAATAATAATCATAGTTTTCAATTTAGAAACTGTCTCTATCGCCTCCAAAACACTCTTCTCTGTAACATTATCTAGTGCGCTCGTTGCCTCATCAAAAATTAAAACTTCTGGATTATGATACAAAGCCCTTGCAATACCTATTCTCTGTCTCTGTCCACCACTTAACCTAACACCCCTCTCTCCAATAATTGTATCGTACTTATCTGGAAGTTCGTTCTCAATAAACTCGTGGATATTGGCCATCTCTGCAACTTTCTTAACCTGTTCCACATCTATATCCTCGTCCTCGTAACCAAAAGCTATATTTTTAGTTATCGAATTATCTGACAGGAAGATATCCTGAGGGACATAACCTAAATTAGCTTGCCAATTCCTTACATTATTAGAATCTACTTTTGTCTTATCTATAAATATCTCCCCAGTGGTAGGTGTCAGAAGCCCCATGACAACATCCACCAAGGTAGTTTTACCAGAGCCTGTTGTCCCGACAATTCCAACAGAGGTCCCTTTCTTAATTTCTATATTGATATCCTTCAACACTTTCTTCCTATCCCCTTGATAAGAGAAATCAATATTACTTAATTTGATCTCTCTTTCAAATTTCAGAGGCTCAACTCTAGACTCGCTGATATCAACATCAACACCCTCCAGAGCACCTTCTTTCATGTCGTAATGAATTTTGTTCAGAACTTCTCTATTAAATCTAAAAACTGTGAAAGAGTCATATACGTTCTGCAAGGCAGGTAAAAGCCTATACCCTGCAAAGGCAAAGAGACCTATCAGAGGAATAATATTATCACTCATTTTTCCTGAGCGAATAAAGAAGAGTACAACTCCAATTATGCCCCCGAAGGCAACTATCTCCATAATATATCTGGGTGTTTTCCCTATTACCCTGTACCATGTCTGTAACTTAGAAAACCTTTTAGCATGAACCAAGTAATCATTAATAAAATAACTTTCTTTACCTAACACCTTGGTATATTTAATCCCACCAATAGCCTCTCCAACACTCTTGAATCTTGCCCTGTTCTCTGCAATTCTCTCTCTTCCAGCCCTCTTCAATCTTCTTGAGAAAACAAGATAAATTACAAGATAAATGATACTTAAAACAAGAAGTGTGGTAAGTGTCATCGTGGGGTTTACAACCAGCAACATTACAAAAATAACTAGAGATATTACGGCCCCTTCTATAACTGTTAATATAGAATTTAGGAACTCTCCAGATAAGAGATTTACCTCCGTTAGAATGTTCTTCACTAAATCAGAGCTATTATGGTCCAAGAAGTATGAATAAGGAAGAGACAAATATTTTCTTAGAAGCGAAGTCGAGAGCCTGCTGTTTAATTCCCAAACGAACTTTGTTTTCATCTTAATCGACCAAACGGACACAAGGTTTCCAATCACCAAAAGCGCAAGAACCGATAGTCCGAGAACAAAAATGAAGCTATTCTGGCTTGAGAAATTAAAGAACTCATACAGGTAACTAAGATATTGATTAGTTTCAATTACCATAGGATCCATCACAATATTCATAAAGGGGAGGATTGAAACTATACCAACTGCTTGAAGGATTGCTCTCATGACATCTACTACAAGAACCAGAATAAATCTCCTCTTTTCTTGCTTTGTAAGCAAATCATTTAGTTTGAAAATAAATGACATCTTCCTCCTAATTAGACTCTTGATCTTCATTTTTGGCTTTCTTATCTTAAATATCCCCTTAAATAAACAATCTACTAATAATACTTTAATAACATAGAGATATATTCTAATAATAACATAAAACTTGCGAAATCCTGGAGAATGCAAGATCGTTATAATAGTTGAGCTCCACAGATTATTGTATGACCTTCTGGAAAAAAACAACAAATAGAAATCTTTCAATGACATATATTCTTGAGCCTTTATTCTCTTGGCCAAGCTTGGTTTCTGACTAGTAGAGTACGTAACAGAATCTGTACTCATAAGAAGCTTATATCCTTTAGATTTCGCTCTAAAAGCAATCTCGTAATCGGAGCCATAATGTGGAAGTAATCGAGAGAAGTTTCCTAACTTCTGGAAAACTTCTACTGGTATAAGAGTACCCCTCCCACTCAAGGTCTCTGACTCTATAAGAGCTTCGTCCGTCTTAACAACGACTTGTTGCAAGATACACTTTTTATACCTGTGGGTATTGTAAAGATACTCTTTAGTCTCAAAATCTTTAACAGCAGTACCTAGTAAGCTCTTCGGGTTCGATTTTATGTCTCTTATTAGGTTCTCAATAAAATCACTTTCCATATAAGTGTCATCATTCTGCAAGAGTATATATTCATTTTCGCTACACTTTGACAAGACATAATCGACACCTTTTCGCATCGCTCCGGTCCACCAGAGATTACCATCTCCTTGAAGGACGGTTACCTTATGCTTCCGCAAAACCTCCTCTGTACCATCCGTGCTTCCATCATCTATTACAACAACTTCAAAATCTTCGTACGTTTGTTTATCGAGAGAACTTAGGCACTTGTCTAAAAGTTCCTTTCTATTCCTTGTTGGGATTAGTACATAAACTTTCATAAGTGTTTACTTCTCAAGTACGAATAATCCTATTGAATACCACTTGTCTCTTTGCCATATAGTGTCAACGGCCTCCTTCTCCCTTACGTTAAGCCAAAGTTTGTATTTTTTATTATACTTGAGGTACTTTTCGCTAACTAGTTTATATCCTTCGAAAAGTTTTTGAGTTCTTTCTCTGTTATAAAGTTTATTAATTGGCAAAACATCTTCCGCCCCATACGGTATTGTCACAAGTAATCTCCCCCCTGGTTTAAGTATCCTATATATCTCCTTCATTGCTTTTAGATCTCCTTTAGAATCCTTCTTTACTCCGTATCTACCCTCCACTCCTATATGTTCTAAGGTAGAGATACAAGTGATATAGTCAAAGGTATTATCTTCGAACTCAGTATTCCTGATGTCTCCTAGGACTTGGTTTATTCCCTTTACTTTCGCCTGTTTATTGTAGTTAAGAGTATATAAATCTACTCCTTCTGGAAGTAAATCTCTTAGCATTTCGCCGATGGTAGAACCAACGTCCAGGAGTTTTCCTTCTTTTAAATGAATATTTCTTAGCATCCAGGGATATTCAAAGTCTCTGTCGTAGCATTTAGGAGCATTGTATTTAAGTTTTGCTAACAAGATATTATCTTTTAATTTTTTGCATTCATTCTGTTTAATTTGCATTGATAAAACAGAGAAAGGGAATTCTATAATCTTAGTAAACTTGTTTACAAAATTGTTTAATAACATTGCTGCATATTTAAAAATTAATACTCCCGACCCAGCAGATTCTCGACATTCTCAAATTTTTCAGCATTCTTCTTTAACCATTCAATATCTTTTTCCCACCACTTCAATTTTAATAAACCCAAGACTTGTTCTTCAGAGAATCTGGATCCTATTTGCTTTATTGGGTTCCCAACATTTATACTGTATGGCTTTATGTCCTTAGAAACTACAGCACCTGAACCAATAACAGCCCCATCACCTATCATGACTCCTTCGAGAATCAGCACATCGGAACCTATCCAAACATCATTACCGATATTTACAGCAAAATCTCCCCCTGAGAATTCTTGAAACTTATCCTTCTTAACAAAAGTAAAACCTGTTTGTCCCCTTGTAGAATAAAAGGAAGGATGGATGGATGCAAAATTTGAAGTTGGGTGTCTACCACGCACCATTCTGACTCTAGGTCCTATCGCGGTAAATCTCCCAATCTTAGAACACGGGAGGAAAGAGTCTACTCCAACATAGGAACCCAGCCCTATAGTACTACTCTCAATCTTCGCCCCTTTATATATCTTGTTATATCCCTCTAAAACAGTCTCTTTTGACAAGGTCACGGTTAGAGCGATCCTACAATTCTTCCTTAAAATTGCCTTGATCTTATAAAAAACTTTATTTATCTTGCTCATCAAACAAATCCTCAAATTTAACTCTAGGGAATACATCGAGCGCCCCCCCCATTCCAACATTAAATATTTTCTTCCCATCCTTTATAGCATAATCCATAGTCAATCTAAACAATTCAAAGACAAAGCCATAAGCCTTTAGCATAAACTCATTGCTTCTCTCCGAGTGAGCTTTTTTCATATATGCAACCTCCTCCTGATTTTCGTCTTCATAAAAATGACCCCCATAGGAGACATCCTCTCCATCGTATATTGTTATAAATCCCGTCATATCACAACCGATAAGATACATCTCCGAAAATCCTAAATACATTGCCGTGTATAACGCAACGTTTATAACGTTTTGATATGGGGGTATCTTCTTAGTTAAATCTATGTTCCTTACTTTCCTTATAGAAGGCTTTGAATGAACATAAATTATCTCTAGAGATTTATTAAAACCATATTTCTCGATGTAGTCTCTAAATCGAGCAGAGAAAATACAAACAGGCTTATTATCTTTGTTTGCTAAATCTTCCATCTGCCCATGATAAAGTTCATTATTTTCATCAAACCTCGCAGAATCCACCACAACATGGAAATCTGGCCTGACAATATCAAATTCCTTCGCTGCAACCATACTATTTACTGTAAAAACATACTCGTCTTCTAAAAGACTAAGATCGTGCTTCTTTAATGATGGTCCATTACCTAAAATAAAGCACCTCTTCCCTTGGTATGAATCTTTATATTTTTTGTTTCGCAAGAGCATTCCTTTGTTCTTCCAGTATGCTATATGAGAGAGAGATGTAGAATATAAAGGATGAACTAATGGTGTTTTCTTTGCTATTGTTTTTATGAAGTCTATGACTAGCATTTTATATGTCTTTATAAACTAATACAGGATATCATTTTTTACAACGATAACCTATTTGAAAAACTTTTATATACTTTCTTGTGTCCCTGATAAAGTTTTGAGTAGAGATTAAAAATAAATGGTAGCTTATAAGAGAGTTTTAAATAAAGAAATGGGAGAAACCATTTATAATTGCTTTTTACTAAACTCTGATTGCCCTTCTGATATATAGCTCTTATTTTCTCATCTCCACATAATTTAGTAAACCCAAGAGAGGCCATTAAGGCGGTTAAGGTGTTTAGTGTAAAATGCCAAACATGTGCATTTTGTATATAATTTCTTATACTTCCATATGTTTTATGATGAGTGTTGAGCCCAGGCACAGATATATAGACAATCCCTCCCTCCCTGACGAACTTACTCAACTTCTTCAGATCCTCTTTGGGGTTCTTCATATGCTCAAGAACGTGATTCAATATTATTATATCCGCCGTACCTTTCCCCTCTAACACCTCAATACCACCTTCTAGAACCATAATCTCATGCTGCTTAGCAATGGAGAGATACTTTCGACCATAATCACAACCGAGAACATCCGCACCAGAATCCTTAAAGACCTTCAATGCTCCTGCAGCTCCACAACCAACCTCATACACTTTCTTATTCTTTACATTTATACATGTTTTTTTCTCTATATAATCCTTAATCAACTTCCCCCTTATTATTTCATCCTGGAATAAGCTCTCTTTTGTCTTAGAAAATCTATATAATCGAGGGAATTCGTTATTATAAAATTTATTTAGAGTATCGTCAGTATAGTATGGGTCAGAGCGGAGAAGACCACAATTTTTACAAAGAACTGTCGTCAAATCAATACCATAGCGATCCTTCTCTGAAATTATGACATCATTTGAAGCGCCACATAGACAAGGATTAGATTCCATCTTGTAAATTCCCCTAGAAACTTTCTCCCTAAATTCGGCTATGATTTTTTCCTGCTGATCCGCTAGCACTATAGTTGGCATAATCTTTCTCGAAAAACTTAGGTACTTATCTTATATAACTTTTATATAACCCCACTATCCACTTATAAGTTTCTCTCTTAGGCAATATCTTCTTAACTAACCTTATAATGGCCTTGTCCTTTAAGTCACCTGTTGTAATACTACCTGACTTAGTCTCTCCTTTGATTTCATACCCACACACAGGACATACTGTATCTGGGTACTCTCTAACAGCCTTAATTTTCTTGTGATCTATAGGTAAATAGATGTTCCTCTTTGATATATACTCAACACCTATGCAATCATAGCCCATATCATCAAAGAGACCTCTAATTCTCTCCTCCGTAAAACTCCACTTATGATGAGAGGAATTAAATTCTGTTCTGCATTTGGGACATTTAACAAATTCCAATTCCAAATCCTCATTAAAAGGTGTTGATACTAGTATATATTTCTTCGAAACCCTTACAAGCTCTTCTCTCGCCCTTTGATATTCATCCAAGTCTAAGTGCTCTAATACTTCTAAGGCTGAAACCAAATCATAGGAATTATCCCCAAGAGGGATATCCGTAATATCCCCAACTTTTTTATCTAATTTTAACTCTTCCATTGCCTTCTCACTAAAATCTACACCTACTAAGTCATCAATCTTTAAGTTGTCATTTATATATCTTAGGAACAAACCATTTCCACAGCCTATATCCGCTATAGAATTGACATCATCAGGAATCATTCCTGCCGTCTTCTCTATCCTCTCTTTATTATCTCGCGATTGGTTCAACTTCTCCCAAAGCTCTTTTCTATCGTAATGTTTAATTTCTTTATCTTTCATATCTATAAGATTTAAAATCTATTTAGCTAACAACCCCGTATATATCTCTTTAACCTTTGATTCCTGTCCCTCCCAAGTAAACGAGACTCTGTCCCTCTCTAGTCTGCTCTGCTTCTCGCGTATTTCAGAAAGCTCTATCCCCTGAATAAGACTGTATACTTTATCAGACCGAGGCTCAACTTTCCATCCTGCATCATATTTATCAATTAGATTCCCCATGTCCGGGAAATCACTCACTATTACAGGCCTTCCAGAGGCTAAATATTGAAACAACTTAGTGGGAAGATTGTAGTAGTAATTGAGCGAAACCTTCTCTAAAAGAACTAGACCGACATCTATGCTTCTAGTGAACTCTGGTATCTTGTCCCAACGCAATGAACCTATAAAATGGATATTACTAAATTTGCGAGCTGCTTCCTTAATCATTTCTTCTTCTCCATCTCTTCCGGCAAGAACTAAATGCTTACCTTTAAGATCTGGGAATATCCTGACCAAGGCCTCTAGAGATCTCCCCTTCGTAAAACTGCCAACATATCCAAAGATAATCTCACTGGAGGGAATCCCCAACTTGTCATGTAGAGAGTTCTTTTCGGCCTTCTTTACATCTTCTTTCCTAACTGTGGCATTAAGAACAATCTCTACCCCTTCTATACCATATTCATTCTCATACCATTGCTTTATACTGGGACCATTAACCACTACTTTGTCGCAATACTTAAGGAAACTCGATTCGAGAACAGAATAAATCTTAGTAATTACCTTTGGTCCTCTATTCTGAGTAACCATATCATCCGCATGATACACAACCTTCGAGCGCTTGATTATTTTAAAGTAGGGAAGCGTTATTAACTCTATCGCCCCAAGGAAGGTCACAACAGAGACTTTCTTTAGAAAAACATATCTCATGATGTTTGTAACCCAAAGAAAATTTCTAATAATCATTGCCAAGAAAGAGGTTTTCCCCGATTCTTTTTTCTCTAGCAAGATTTTAAACCTATGATTCAAAACATTGTGAGCAATTTCCTCCGTCTTCAGCTGAGAAGGGCCTCTCTGCGTTAATAGGACAACTTTCTCAAAGAGATCTGGGTTCCCCAAAGTTTCTAGAATTCTCCACAATTGAGCCTTGTGATTCTCCCGCAAGGGGTTAGCATAGGTAAAAACACACAGTCCTTTCTTATCCATTAACACCTAAATTAAATTTAATCTTCTAAGTTTACGCTTTTAATAATTATAATATCTTCTCATATTCCTGAGCAGTCTCTCTTCCGATCCTTTGCCAAGAGTAACCTTCTACATAGTTCAATATGTTATCCTCGTCCCACTCTCTCTCAAGACCCTTCTTTATATTTTCGGCCATTTCCTTCGGATTCCCAATTGATGTAAGCAGCCCATTTTCGTCAGATTTTATAAGTTCCCGACTTCCTACAGTTCTAGTTGCTACCACAGGGGCGCCCGTAGCAAAAGCCTCCAGCTGGACAATCCCAAAACTCTCCTGCAGACTGGGGAGAACAAAAAGATCTGACAGATTCATCCATTTATTAATTTTCTCATGAGTCAGGTAGCCTACTAGGAAAACATTGTCTTCTAAATCGTACTCTCGTATAAGACTTTTTAAATAATCCTGTAGAGAACCACCACCGATAATATAACAAAGAATTTCTGGATATTCTTTCTTCAGATATTTAACTGCTTCTATGAAATCCTTGTGGCCTTTCACTTCTTCCAAGTTCCCAACGGAAACGAGGACTTTGCTTTGTTCGGGAATTCCCTTTTCTTTGCGAATTAAAGCCTTATCCAGCTTATAAAAAAGTTTAGAATTATACCCGTTAGGTAAAATTTTAATCTTAGGGTTAGGTATCCCTATCTCCAACAACTTCTTCCTATTACCTTCACTAACAGTTATAACTAAATCGGCAGAATTTCCTATAATTTTTATCTTGTTGGTCCACCATTCGCTATAGAATGGTAATTTATAGACATCATATCCATGGCCCGTAATTACTAGGGACTTATCGTACTTCTCTTTTAACCTCATTCCGACGTAACCAGCGGACCAAAGAAAATGTGCATGTATTAGGTCAAATTTGATTTGCTGTCCTCTAACTATTCTGTCTACAGCATTATAATGTAAAAACCCTAAGAGCTTATTAAATAGACCAAAGGGGAGATAGTAAACAGGAGCTCTAAAAACCTCGACATTTTGAGGAGAGTCCCTTAGATCAATAACATATTTATCTTGATACTTCTTAAAGAACTTTATCGGAAACCATTTTGCTATCTTTGATATTGGTTTATAACGAACTATCACATAGACCTTATTAAAATATCTTGCAACTGACTCTATTTGGTCCTTCTGAAAACTGTTGTAGTTATGAACCAAAAATAAAATGTTTTTGTCTTTTAAATTTCTATTGTTCTTCAAGGTATTCCTCTTTAACAGTAAATATATATATTTCTTTCCCTTTTAGATGTAAAACCTCTCTCAATTCTAACCAATCCGCCTCCATATATAAAGGAAGCTTTTGTTGATATATAAAATTCTGCCCCTCTACAGTAGAAACTGCTAAAGCAACTGTGTCAATCCCCCTACTCTTTATTCTCTGGACATCATACCTCAAAGGAATTCCATACATCTCATAAGAGTTGAAGGTCTCGAACATTCTAAGATCCTTTTTGCGAGGAACCCATTCCTGTAGTTGCCATTTCCACTCTGGGTCGTAGAGGTTATCCTCCCTGTATACTAAAAACAACATATCCCAACCAGCATCGTTTAGCAAAACCTTCTCATCACTATCAAAATGTTTAATTACTTCCCTAATCTCGGAATTTCTACCCCACAGCAAATATTGATGAAGCTGACCATTAGCATAAAAGAAATAAGCCACCACTGAAAAGGTAAATGTGCTAATGATAAGAATTAATCCAACATAAATCTCCTTGAATTTTTTGTGATAGAAAAAGTACACCGTATACAAGAATATTATTAGCGAATTAAGAAACACCTTAATCCATATAAAATCAACTTCAAAGAATAGACCGAGCATAGCAATTATAGATACTATTATGGTCACCCATAAGAACTTTTTTCTATGATTGATCAATTCTTTAATAAACAAAAGAAAGAAAAATATCACTACTGGTAAAATTGGGAAAAGATATCTGTCAAAAGATGCCCTAAAAAGAAATATTAGGCTATAACTCCAAAACATCAGAGAGAAGAGCAAGAAAAAGTCATCTCTCTTCTTTAACTTTTGCTTGAAAAGAAGAATTGCCGTGAGTAGTGCTGGAAAGAATATGAGTTTTGGAATAGATATAAATGAAAAACTCCTTGGGTAAAGAATCTTTCCCACATACCTCAATATGATATTTAACACTTGCTCTATACCAGATCCTAATTCCCCATACAAAGATGGGGCATCCTCCTCTATCCTATTTGTTGTAGCCATATCTATAGAGAAGTGATTAGCCTGGTACTCCATACCTCCATCTGTTACCCCAGGGAGAACAGAGAGTGCATACATATTAACTGGGATTACAGACGTAAAAACCATTAGGGACAAAAATATCGTCATTGGAAGAAACACCTGCAAAGACACCTTAAAATAGTGGATTATAGCCCTAGAAGAGACACCCCTCCACTCTCTGATAAATATATACACCAACAATGCAGGGACAAGAGCATAAAGGACATACTCTTTCCCCTCTAAAACCAACAAAGTCGCTAGACCAATCTGCCAGTATGGCTTCTCTTTAATTATTACGTATATTAATAGGAGAAGACCCACAAGGACAGGAATCTCTCTCATATAAGTAGGGAGATTCAGTATGAACTGGAAATTAGTAATCAGGAGTAATGTTCCAAGAAAAGGATAGATTCCTTCTTTAAAATAATGCCTTAGAATCTTATAAAAGAGGAAAAGCGACAAACAAGACAAGAGAACATTCCACACAGTAGCGATACTAAGAGAGGGACCCGTAATTAAAAATACTAAAGCCACTGGCAACTTGAAAAGGAAGCCATGTGTTCCAACTCCGTAATATCCAAACCATTCTCCTCTGCTTATTGCCTCGGTAATGATCTTTGTCTCATACAGATATAAATCACCATCGAGAGTTACGTTCTTAAATATAAGAGAGAAGAAACCAAGGACCAAAGAGAGAGCAATAAGAATATATATTCCATACGTGCTCAAGAATTTAATTATCTTTTTCATTCTAGAACCTCAAAGATATAAAGTTGCATATTCTTAAATTCAACAACCTCCTTCAATTGCAACCAATCAGCATTTTGAAAGTTTTCTAAGAAGTTTTCATTACTAAAGGCTCGCTCTTCCGAATCTGTCTTTATTAAATACAAAGTCTCAAGCTCTAATTCAAACACTGACTCTTTGAAGCGCCTTATAGAGCCAGAGGTGAAGGAATATCCTCTCTTCACATCAAGTATTTCTAGAGTATCCTTAATTGGAACACTTTCGTGCAAGGCCCATTGCCATTCCGGATCTAGATATGCCTCTCCATTATATGCAGAAATCAAAGCATAGTTATTGACACTATTAATCCAGTATCTCTCATCATCTGAAATGATCTCTGCTATCTCATCCGCATTCCTGTTCGGACCAAGAGTTCTATAACCAAAGATTTGACCTTGTACATAAGAAAATAGAACTGCGGTGAAGAGAGATCCAACAGTAAATAAAGAGATGGTAAGATATTTGAGATAGGTCAATTTGGGCCTCAAAATAGACAGCGTAAAGAGGGCCAGTATAGAGTACTCCAAAAAGATTTTTGGGACTAGATAACTAGCCTCAAAAAAGAAACCAGCCGTCACATAAATAAATGTAGCGACTGAAATGGCAATCTTTTGTTTCTTACTGAACTCCTGTTTGAATAGTATATAAACATATATAATTGCGATAGCAGGGACTATTGGTAATAGATATCGCCCATGAGAGGCTCTAGCAATGTATGCAACTAACCATACCAATGTGAGGATTGAGAGAAAAGTGAGACTCCTAAGTTGAACCCTTCTTTTTTTAATGAAATCCCTAATTATGATAAACGAACTTACTATAACTGGTAAGATGATAACCTTGGGGACAGACAGAAAAGAAAAAACCCTTGGATAAAGAACTTTTCCTACATAAGAAATAACTGTGTTTGCATAGGGGATTAAAGTGTGTACAAAGCTTTCTAATATGGTTGTCTCCTCACAAGCTACCACTTTTGAGGCTAACCTAGGAATTTCTATTCCCTCATCCAACCCATTCGTAGTTGATATCTGAGGACTTAGATGCATCGTGAGATATCTAAACTTATTCCCCTTTAAACCGATTATCGATGCTAGAAACATATTGACTGGGATAATGTGCGTTGTAAACATTAATACGGTCCAGACAATAGAAGGGAGAAATACTAGAAAAGACCTTTTTATAACACCAATTATTCTAAACAGAAGTTTTTTCTCCGGAGAATTAACAAATAGCCAGATTACATATACAAAAGCAAAGATAATGAAGATATATTCCTTCGCATCTAGAAGCAATAGGAACAGGAAGCTTAGCCAATATTTATTTCCTTTGCGTAAAACATTATTAATGAGGAGCAAGATTACTAATATGCTGGGAATTTCTCTCAGATATGTTACAGTTGACAAAACAAAGTGGAAATTAGACAAGAGAATTGCTGTAGCTAAAATTCCATAGATTTTGTCCTTGAGTACATAAGAAAACAATTTATAAGCGAGAATCCCAGATATCCCAGCGAGAATTATATGATACACAGTAACAACGGATACAGATGGACCAGTTACTAAAAATATTAAGGCCGGAGGGAGTTTAAAAAGAAAGCCGTGAACCCCTACCCCATATGCACCAATCCACTTACCGGACTTAAAAAGCTCAGAGATTAAGAAAGTCTCCTGGAAATAAAGAGCTTCGTCATTAACCATATCTCGGAAGACGGCCAAACATGAAATTCCAATCATGTATAGTACCATCAAAGCCCAGAAGAGATGATCCTTATTTATCTTCCCTAGTATTTTTCTCACTCAGTTACCGAACTAAATTTATAAGCAAGTCCGATCAATATTATATACATAATTGAATAACTTGCCGAGAACAAAGCCAAAGATGTGTGCTCATCTCCGATGAGTGATCCAAAGTAGAAAGATGCAATCGTCAAGAGAAGTAGTGTCATTTGCCATAACAAGAGATATTTCTGCCTGCCCGTAATATACAGAGTCGCCCCTAATGGAGAAGCTATAAATCTAAAAAGAAATAGAGGTGTGAGAATTCTAATATATGAACCAACCTCCACCCATTGATCACCTAAGATAAAAGGAACTAGGGTAGGAGCAAACAAAAACAACAGCAAAAAGGGAATTATTGAAAACAGGGTAAGATTTCTCAGAGTCGCCAAAAGTATTTTTCTACAATCTCCTTTATCTCTACAATCCGCACTGGCTCTCTCCCTATATACGTCCGTCATCGCAGAAGATATGAACTTAATAGGTAGACCCAAGACACTCTGTGTAAGTGAATAGAAACCTACAATTGCTCCAGTAAAAAGATTGTTTAATAGTACATTTGGGAGTTGCTGAGCAAGGGAATTCGCTCCGTCAGCAGGCATAGAGAAAGTTGGAAAGGCTCTATACTTCCTCGCAGTCAAAAGAAGATCCTCCTTCTTAAGTTTCCTTACCAACTCCAAAATTTGGCTTTCCTTTAAAAACTTCCCCACAAGAAGGATTAAGGAAAGAAGTGCTCCAATCATATATGCAACTATGAGACCCATCCAGCCTCCCCCTAGGAAAGCAAAGAGGATTTTAAGTCCTGTTGCCACGGATGTATTTACAATAAAACTAAGCGATAAAAACTCATAAAATCTTTTTCTTAACATCCAATAATATACAGACTCTATAATTGCGACGATAAAGATTCCAATAGGAACCAAGTATACAAAACTCCTCTTCCCTTCGAGAGCAAGAGCTTGCAAAATGGACCTCTCAAAAAACAGGAAGACTAAGAAAGACAACAAACTGACCGAGAGGACACCAATAAAACAAATCAGCAACAGCTCCTCAGCCTTATTTAACTTCTTAGGGAGCGTAATCGCAAGATTATATCGTCCATTCGAAAGTAGCGAAACTACACTGACTAGCGACAAAAATATTGCATAAACCCCAAAATCCTCTGGACTATAAAGTCGTGTCAACACAGGCGTTAGTAACAAAGGGATCGCTTGAGATACTATCCTGCCAACAGACAAAGTTATGAAATCTTTCCTAAAGGAGCCCTCTGGCAAATACTTCTGTCTTACATTGTTTACTAACTTACCTATCAGCATCTTATATAATACTCCTTACACATAAAATCTCGGGTTAGAAAATCTGCTACTAACTTGTACTAAAGCTCTTTCTCTAAATAATCTACCCACCACTCATTAAAATCTTTCTTATCTTCTAAAAGTTTTCTCTGCTTCTCTTTCCCTACCTTCTCTATATCCTCTTTACTTAATAACTCATCTATCTTCTTCTTAGTTTCCTCTACCATGTTCTCCCTATCCTCTATTGTATATAACAACCTATACTTCTGCTCCATCTCATCACCTGCCCCAGAAGTTAACTCGCTCGTAAAGATTGAATGCACACCCATAACATTACATTCAAAGGCCATAGTAAGACCATCTCCTACAAACAGTTGTGCTTGGGACATTACACTGTGTAATTTGGTATGAGGTACTTTCTTGATGTATTTATCAAACTCAGAAGGCAAATCTTCTTCAGTAGAGAGTATAACCTTACCATACTTCTCTAAATGTTTAATTAGCTCCATCTTCTGTTCATTTGTAAAACCTTTATGACCTAAGTCATGACTAGCATTCCATGCTACAAATCTTACAAATGAAAACTTCTCTCCTGGTTCTAAACCTACTAACCTAACATCCTCAGGATTGGGCTTGAAGTAATTTGGATGTAAGTAAAAAAGTTCTTTAAAGGTTTCTACCCTCATCTGCTTCTTACCAAGATCCTTTCTATACATCATTGGAGTAAGTATTTTGTATGAAAAGAGTTTGGTGAAGAACAGAGACTCTACCGACCTCTCCGTATCTGAATATACTATGTTCTTTTTCCCTGTTAAAAATGCTGTGATTGCCATCATAGGAGATGGTCTACCAATTAAAACATCTGCCTTGAACTTAATAGCTTCTACTAGATGTCTCCAAGTAGTGACTAACAATATAAATGCCTTATCTATTTTCCCCTTACCGGTGGTCTCCCCTACAATCGTATAGTCTATTCCATACTGATCTAATATCTCCCAGTTCTTATCTTTCTTAATAACTAACACCTTAACCTTATGTCCTCTCTTTTTAAGGATATCTATAATATGGTGGAATTGGTGTGCCCATGCTGGATGGGATATTGATATCAGAACGTTCATTTACTTTTCTTTTTTGAATTTAGAGTAGTAATTCTTTTTCTCAAAATACAAGATTCTTTCTTGATTATTCAACATCCTACCTAACATATCTGAGAGAACGGCAAACAATGCTACAAGGAGTCCTAAAGATACCAGATATATCCCAGTAAAACCAACAAACTTATATGGTGAGAAATCTCCTGTGTTTAACCAGTGAGCACCTAGGAATATTAAACAGAAAACTCCTAATATAAATGGAAGGAGACCCATTATTCCAAAGAATTTCAAGGGTGCAAAATCTCTGAATGCCCTAAGGATATTAAATGCAGATATCTTTATGAAGTTCACTATCCCTAGAACCACTCTAGACTTTCTTCCCTTGTAGTACTTTATACTTACGGGAACTTGTACTATGTCCAACTTCTTACTTGCCATTAACTGGAATGACTCCTGTGTGTATGTGTATTTACTATTGATATTCATACTGAGCATAGCCTCTCTGTTGTATGCTCTAAAACCACAAGTTACATCCTGGAAATTCTTTCTTGCTAATCTACCTACAATGTATGCTCCTAGTTTGTTGCCATAATACTTACCTAAGGACATATCGTCTGGCCTTGTGCCTGTAAACCTTGTTCCTGCTACAAAGTCTGCCTTCCCCACTAATATTGGCTTAACAAGATTAGGAATCTCTTCTGGTTTAAATTGAAGATCTCCGTCTATGTTTACTGCTATATCTGCACCTAATTCTAGTGCTTTGTTAACAGCAAATTGGAAGGAGTGTGCAAGTCTTTTCTGTTCTGCATTGGAATGTACGATTGCTCCATGCTCCTTGGCTATCTTAGCAGTATCATCTTTGCTTCCATCATCCACAACCATCTTTACTATCTCATCTATACCTTCTATTTGCTTAGGAATTCTGTCGAGTAATTCCCCTATTGTTTTTGCTTCGTTTAGACAGATTGAAAATACTACTAATTTCATATTGTTATATTTTTATATTATTTACCTATCCCCCTATATATTATATCTGCTTTCTCTATTTCTTTCTTATCTAGCTTATTCATCCCATCTACAACTACCTTAATATTCTTTCTCTTACTAATTTCTTTAGTTAAATCTCCAAAACTCTTATGTGCTGTAGCTACTACTACCCCTTCACAATTATCTAAAGCTTCTTCTAAAGATTTTACATTAGACATATCTGGAACAAAAGGATCATACACTAATAAATCTGCACCCATCTTCTCTAAAATCTCCTGTATCTCTAAACATGGACTCTCTCTTAAATCTGCGATATCTTCTTTATAACTAAGACCTAATAAAGCAATCTTAGTACCATTAATAGGTAACTTAACCTCATTTAAAGCATCTTGCAATCTCTCTACCGTATACTCTGGCATACCATTATTAACCTCTCTAGCCATCTTTAAAAGCTTATGGTCAAAACCAGACTCAGCTGCCCTTTTTATTAGGTAGTAAGGGTCTACTGCTATACAGTGGCCTCCTACACCCCTACCAGGCCAGTGCGCCATAAAAGAGAATGGTTTGTTTGAAGAACCTTTTAATGTTTCTATTAGGTCTATCCCCATAGCATCAAAAGATTTAGCTAATTCATTTACATAAGCAATATTTATATCTCTAAATGCATTCTCTACTATCTTAGTAGCTTCTGCTATCTTAAGACTAGATACTTCATTTACCTCTGCATCTAAGAAGTCTCTATAGAAGTCTGCTACCTCTTTTGTTTTTTCTGGTATTAGACTACCTAAATTCCTAGGTATGTTGTATACATTCCATTTAGGATCTCCTGGGTTTATTCTTTCTGGACACATAGCAATATTAAAATCTTTTCCTGCTTCTAACCCACTACCTTCTTCTAATATTGGTTGTAATATCTCTTCACATGTTCCTGGGTTAACTGTAGATTCTAGTACTACTGTTTGTCCTTTTTCTAAGTATTTTGCTATTGTTTCTCCTGCACTTATTACTGGTGTGTAGTCTGGAGTGTAGTCATCTAGGACTGGTGTAGGGACACATATTATGTAGTAGTCACTACCTTCTATTTCTTTTTCATCTAATGTCGCATGTAGGTCTAATTCTTTAAGATCTTTTTCTGCAATATCATCTGTTATTGGGCATTCTTTTTTCTTTATTTTTTCTACTTGTTTTTTACTTATGTCAAAACCTACTACATTATATTTTTTAGATTTTTCTATGGCTAAGGCTAAAGGTAAACCTACGTAGCCTAGACCGATGATTGATACTTTTTGCATTTAATTAAGTATTAAGAAATTAACTCTGAAGATTATACTATAAAAAATGAGGCTGTTTTTCAACCCAAGTTAAACACCTCTAGATTCAAACAAATAGTAGCGGCTGATTCTCTGGAGTTATCCCTTCTTTATTATCTTCGAGCACTTTATGCCACAAGGCATTGATTGCTTGCTGTCCCGGCATACACTTACTACAATCTTCTGTTTTAAACTTCCTTTCTGCCGAATCCTCAAGAACTCTAGCATAATCTTCATTCTTGGAGATATAGCCTAAGGTTAAATCATCTGTTGCGAAATATGGTTCAGAGACTAAATCACAGACAGCAACCCTTCCGTATGGGTCTATGGCTGACCTATACAGATGGACCTTACATTCACTTGGTGTTTCTACGCTAGGAGATTTCTCCCACCCATTCATCTGTGCAATCATGGTATCTGCAAAATCTATTTGCATATCTCCATACACACCATTGTCAAAGTCTCTTCTTATATCCCTTAACTGTTCATACAAGACTTCCCTCTCCTCTAGAGAAAGATTCTGCGTAATGTCTATGCAATCTTCGCGAATATTTAACAGATCTACTCCCAACTCTTTTGCTAGCTTGGCGATCTCACTGACTTGATCAAAATTCTGATGTTGAACTACAAAACCAATACCAATTTTTAGTGGCTTGCCTAATCTATCTCTGTCATCAATTAATCTTCTCATTCCTCTAACTACTCTCGAGAGAGGCTTCTTTTCCCTTGGGAGATGAACCAAATCTGCATATGTATCATCATCTGTAGAATGTAGGCTTACTCTCAACCAGTCTGCATTGAGGAGGGACTTGTAGAGTCGACTATTATCCTTTGAGAGTTTTTCTAGTCTACTCCCATTGGTATATATCATGGTATATAATCCGTTCTTGTTTGCATGTTCTATTACCTCCCCCAAATCTGAACGAAGCAACGGCTCACCTCCACCAGAAAAAATAGCGACTTCTGTTCCACCTTCTGCTGCTTGCTTAAATACTTTATTCCAATCTTCAGTAGAAAGTATCTCCTTGTCTCCTTCGTATTTTGCTTGGTTGTCTACGTGCCACAAGCACATAGAACATCTGTAGTTGCATGTTCCATTTGTTACATGCACCTCTAATCTTTTTGGAGTAAGGGGTTTATGTTCGATAACATCCTTGAGATATTGAGGGTCTCTGGCCAAATCTCCTAAAAATGTTTGGGCATAGCGAATCATCATGTACCCGGGATAGTAATGGCTTGTCATTACGGTTTTTAGCATATTACTAGATTGCATCCACTTATATGCCTCAAGTAATTCTTCCCTAGTGACCTTGGGACTTAACTCAAGATCTTTCAGTGGGGTTGTGGGGTTTTGAGCTACCAATGGTATAACATGACTTAATAAGGATAACTCTTCAATATCTTCGCAACTGTCACCAAATACCTTTAGAGTATCTTGCAGTATGGATGGATCTATTTCTTCTTCATGGCAAAGAAGTGTTGCGGTATTAAGTATTTGATCAGTTGCTGGTTGGATATATTCCGTATTGTCGTCTTGAGAATCTTTGTTATAAGGACCCAAAGATTCTTTTGTTTCGTTTGACATTATAGGATATTATACCACTAAACCCTATCTCAATGGGGTTCTTGCAATACTTGGGAGCTATCTACGAGAAACCGATTTAGATTTCAATTTCATTACTTCCACTTATACAGATAGAGCGAATAAGTACCGTAATAATACCTATTAGGTATTACCATATATTGGCACAAGGGTAAATCTTCTGAATGCCCTGTCATGTCAAAATATTTATCTTGATCCCTCAAACAATGTACAAAATAATTATTACGAAATTCGACCTCTCCAATCAATTCAAACCTCTTAGGATTTCCCTCCTCAAATGTAGAGATAGTACTAAGAATGTATGAATTCTCATGAGAATATTTTATCTCCTTAAAATCATCGTTCTGAAAATATCTAGGAGAAAGCATCGGAACAACATCCATTCCGTAATAATATCTCAGAGGAAAGATTATTTGATTAAAAGAAGTAAAATCAGTACGAACAACAATTAGAGCATCCTCCTCTCCAACGAGATCTTCTATGTATTCTAGATTCTCTATCTTTAACCCTTCTGAGTCCCGAAGCTGTATAAGTGAGAAATAAAGAGAATATGTAGATAACAAAACTATGAGAAAAACTGACAGTATTTTTAATTTGGGCCTTTTCAACATACTTCCTAACAATATTGAAATCAGAAGTAGTCCGAAGGGGATAAGTTCGGTTAATTGATACCTAGCAAAGTAATAGTGATACTGAGTTAGTCTCAAAATCCCCCAATTATAGAAAAGACTTCCTATGAGAATCAAAAGAACTACGCCTATGTATAAATTGTTGTTCTTTCTGCGATCCCATACAGAGAAGACAAGAAGGACAAACCCCAGAGGAGAGAGATAAAGGACTGTCGTAAGAAATCCCTGCTGCTTGAGTGCTGACAAACTCTCATAACTTAGAAATTCTATTCCTCCTTCTACAAATACCTCTTTTACATAAAAATATAAAGAATAAATCATTAAAGAAAATATTGTAAACAGGAAAATTAGCCACAACTTCTTATAAATAAATCTCATAGCTGTTCCAACAAGTTCGCGCCCCTTCTGGAGAAACATTGTTATAGCAAAAATGGCAGAGAAAACTATTACAGATAGCGAGATATACAGATTCTCAAAATAGCTAAGAAATCTATTGCCTACTATCTGATCAAAGAGTTGTGGGAGGAAGATCTTGTAGAAAAATAATGAAGTCACAAAGGTTAGTAACCAAGTAACTCCATATGAGATGTATGCCTTCTTAGTGGCCTTATTCTTTACAAGTATAAATCCATAGAGAAGGATTATTACGGTAACGGGGAGAATAAACACAGCACTCATTCTCGTAAAAAACAACGCACTAAACGAAATAATTGATACAAAAGCCTCCCAACTCTTCGCATGACCCTTTTCTAGGCTGTTAAACCAACGGAACATGTAATACAGGCCGAAGAACATAAAAGTCACTGCCACTATTTCCGTAGCGGGAATTCTTGAAAAGTATACATGCAAGGGATTTATTGCGAGGAGAAGGGCTGACAACAACCCTACTCCCTTTTTACCTTTTCCAACTTCGGTGGATAATAGATAAAACCCAACAATCGACAGAACACTGAAAAATGTTAGTGCATATACTCTATTGTCGGAACCAAAAACAGAACCGAATATTGACATCCAGGATGGGAAAACAGGATAGAAAGGCATCACAAATTTTGAAGTATCTTCATCAAACATTTCTACACCTAGAAATATATTCCCTCTGTCATATTCTTTCTGAGCATCTTTTGGGAGAGTTTCCCTAATTTCATCAGTCATATATAGAGAACCATTTATTTCATACTGCTTAGAAAGAGATACGTAGGTCCCCTGATCTTGACCTCCTGTCAGATAGAGTTGCGGTTTTGCTCTAAGAAAGATTGCCAATAATAAAATTGGAATAAGTAATAGAGAGAATTTCTTAAGTTCAAATTTAACCTTTGTCCTAAAAATCAACAAACCTGCTAATAGTAAAGCAATTGATATGAGTAATGAGTAAAAAGCATTAAATAAGCCTGCACTTAATAGAATGACATTAACAATACTAACCAAGGATAAATAAACCACTATAAAATCTATAACTGCAATCTCTCTCTTCTCACGCATCCTCTGGTTGAATAAAATTTATCTAATTTGAATCTAGTCCCTCGTATATTCTATCAATCTTTTTCAAATTCTTATCCCAAGTATACCTCTCCTCTAATTTCTCTCTACCTTTTCTGCCCATCTTCTCCTTTTTCTCTGGATTGGCAAGAAGGGACTTTATCTTCTCAGAGAAGGTCTCAATGTCATCAAAATTAACAAGGTATCCATTCTCACCATCATCTATTATTTCCTTGATAACGTCATTCTTACAACCTAGAACTGGTTTAGAATAAGCCCAAGCCTCTAAGTATACTATCCCAAAGGAATCCGTCTTAGACACCATAGAGAAAATATCCCCAGCATCATAAAGATCCCACTTATCCTGCTCTGGGATATTATCTATATTTAAGATTCTTTCCCTATACTTTCCGTCCAATCCATCTAGATATCTATCAAATTCTGTATTTGCTCCTCCAGCAAATACCAAAGTTGCCTCAACACCATCATCCCAAACTTTCTTCATTGCCCCTATCAAACTCATACTTCCCTTCTCATAGTTCTTTGACCCAACTTGGAAAACAATGGGTCCCTCAACATTGTATTTCTTCCTAAATCTCAAACCATCTCCACCCTCAACCTCCTCAAGAAAAATACCCTGCCCTACGACCTCAAACTTTGCATCATCGAGAAGAACACCCTCAGTTCTACAAAAATCCTTTATAGCCTGTCCCTCTGCTCTTGTGTTCAGAATTATCTTCTTAGCATGAGCAAAAAACCTCGAGGCACCCTTTTTAAAATACTTCTTCCCCAGCTTACTTTTACGATTAAGTCCTACATGAAAAGCTGGTGCTATTATCAATGGTATATCTAATTTCTTCGAGACAAGATAACCAATATAAAAGAGAAAATAGTACGGTGTCGAAGATACAGTAACTACATCATAATCCCCCTTCTCCAATGATTTTACTTTATCAAGCATTCCAAAGGTCGTAGGACAAGTTGCAATGTTTGATAACTTAAAACTAGGAAATCTTCCAAACAAGACCCTGAATATTTTATTTATATACTTATTCTTAAGAATCCCACTACCCAATTCAAATCGGTATACTTTTACACCATTAATCTCCTCAACCTCAGGAGTAACGATATCTCCGTCTAAATCCCATAAAGTATTTGCACTTTTGGCATTAGAAGTCCAAACATCTACCTCATAGTCTAGTTCGTTTGCTTGATATTCTGAAAGGATTTGTATAAACAACTCTGCACCGCCCCTCGCAGGATAATACCTCTGGATAATATTCAATACCTTCATGTCCTACCCCCTAGCAAATTAAGTGTTTATTAGGATAATCCTACCAAAAAACAGATTTGGATTCTATGTCTTAGAAAAGATTCTCACAAACCATTTCATATTTCTTCTTTAATTCCTTATCTAGTGTTAATAACGTAGCGCCCCTGTCTATGGCAGAAAACAAGATTATGGAGTCTATTGTTTTTAATCTATCCTGGTAGTGCCTCCTAAAAGTAAGATACGGAATGATGTTCTGCTCTCCAAAGGAAGAGATCTCCGAGGCAACGCTCAAAGCATACTCGATCATATTATCTCTTAAATCTCTACTTTTACTAAAACCAGAGAGTTCAGCTATTACAACAGATGGTATTATTAAATACTCTTCTTTCATTTCTGCGGCCATATTTCTAGCCTCAGAATAATTTGCATCTTCCTTATTAAAAAAAGCACTTAGGAAACTAGTATCTGCTAAATATCTGTTCATTCCTCGTCCCTCATCTTCCTTATGTACTTAACGCTATCCTTGTACTCCGGAGCACTTATTGCCTTGTCCCCATACCTTTCTAAGAAAGATTTGCTCTTATCAACGGTCTCTTTCTTCTGCGTATAATCTTTGTAAGAAGTTAGCACAGCCAAAGGTTCTTTTACTCTCTTATAACCTAGAAAAGCTGTTCCCCCATCTCTTACATAATTAAGAACTTTAGAAGGATTATTATAAAATTCGGTTGTTGTATATTTTTTAATTTTCTTCATACCAACATGTTACCAAGAAGTTACCAACTTCGTCAAGGTAGTAATTATTCCACTATTTAAAGACATATGTTAATATGTACTACATAAATTAAACTGTCTAAATTATGAAAAATTTTAAAAAGATATTACTTGCCCTCCCCCTCTTACTACTACTAACAACAATATCTTTACTATCCCCTACCAATGTAGAAGCTGCTAAGTTTGAATTCAAATCCTACGTCCTAACATCTGACCAAACCATAGACGAAGACCTCTATGTAGTCGCAGACGACATAAAGGTAGATGGCGTTGTAGATGGAGATGTAATACTAGTAGGAGACTCCGTCCAACTAAACGGAACCATAACAGGAGATGCATACATATTAGCAACAACAACAAATATAAATTCCAATGTATATGGAAATATATTTGTATTTGGTAATAACACAAAAATAGAAGGATTGGTTACAGCCAATACCTATATAGTATCCTCATTCCTAGACTATCAAGCAGACACACAAAGAGATATGTTAGCAATCTTCTTTGACGGAACACTAAAAGGTTCTGTAGGAGATGACCTAAGAGCAATCGGTATAAAACCAAACATAGAATCCATCATAAGAGGAGATCTAGTTTTAATTGGTGAACAAGAAAACCTAACAGAAACTACAGTAACAGGAGAGATCTATGATTCAAACAGATTAAACAGGATAGCAGAATCCCAAGGTGTAGACATTGAAGAGACACCATCCTTTGACATAGAGACTACATGGGAAAGCAGAACCCTCTCTTTAACAATTAATTTCCTCTCCTTCCTTCTAGTAGGATTCATATTAATAAGCATATCCCCTGTTAAAACATACAAAATACAAGAAAAAATAACAGGTTCTATAAACGAATTCCTTAAAAGCTTAGCTGTTGGCTTCATAGTTTTCATGCTACTACCAATCCCCTTATTCATACTTGCAATATCCGTAGTAGGAACACCCGCAGCCATGTTAATAACCGGTTTACTCCTCTTCCTAATGTTCTTTGGTAAGGTATGGGTAGAGACATCACTAGGTAAAGAGATATTAGTCCTGTTAAAGATAGAAGGTTACAGACCATTTAAATCCTTCTTAGCAGGTAGAGTCTTAACAATATTGGTAAATATAATTCCAATAGTTAGAGGTTTCTACAACATGATTCTATCCTTCGTAGCACTAGGAGCAATCATTAGAATGAAGAAAGGTTACTACCAATTGGCAAGCAGACAGGCTAAAGAGTATAGAGAAAACAACAAGAGTACAAAGAAAAAGATAACTAAGAAAGCTACAAAGAGTAGCAAGAAGAAAACAACTACTAAGAAGAAATAAAAAGAGGGAGTCTTAGACTCCCTCCTTCCATTTACAATCCCTTAGAGATTAGAATTTACTCTAAGTAATTCTCTATAACCTCTACAAATGAATCATATGGGTATGCTCCTGGAATCAAAACTCCATTTACATTACCGTCATCATCAAATGTACCAATTACAAACCCAGGTGTTCCCTGAATTCCTGCTGCTGCTCCAGCCTCCTTATCTGCATCTATTTCATCCTGATACTGAGAAGAGCTGTAACATGCTGCAAAGTCAGCTTCATTAACACCAACCTCTTTTGCTAAAGCATAGATAGCATCGTCATCCTCTAGATTAAATGCACCCGTATGGAACTCTTTATATACATCCGTTCCCTCTAAGTGATAAACACACTTAGCTGCATTTGCTATATCATCACCATACATTGCAAACTCTTTATAAACATAGATCACCTCACCTGTATCTATATAATTTTCTGCTATAGATGGGAATGTCTCGTCTAAGTGCCTCTTACAGAAGCTACACCTAAACTCACTATGCTCAACTATTGCAACCTTTGCCGTATCCCTGTCTCCAAGAACTGGAACATCTCCAAATGTTGTTGAAGCTGCCTCAAATTCTCCTATACCCTCTCCTGTAGATTCTTCTACTGTTGTATCCCCTGAGGAATCTCCAGCACCATCTGTTGTAGTTGGAGTATTATTCCTAGATGCAAAGAAAATTACTGTGGCAATAATAATACCTGATATCAATATTGCTACTGGTGTTCCAATATTGTCCAGATTAATTACTACTTCCTCATTCTTCTTGCTCTCTTTCTTTTTTGTTTTCGCCATATTAATTAGAGTGAAAATTTATTTAATTCGAAAGTCAGATATTATACCCAGAATGGACAGAGATAGTAAAACAGAATATAATAAATTATGGAAAACATGACTAGTAGCAAGAAGAAAATTGGTCTAAAAGATATTGTATTATTCATACTTTTTCTTGCATTACTTGCCATCCCCATATACTTCGCTTACACAGTATTATTACCTAAGGTAAAAATTTTTGACCAACCTCAAGAGACAGAAGAGGTTGAAGAGATAGAGGAAGAAGAGGAAGAAGTTTATGATGGACCTCCCTACCTAGAAGTTTATGAGACGATAGAGGGACAACCAGCATATATTGCAGTTCCTGCCCCAATTGACCCAGAAGACCCTCCAGCAATTATTCTTTACAGTCATGGTTCTAACACTGAAGTTACCTTTGATACTGACGATGAATTCATGCAAGACTTGCATGCATATGGTGTCTTCTTTACAGAGAATGACTACATCTTTGCAGCTTCTAACCAACATGGTGCAAATTGGGGAAATGACGAATCCATACAAGATAATGTAAATCTAATCGCTTGGATTAAAGAGAGGTACGATACCCAAGAAAAAGTAAACATGCTTGGTTACAGTATGGGTGGTTTACCAACTATGAATTTTGCATCAGATTACCCAGAGAGGGTGAATAAAATAGCCCTACTAGCTCCTACAACAAGAGCTAACGAATGGAATGCAGAAAGAGTAGCAAAGATAGAAGACATAGACATTAAGATCTGGCATGGGACTGCAGATGTAAATGTCGGTTATTCACTCTCCACAACCTTTATTAACACACTGGAGAGTTTTGGAAAAGAAGTCGAGCTTGTAACTTTAGAAGGTAAAACCCACTGGGACATACACACTGAATATATGGAAGATATCTTAGAATTCTTTAATCAAGAGTAAGTTCTTTCTGAATTTTTTTCATCTTCTCATCTTCAAATTGCTTCCTATGATTTGTTTCTCTAAATACCTTAGTGTCTTCGTATATTGGTTTTATATGAGTATGGATATGATCTATTTCCTGGCCTGCCTTTCTACCATTATTCTGGTTTATTAATATCCCCTCCGGTTTATACACTTCCTGTATCTTATCTGCCATTCTCTTTACAACCCTATTCATATGAGCATAAATATCTTCTGGCACATCGAACACGTTAACGTAATGGTCCTTAGGAAGTACTAATGTATGACCTTCACTCAATGGATTAATATCTAAAAAAGCAAAGACTTTGTCGTCCTCGTAAACTTTGTAGGAAGGGATTTCTCCTTTAACAATTTTACAGAATATACAATCTTCCATACTACTCCTCTACAACAATCGCTCCAGATGGACAAGCATTTGCAGCCTCTCTCACCTTCTCCTGTAATTCTGGGTCTGTGATATCTACACCCTTATATTCATCTTTAACATCTACTGTCCCATCATCTTTTCCTTCAAAAACTTCAGGACATATAGCAACACAAGAGAAACAGATTGTGCACTTCTCTTTATCTAATACAACTTTCATATTAATTATGTTCTAAATTTAATAATATATTTTTACAGATATATCTTACCTGGTCAAACAGATTTCTTCTTTTTAAGTTGAAGCGCGTATTGCCTAAATCTCTGTATAAAGTGATATATTGCTACAAAACCCATCACTAGAGATAGTTCAACATGCCAATACATAAAGTCAAAATCTATATCCCAGAGTTCTGGTTTTTTGGTTCTAATCATCATAAAGATTCCAAAACCCATTGCAGGAAGTAATAATGTTAATAATAGCACTGTGTTCCAAAAACCATTAAACTTAAGAATGGAAAGACCAAATATTTTCTTCTTTGCTAAGAAGTACATACCCCAATACAAGATTGTTGTAATAATGAAGGGGATTATAATATTGTATTCACCAGAACTTCTCACTTCTTCAGTTTCAGTATCCTGTATTACGTCATCTACAATTACCTGTGCGTCTACTAAGTCAAAATCTCCTTTCAAGTTCCCTATTCTGTATCTCTCTAGCAATTCGTAACTTCCAGGCTTGTGATCCCTACCTTCCCCAGCCTTATCCTTAAAATCTGCCGTCATATCTCTTCCACACCACTCCCTTATATCCAGAAACTTATCATGGTCTGGAACATATTCAGAGAGATCGTATACCGCTCCCTCAAATGACATCCAACAATCCCCCGGGACATCATGCTCTGCTACTTCTTCTTTGGTATACACAGGTATTTCAACTACTTCCTCCTCGGTTGCTTCTGTTTCCTCCTCCGTCTGCATTATCTGTATCTCTACAGTGTCCTCCTCAGGAGCTGTTCCTGTCTCTTCCTGAGCATATGCTGGAGAGATTAGAAATACGAATAAAAATAGAGAAAAAAATAATCTTAAAAATTTACTTCTCATATTGGCAGTAAACTTGAAATTAAATACCTAAGTGCTATATTAATAGTATCTATATTATTTTTAAAAGTAAAGTTATATGAGTAAAGTATTAGGAATCATCCTCGCACTGGGGATTGTCCTCGGAGGTGGTGGGTATTTTCTTGTTAAGGAGGCATATGCAGCAACACCTGCAGATCCCCTATTCCCAGTTCAAGAGATTGCTGACGATGTTCAGAGGGCACTAACCTTTGACGAAGTAGCAGAAGTAGAACTAGAGCAAGAGATATTAGCAAGAAGACAAGACCAAGTAGACAGGATGGTAAACAGAGACGATGTTACAGGAGAACAGTTAGAGGAAGCTCTTAAGATGATGGCTCAACAGAGACAAAAAGTCATGACCAAGTTAGAGGCAGCAGAGCAGAATGTTGTAAGAAACCAGAATGAAACTGGAGAGAGTGCTGCACAAGGTTCCCTTGAAAAAGTGAGGGAAGATTATGACAAAACCTTAGATGAGCAGCTAGAGACAGTAGGAGCAGGTCAAGCCAAATATGGTTCAGTAGACCAAGAAATAGTAGACGAAATTGTTCAAGAGGCAACAGCAAGAGGAAGATCTATTCCTTCAGGACTAGGTGGTAACGGTGGTTCTGGTGGTTCCGGCGGTTCTACAGGAGGTTCAGGAAACGGTAGTAACTAATCGTTTCAAATAGACACGAGATTTACAGAGGGCTAGCTTACATAGCCCTCTGCTTGTTTAGTAAAGGCACTAAAGTATTTTCCTTCCTTCTTAACCAATTCCTCATGTGTCCCCTCTTCTACAATCTTCCCTTCATCTAGAACAATTATCCTATCTGCATTCCTTACAGTGGAGAATCTGTGTGAGATTATTACAACTGTTTTATTCTTAAAGAAGTCATATATTCTATTAAATATCCTATACTCTGACTCTGCATCTATAGCTGAAGTTGGTTCGTCAAAGATGGCTACTGGAGCATTTCTGTAGAAGAACCTTGCAATTGCAATCTTCTGCCTCTGACCATTACTTGGCCTTATTCCTTCCTCAAACCTTTCACTCATTATTGTCTTATACCCGTTGTCATACTTCTGTACAAAATCGTGAGCATCAGCATTTTTAGAAGCCTCTATCATTTTCTCCCTATCCATCTTCTTAATAGACTTACCTAAGTAGATATTTTCTTCAACAGTTAACTGACCATAGAAGTTATATTCCTGGAATAATACTCCAAGGTTCTTATACCAATCATTTAACTTAATATCCTTAAGGTCGACACCGTTAACAAGGATGTGGCCCTCTTGTGGGTCATATATCCTAGAAAGTAACTTAACCAATGTTGTCTTTCCTGCACCATTTGCTCCAACTATTGCAATCTTTTCCCCCGGTTTAATTTTTAAGGAGAAATTGTCAAATATTTTATGTTTGCTATTGGGGTAATGGAAAGAGATATTCTTAACCTCTATCTCTGGAGCCTCGTCCAACCTAGGAAGCTTTATATCTCCATCTTCAACAACAGGTTTAAGTTCGAAGAAGTTGTAAACTTCTCTAGCCTTCATCACAAAATCCCTAAAGGCAACACTCTCTGCAAAGAAAGATTGAATCCCGTCATAGAAATTGTTTATAGAACTCATAAAGAATGTTGTATCTCCGATGGATATCCTCTCTAAAAGAAGTTGTGCAAATACCTGTAGATAACCAAAGAGGATTATTACATTGCTCAAAATTGAAAGGAGGAAACCACTGAGAGAGGAATCTCTCATTATCTTGGCATAACCCTCGTTGTAGTAGTTGAAGAACTTATTAAAGATATTATCCAAATATTTGAAAGCACCTGTTATGGATATCTCACCAATATTTCTAGTGTCTGTAAGCATAGATGATGTCCAGTAGCTTTTTCTCCTCTGCATAAGGTGCTTATCACTGGTCTGCCACTCAAAATCTTTCTTGAAGTAGTATTTCCTCTGGAAGAAGTAAACTACGGACAAAGCAAGGATTAGAGGGACAACTAGAGGCACCTGACTGAGAAGTATTAACCCAGCAACTAATGCTTGGATGAATGAAGATATTATTCTAACAACATTGCTACTTATTTCAGTTATGAAGTTTATCCAATCCATCATCTTCTGACGATTGTTCGCCACCTCTGGAAGCTCAAGGGTCTGTGGTCCTAAGAAGTTACATTTTTCATAAGCAATTTTTTGCAAATATGACCTAGAGGTAGTTCTAAGAACCCTACCAGCGTAGTGTCTCAATTCTTCCAAAGCAGAGAATGCTACATTTACTAACAGTAAGATAATGAGGAAAGGAATAAGGTCATTAACCTGTGTTCCTTCCGTCGTAGCCATTCTTATTAATTCATCTATTAACCTAGCAGTAATATAGACGTTAACAAGAGATCTTAGATTCCTGAGAATCTCTGAAACAACCCCTATAATCATAAGGGATGGAGATATCTGCCATACTATCTTGAGGCTCCAAAAGGCTATCTTGATATATTCTTTAAAAGATACGTCTTTTTTCTCTTTCATCTAAGTTTTTTATATATATTAATCTAGGCATATTAGCAAAAAGAACAACATTGAGTCAATATTGTGAACAAGGCATTTTTTATGTATAATATATAGTACTAAAACAGATCCTCATGCACCTTCTTTTCATCATATTCCTCTTCACTGTGTGGTGGTGGTTCTATTGCAGGATATCCTATTGCCATAATGCTTACAACCCTATACTCACTTGGGATATCTAATATCTTTCTAACATACTCTTCTCTGTCCTCTCCTTCTTCAGTCTTACCTCCCCTAACCTTCGCCCAGCAACATCCTAAACCTTGGTTTGTAGATTCTAGATATATATGTGATCCTGCTATACTACAATCTTCTAACCACATATCTGTTAAAGATTCTTTTCCTAGAGTAACAATTGCAACATTACAATCTTTGACAAAACCTTGCCATTTACCACAATCTCCTAACCTGGATAATTTCTTTCTGTTTCGAACTACGACAAACTCCCACGGATTAACATGATTACCAGAGGGACTAACCATAGCAGCACATAGAATAGAATGTACTTGTTTTTGGGAAACCTTTTCATCTGTGAATTGTCGGATGCTTCTTCTTTTCTTGAATATTTCATTCATTCCGCTAACCTATAGCGTGTTCTAAATTAAAGCATTAAGTATTGTATACATAAAAATTTCTCTTGTCCAGTCATATTACAAGTCAAAAATGTGGAAAGTAAAAAACAAATGTGTTAGAATTCCCCAATCCAGTTAATGTATAGAAGACATGGAACACTCGAATCTCGAGAATGACAACCGCTACAAAGAAGAATTGATTTTGACCTTCGTTAACGACGTCTCCCCTTTAGTATTTTCAAACGTAATCACAGATGACAACCGCTCCTCCAAGAATGACCTATCTGGTCTAGACCAAGTAATAATCCTTGAAGTAGGAAAATATATGGACGAGGTATTCAATCTGGAATTTGTAAGGGCTGGTATAAGAATACAGGTTGCACTCATGAAAAAAGACTTGGAGAATGGATTAATAAGTGAGGAGGATATTTTTAATGCCGATTTCTACAGAGAGATATATGAAGAGGGAGAAGAAGAGGAAGATGAATATTTCGATGAGGATGACCCTTATGAAGGGAAACCTTATATAGATGATGGCTACTATTATTACGAGGATGATGTAGATTGTTATGATGATGAGTACTGGGAAGAGTACTATGACTACGAATTTGAGGATGAAAGATTCCAAGCAAAGATAAGAAGGATTGCCGTTGGAACTCTTGCAGGGAAAATAACGACAGATAATCCTTCTGAAATAAATGGTCTTACTGGATATGAACAAGCTCTCTACTATGTTGCACATCTTCTTCCTTCTGAGGATGCAGAAGAGAGAAGAAAGAATGTTGAGCGGATTGATCGAAAAGTCCAAGCATACCTCATAGATTTTGAAGGCGGTTTTGACTTGATATCTATGATCAATAATTATTAATCACTACAAAGGACTATCCTAAAACCACTTTCCTACCCTCGTTTTGTTACACCCACAAATATGCTACACTTTCTTGGTTTAAATTTTTATTACCACAAGCAGTGTTTAAAAGTATAGAAAGAGAACCTGTAAATAATCCCAAAGAAGAGAACAAGAAGCAGAAATTTTCCACAGAGTGGTGGGAGGATGATGATTGTGATGGTGACGATGGGTGGAATAAAGAGTGGGATAATTTTAATTGGGATGAACCTCGAGAGGACGACGATGATGACTGGGTAGATTGTGATGACTGGGAAGAAGATTAAAACCCGACTCTATACAAACCTCAGATATTTAATTGTTTTACCTTTCTCCAAGTGTTTCTTTTCGAAAGTAGTCTGTATGTCTGTAATATCTTCAATATTAGAACTAGCATAGATATCTGAGTTATTCTCTTCAATTTTTAATTTCTTCTCTTCTATCTGTTCAAGAGTATATTCATACAATCCTTGTGAATCTGTTTTAAGATTAACTACTCCACCCTTCTTTAAGATCTTTTTATACATATCTAAAAACCTAGGAGATGTTAATCTCTTTTTGGCTTGCCTATCTTTTGGAAATGGGTCTGGGAATGTTAACCAGATTTCATCAACACTTTTCTTTGGAATATATTCTTGAATATTCTCTATCTGAGTCCTTAGAAAATATGCATTAAGAACATTTCCTTCAATTGCCTCTTTAGCTCCCTTCCATATTCTCTCTCCTTGAATATCTACTCCTATGAATATTTTCTCTGGATATCTCTTTGCCAATTGAACTGTATATTCTCCTTTTCCACAACCAAGCTCCAATATAACTTCGTTTTTACCTTTGAGGAGTTTCTTTATCTTTTTCTTAACACCCTTGGTATTCCATTCAAAGACGTTGTTGAAAGTTTTTAATTCTTCGAATTTTTTCTTTTTGCTTCTCATTGGCAAATTATATTACAGCAATGTCGGTAAAAACAAAAACAAATTTGTTAGGAAAGTCGTTTTAAGGTATAAAATATTAATAACTAATTAATCATTTAAATTTAATAATTATATAGATGGGTGTAAACCAAAAGATTGGGAGCTATGCAGTAAAGCCTACTAAGTATGCTCCACACATATGTACTGGGGTTACAATACTTGCATTAATAGGTATTATTGTTGGGCTTTTAACTGGGAATGCTCTATGGCCAGTGATTCTATTACTCCCTGCCGCATTCTACGAGGCATATAGGACTGGAGGAAAATCTACAAAAGCATCTTCTATTTTACTTGTATTGATCTTGATATTAGAAATATTTTTAATTTTGTTTAATGTTAATTTCAATCTTGTTGAATTTCTAGGAACTACTCAGAAAAATATCGGTGGGTATTGGGTTCCTCTTGGAGATATTAAAGTTGTAGGACCCACAGCAATGGCGGTTCTATCTGTAATTTTATTTACTAGAACTAGGGGGAAATTTACAAAGTGGCTTGCAGTTACAATCTTTATTACATCTTTTGCAATAGTTTACACAATAGATCCTGAAATATTCTCAGAATTATTCAAATACGCGGTTAATGAGGGGCTTGATCGAATGTAAGAGGGATTGAAAAAGGAAATCGGGGTGACTCGACTTGAACGAGCGACCTCTTGCACCCCATGCAAGCGTTCTAGCCATCTGAACTACACCCCGTAAGAGATATTATATCCTAATCACCCCTTAGATTTCATCCATCTTTCCTTCCGTTTTATTGAGTGAGTTACCTAATCTCCAATATCACCTGGTTAGGACTTAAGGATGCACTAAGCTTGTACTCTCTAACCTCTTCTAAACCAGTAAATGTGTAAACAGAACTATCTCCAACTCTCTCCACTTCTGCAATAACAGAAGATGGTAGCGTTAAAGTATCCCCAAATGCTGCGACTCTGTCTGTAGTTAAACTGTCGAAGGTAACAACCAATTCGTCATCTTCATTGTAAGTAGCACGGACAGAAGGGATAGGATTGTCTACCTGGCTCGTTACTGTCCAGACTAACTTAAGAAGTCCGGCTCCACTGTATGTGTAGGCAGAGATAGTAGCACCATCTTCTGCTGTAACTCCGACAATACTCTGGTCTTCTTCAGAAAAATCTTCACTACCTAGATCAACATCGACATCAGCTGCTCCCGGATACTTAACCTGAAGTATTACATACCACTTTCCTTCCTCAATCTGTTCAGAAGTAAGATAGAAAATTGTGGATCTAGAAACTCCAATATCATAAAGTTCTTGGTCTGCATCTGCAGATATATTGTGATATATCCTCAACACTCCCTCCTGGTCTATCCTTCTCTCTTGCTGGTAACCAATACCTGTAGAGTCTCCGCTAATACCCTGGAAGTCTACCCTCACCACCCCAGTATTAGGTGAATAAGAAGCAGTTACAAATGGTTCTTCCTCACTTTCAGTTGTAAGTGTAAATGTAAATTGGTGGAAACCATCTCTAGAAACATCCTCCAATTCCTCAATTGCAAACCCTGCCTCTGTCTCCTCACCTAGCACCTGAGTATCTGAAGAGAATTCTGTAAAGTCTGTATCCCCAGAATATTCATACTCTTCCTCTGGCTCTTCTTCCTCCTCAGCTACTTCTTCACCATCTTCTACCTCCTCAACCTGTGTGTTCTCATTTTCATCAACCTCTACATCCTCTTTTGGCCTTCTTACTAGGAAAAAGATTAATCCCCCTATTGCTAACAATAAAAGGATAGTTATTACTCCTTTCTTTTTCATTATTTACTTAATTAAATCTTATATATAACAACATATTACCACTTTCTAGAGGTTGTTTAAAACCTCATTAACTTGTGTTAGGATATTGTCATATGGCTAAGAATTTTGAGATCTCCGACAAAAGCGAAAAGGTTCTAGAGAAGTTCGATATGAAGGAGGAGAAGAAAACACCCCCTGAAGAAACCAAACCTGAAATTAAAGAAGAACCCAAGAAAGAAACAGCTCCTATTGAGGAAACCCAAAAAGAAGAAGCAGCTACTGACAAAGAGAAAAAACCTAAGAAGGAGAAAAAGAAGAAAGAAAAGAAAGAGAAGAAAATTAAGGATCCCTCAAAGAAATTTAACTGGAAGAAACTAATATTCCCAGTAACCGCGATTTTAACTTTGGTTGGAATAGGACTATTCTATTACTTTGGAATATACCGACTAAAACCAAAACCCCTAAGTGAAGTATTTAGTTTTGATGAGATGTTCATTATCTCAGAAGAAAATAGAAATATATTTACAAGACCCTTCCCGCTACTCTCTGCACCCGAAGAGCCTAGAACAGAAGAGAGCCCATTAAATGGAATGTACTTCTCCAAACAGGAAATGGACAAAATGATGGACAGAAGACCTGTTGCTGTAATGATAAACAATCATGTGGATGCGCGACCTCTATCCGGTTTAAATAGTGCAGATATTGTAATAGAAGCAAATGTAGAGAGCGGGATAACCAGATTGATGGGAATCTTCTGGAGCAAAGCTCCTGAGAAAGTTGGCCCTATTAGAAGTTTAAGACAAAATTACTTAGAGTGGGCAAGTGCGTATGACCCTCTACTCATACATGATGGCTGTGCTAAAACAGACGATCCTAGAACTAATGCTTGTGGTAATGTTTATACATATGGAATTAAAACGATTACTACAATAGGAGCATGGAGATCTAATGAAGGTGGTAGAGTTGCTCCACATAATGAATACAGTTCAGTAACTAATGCTTGGAACTACGGAGAGAGAATGGGCTGGGATGAATTCCCCTCCTCCATAGACAGTTGGGACTTTAAGAGAGACACTGACATCAAAGATCGAGGAGACCAAACACATGTAAAAACAATCTTCCACACCAGGCTTACAAATGGTGGTCTCTATAATGCTGAATGGATATATGACAAATCCACAAATAGTTACTTCAGAAGAATAGGAGGGAGTCCAGATATAGATACTGAAACCAACACACAAGTTACAGCGAAGGTAGTTATCATTCAAGAAGTTAAAGTCATTCCTTCGGGAGACGACAAAGGACGTCTAATAACTACAACTATCGGCCAAGGAGATGCAACAATATTACAAGATGGGGAAATTATAGATGCCACATGGAAAAAGAGTTCTAGGACTGATAGAACAATGTATTTTGATACTTCAAACAGCCCCATTCAATTTAACCGTGGGAGGATATGGATAACAATGATTCCACATTCTGACGGCGAATTTGCTATAATTGAGCAATAATATTAAGCAGGTTGGGGAACTATGCTGAAAAACATATTCATTTCTAAAGTAAGAGTAAGTATTTTAAAGACATACTTAACAGATTTTAATGCCACCTTCCATGTAAGGGGTTTAGTTAGAGAGCTAGACGAGGAGATAAATGCCGTCCGAAGAGAATTAATAAACCTCGAAGAGGCAGGTATTCTAAGATCCAGAAAAGAAGGGAACAAGTTGGTCTACAGGGTAGACCCTACATGCCCTATATTGTGGGAATTAAGATCTATGTTCTTCAAAGAAGCTCCTATTGGACAAGCGCTTACTAAATTAGCTCAGGAGATAGAGGGAATCAAGGTAATAATCCTAACAGAGAGCTTTATCAATCAGAAATACGAGAATAAAACAGATGTCGACTTATTATTCATCGGCGATATGAAAGTCAGAGATCTCTCTGCTGCAATCAGTGAAATAGAAAAGGAAATGGACAGACAGATTAGATTCAGTGCAATTAAAGTCGAAGATTACCACTTTGCCAGAAAGAAGAAAGAACCTTTCTTGATGAATATCCTAGAAAAAGATAAGATAATTATGTTTGGACAATTATCTGATCTACTCTAGAACGACATGAAGTTAAAAATCAATTTCAAAATCAAACCTGTCCTTAATTATATTCTCGTTATTCTCACGACTTCCTTAGGTATAACAGCTGGGCTAGTTGCCCTGCCGCTAACCGAAAAAATTTCTGAAAGAACAACTTTTAACCTTTTAACAAAAGATGAATTCTATACCTCGGCTGAATATTATGTATCTCTAGAAACTACAGATACTAGAGAGGTAGAAGAAACAAGAAACATCCTTTTTAAAAGATTAAATCAATTTGGTGTAGAGAAAGCCTCTATCCAAAAAACAGCTCAAGACTCCACAACCACTACTCTGAGAATTGTCGTTAATACAACAAGAGACCTCGGTTTTGTTAGGGAATTAATATTAAACAAATATAACGTCACTATACTTGAGAAAAAAGAGGATGTAGATTTCTTTGAGAATGAAGATCCCTATGCATATCTAAATCCAATCAATTATGATGCTACAGAGTGGGAAAAAACAGACTTCAGAAATATACTTATCACAGAGTTAAGAACAACAGATAAGAACTATTCCAATTTTGCAATATTTAAACCCTGGCCTAATAAACAGGGAGCCTTTAGTGATTTCCTTGCAGAGAACAAAGGAGATTATGTTGGAGTAAGTACTGACGGTTCAGTCATACCATACCTTGTCCCTCTTGAAGAAGATAATCTTTTTGCAGTTCCACTCCCTGTTGAAGATGCGACTCAGCTAGAGGCCATATCTATCCTATACAACTCAGGAAGTATCCCAACAAATTATTCCATGGTCGAAGAGAATAGATTAGAGCCACAGATAATAGAGATAGATCACATTAAAGTTAGCATCGGCCTATTTATCTCCTTGATTCTTGTTTACCTCTACATACTACTTACTAAGAAAGCTACTCTGGAGATGCTTGCTGTCCCCTTCTTAGCAACCTTCCTGACATTGAGCATATATCTAACTATCTTGAAATTCTTTAACATCCCTATAGATTCTTTCATGCTCCCAATAATTGGGATAATTATTGCAAGCTTGATCAAAGTAGTGAGCGCAAATGATGATTCCATC